>Ga0214163_1001297_pt1 | contig 10861 bp, 12 predicted proteins | sample LakMenepilimnion_2_FD_153001 | JGI IMG/M metagenome (GOLD analysis project Ga0214163, IMG submission 153001) | Freshwater microbial communities from Lake Mendota, WI - Practice 15JUN2010 epilimnion v4 | ecosystem: Environmental > Aquatic > Freshwater > Lake > Epilimnion/Euphotic zone | place... | reverse complement strand
CGAAGCTGCAAAGAAATTAACGGAAGAAACAGGTACTGGATGGTACGTTGTGAAAGCGCAAATTCATGCAGGTGGACGTGGAAAAGGCGGCGGAGTGAAGTTGGCTAAGAATTTACAACAAGTAGAAGAGTTAGCTGAACAAATTATCGGGATGCAATTGATTACACCTCAAACACCACCGGAAGGTAAAAAAGTACACAAAGTTTTAATCGCGGAAGATGTATATTATCCGGGTGAAAGTGAAACTTCAGAGTTTTATATGTCCGTTTTATTAAATCGTGCCAAAGGTCGCAACATGATTATGTATTCTACCGAAGGTGGAATGGATATTGAAGAAGTGGCTGAACACACGCCTCATTTAATTTTTACAGAAGAAGTAGATCCAACCATTGGCTTGCAGGCATTTCAAGCGAGACGTATCGCCTTTAATTTAGGACTTTCAGGCAATGCATTTAAAGAAATGGTTCAATTTGTACAGTCATTATACAATGCTTATGTAGGTTCTGATGCTTCGATGTTTGAAATCAATCCGGTTTTAAAAACGTCTGATAATAAAATCATGGCAGTTGATGCTAAAGTAAATATTGATGATAACGCATTATACCGTCAGCAAAAAATTGCTGATATGCGTGACATTCGTGAAGAGAATCCTATTGAAGTGGAGGCCAAAGAAGTAGGTTTAAACTATGTAGATTTAGATGGAACGGTAGGTTGTATGGTAAATGGAGCCGGATTGGCAATGGCTACCATGGACTTAATTAAGTACGCAGGTTACGAGCCGGCTAACTTTTTAGACGTAGGAGGAACGGCAGATGCGAAACGTGTGGAAACTGCTTTTAGAATTATTTTAAAAGATCCGAATGTAAAAGCAATTTTGATTAACATTTTTGGTGGAATTGTACGTTGTGACCGTGTGGCTCAAGGAGTCGTAGACGCTTACAAAAACATGGGCGATGCTATTAAAGTGCCAATTATTGTACGTTTACAAGGAACGAATGCTGAAATAGCCAAAGAATTGATTGACAATTCCGGTATGCCAATTTTATCAGCGGTACAGTTTCAAGAAGCGGCAGATCAAGTGAAAGCGGCGTTGAGCAAGTAATTTTGCAATTGATTTGATCAAAAAGTAGTATAAAAAAGCCCCCAGTTAGTTGAACTTTCTGGGGGCTTTTCTGTAGACGTTTGAAATGGTTTTTATAGCTCTTGCATTTGGTCTGATTCGAAAATTCTGAAACCTTTTGCATCATCTTGAGCCAGTTTAAATAGAGCCTTAGCTACTTTTTTACTTTCGATTGGTTTGTATTTTTTTAAATTACCTACTAATAAAAAGGAAAATGTGGTCATAAAGAAAGCTCCTATTTTTTCGGTCAATCTAAACTCGGTTCTTTTTCCAAGTAATAACGAAGGTCTTACGATTGTGACCGTTTGGAGATCAGCTATTTTTAAAAAAGCTTCAATTGTACCTTTTGTTTTTAAATAAAAATTCGTTGATTTTTCATCGGCTCCAATCGAAGAGATAAGCAGCAAATGGCTTACCTTATTTTTGGCTGCTAGTTGTGCAAATTGTTTGGGATAGGTGTAATCTACTTTTTTAAAAGCTTCTTGGCTGCCGGCTTTATTGATGGTTGTTCCAATGCAACAAAAAAAATCATCTCCTTGAACATAGTGCTCATAGCTTTCTGCATGGTCAAAGTCAATAATATGTTGTACAAGTTTTGGATGCTCAATTTTTGCATCCCTCTTTACAAAAACGATAACTTTGTTATAAGTAGGGCTATCTAAAAGTAAATGTAAAAGTTGCGAACCAACCAAGCCTGTGCTGCCTATCAAAAGGGCCGTTTTCATTGGTTAAGACTTTTTATTCTTCCCATTGTTGTATTTCACTTTTTCCACAATCTCAATTTTCTTCTCCGGCTTTTTCTCACGGGATTTCGGATTGGAAGCAGGTTTTTTCCTGAAAGCTGGTTTCTGACCCGCAGTAGATTTTACAAACGGTTTTCTGTCTTCCGGTTTCTTAGCTCTTGCTTCGGTGCGTTCGCCACTATTCACGATGTTCTTTTCTGTTGAATCTGCTTTGTGACTTTTTATCACTTCCCTTGGGTTCTTCGGGTTTTCTTTGGTTCCACGTAAGTGAATCACCAACCCATTTAAAAAGTTTCGCAACACCTGATCACCACATTCCATAAAATTCGGATGGTCTTCGTTTCGGAAAAATGCTCCTAATTCAGCTTTAGAAATGCGGAAATCAACCAATTGCATGATTTCTACGATTTGGTCGTCACGAAGTTGCAAAGCGACGCGGAGTTTTTTGAAGATATCGTTGTTGTTCATTTTTTTGAGGTGCTAAGGTTTTGAGGTACTGAGGTACTAAGGTACTAAGGTACTAAGGTACTAAGGATTTGAAATTTCTTGTAAAGATACGAAGTAAAAACTATTTGAAACATATATTGATTTAAAACCCGCAACCCGTAACCCGAAACCCGCAACTCGAAATTTTTTTATTTCAATAGCCAAATAACAGCATTTCCAAATTGTCCACTCCACATTTTTTCATTGTGTTTGCCGTCTTTCACGATGACTTCTTTGGTTAGGTGTTTGCAATCGCAACGGTTGTCAGACATGATTTTGGTCATTCGTTGCATGTCGGCCACCATGTCCTCGCTTTCACTGTCGCCACACAAGAAATAGAGTTTGGCTTTTGATTTTTCGGCTTTTTTGGCGTATTCATAAATGTCAGCAGTAAACCAAAAAGAAGGGGAGAGGATGCCCGCATTTCCAAAAACTTCGGGATATTTTAAAACAGCGTAAAACGAAACTAATCCACCTAACGAACTGCCAAAAATTGTAGTATGTTTAGCTTTAGCTTTGGTTCTGTAGTTTGCATCCACATGCGGTTTTAAAGTTGACACAATAAAATCCAAATACGCATCGGCATTACCGCCGCCGTATTTTTCATTTTTGAAAGGCGTCAATTCTTCCATTCGTTTGTCATTTCCGTGTTCGATTCCGATTACTATGACTTGTGCTTTCAGACTATCCAAGGTTTCATCTACTTTCCATTCACCGGCATAGGATGTTTTGGCATCAAACAAATTTTGTGCATCGTGCATGTAAATAACCGGATATTTTTTTGTGGATGTTTCATAATCCAAAGGTAGATAAACCCAAATTTTCTTGGTGGTTTTCAATTGCGGGGCTTCTAGTTCAAAGGTAGTGTACCGTTCTTGAGCGACTGTTTGCTGACAGCCTACTAAAAATGCAATGAAAATAAGCTGAATAGAGAAAAACACCTTCATAATTTGAAAAATTGAATGGAAAAACTAAATTAGCCAAAAATAACCAATAATGATTACTTACAAAGAAAAACTCAGTTTGCTGGGAGATATGATTGAACTTTCGAAAGTAGATGGTCAGTTACACGATCGTGAATATGCATTCATCAAAATGGTATCAGAAGAACTAAACGTACGAACGGAAGATTTTGAGGAATTATTTACACTTCCCAATGAATTATTGGTTTTTAAATCGGAGTTCAAACGCATTGAGCATTTTTATCGTTTGGCGTTGTTATCGCATTGCGATCATCACCATCACGAACGGGAGCACGAATTTATGTACCAATTGGGACTAAAATTAGGACTTAATTCTTTTGCCATAAAACGGGTTTTAGGAGAAATGGATAAATCACTAAATCGTACGATTGATCCGGATTTGTTGCTTGGAATTTTTAAAGAGCAACATAATTAGACGATTTTTTTAACTGTAAAAAAGTCAGTTAACAAATTAACAGTCAGTAGTTTTAACTGTAAAAATGACTGTTTTTGTAAAGGAGAAATGTCATCATGACGGAATATTCACTTTGGTATATATTTTGTCAAATTATAATTGTATTAAAAAAGTTTTAATTTTAAAATTATACAATTATGACACTTGTAAAAACAAACAATCGTTTTGCGTTCCCATCATTAATTGATGAATTTTTAAAACCTGATTGGATGGGTGGAATGGAACGCTTTAATGTGAATGTTCCTGCGGTGAACATCAAAGAAACAGATACTACGTTTGTAGTTGAATTAGCTGCTCCCGGAAAGAAAAAAGAAGACTTCAACATTGAGTTAGACGACAATGTGTTGACTATTTCATCTGAAGCAAGCACTGAAAACGAAGAAAAAGACAAAGATGGCAAATACACTCGTAAAGAATTCAGCTATTCTTCTTTTAAACGTGCGTTTACATTACCTGAAATTGTTAATGAATTCGACATCAATGCTTCTTATGAAAACGGTGTTTTGCATATCACTTTACCTAAACGTGAAGAAGCTTTACCCAAACCCAAACGAATGATTGAAATTGGATAAATTAGGTTTAATTAGTACTGAAAATGCACTCAATTGAGTGCATTTTTTTATTGTTGATAGCCTAGTTTATCATCTAAAGGCAGCTGACTTTTCATGAAAGTGCCGCTCCCTCGGGCGACTTCCCGATTTTTATGGTCGTATAAAACAGCATCAGCAATATATAGGTTTTTAGATTTAAATGTTACTTTTCCAATTGCCTTGACACTTCCGGTCTTAACAGGACGAAGGATTTGAATGTTAAAAGTTGTGGTATAAATAAATGCATCTGTAATAATTGATTGCAAGGCAAAATAGGCAGCATCATCCAATAGTTTAAAATAAACCGAACCATGTAACGACTGACCTGCATGAAAGTATTTGGGCTCTATTTGTTGGGTAATTATCGCTTGCTCAAAAGTCACTTCAATTTGAGCTGAATCATAAAGTTCTTGATTGATCGAACCTGATACATACATGTTTTTCAGTTTGGTGTAATGTTCTTGAGTTTGCATCTTTTAAGTTATAAATTCAAAGAAATTATCTCTATTAATCACATGGAAGGTAAAATTTTCATAAATATTGCTAAAGCTTTTTGTCAGTTTTACTTTTTTATTTGCGTTCCATTTAATTTCGAAAGTTGCTAAAGTATTGTTCTTTTCAATAATTAAATCAATCTCTTTTTGATCGGTATTCCTCCAAAAATAAAAATTTGCATAAATTTGTTTGTATTCATTTTGTTTTCGCATTTCATTTATAACAAAATTTTCAAACAAATTGCCCGCGTCATTGCGTATTTCAATAGGTCTAAAATCATTTATCAAAGCATTTCTTATTCCTAAATCGTTAAAATATATTTTTTTAGATTTCTTTAATTCATTTCTTTGATTAGTGTGAAATGCATTTAATCTATAAATTACAAATGCTTGTTCAAGCATGCTTATATAACTCTCAACCGTTTGATTATCAATTTTTAAAGTTTTAGAAAGTTCATTATAATTTACTTCGCTTCCAATTTGCCAAGCTAATAGTTTTAGTAATTCTAGTATTTTTTCCGGTTTTTTTATTCCTTTAAAAAGAAAAATGTCTTTATATAAATAACTATCAGAAAGAAATTTAAGTAATCGTTCCTCTTGTCCACTATTTATAACAATTTCGGGATAATAGCCATATAAAATTCGCTGTGGAATTTGTCTTATTTCTGATAATAAATCTGTATGATTAACCATTTCTTGAAATGAAATTGGAAAAAGGTTAAATTCATATTTGCGACCGGTTAGCGGCTCGTTTAAAGTATTTTTTAGTTCAAAAGCACTAGAACCACTAGCAATTACTTGAATATCTTTGTGATAGTCAGCATAAAGTTTAAGGATGCTTCCAATATTTTCAATTTTCTGTGCTTCATCAATTACAACAAATTTTTTGTTTGCTGCAATTTGTGCTAATCTGTCACTAGTCGTGTTTTGCAATAATAAGTGAACATCTGCATTTTCACCATCAAGCCACAATACTTCATTGCTTTGTTCTGCTGTAAGCATTTTAATTAAGGTACTTTTTCCTACTTGTCTTGCTCCTAAAATAACAATGACTTTACCTTTGAAGCAATCTTTTTGTAAATCCCTTATTATTTGTCTTTTGATTTTACTCATAAAGCCTATATTTTAGAGTGTAATCGCAAAAATAGTACTTTTTTTTAGATTCTATTCTAAAAAATAGGGTTAAATTTTTTCTTGTAGGCTTTTTATTTCATCTCGAAACTTCGCAGCTTCAATAAAATTCAATTCTTTGGCTGCTTTTTCCATCATCTTTCGCAAGTCGCGGATTTTCTTTTCAATTTCTGGCTTGGATAGGTACAAGCTTTCGGGTTCAGCAGCTTTAAGGATTTTATCTTCATAGTATTGCGTAGAAACGGAATTGTTGCTCAACGCATTACCTAAACTTTTATTTAAAGCTTTTGGAGACAATCCGTGAAGCGTGTTGTAAGCAATTTGTTTCTCACGACGGTACGTAGTTTCATCCATTGTATTTTGCATGCTATTCGTGATTTTATCGGCATACAATATTGCTTTTCCGTTCACGTTTCTTGCGGCACGTCCCACTGTTTGCGTGAGGGAACGGTGACTTCTCAGAAAACCTTCTTTGTCGGCATCTAAAATGGCTACCAACGAAACTTCCGGTAAGTCCAATCCTTCACGTAATAAATTCACGCCAATCAAAACATCAAACAATCCTTTGCGTAAATCTTGCATTATTTCCACACGCTCCAAGGTATCCACATCCGAATGAATATACCGGCAACGAATAGAAACTTTGGTTAAGTATTTGGTTAGTTCTTCCGCCATACGTTTGGTTAAGGTGGTGACTAAAACACGTTCGTCTGCTTCGCAACGCAACTGAATTTCTTCGATTAAATCATCAATTTGATTTAAACTGGGGCGGACTTCAATAATCGGATCTAGTAATCCTGTCGGGCGAATCACCTGCTCGACATAGATTCCCTCACTTTTTTGCAATTCATAATCCGCCGGTGTTGCTGAAACATAAATCACTTGGTTTTGCAAGGCTTCAAATTCTTCAAATTTCAACGGACGGTTGTCCATTGCCGCAGGTAATCGGAAACCGTATTCGACTAAATTTTCTTTTCTGCTTCGGTCGCCGCCATACATAGCATGTACTTGTGAAATCGTAACGTGACTTTCATCCACAACCATTAAAAAGTCATCCGGAAAGTAATCCAATAGACAAAACGGACGTGTTCCCGGTTGTCTTCCATCTAAATAGCGGGAATAATTTTCAATTCCGGAACAATAGCCCAATTCCCGTATCATTTCTAAATCGAAATTGGTTCGTTCTTCCAGGCGTTTAGCTTCCAGATGTTTGCCTATTTCTTTGAAATAATCCACTTGTTTGACTAAATCTTGTTGGATTTCCCAAATGGCACCTTGCAGCACATCCGGAGAAGTCACAAACATATTGGCTGGATAGATGTTTAGCTTTGTATATTTTTCGAGGACTTTGGTGGTTTTGACATCAAAAGCTTCGATTTCTTCAATTTCGTCCCCAAAAAAATGTATGCGAAAAGGTTCATCAGCATAACTGGGAAATATCTCCACAATATCACCTTTGATGCGAAATGTTCCGGGAGTAAACTCTGCTTCAGTCCGCGAATAAAGACTTTGCACCAATCGATGTAATAATTTAGTACGAGAGATTATCTGATCTTTTTCAATGGAAATCACATTCTTTTGAAATTCCACCGGATTTCCGATACCGTACAAGCAGGAAACGGATGCAACAACCAATACGTCTCGACGTCCGGATAGTAGGGCAGAAGTGGTGCTTAAACGCAGTTTTTCCAATTCATCATTAATAGATAAATCTTTTTCAATAAACGTTCCTGTAACGGGAATGTACGCTTCCGGTTGGTAGTAATCGTAGTAGGAAACAAAGTATTGTACCGAATTCACGGGAAAAAACTGCTTAAATTCCGAATATAATTGTGCTGCTAATGTTTTGTTATGAGCTAAGACCAAGGTGGGTTTCTCCACTTTTTCAATAACGTTTGCAACTGTAAATGTCTTACCGGAACCCGTGACCCCCAATAATGTTTGGTACTTTTCGCCATTCAAAATGCCTTGAGCTAATTTTTCAATGGCTTGCGGTTGGTCGCCGGTGGGCTGGTATTCAGAGATAACTTGGAATTTCATTTTTTAAAGGTACTACGGTACGAAGGTTCTGAGGGGCTGAGTTAAAACTTTAATTTGTTTGGATTTTGTCTTGTATCCCAAACTGATAGAATAATAATTTTATCCTCTTTTAGTTCATAAAAAAGAATGTAGTTTTCAACGATAAAACCTCGAACACTTATTATATCAGTTTTCTTTCCTAAAAAAGGTTGTAGAATCAATAAATTTAATTCTGTTTGTATTTTTCTGTGAAGTTTTAAAGAATACGTTTTGCTATTATTTCTTAGGTTGAAAAAATCAAAAATTAATTTTAATTCTAATTTTGCCGTTGATGTCCAAACAATTACTCTTTTAACCATTTCTCCATTTCTTCATTTACAGCATCATTGGTAGAAAAATTCCCTTCAGCATATTCTTTTCGCGATTGATTGATGATTTCCTTTTGTTCTTCATTTAAAACAATAATGTTTTCTGTTTTAGATTCAATCAAAGTATTTAAGGCAGATAAAAACTTTTTATCGTTTATAAAATCGATTCTCAATTTCAAAATATTTTTCAATTCGGCTGTATTCATAATTCTTCTCTTTTTACAAAGTTACAAAAAAAACATACCGTTTTATTCGGTTGGAAATATCCAGCCTTCCCGCTGCTTTTCGCTTAAAAAAGTCCAAGCTACCAAACGACTGATTTTTTGACCTTGGCTCATTTCAATAGTTTTGACTACAGCAGCATCTATTTTGCTAAGTGTTTTGTAAATACTTTTTAAATGGTCTTTTTTGGAAACCAAAGTGGTGAACCAATAACATTGAAAAGGATATTTCACACTTTCGTAAATCATCTGGGTGATAAAAGCGAGTTCGCCTCCTTCGCACCATAATTCATTATTTTGTCCGCCAAAATTCACAACAGGATTGGTTGTTTTTTGCTGGGTTAAATTGGACACTTTTCGACTGGAACTTTTGGCAGCTTCTTCTTTGGAAGCATGAAAAGGCGGGTTGCAAATGGTGAATGCAAATTTGTCTTCCGGAAGGATGATATCTTTAAAAATAAAACGCGGATTCAATTGTTGCTGTAGGCTGATAACCTCGTTTAAATGGGGATTTTTTTCAATGATATCCACACAGTTTTCAATAGCGGACGAATTGATATCGGTGGCTACAAAACTCCAAGCATATAGAGCATTTCCTAAAATTGGGTAAATACAATTGGCACCAACGCCAATATCTAATCCCATAATTTGATTACCTATTGGAATTACTCCATTGTTGAATTCCGCTAACAAATCGGCAATGTAATGAATGGTGTCAGCTCTACCGGGAATGGGAGGACAGAGGTAATCGGCAGGCAAATCCCAATCAATGATTCCGTAATGTGTTTTTAAAAGTGCTTTGTTTAATGATTTTACTGCTTCAGGATTACTGAAATCAATAGTTTCAATTTCGTGTTCATTAATGAATATTAACGGTTTTAATTCCGGTGACTTTAGGTACAATGTTTCAAAATCATAGCGAGAACAATGATTATTACGTGGATGTAAAGTTGATTTTTCTATGATGGGTTGATTTTTCAAAATTTTGATGAAATATAAACTAAAACTACAACTTTTTAATTAAATATAAGAATTTAATCCCAACACTCCATCAATAATAAATCACCTTTGCTGTGTTCAATTGTGATAAGCCCATCTTCTGTCACATGGTTACTACTTCCTGTTCGATAGCCAATAGTGAGTGAATCGTTTTGTAAAGGATAAAATAAGTTTACAGAGTGGATGCCATGAACAGCACCAATTGGAATTAAGGAAATAACGGTGTTTTTAGTATACCATTTTTGAAACTTTTGAGGTAATAAATGAATTTTTGAATGGTCGTCAAACAAAACAATTTTCAATTGATTTCTGAATTTAGCAATTGAAGTGATGTTTGTGATGGTATGATCAGCTCTTTTGCCGGTTGCCCAAACAACATTTACTGCCGGAAAATTGCGTTCAATTAAAAAATCAAACGCTTTTTCCAGATCGGTTTTATCTTGGTTTGGGGTATGAATTATTTCTAACGGATATTGAATTTCTTTGTAATAATTTGCATCAAAACCGCTGTCAAAATCACCTAATAAAACATCTACTTTGATTTCTAATTCAAGTACACGTTCGATAGCTGAATCTAAAACAACGACAAAGGGCGACCATTCCAAAAGTTGACCTAACAGTTCTTGACTACAAGCAGCCCCATTGGCAATAATTAAAGCAGGTTCTTGATCGTCTCTAACGATATGGTGTGATGACATTTATTTTTTTAATTATTCTATAACATAAGCTATTTTAGCTCTTTCACTCAAACGAAAATAACCTAATGCAAAGTTATTAAAATTGGTTTGATTGACAACATTGCCACGAATAGTAGAGGTTGGTGTACTAAATGGTCCACCACTTCCGCCTCCTGCTTGTGATAATAAAATATTCAGATAATTATAATGATTTTGAGTTATGCCATTTAAAGTAAATATTAACTCATCTCCCGATTTCAAATTTTCACTAAAATAAAGTCCGAACAATTCATTATTTTGAAAAAACCGATCTTCTAGAACACCAAATTCGGGAATTGCTTTATAGGGGTCATCAATTTGTTGAAAATAATAATTAGCTTCATTCGGAATGTCGTCATAAAAGAATCTTACTTCAATTTCATCACCTAAAATTCCACCTTCATTATTTTGCTCAATGCGTGTAATTTCCGGAGTTGTTAATAGTTTTTCTGTGGCAGTAAAGGTTTCACCGTTATACACAATAGTTAGGGTGTAGCTTTCGTTGATTACAGGTTCAAAATTGTTACAAACATATAT
>Ga0214163_1001295_pt1 | contig 10874 bp, 20 predicted proteins | sample LakMenepilimnion_2_FD_153001 | JGI IMG/M metagenome (GOLD analysis project Ga0214163, IMG submission 153001) | Freshwater microbial communities from Lake Mendota, WI - Practice 15JUN2010 epilimnion v4 | ecosystem: Environmental > Aquatic > Freshwater > Lake > Epilimnion/Euphotic zone | place... | reverse complement strand
TGTTTAGATCACCATCTCGCTCATAATACCCCTCGCTAGGCCACCAACTATGAACCAGTTCGTCGGGAACTTCAATCGGATTGTTCTGAGTCATTGTGCTATAGTGTTGTTCGGTATGGTCTTGCCGGGTCTGGCCTACTGAGTCTTGTAGGTGGGACTCCCCCCAGCGGTCAGGAACGAACCAAATCAAGTTACAGGTTCTACACTGGCTCACAAAGTCGTCCAGGTTGTCCGCGTCTACGTAGCCTTTTCCTCGGCCCCCAACACAGTGACTTCCTGTGAGGGGGTGGTATTTAGTCGAGCATACGTCTCTGCCCTTTCGTTCCCTGCCGTCACTCTGAATTGTATGAAAATCAACTTCACATACTACCGACTGGTTCATGCTCAAGTCGTACAGAGTATCGTAATCTCTAGAAAACGTGTAGTTCCGTACTTCTTTCACTGAGCCCTGGCCATCTAGCAGTTTATCGGTCATATTGTTGTGTGAACATCATTCGTAAAACACGTCAAGTTTGGAAAGAACCTCACGTCTCGTGGGTAAATTAAGTGCCATACGCAACGTGTCGTTTTCGTGTATCAAAAGTATTACCATATCTGGCGTAGTAACTTCGCATTCTGGGAATTGCGACCCTATAAGGGTTGAAATTCTCATATACTCCGTTTTGTAGTCAGTTTCTTCCATACTAGAACCTTTGGTGTTTGCTTAAATGAGTCAAAATTGTGGCATCAAGGTCGCACAGTTAGATCCATCTCGTCGGATTCGAAGGGCGATCCAAAGTCTCTTGAGTAGTGGCTCTCTTCTGAATCGTTCTACCCCCTCTTCAGCAACCCTGAGGGAGTTTGCTAAGACACGCGCATCGTTCTGTGACTCCTCAAGGTTTCGCCCTAGCGCCCAAAGTTTCTGCCCTTGTTCCTGCACTTTGTCCTCAAGCTTAACCACCTTATTACGGAGTTTGGAGTTAATGTAGGTGGATAAAATCTTCTCAGTCTGAGGCTCAATAGCAAATAAGTGGAGGTAGGATGGATCGTAGTTTCTGGACTTCCGGCCCCCGTCGTAACTCTCCAAGTATAAACGTTCAACCTCAGGAAGATCACGAAGAGGTAAACTTGAGCAGAAACCAACCTCGTGAAGTGGGAGACTTTCTACGTGATTCTTCATCGTGAGTAAAACCTTGTTATCAGGGTCATCTGTAGGTATGCGGAATAGCTCATCAGGGTCTAAGAGTGGAGCGTACCTAACGCACTCGTTATTGTCATATGCGGGAACGACCGTCTTCTTCAGAGTGTATATTGTGGCGTTTCTCATTTTTCAGTGGTTTAGGGGTGTGAATTAGTATGCTGGACCGGAGTCGAGGTAAAGGCTCCCTGGCGAGGTCCCCCTAGTCGGACTCGTCCGGCGATAGGATCTCGTCGAGGTTTACTTCGACACTCGCCACCAGCGACTGGAGTCGTTCGGCCCACTCCCCAAGACCCGTTGAGTCTAAAGGCGCAACGGGCCAGTGCTTAGCCTCGTATTCCTCTACTAAAATTGTCAAGGTCTCTAACTGGAGGTACTCGGGGCTACCAACCAACGCACCCAGGTAGCGGTCGATGCCCTTGAGCGCAAGGTCGTACTCGGCTTCGTTTGCGAGAGGTTTAACGGATTGCATGGTGTCTTGGCGTGTGCGGCCTGAGTTAAATTGTTGTGTTTCTAGTTAGGACCCCCAACTTATTCGGTAAGACAACAGGGATTCCACCGCAAACTTTGCAGTAGTCCTCGGGTTCAGTTTCAAGGGTTAGAAGCCGATGTTTGTTATTGTACTGAAGTTCATCTAACCGCTCCCTCACCTTGATGAGTGACGCGAGTGGGAACAACCACCTCCCATCAGACTGAAAAGCACCGGGAAAGTACCCGCCTTCAAGCCAGTTACTTACACTTTCGTCGGAGTCAATCTCAAGGAAAGCTGTAGCTTGCTCAGAGTCGTATAGGTCTGCTTTTGACACGAGAATGAAATTTTCAGCTATCGATTGCAGAACAGCATTGTTGTCTCGGATTCTTTCCGCAACAGTTCTTGAATCGGAAGGTGCTGAGTAATCCATCGTGTTATGTCAGGGCTATAAGGTTTACCCTGCGGATTCTTTCGGGGACTACTAGTTGGTGTCCGTAGGTTCGTCAAACCGGTGAAGTTCCTGGAGAAGTCTAGCATAGTGGAGCTCAATCGTGTAATGATCAACCAAAACACAGCAGTTTGGGTGGGCTCCTCCTCCGAGTGTCATTGTTCTGAAGTCAAAGTTTGGTAACCCACTCGGACTCTCGAACTTTATGCCGAGTCTAATGGACTCTTCCTTTCCGTACATATCGTCAAAGTCGCACTCCATTTTAAGTGCGTAGTCGTGACGGCAGGCCAGGACATAAACCGCCCTTCCGTTGGAAGCAAGGCGATACGCTTCCTTAAGTAGGCGAGTAGTGCGACCTGTTCGCCTCGGGTTGTCAAGAGGTGCTGTTGTTGATTTAGTTATAGAGGATTCGAAGATTTGTTTGACTTTGTCCGGATTTCGATTAAGCTCTCGGAGTGCTTGAAGGGCTCTCTTGTTCCCCACATTTTCTCGCCTCATTCTCTCAGTTTCTTCTCTGAACGCGGCATTTTGAGCAGCCAGCGCTTCTGTTTCTCGTTGAAAGGGCTTCAGCCAGTCTGGGCAGTTACTCATTTCTCCCCTTTCGTAGTAACGTCAACACTCTCAGTGTTAACCCTGTCAACGTTTATTGCGTGAATGTCGTCGATTCCAGACTTGGTAACGATCCAGCATCCGTCCCAATGGTCGAATGTGACCCATCGCTTTGTGCCAAGGCACCCGGTCACTCGTAGCCTGTCTCCCTTTTTCAGAGTGGTTTTGGCACTATCTGTAGCCAGCTTATACAGCCTTACGCGTCTAGCTCGCTCCTCTTCGGTGTGGGTCATAATAGAGATCTCATTGAAACTTCGCAAGCCTTCAACCAAAGGGTATCACGGCCAATCCTGTCGGCGATTGTCTTCAGCTCAGATACATCACAAGGTACTTGCACCCAAACTTCTTCTGGGTCTTTGTTTGGTGTGTATCCAGGGGAGAACCGGTTTGCTTTCATACAAAGGTGCCCTTCGTTGTCCATACCATATTCCTGCCCCGTTACGTCAGTAACGGTGTGTCCCGACAGCAGGACTCTGAGTAGGATTTCTATGGGCTCTTTCATGGTCAGATACCCAAACCTGTGACATTTCGCAAGGTGCCGTCTGAGTCACAAGTAAGCACATGGCCCCTTGTTGAACGAGTCTCTATTGCTAGCTTATAGAGTGACAATGCCCTTTGGAAGATTGCACCGCGAGACAACCCGGTACTAGACTCAAGGTCTTGCAGGTCTTGGTCCATTTCCCGTGGAAGAACGAATGTAAATTGTATCCGGGCTTGATGTCTCGAAATTTCCTCAAGAGTCACCCCCATCAATCTCTTGTAACCGGGCTTGAATTTCCATGTAAAACATGTGGTATTTAGCCATTCGCTTAAGGTCGTTCTCGGTGACACCTTTCAGACGCCGAACGTCAGTATTGTGCCTTAAGTCACAGAGTTTCACTCTCATGGCGTCTTCGTTTGAGAAGACACGGAACTTATACTCTTCGTAGGTCTCCCCTGGTGCTTTCGTTAGGCATCGAATGCCTTCGATAATTCGGGCAGTGAATCCCTGATCACGTAAATCTGCGTAGGTGACCTTGGTGTCTTCAATGATGTCGTGGCCGAGCGCAATGCACTGAAGTTCAACGTCGTTTGTTTTCAGGTAATGCATCACCTTGAGCGGATGCAAAATGTAAGGGTTGCCACCCTTGTCGTACTGATCGGCGTGGGCGTTGGTCGCCAGTACCAGCATTTTATTGAGGAGTTGTCCTTTCATGTCTTTCTCGGGAGCGTTTGTCTTGTAACTACTATAGCGTTTTCTCTTCGAGAAAACAAGGCGGGAAACCGCCCCAGAGCAACCGGTTACCCCTCGTGCTTCGCTACCTCCCTAGCCCGGTCTCGCATTGAGTATATGCGTCGGCATTCCTCGTCGGTGAGCCCAAGGGCCATGGAATGAAGGTGACTAGCACAGGTAATTTTGTCCAAAACTCTTGACAAAGCCCATGCAAAGTCTCCCTCTGAGGGATCGTAAGTTGGGACCCAGTCTTTGGTGTGACGCCAAGGGTGCGTTAACCCCTGGTTTCTATAGTGCGCCACATTCTCGAAACGAGTATGTTGGTACCCGTCCTCTTCTTCTCCCATCAAAATTTCAATGGCACCGTCCGAGTCCATGTCTTCGAAGTCGGGTAAATGGGGTGGGTAGTTAAAGGTGGTGCCGGTCATGCTTACTCTCCAGGGTTTCTCGTCTCAATGCTCCCACGATTCCCCCAAGACTTCAGTTTCTGTACCCTTGCACTTTCTTTTCGTATGGCCAGTTCAAGTCCCTCTAGACTTGAAACCTGTGGAATCCCATATCGGTTACAGACAATGTCAACGTTGCCCTTACGGTGGAACCCCTCTGGGCAACACACAACCGTGTTTCTGACATTGAGAAAGAGAGCGAGTCCGGTGACGAAGCCGAGTTCGAGCAAAGAAACAGGACTAATGGTACCCGGTGCCAGATACATGACAACCATGCCAGCCATCTCTAGGGCATCAAGCTCCCACTCAACCTGCTCTCGAAACACCGGGTTATCGGCGCTTTGAACCCAAGTTGGGTCCCAATCGTCGCGTCGCGGATTGTAAATGTCAATGTCAAGGTCAGCAAGACTACGTTCGAGGTCAGCTTGCCAGTCGGGTGCAGAGCCCATTTCTATTGAACCTGCAAGAAATACACTGAGCCTCGACGAGAAAGGGGGTAGCTGTGCCGGTGGTTTGTAAATAGTTGCCATGGTTTCAAGGTTAAGTAGTTGTGATTAAATTACCAGGAAATTAAAATGTGAAGGGTCCCAACTAGTCTAACCTTGTACCCGTCTTCTTCTTCTAGAACTCTAGCAACTTCCCCTTTAGTGGAGTAATCGCAGTCTCCAAGGTAAACGTTCGTATACTTGACACCGTAACCCCTATTAATATCCTCACGTATGGCTTTGTAGCAGTGCTCCAAAAGTCTCCTCACGGTTTCAGGGTTAGCTTGTGGGTCCGGGGGAGTTACAAACCTCTGTGAAGCTTCAGCAGCTGTGATTCGGTTTGAAACTTCAAGGTTTAGCATTGTTGTTGGGTACTTGACTCGGGAGTTACACTAAGTATACCGTTTCTGCTCCGCAGAGACAAGCCGGGAAACCGCCCCAGGGTGAACGGGAAACCGCCTAAGCAAATGACTCGCTTAGAGAGAATCCCCGGAAACCATTGGTGAATGCGGGGAATAAATGAACGTTCGTACGATTATCTATCGCCCTTGGACTGAACTTTAAAAACCCATCGGTGAGCGACCCTTGTAGCAGTCGGGTGTAGAATCACGAGAGGAAGTCACAGGGGTGAGTGGAAGCTTTGTGACACTGAAGAACCACTTTGTGTTGGGGTCAGGAGTAAGAGTTAATTTCTTTAATGGGGGTTGGACGCTATTTAGCCACCCTTCCTCAAGGAAAGGGGGCAGTTCTCGCATGCTGGCAGCAGCGGCGTTAGCAATGTCTTGAGTGCTCGGGTCTCCCTCTAGCTTAAGGGACAAAGTGATCGTGACTTGATGAGTTTCCATTGGGGGATTTGCTTTCAACATACTTAGTATACCGTTTCTGCGCTGCAGGAACAAAGGAGGGTAAACCGTCCTAGAGCAACCGGGACCCCGCCTAAGCAAATGACTCGCTTAGAGAGAATCCCCGGAAAGTGGAGGCAGCGGTAAGGGTACAGCACCGGGAATGGCCTTGGGCACCCCGATCTTGCGCTCTTTCGGCGGTCCCACTTGCGCGTCTGCGGACAGGCCCCCGTAAGCCGGTGCTTCCAAACCTGTTGGACTGAAAGTTGGTCCAGGTGAGGGAGTGTTGGAAAGCTCTGTGAACTCAGGGGGAAGGCTCGGGGGAGCTGAGCCAGGGGGCGAGAGACTAACCACAAGGTGATTGAGACAGTCGGTATAAGGGGGCATTGCACCCGTTTCTACTATCTTCTGGGAGAGGCTCGTCCGCTGAGTGTGAACCCACTCAGATAAAATCTGCGAAATTTTGTCGGCCCAGAACTCTGCGTTCTCTTCGTCGTTGCCCTCCTGGAGAAACGCTCCTTGAATTTGACTCCAAAGGGAGTTTGACTTTCGCTGGGCTCGGTCGAGCTCAGCGGTTAGGAACGAAATTTGTTCCTTAAGCTTTTCAATTAGTTCTTGGGAGTTTGACATTGCTTAGTTTAGTCGTTGCGGAATATGGTGTGCGGATACTTTTGAGCCAGGTTGGTCATTCTTGTTTGCATACCCTTCATCCAAGTTTCGTTCTGGGTATTGTTCCGGGCTGCTCGTCTCTTCTCAAGCTCTTCGTCGCTAACCTGGACAAGAACAAGCGTCATGTTCCCTGTGGCGAACATTGCATCTAAGGTGGGGTTATTAGAGAAGCGTTCACCTTCAGAAAGAATATCCCATTCCTTGTATTTTTCTTCATTGTCCAGCAACCATTGGCGGAACTTTGGACCAACCCCTTTTGAAAGTTTGTCCGATCCTGCAAAAGTGCTATCGTCGTATACACCCAGCACGATAGTTTTTTGCTTCTCAAATTTGTGATATCTAACGAGTCCTTCTTGCACGTTCTCCCCCCGCTCATTGGCTTCAAGGGCGTTAAGTTTGTTACGCATTAGCGTGGTTTTACCACAGCCAGGGACTCCGAAGTAATGTGTCAGTTTCATGCTGTTTTGCAGGTGTATCTTCATTATAGTGTGAGGTGGCGGTCCAGTAAACAGTGTGCCCTGACTCTTAGAGTTTGATTAGATTATCATTCTGCCAAGTGTAGTGAAAACTTCCATTTTCAACGAAACGTTTCATCTTTTCCTTGTCAATCGAATCAGCGGAGCTTAAACGATTGTTGGAACACTCCGCTCTACACTGATGCAAAACTTGCCATTCTATACCATACCAACCATCACCTTCCGCTTTGTGAATTTGCTCAGCAACACGGTCATTGTAGTAGTTTATGTAACGACCATTGGAAGTCCGAAAAACTTTTTTGTACGAACACAATACTGTCTCAAGGGAAAAGTTGTCGAAGTCTTTAGTAAACTCTGGCCATCGGGATTGGGCTTCCGAACTAAGATCAGAGCCGAATCCCCCCAACCACTCGTATTCTTGTGCTGTTAACCGCTGGTTAACCCAATCGTCCTTACCCGCCGCCAGACATAAGCCGTTGCGGTGACTTTTGGAGCCGGAGTAATCATCCAGGAACAGGGATGGACACTCTATAGGTAAGTCACAAGTTGCTTTGAGAGTCTGAAGATAGAAGAAGGTGGTGTAACGGCCAAACTTGAAAAAGTTTTTAATGACGATATTCCAGAGCGTCCAAAAATTATCTTCAAGGGAACCCTGGCACAATCGGGTAAACTTGTCTTGTTGGGAAGAACTACCAATAAATTGGTGGTAACTTGCATACATGGTAGCAAGGTGCCCCCTCGACCATTTGCAATCTCGTTCGTGGCGTATACGACTGTAATTCTCAGCTACAAATGAGTCAAATCGTTCTACACTCGCAAGCTCTTCGTCTGGAAACTCTTGCTTAAATGCCCAAGATGTGGGTAAGTAATATGTATGAAAGAGCCAAGCGAACCACAGCTTTTCTTCAATACTATGCTCAAACCTTTCGTTTAAGTATCGCATCATCCACATGGATGGGTCAATGTCCAGAGCTGCAGCTGAAGACACCCACCATTGCAAAAAACCCTCTCTTCTATTCTCCAATAATCTGTAGTCAACATGACTAATATTTTGTTTATATGCACAGGCAACATCAACAGGTCCGCTGCTGCGCACGTTATTCTTGACAGTCATAATACGGGTTGTTACGAGGTGAACTCATGTGGTACTTCTAAAACGGCGGCTAAATTTCCTCGAATGGCCCCTAAAATGAGAAGAATAATGTCAGAAATGGGTTATAGCGGAGAGGAACATTTAGCTAAACCTTATGATCAAACCCTCCTGGACTGGTCGGATCTCATAGTTTGTATGAGTAAAGTACACATTACTCGCATTAATGAGAACTTCAGTGTTGACACCGACAAGATAGCTAACTGGGAAGTTATAGACCCATTTTTTCACAAGGGCGAGGAGGTACATCGAAGTGTGGCCCACCAGATTAAAGAGCTAGTTTTCCGCCACTTTCTAGACTGACAAAGTTTGACATCTCAGCAGCAGGTTGTTTATAAATGTCAAAGTGCTCTGACATTCTGTTCAGACGCTGACCCACCACGGTTCTAGTGTTTTTCTCCAGATCTGTCCATCTAAAGATAGTATCGATATTATGGTCGTAGGGTGCGAACTGTGGAAACTTCCAGTTTCTCGAGGAGTAGATCTGGTCGGGGGTTTCACCTGTAAACAACGCTGCTTCCACAAACCTATGAATCCAACTAAAACAGCATTCGATCTCACTGCTATCTAGCGAAGGCGTGAAATGTCTAAACTCAATGGTGTTTGTTTCCCTAAGCTGAGACAAATTGATACCACCCCGGATAGCTAGTGCCCAAAGAGGCTTACCGGTCTTATCTTTGGGTGCATGACCATTTATGAACTCTTCCGGAGTTTCAGCCCCCATGCAAGCAGCTATTTGTTTCGGTTTTAGCTTATTTTGGTGGCTTACCAATCGTCTTTTGTATCTTTGTATGGCCCCCTTATACGAGGCTTCGGTTTGAAACTGGTGTCGTTCGGGGATGTCTAACGGTTCAACCAGCTCGTATACACGGTTCTGGTGACCCAGAACATACTGCATCAGACGCTTCAGAGCAGTCAGATCTTCACGCAATCCTGGCACCTGTATATGCAGATGTAGGTTGGTCCGGTGGTTGATATGTATGCGCTCTAGAGACTTAACCAAACTGTTCCATATATCTAGCTGCCCCTCTATACTATCCGTAGGGTCTGTGTTTATTTCCCCCCCGAGGGTATACAACTTTGCCTTTTCATCATTAGCCACACCAGTAGAGTTGGCTATACTATGATCTTTAAAGTTCCAGTTAGCGCCTCTAGGTAGTGTAACCAATCTGTCAACATCACCCAGTTCATACTCTGCACCATAAGTAGCTTCAATCATATAACCTCGTGGTATTGTCGTTGTTTCTTTCCTCTTTTCTTATCCCACTTAGTGGCAGCCCAACCTTTCCAGGTATCGGCATCAAACTCGAAAGGTGGGAATTGAAAATCGTTGCTGTTCAAAATTTCTTTCACCGTTGGTCCATCATTCAGTGCAGCGGATATAAACAGAGTAGCAAATCTAAAGCAGCTTTCTAACTGTTTACGGTCTAAACTGTTTCTAAAACACCGGAACTCAATAGTCTTTGTATGCTTCAGGCAGTAAGTGTTAATGGCGTATCTGAATGGTCGACCTTGTGAGACGCCATCTTTGCCGCTACCGTGCAACTTTATAAAGTGATCAAAGTTAGTAGAGAGATTGACTATATTGTCACACATCCACGAAGGCATTAAACGACCTCCGTCGTACTTCATGTAAGACTTTACATTTTTCAGACCTTTCATGTTATCCGTTTCTGTGAACGGGTAAACAGCATCCACAACATCTTTTTGATTATCTTTAACGTAAGCAACAAGTTTTTTCAGTGATACTAAATCCCCTGTTAAACCAGGTACATGAACGTGAACATGAGCATGGGTCCGACAACAAATTGTAGGCTCATGGTTGTTGTTAGCGAACAGGTCACGTATATCAAAAATCCTATCAACTTGCTCTCGCCATGTACTTGTCGGTTTGGTATTAATTTCCCCACCCACGGGAGGGTCAAGACCCAACGGGTCGGCGGCAACATACTTGTAAGGATCTCGAAGATTAACAATGTCCCGTTCAGAGTATTCCCAGCTCCCTAAATGGGAGGGAATGTCGAAAGATCTGGGGACATCGCCCCATTCTATTTCAAAGCCATAAGTCCAGGTTGCTGGATCAAACACTGATTAAGTCCTCAACTTCAACTAGTTTAGTTGCAGCCTTACCCTGGTAAAGGAAACCCGGAAGGCAGCGGATAGGGTTCTTCAAACCCGCTCTCAAAGCAATATCTTTCGTTGAGGTTAAAAAGAAACCGTTTTTAACTTCGCTTTTCCACAGGGGTCTCTTCCCATTGCGGTAATAACGCATGGAGCCAGTCTCTCTTAGCTCCAAAACAGCCATGGAAGCGTCTGTAAACTTTTTCAACGGTTGTTCCTTGTTTTCGATAGCACGAAGCACAAGCTCTGAATCGTTGGTGGTTTTTAACTGGTACCCAAACTTTATCCAAGTTTCAGGGGGCGACTGCTCAATGACACCATTGTGGGCTATGGCTAGAGAGCCGTTCGTTAGCGGTTGATTGTATCTAATATCAGAGGTAGAATAGCGGCAATGTCCAATCAACGTTAAACAATCGTCTGAGACGCAATCATTCAGATCATAAAGATTGAGAAACTCCTGTGCACAAACTGGCTCAGTGATCGTCTCAAGACCGTTTTTTCCAATATAAGAAATGCCAGTAGCATGTTTGCCCCTGACCTGCGATTCAAGGGCAATGCGTTGAATTGTTTGAATGTTGTTTTGTGTAACTTCTTCTAAGTCACATCCAAATAAGGCGCACATTACACTAAGTTACAGAAAAGAATTTGTCTCCAGCGAGACACCAGCATGTCAGCGTACTGCTGTCGGGTTGGTGGGTTCGATTGCGGGTCGCTATTTTCGTAGAACCCAAGCGACCACGCATCGTTAAGTTCAACTAGGCAGTAC
>Ga0214163_1001293_pt1 | contig 10885 bp, 10 predicted proteins | sample LakMenepilimnion_2_FD_153001 | JGI IMG/M metagenome (GOLD analysis project Ga0214163, IMG submission 153001) | Freshwater microbial communities from Lake Mendota, WI - Practice 15JUN2010 epilimnion v4 | ecosystem: Environmental > Aquatic > Freshwater > Lake > Epilimnion/Euphotic zone | place... | reverse complement strand
CTGGTTTAATATCCCCCAAAAACGACTCAAGAAGCCACGAAAATGACTAGAAAGGTCATAGAAGGTCACCAACCGACCGAAGAAGGCTTAAACGGGCTTCAAACGGTTTTGGGTAGGGACGTAGAACGTGAAAACGGGCTATTTGGCGTTCAAACCCCAAGAATCCACACGCCATTGAACGATTTACCCTCACGCGGGCATGAATTGATTGACTTGGCGACAAGTTTGAAGATTGATCTTATGGAATGGCAAAAGTTTGCCCTTATCCACACCCACAAGGTAAAGCCCGACGGGCGGTGGGCAACGCCAGTCAACACCATTGTTGTGGCACGTCAGAATGGCAAATCGTTTTTGCAGCTGATCAGAATTCTTGGCGGGCTTTTCCTATGGGAAGAAAACTTACAAATTGGTTCGGCGCACCGATTGTCAACTTCCCTGGAACAGTTCAGGGCAATGGTTCAGATCATTGAAAAGAATGATTCGCTGGCAAAACAGGTCAAGAAGATACGTTGGCAACACGGCGGTGAGGAAATCGAGACACTTACAGGCAATCGCTTCATTGTGCGTGCTGGCGGTTCGGCTGCGCGTGGTGTTTCCCGACCTTCAACGATTCACCTGGACGAATTGCGCGAAATGAACGACATTGAATCATTTGCGTCGCTGCGCTATACCCTTATGGCTGCAATCAACCCAATGGTTATGGCGTACACAAACGCAGGCGATTCGTCGTCAGTGGTGTTGAATCAATTTCGCGATCGAGCGCTCGCAAGCATTGCAGGGGTTGAAGATGACATTGGCTATTTTGAATGGTCAGCGCCAACCGACGAAATCAGCGTGGAAAACGCTAGGCACTCAAACCCGTCAATGGGCACACTGATTCATGCAGACAACATCAAATCCGTTTTGAATGACCCACCCGACGTGGTTATGACTGAAGTGTTGTGCCGCTGGGTTGTGGCAATCAATAGCGCAGTAGATTCTGCGTCTTGGGGTAATTGCCTGGACAAAGCAGCTGACTTGGACTTGGACAAACTCACCTGGTTGGCAATTGATCTTTCGCCCGATAGACGGCACGCAAGTTTGGTTGGCGCTCAAAAACTCGGTGATGAAAAGTTTGTGGTCAAATTACTGCACACTTGGACAAATGAATTGCAATTAGACGATAAGGCTATCGCCAATGACTTGGCAGATTATGCCCGCAAGTATCCAACCGAATATGTGCTTTACAGTCGCAAAACCAGTGGGGCGGTCGCCGCACGACTTGCACCCGCTGGAATTCCCGTTTTCGACATGGACAACGCCTACCCACAAGCCTGCGACGAAATGCTCAGCGCAATCAACTCAGGGCGTTTGAAACACCGTGGTCAGGCACAATTATCCGAAGAAGTTTTGGCTGCGGTGCAGTTGCGTCGAGGTGACGGCGGTTGGGTTATCGGTCGCCGTGCTTCCCAGTCAGTTGTCTGCGGTGCGGTAGCCCTAGCCCTGGTCACACATTTTGCGACACGCCCAGACAATGATCTTGACATCATGGTTGGTTGATCGTATAAGCCTGCAACAATTCGGGCATGGGATTTTTCGATCTATTCACGCCAAAGGTTGAGGCTGCCGTTCCAGTCGAAGCCGCAAACGTGGACGCAGCTGCTATCGCGCCGTATTACAGTGAAATTGGAAACCTTTTCCTATTCGGCGGGATAGTAACCGCGTCACGCGCTGAAGCAATGAGCGTTCCAACATGCGCGCGCGCACTTGGCATCATTCAGACAATTGCGTCACTTCCAATGCATACACGCAACGAAGCAACGGGCGAAAAGGTTTCACAACCGCGCGTAATCAATCAACCTGACCCACGAATACCAGGTGCGACATTCTGGTCATGGATAATTTCCGATTTATTTTTCTTTCCTACCGCTTACGCATTTGTTATGGATAGGTATGCCGATACGGGCAAAATTCGCGCAATGGAACGAATCGCACCTGAACGCGTAACCATTACAACAAACGGCATGGGATACGAAATCGCGTCGTATGCAATTGACGGCGCTTACGTTGACCCAGCCAATTTGGTTGTTTTCAACGGCACGCAAGAAGGTTTGCTCAGTCGAGCAGGTCGCACAATCAAGGCTGCTGCGTCCCTAGAACGTGCCGCAATGAATTTTGCAAACGAACCAATTCCACAAATGGTTTTGAAATCAAATGGAACATCACTTCCAGCAGATCGAATTTCAAAGTTGCTGACATCATGGCGCACGGCGCGTGCCAATAGATCAACTGCGTTTTTGAATGCTGACGTAACCCTGGAAACAATTGGTTATGACCCAAAAAATTTGCAGCTGAATGAAGCCCGCAATTACGTCGCCCTTGAACTTTCTCGCGCTTGTGGTTTGCCTGCATACTTCACAGATTCGCAGCAATCGAGTTTTACCTATTCCAACGCATTGGACAAGAGGCGCGACCTCGTTGATTTCGCTTTTAGAAATTACATGTCCATAATCGAACAACGTTTATCATTCCCGGACTTTACGCCAGCAGGCAACAAAGTTATGTTTGATCTTGATGACTTCTTGCGTGGTAACCCGTACGAACGTGCCCAAGTTTATGAAATTTTGAATCGAATTGGCGCAATGTCAATTGATGAAATACGCGAGGAAGAAGACATGCTGCTATGAGTAAAAAAGTAATCACACCAATGCAAATCACTGCGGCAGATTCAAACAGTCGCACAATCACGGGACGCATTGTCACTTTCGAAGAAACTGGCAACGCTTCAATTGGAAAAGTGCAATTCGCAAAAGGTTCAATCGAACCAACGTCGGTTTTGCTTAATCTTGAACATGATCGCACGCGTCGAATTGGCAAAACACTTTCAATTGAATCAAGTGACGAAGGCATTGACGCAACATTCAAAATCGCGCAGACAACTGCGGGAAATGACGCACTGGTCGAAGCGCAAGAAGGTTTGCGCGACGGTTTCAGCGTTGAAGTTTCTTTCGACGAATACGAGACACTTAAGGACGGAACAGTGCGAATTCTTGCAGGTGAATTGACTGCGGTCGCATTGACGTCAGAACCTGCTATCAGATCAGCCCGCGTCGAATCAGTCGCGGCAACAACTGCTGAAGAAAATGAAGTTTCAGATTCGACAATCGAACCTGAAGTCACACCAACAACAGAAGGAGACGAAGTGGACAACACCGTCACAAACGCGGAAACCGTCGAGACGGTAGAAGCCGCAAAGTCAGTGACTGCACAGTCAAACAACGTGGGTGGCTGGAAAGCAACGCCACGCATTGAAATCACTGCTGCAAAGTACCTTGAGAATAAGGTTCTTGCTGCAACAGGCGACGAAACTGCACGTCAGTATGTTTTAGCAGCTGACAACACAACAGACAATGCTGGACTTGTTCCAACACGTCAGTTGTCAGAAGTAATCAATGGACTATCAACAACAATTCGCCCAAGCATTGACGCGATTTCTCGCGGTGCATTGCCTGACGCGGGAATGACCTTCGAAATTCCGAAAATTACAGTAGCCCCAACGGTTGCCGTAGTTGCCGAAGACGCAATCTTCAATGAGACTGACCAAAATTCTGCGTTCTTGAGCGTGGACGTCAAAAAATTTGCAGGCCAGCAGAAATTTTCTGTCGAGTTGTTGACGAGGACTAGCCCATTGTTTTACGACGAACTACTTCGCAACATGGTTGCTGCAATGGCTAAGGCGCAGGATAAGTACGTCAATGATCAGTTAGTCGCTGGCGCAACTGCTGACTCAACTTCAATTGCAACATACCCAACAGCAGCTGAATTGCTTGGCGTTATCGCACGCGGTTCTGCAAGCGTTTATGCTGCAACTGCTGGTCTTGCAAATCCATTTGCACGCAACATTTTGGTGAACACTAGCCAATGGTCGAATTTGATGTCACTCAACGACTCGGGGCGTCCAATTTATAACGAAGTAACAAATCCAATGAACCAACCAGGTTCAGCAACACCTGGTTCACTTCGTGGACGCGTTGCAGGTCTTGATCTATACGTCACTGCAAATACTGCTGCGACAACAGACATTGATGATTCAATCATGATCATCAACCCTGACGCATACACATGGTACGAGGGAACTTCATACCAGTTGCGTGCTGAATCAACTGCTGACGGTTCAATCACAGTCGGTGTTTATTCATTCGGTGCAGTAGCAACCAAAATTGGTGCTGGTGCATTTGGCGTAAACAAGACCTGATAACCAACCCCAACTAATCATGCGGTGGGTTCTCCCGATCTCACCGCAGCCGATCGAAAGGAACGGACATGCCAGCCATTGTCACTGCGAGTCAATTGCGTACGGTGCTTGGCGTGTCCGTTTCCCTTTATTCTGACAGTTATCTTGACGAAATCATCAACACCGCTGAAGCCGTAATTTTGCCAATGCTGGTTGCAAACACTTCAGCAGTCAACGCGTACAAACTTGAATCAAACGTCGCGACGTATTACACGCAACGCGCACATCATTTTGTGGCAGGACAATCAGTCATTGTCGCTGGTTTACCTTCACCGTTTTCAGCAACCGTCACAGTCGTGGACGTTAAGGAATACAGTTTCACCGCAGCCCGCACAAATGCCGACGTGACATTGCGCGAGATCATTCCAATGGGCAGTGCAACACTTTCAGGGTATTCCGCAGCTGATCTATACGCCAACAGTGCGCCAATCGAATCAGCAGTTTTGGCAGTTAGCGTTGAAGTTTTCCAATCGCGCGTTGCCGCAGGCGGACAAATCGAAGGCGTAGATTTTGCTTCAACGCCCTATCGAATGGGTCGCAGCCTAACCAACCGCGTGTCAACCTTGCTAATGCCATTCCTGGACGTTGAGACGGTTGTCCAATAATGCCAGCCAATGCCATTTCGGAAACCCGTGCAGCCCTAGCAAATGCGTTCGGCGCGCTATCTGCAAACGTTTATCCCAGCGTTCCCGAAGCACCAATTCCACCTGCAATCGTGGTTGTCCCTGATTCGCCCTATATGGAAGTTGTGTTAATCGGTAAGGCTAAGACACAGGTCAAACTTAATTTTGCAATTACTGCCGTTGTTGCTTCCAATAGCAATGCGGGTTCACTGGACAACCTGGAAAAACTCATCATGGGAATTCTTGCGGCAATGCCCGCGGGATACGTTGTTGGCGTCATTGAAAAGCCGACAGTGTTGGAAGTAGGACAATCGCCAATGCTGGTTGCTGACATAAACGTTTCAACGTACTACACACAAACAACATAAAAGGAGATAACGTGCCAACAACGATCATCACGGGTCGCGATTTAGTGTTGACGATCGCGACCGTTAACTACGACGCACAGGCGACCAGTGCGGTGCTTGCGAACTCACCAACAGTCGAGACATACCAAACACTTGACGGCAAGGCTTACAAGCACATTGATGACCAGTGGTCATTCGACGTTTCTATGCTTGCAGACTGGGGCGCAAGTGGTTCACTATGCGAGGCGCTATGGACTGCTTGTGAAACTGCACCAAACACAACATTGGCTGCATCACTTACTGCTGCAACAGGCGCAGTTTTTGCATTCAACGTCATGCCAGTATTTCCAGCGGTCGGCGGTTCAGCACCTGATGCGCAAACCGTTGATCTATCATTCGTAGTGGTTGGAACACCAACCGAAACATTCAGTTAAAAACAACTAATCGGGAGAAAAAATGAAACTGCCAATCACAATTGAATACAACGACGGAAACCAAATTACCTACACGGCTGCACCGCCAGAGTGGGTCAAATGGGAAAAGCACACGGGAAACACAATCTCCCAGGCACAAGAGAAAATCGGAATTTCTGATCTTGTCTTTCTTGCCTATCACGCCATGAAGCGAGAAGCAGCTGGTAAGCCAGTCAAGCCAATCGAAGTGTGGACGGAGACAATTTCCGAAGTGATCGTCGGTGAAGCAAACCCAAAAGTCATAGAGTCGGAAGCCTAAGTCGAATCGTGTGGGAAGTAGCCCTGGCAACGGGGCTACCGCCCAGCGAGTTTGAATCAGCCGAGGACATTTTGACAATTATCGAAATTTTAGAAAGGCGGGCAAATGGCTAAGGAAGCAATTTCCTACGACAAAGCCGAACTGCGCGCCATTGTCCGATCGTTCAAAGCAATGGACGACCAAGCGTTGACGCAAGCCAAGCAAGCGACCAGCGAACTGGCAACTTACGTTCAAGGCAAAATCAAGGCAACGGCGTCAAGCCGTACCCGCAACTTGGTTGACAATCGCGTCGCCGACGGTTCAAAGGTTTCCAAGTCGTCGAAGATTGGCGAAATTTCATTTGGTTTCGCTGGGCAAAAGTTAAGTGGTGGCGGTACTACTCAACAGGTTTGGGGCGGTTACGAATTCGGTTCAAATAAGTTTAAGCAGTTTCCAGTGTGGTCAGGTCGTGAAGGTCGCGGTTCACGCGGTTGGTTTATCTATCCAACACTTAGAAGCGCACAACCTGAAATCATCAAACGCTGGGAAGAATCGTTTTCAAAGATCGTTAAGGAGTACAATTAATGGCTGGCAGTCGTACCCTTAAACTTTCGATTCTTGGCGACGTTGACAATCTCAACAAATCGCTGAAAACCGCAACAAAAGACGTTGACACATTTGGCGACAAGATTGCCAAGACTGGCAAAATGATTGGCGCAGCGTTCGTTGCTGCCGCCGCTGCTGCTGGTGCTTATGCCGTCAAGATCGGCATTGAAGGCGTAAAAGCCGCCATTGAAGATGAAAAAGCACAGACACAGTTAGCCCTGGCCTTAGAAAACGCCACAGGGGCTACAAAGGCGCAAATTGCGGCAACCGAAGATTCAATTCTGCAAATGTCATTGGCAACTGGTGTGGCTGACGATCAACTGCGCCCAGCACTAGGACGCCTGGTTAGATCAACGGGAGACATCACAAAGGCGCAAGATTTATTGACAACCGCCCTGGACATTGCAACGGCAACGGGCAAGCCGCTTGAAACAGTGGCGAACGCATTGGGTAAAGCCTACGACGGCAACACCGCTTCCCTGGGCAAACTGGGCATTGGGCTTTCAGCTGCTGAATTGAAAACAATGTCATTCACTGATGTTCAAGACAAACTCACAACATTGTTTGGCGGTGCAGCGGCTAAAAACGCGGACACATACGCGGGACGTATTGCACGCATGCAAGTTGCGTTCGACGAAGCAAAAGAAACAATTGGTTTTGCTTTATTGCCTATCCTTGAAAAGATGATCAACTTCATCAATCAAAACGCATTGCCAATCATCAACGCATTTTCAGGCGCATTCAGCCTAAACGGCAACGGGCTTGGCGGGGTCATCACGACATTGGGCAACATCATTGTGAACACTTTCACGCCAATTCTTAATGGTTTGCTAAAGGCATTTGGATACATTAAAAACGCTATTGGTGACAACCTTGACGAATTCAAACAATTTGGAAGTTACATTGCGACTTATCTTGCACCAGTTATTGGCACGGTACTTGGTGGGGCTTTACAGGTCGCAGGCAAAATTGCAAGTGGTGTGATTACTGTCATTGCAGGCGTCGTTGGTGTTTTGAACAATTTGATTTCGGGCGCGGTTGCAGGTATCAACGCTTTAATTCGTGCCTACAATTCGATTCCATTTTTGCCAAACGTAAGCACAATCTCAACACCAAGCGTGCCGTCAATTCCCACACCAACATTGCCAACAACACCAACAGTTCCAAAGGTTCCAACAATTCCGTCGCCAACTTCGTCAGGTGGTTCAAGCGGTAGCAGTGGCGGGGGCGGGGGCGGCGTTGCTAAGGCTGCAAGCGTTGCAGCGGCGACCGCAGTTGCGTCAAGCGGTTTGGGTGCTTCAGGCGGTTCAGGTGTCAACACAAATACATTGGCGGGAATCATGGCGGCGTCAGGCACAACGATCAACGTAAACGTTTCGGGTGCAATCGACAAAGAAGGAACGGCGCGCACAATTGTTGAAACCCTGAACAATTCCTACTATCGCGGCACAGGTGGCGCGGGTAACTTGCAACTAGCATGACCCATTGGAATCCAGTTTGGAACGTATCAATTGACGGCGTTGACTACACCGACGCCATTTTGGCAAATCTTGTTATTCGCACGGGTCGCACAAACATTTATCAGCAGGCGCAGGCGGGCTACGTCAACATTGAGTTGATTGACCTTGACCAATCAACCATTCCCGTTGCAATCAATTCAGGAATTACGATTGAAATTCAAGACACGTCAGGCACATTTATTCCCATTTTTGGTGGCAACGTGGTTGACATTGCATTGCAGGTTCAAGACGTGGGTTCGACCATGTTCACGCAGACCTACACGATTACCGCGTTGGGCGCGTTGGCACGTTTGCCAAAGGCATTGACCGAAGGTGTGCTTTCCAAAGATTTTGACGGCGATCAGATTTTTACGATTCTTGAAGATTTACTGGTCAACAATTGGATTGAAGTCGCACCAGCATTGACGTGGGCTGCTTACGACCCAACGATCACATGGGAAAACGCAGAAAACAGTGGGTTGGGCGAAATTGATCGTCCAGGCAATTACGAGTTGGCAGCACGTTCAAGTCAAACAACTGACGTCTATTCGCTGGTTTCGGCATTGGCGACTTCAGGGCTTGGGTACATTTACGAAGACGCATACGGTGCAATTTCGTACGCTGATTCGACACACCGCAGCGACTATTTAAACACCAACGGTTTTGTTGAATTAAGTGCCATTCATGCCCGCGCAGCTGGTTTGCGTACTGAAACCCGTGCAGGCGACGTTAGAAACAACGTCACAATTAAATACAACGCAACCAGCAGCGCCGAAGTCAACGCGTTCGACGCAACTTCGATCTCAACCTATGGCGCGCTTTCCCAAATCATTTCGACAACCTTGCACGATTCAAGTGACGCTTCAGCACAGGCGAACTTCTACCTTTCACTGCGTAAAGACCCCCAACCAATTTTTAATGAAATTACCTACGACTTGACCAACCCTGAACTTGACGATTCAGACCGCGACAGTTTGCTAAATAGTTTCATGGGCATGCCCGTTTCAATTTCTGATCTTCCGACCAACATGGGAACAACTTTTCAAGGTTTCGTCGAGGGCTGGTCATTTCGTGCCAGTTACAACCAACTTTCAATCTCGCTGAACATTTCGGAAGTCAATTACAGTTTGCCGTTGGTATATGGCAATTACACCCTGGGGCAGACAATCACTAACGCGGGCAACACAACCTACACAGTCCCAGCGGGAGTCAATCAAATTTGCGTTTTGGCTAAGGCTTACGGCGGAAACGGTGAAGTCGGTTCCAATTCAGGTGGTCAAGGCGGTGCAGGTGGCGGCGGTGGCGGTGGTGCGGGTGCTGCTGCGTTTTGGAATTATGACGTCACGCCTGGTCAGACTTTTACTGTCGGACTTGATTTTGCAGGAACTAAGCGCGTGAGTTTTGGGTCATTGATTTCAGTCAGTTCAGGCGCAAATGGTTCAGGTGTTACAGGTGGGGCAGGCGGTGGGTTGTTTTCCATTGACCCAGCCGTTGATTTTTACACCAGCCAGGCAGGTTCCCCAGGTGGCAATGGCGGCGCACAAAGGACAACAAATGGCGACGGCAACCCTGGAACAAGTTTTGGCACTGGAACGGTTTTAAGTCTGCCAACTGGCATTGGTTTGCCAACGACATTTTCATCAGGCAACGGTGGCGGTGGCGGTGGTGGCGGTGCTAAGGCAAACGCGACTTCATTTGCAACTGGTGGTATTGGCGGAACTGGTGCTGGTAATGGTGGAAGCGCTTTACAAGATGGCGACCTTGCTGGTGATAATGCAGCTGCTACAAGTGGAACTGGCAACGGTGGCGGTGGCGGTGGTGGCGGTGCTTTCCAAACAACTTTTGGAAGCGGTAACGGTGGAACTGGTGCGACAGCAAGTGGTGCGGTCGTCTTTATTTACACACGATAAGTTAGGATAATCACATGGCAACAAGTCCGAATTATGGTTGGTCAGAACCTGACAACACTAGCCTTGTAAAAGATGGCGCACAGGCTATGCGTACGCTGGGCGATGCCATTGACACTTCATTGTGGAACGTGGGTTATGGTCAAGCTGCAAAAAACAAGATAATTAATGGTGACTTCAATGTGAATCAAAGATCCTTTACAAGCACGACAACAAACGGTGCTTATACTTTTGATAGATGGAGAGCAACAACCGAAGGTGATGGATCTGGCACTTTTTCAGCACAAACATTTACTTTAGGAACAGCACCTGTTGCTGGATATGAAGGGAAAAACTTTTTACGCATTGTAACGGCATCACAAACAAGCGCACCTGTAAGAACTATAATTGGACAAAGAATCGAATCGGTTAGAACTTTTGCTGGTCAAACTGTCACTCTTTCATTTTGGGCTAAAGCGGCAACAGGTACACCTAAACTATATTTAGAACCTCAGCAACAATTTGGAACTGGTGGAAGCCCATCTGCTGCAAATACTGAACCAGGACAACAAGTAACTCTTTCAACATCTTGGGCGCGTTATTCTGCAACCTTTAGCATTGATTCTATTGCAGGTAAGACTCTCGGAACTAACAATGACGATTATCTACAAATGCAAATTTGGGTGTCTGCTGGTACAGATTATAATGCTCGTACTAGTTCTCTAGGTATTCAGTCAAATACTTTTGATTTTTGGGGTATGCAGGTTGAGTACGGGTCAAAGGCAACGCCCTTCCAAACTGCAACAGGAACAATCGCTGGAGAATTACAACTTGCACAGCGTTATTACTATCGCTGGACTACTGGTGGAAACGCCAATGCTTATAGTCATAGCATTTTTGTCTACATAGGAACAGAAGCCTACGGCACTTTCCCACTACC
>Ga0214163_1001280_pt1 | contig 10941 bp, 4 predicted proteins | sample LakMenepilimnion_2_FD_153001 | JGI IMG/M metagenome (GOLD analysis project Ga0214163, IMG submission 153001) | Freshwater microbial communities from Lake Mendota, WI - Practice 15JUN2010 epilimnion v4 | ecosystem: Environmental > Aquatic > Freshwater > Lake > Epilimnion/Euphotic zone | place... | reverse complement strand
GGGGAGGCTATTTTTGAAGCAGTTGCTGACTATGTCTCAAGTGAAATGCTTGAGATATTGGCACCCTACCGTTGCTCCTGAGCAGAAATTAATGCTCGCATTAATTTGATATAAATTGAAACTTTCCCTGTGACGTACTGATAAGGGAAATTTTCCTTGTGACATATAATTGGTGAGAAGATGGGATTTGGTGACGTACCTTTTGTACCGTATATATTTGGTTGTACGGTAGTACATACTTACTTTCTGCGTGGTCTGGAGTATGTTTCTGGTTGAAAACGAACAGTTTTATTTCTTGGTCTCAATTTTCTCCCTGCCGTTTCGTCTGGCAAACTTTCGTCACTTGAAAGGTCGTCTTCTTCTCTTCGTGGAACCTCATCCGGATCCAGTTGGCCGTCCTCTTCTGGAGGCGCTTCAGCATTGTCTTGCAATGCTCGGAGATCTTCTTCAATTAGAGATCTTGCTGGTAAGTCTAGCTTTGTATGCAGAATTTGTGTATTGTCTATGCCTTCTGGCATTTCTGGCGAGAATTCATCTGTAATCTCTTCAATTACAGTATTTTCTGGGGGTATCTCATTTTCACTGACATTTTCGATCTGATTTTCAATTTTCTCGGATATTTGTTCATCCTGGGGATCGAATAGCTGGATTCCATTTGGAATGTCAAATCTATCAAATTTTGTAATTATTGTAAAATCTTCTGATAGAAAATCCTTGAAATCATGTAGCAATACTCGTGTAATTTCTACCGGTAACGTTGCAAAAATGGGGTCCGCGCCGTCGTACTTTTTTATGTGATCGTTACTATATAAAGCAAGAAAATTGTCAGATAATCTTCTCAGTAAGGTTGTAGTAAATAAGCATTTAACGACTAAGTAAGGCGATGGATTAAATTTCAATTTAAGGGGCCTAGAATTTCCGGGGACCTGAAGTCTATCAAGAACGAACACGATGTCGTTCTCTTTCCATTTTTTCTGTATTCTATTCTTGTTGAGCCTTTCATTTGTTGCTATTTTCATCTGAGTCCATTTTTCTGTTGCATATTCAACCATATCTTTTAATTCTTTGTTTAATTGCTCCAATCTCACTTTATTATTTTTGACTGAGTAATGTGGCGGGGCCATGTCTTCTCCTCTGAGAAAACTTGGACCTGTATTTTCACTTCCAAAAATCATTTCAGCAGGTGTTAAGCCTGTGTTAGGATCTTTGGAATAATTCATAACTTTATTAACTGCATATGTAATCATATCCCAGTAGAGTGTGCCTGAGCTTGCAGTGGCTAAATATTTTTTAATCATCAATTTTACAAGTCCCACTGTTCTTTCAACAAAACCTCTGGCTTCTGGATTGATTGCAGATGTGTTAATTATAGTTACTCCAAATAAACTCATTAATTCCATCCAGTCGTGCGCTCTAAATGCTTTGGCATTGTCTTGATGGACTCTTTGGACATTAAATGGAATGAGAACTGCATTTAAAAACATCCGCGACACTTCTTTTGCTGATTTTGTCTCTAATGGGTGAATTAGCGTAAATCCAGTCAATGCACATTTGGTAATCATTAAATGTGAAAATCCATTAACTTTGTTAAGGCATTCTGCTAAATCAACTGCAACTTCTTCCATTCCCCTCGTGGGGATTGGATAGACTCCAATCTTTGATTTTCTACTGGATTTATGGCTCAGAAAACATGCATAACATGACCGTATAAAACTTTTTGTAATGCTATATTTTGTTTCAAAATAGTAGGACTCTAAATCTGCCATCATTCTGGACATTCCTTTATGTCCCAATAAATGTGTAAAACTTAAAAGTAGGCCAATCATGGAAGGTGGAACCAAAATTTTATAAAAATTTGCATAAATCATTAGCAAATCTGACACCAATTTATATTTAAACTTCTTTGGTCCATGCTCATCTATAAATTCAAAATTTTCACCTGCAAGGCATGCAGTGTATATGTCAGCAAATTCTTTTTTCTGATGCTTTATTATTTCAGCTCTTGAGAGTCTTTCCTTTAAAATATCTAATGGTGTTACAATATCGCGTATATTTTCAATTCCTTGTCTTATGGACATGACTAAATTTTTGACGGTGACTTCCTCATTTTTAACTTTTTTGTTGACTAATGATTTTTGTTTGATCTCTTTTCTGTTGATGGTAAGAAACTCTGGGTGGTCTTGACAGTATTGAGCCCATTCTGCTAATGTAAATTCTTCTTTTGGAAGGTGATCAAAGAAATCAAGCACATGTGCTGACTTGAGGTCATATTTTTCTAAATCTCCTTTTGGTAAACCTTCGCGTGTTAAAAAATCTGCTAGGTTTTCTGCTGATTTCACAAAACGAACCTTTACATTATTATGGTCAGTATACAGCTTTACGCACCAACGTGTTGTTTTTGCACATGACATTTGTACCTTTCCATTAAAAAGATAGTACAGGCACTTTGAATCTGTTAGCAAGGTTACATCTGCTGAAGATAAAAATCTGTTTAGTGATTTTAGTGCAAACAATATTGCCACTAGCTCTTGTGTCAAAATTCCAGAGTGAAGCATTGTTTCGGGTATTGTTTTTGAGCAATACGCGATGATTTCAATTTTATGATATAAATCTGACAAAATAAAGCTGACATTTTTGTTCAAAAAGAATGGCATGAAATATACTTTGCCTTCAGTTTTGTATACAGCAAAAATAAGTGGAGGCTTTGTTGACTCCATGTTGAATTTGACTATGGGATTTTCTCTGTGCTGTGACAATGTTGACACTAAAATAATTGGCCTGTACAGTGCTAAAGCTGTTGCTTCAATCAGAAAGAAATTATCATCAATACTTGTTTTACCTCTTTTGAAGTCCTCCAGATATTCTTTATATAAATTGTAATTGTTGTTAAACTGGAAATCTCTCAATTTTAAACCGAGTACACCCTTTTTTATTTCTTTTACTGCCAGCTCCCGTAGATCTGTCGTTTTTTGTATTGGTTTACAATTGTGTACGGCAAGAATAGAAGCTACACTTAAGAAAAATGAGTCATGTACATTTTCATCAGTAAAATCATGAAATTTTCCCTTTTCTGAAATATCTGGTGGATTTGTAGTTACTTCTGTTGGCTTTGGTAAAACAATTGGTAAAGTGTCATATACTTTGACCGGCTCATAAGTTAAATTTTTGTCAAAAATTATTCTGTGTGCAGGATCATCAAGATCCAGGCATGGAGGGACGACTTTGACGTCTGGCACTCCTTGCTTCTTTTGGGCCAGCACTGCACCAATGACTCCAGACCCTGTGGATGCATCAACCCACAGGTATTTAGGTGCTTTCTCATCAACTAGATTGTTAAAGAGGGGTTGTGAGATCAAGGCTTCTTTTACTTTCTCAAATATATCACGATGTTCTTGAGTAGGCTTGTAAGGTTTTGTGCTACTTGTCAAGGGTGTCAAAATATGCGCATCTTCAAGTATTTTCAAATGGATAACCCTTCTCAGTGAATTGACTAATCCAAGAAAACTTCTCATTGCTTTCTTACTTTCTGGAAATATAAACTTTTTTATTTTATCTATTCTGCGTGGGTCAGCAATAACAAAGTTATTGCTGACATACCACCCCAAAAATAATATTTTTGATTTGGCAAAATCACTCTTCCCTATTGAAATTTTACTTCCATGAAATGCAAGTCTTTTAATTAGCTGCTCTAAAATTTCAAAATGCAAATTTAAAGTTTCATGAAAAGTTTCTCTTAATGGAGATGTAGTTAAAATATCATCAAAGTAATGTTTTACATAGGGAAGGGGGCTTTTCTTCATTTTTACTACTCGTTCACATTCATAGATGGGTTGTCCATTTTCATCGAGCACTGGCTCTGAATGTATCATTTTCTCACTTGCATCTGCCCAATAGGCTGGAGAATTTGCCATACCAGTAGGTACAGATGTCCATCTGTAGCTACCTGTAGGTGTAAGGAAAGTTGATAAAACTCTGCTTGGCTCATCTACTTTTAAGCTTAGATAGGCTTGTTTTAAATCCAAACTTGTATATAAGGCTTTTCCCGATAGAAATTGTAGAGTATTGTTTATGTCAGGAATTATGTTGGGGGGACTTTGAATTAGGCTGTTGATTGGGGAGTAATCAACGACTAGGCGTCCTAAAGTTCCAGGTTTCGCTCTGGTGACTAAGTAGGAGGCCATCCCGTAGAGATGTGTTCCGTCGGCTGACATTGGCGTTTTTATTAAGTATCCAAATTTTATCAGTAGATCGCAGATGTCTGATAAGTGTCTTGTATCAGTAGGAGACATGTGGAAGATTCTCTTGCATCTGGGTAGGACTTCTCCGGGGCGAAGTCTAATTTGTGTCAAACCTAGGGTTAAGCTTAGGTCTCCTGCGTCTATGGCATGTAGGGCCACAACTTCTGGATACTTGTCAATAAATATTTTCTTGATATAAGGACGGATCTCTTCATTGTAATTCTCTAAGTTGATTGCTTCTGCTGCATTTGCAAAGACTTGGGTAGGCAACTCTATGCCTTTAGGATCAATTAAATCTTCTGTGATCTCTACTTCTCCCGTGTAATCGGGCTCACCTCGCATAATTGTATTTTGAGGGTCAAAATCGATTATTTTCTCATCTTCAGTTTCATTTATTCGATTTTGTTTAAAGCTGACTTTGCTAATTGTGAGAAGAGGTAAATTAATGTCTTCTTTGGCACTTGTACAAAGTACTTCTCTTCCAAAAGGATGCTCTTTTAATATTCTTTTTAGCTTACCTTTTTCGTCAGCTGATATGGGAATACTTGTCTTCCCTGTCACGATTTCAAAATGTCCCCAAACGTGACCTTTCACATGTCCTGAAGTCAAATTTGAGATAAGTGCCTCAGCAGTATAACAGTCCTTTTTGTGATCAAAATCTATTTCCACTCTTGTAGGCAAAATATTCACCTTTTTTAGAGTTGGACTTGTGATCAAAATCACGTCAGTTCTGACAACTGGGGCAGCTTGATTAAGCTCAAATTCTATCACTTTTGTTTCATATGGTTTGAGATTATAAAATCCAAGACATGTCTCCTGTTCTGTCGGAGAATAATGATATACCGTATGCTCTACATAGTTGGGCAGCTCAAATGTTAGCTCTGGCTTATTATCTTTTCCTGATGTTTTGATAACTGCCTTCCCGGCTGCTAGGGAATTCATGCCAAAAATGAAGTCTGGCGTATTGGGTATATGGGGAATTATACATATTGTTGTAGAGATAGGTTGAGAATGTGGAGAGAGATAAATGTCCACATCTAAGTTTCCGAGTGCTGTCATTGTGTCCCCTGATGCACTCACCAGTTCTAGAGGTTGCTCGAATTTCCATTTATGTTTTGGCAGTATTTTCCGCAATAATGATTCTTGCATGCATGACATATCAGCACCTGAGTCTACCAGACCTATGACTCTAAAGCGATTTATATAAAATGGCGCGAATTGTTTTCTGTCGCTTATGGTGGCTGAGTATATGCTGTTTGGAGGAAATTCATTTTTTAGCTGTAGCTGACTGTTAAATAAACTTATAGTAAATGTGGTGGCTGTGGCAGATATTCCCATTCCTGCCATCTCCATGAGTCGCGCATTGATATCTGTGACTGATTTTTCTGATTTTTCTGATTTTTCTGGAGAATTGTTTTTGCACACCTTTGTTGTTTTATTTAAATCCGATCGGTCAGCAGCATTATCTCATTTTCCCTGAAGGCAACCATTGGTTTTGAACGGGCATAAAGATTGGGGGTGATGTAAGGTGTTTTTTCTACTTCCTGGACAAAGCCCACAGGTACTTTGGACGGGATGAACTTGTATAATTTTCCCGCTGGATGTTCGCATGTTCATACACGAATGTGTGTTATGAGATTTTTGGCCGCAAAGCGAACAACCATTAGTTTGAATTTGTCGTCTAGGGCTGCCTATTATTTTACCCCTCCTAGATCCTCTTGTCGGTCTAGGGTTATTGGAAGGTGGGAAAAACCTTCTTTGTCCAGTAGAAGATTGGCTCGTCCTCCTCACGGGTTGTGCAAAATTCCTCGTGGGCGCAGTAGGAGGCGAGAGCGGTAGAGCCGCTGTATTTATACCATAGCTAGAATAAGAGTTTATTTTGCGTCTAGGTTGTGGCCTGGTGGAATATCCCTGTCTTCCACGAGACTCTGCAGCTCCATGTGCACGTAAGTCGGCATCTATTGAATGACGAAAATTGTGTAACGCGCGTGATAAATCTGTTGCAGAACATGGTCTTCCCAATTCAGTACATAATTCTCCATGTACTTTTCTTACCATTTCTGATGAAGCTGGGGGTAAACATCTGATTAATGTATCACAACTTTCTAAATCTCTGGCTTGTTTTCTTGCCTCACCTGGCTGGTATATTGTACTAGCCCGGTGAGCTAAAGACATTATATGGCTTTCTACTTGTGCTAAAGTTTTATCTCGGGGAGCTTTATAATTGAAAAGTTCTTTCTTGGCTTGTTCTGCTGTCATTCTGTTATCAAATCTTAAAGCCAGTTGGTGATACGTACTTGCCATGTCTTCGTCATTATCTTCCATCCAATCGATTAAAAATTGATGGGCAGGCCCCGTTGTACAGGCCAAGAGCATAGATCTGAATTCTTTTTCAGTTAATTGTGCCTGCTCTTGCGCGGCATTTAATGAAGTTATAAATTCCAGAAGGCTCAAGCTGTCTTTGGGATTGCCCGAAAATTTGTTATTTCGATGGGGAAATAATTTTAAAATATCAGATGTTTTCCCAATAGAAGTTAATGCTGGGGTCTTTGCAAAAACTGGGGGGCGGAAGGCTTGATTTATTAAGTGGCTGCTTAATTTTTTCTTGATTAAACGCTCTTCCATTTCATTTTGCGTGCGCGCGCTGTGACGCTGTCTTTGTAACTCTCCTAATTCCATGAATTTTTCAAAATTGTCACATAATTCATGAATGTTCACGTTCATGTTTTCTAATTTGCACTTTTTAAATAGCATGGTTTGGTCGTGGGCAAGGTCTAAAAGAATTTTTCCGATGGGATCATTTTTTGTTTGCTCATAGTTTTGTGGGAATATTGAATCATCTGAGCCTGGGGTTGAATAATTATCGTCATAATTATCAATTTCTCCCAAATTAATTGTAGGATCCTTTGGAGTATGGCCATGGCGGGATTGTGTACCTTCTGATTTTGCTGATTCCCTGCTTTGGCTGCGGCGCATTGCGGATTGAATTAACTCCATTTTTTGTTTAAAGACGACTTTTGATAATGAAATCCCGAATTTCTTTTAGACTTAGTAAAACTGTTTTTAATATTCTGAGTTTGAGTAATGTTAAATAGAATTTTCTTTGATTCTCAGGTGGCTGTCCCTGGATGAGACGAAAATATAAGATGAACAACAGTACTTCACAGAAGGACTGGAGTACACCCTCTCGACACTCACCACTTTTAGGGATGACGAAATCTTCACTCCACACTTTTGGCTGTGTGTAATACTTATGTACAGGTTGTACACACGGATCGAGCACCAGTGTAAAGGGACCACCCTCTTTGTAGAGAGGATTGTATTAGATTCTGGTGAATCGGTTTGTCTTGGTAGTGGTTGGCGTAGTATTCCAACCAGATGTTATTCACAATATCGATGGCCTGATATTGTCTGCCTTGAAGTATATACTTTCCTGTTATGTCCTAAAATGGTTCCTAAAAACAAATTATGAAATACCTTGGCCTAGCCTATTATCATACAAGTGGTACCTGGTATGTAATCAAATAGGATTCTAGGGATTAAAGGGCAAGTTTCACAAGATTTGTAAGGTAATTTTAGAATAACTGGAAAAGGTAAGTTTTGATTGTTGGTTCAGTGGTATGTTGTTAATATGCTCGGCTTACTACAGGGGAGGCAGCAATCTACCAGTATACACCTGAACCTCAAGATATGGAGAAGAAAACTTCAATAAGGTAGGAGAATGAAGGATATAGGAATAATAGGAAGGGACTAAGTCACGAGAGTATTTTAAACTATTCAAAACCCAAGAACTCTGAAGTTACAAGTTCAAAATGTATTTTAGGGATAATTGTAAAAACAGTTAGTTTTGCACTCAATAAATAGATATTAAAAAAAAATAAGATATTTAAGTACAAGTATAATAAATATATAGATGGAATAATATTATTAGACCTGCTTGCCTGTGGAGATGATGTTATCTCTAATCACTTGGGATAGTGTATTTTCTCACTTAATCACTTTTTAGCTCAATGTCTTTTCCTCTCGGCCTCTAGTTGCAGAGTTTGTGATTTGACAGGACTTGTAATTTAAGAGAGGTGAGATTCGGACCTCTTTGCCTTTTGGCTTGCAACTAGGAAATTATAAAGGGATAGGGGAGGGAGATCCGCAACAAGACATAAAGGGGAGGCCCTAAATGTCTTCAGATCTTAGAGAGAATGCACTCTAAGATACTGGTCGAACCTTCTTAGACTTTGCTTAAGAGATAAGCGCTGTCCGATAAACTCTACCTTGCGGGGTCTGAGAGAACGTAGAAAACACGAAGTTCCGAACTCTACAAGACTCGAGAGTTTATGCCCTTGACTTCCACTGATGCAGAATTAAAGATCAGACAGGATCTAAAATTAAACAACAGGCTAAGACGATCAAGTGTAGTATTGTGGTCTTAGTACGATCACCTACAACCTGAATACAGCGGGTCTTGCTGATTTTTGTATTAGGGAAATCCTCAAAGAGGAGGGAGGGATAAAATGAGGGAGGTTAGACAGAGCACGACAGCATGGATAGAAAGCTATCCTGAATCTAAAGCTCTGTGTTTTTGGCCCCCTTTTTATAGTCATGCTGCCTGATGCAATGCTGTTTCTGGAATTTGCAAGAAGCAGGGATTATTGCATCAGCCTCCCTTTCTTTTGCCATAGGCCTGTTTTGTTTCATCAGCATTGCTGAATTCTTTGCAACAAACCGGTTCTGTTGCATCATCTTTTGTGATGATGTCATGGGCCTGAAGGCAGAGGGGAGAGGGCGGGGAGAACCGGTTTTGCTGTGAGCGTAAAACAGGTTTCTGCTTTATGTTTGTTTATATAAGGCCTCCTCTGTTGTCTTTTGTCAGACTGTTTGGGCTGGCTCTCCTTTGTGGGAGAAAAATTGTTTAAAACAATTCTGAATTATTTAGTCTTTACGGAGGCCTGGGAGATGGGCATAGGAGGGGGAGGGGGAGGGGGAGAGGCATACATCATTATTCATAAGATGTAGCTTTTTGTGAAAAACATTTTGATAATTGTTTTTCAGCTGGATAAGGCCGGACATAATGAGAGACTCGAACATATTCTTGTCTGCTGGTCCTCATAGGCATTTTGTCATGCTGCCTTAATAAAGTCTTTTTAGGCATAATATTAAAATATATAGTCCATTTGCCTAAATAGTGTGTGATTCACATTTGCCTGGCCACACATAAATATAGAGGGAGAGAGGGGGGGGGGGGGTATGGAGTGTAGGCTTTTCACGGTGTCACTTTCGAATGTCTCGAAATAGGGCCTGCCTTATACACTATCCCCTTCTTCCACAAAAGGAAAATTAATTACGTAGTAATTCCATCACATAAATCACATATTACAAGATTACAATATATGCAATAGTGAGTGCGCATTATCTTACATGGGGTTTGACAAAAACCTGATACAAAATTAATATGATTACAAGCATAATATGAAACACAGTATTATATATCATTAGTAAATCACATAATTCTTGTACAACTGCATTGTTGATTGAACTCAAAATTACAGTATTAATTATTACAATGTAACTAAGTACCACGCAATAAAATTGAAGAATTATTTTGCATTTCATTTTTGAATTTAAATTATTTTACTTGTAAGAATTAATTTGCATAAAAGTAAGAATTTAATTTGCTCTTAATTTTGAATGGAAATTACATTACCTGTAGCTGTCGTTGAAACTCTACGTTTTTCTCAATAGTTGCTATTTAGTGTGAACTGTTATGAAGAAATGTTGCTATAGGTAGCTTATTCTAGGCTTTTGTTATGACAGCTTGAAGGAGGGGGGGAACTGTGCTGTTCTCCTCATTAGTAAAGGGGGAGGGGGGAGGATTCTCCTCATTGATCAGTTGGCTTCCGATCACTTCAGCCAGATGATCCCATTTTGTGGTGATGTGTTGGGGTTTCTCCTGACTTTGGACTCACAGTCTTGGGAGTACCTCTACGACGTCTTCTCTGCTGTCCTTGACTCCCTGGACGTCTTCGTGGACTTCGGGTCCATCATCACCATCTTCTTCGCTGGGCTTCTGTTCCTGCAGAGTCTGCTCATCACCACTTCTTAGACTTCTTCTCCTTCATGTCACAGTGGGATAGCCCTGACAGTTTCATGATGTCGGCTTTCCATCCACCAGCTACTACTTCCTCTGGTGATCATCAGATTGTGACTCGTATTTCTTCAAGTGGAGCATACTCTTATGCAGTTCCGCCTTCCTACCCATATGGATCTGTGGCTTATGCCCTCAGTTGTGATGCTGGCTACTATCAGCTGGAACCATATCCGTCTGTGGCAACCACAACTGATGTTTCTTCACGAGATTTGAACACTCCTCCAACCTATCTGGCGGCTCCACTGGCGGTGGTCTCCACTTCTCCAACCTCTGTGGTGGGGACCTCTTGTGTGCCTGTTGGACAGCCTCCACTCGCTGTGGCTTCTGCGAGGCCAGTGGCTCTAACTCCACGGGTACATGACTTTACAGATTTTTATGATGAAGAAATGTACCAGAAGTGTGCTGAAATGAGAAGTGTTCGCAACAACTGTTTTGGTTCTAGTTGTCTTGTAGAAGAAACTCACTTTTTAATTCTTTGTCCAGCATTTGCTTTTTTAAGCATCCACCAGCGCTGGTCGCTGGTGGTTTATTACAACTTGTGTGTTGTATGTTTATCAAATG
>Ga0214163_1001276_pt1 | contig 10977 bp, 12 predicted proteins | sample LakMenepilimnion_2_FD_153001 | JGI IMG/M metagenome (GOLD analysis project Ga0214163, IMG submission 153001) | Freshwater microbial communities from Lake Mendota, WI - Practice 15JUN2010 epilimnion v4 | ecosystem: Environmental > Aquatic > Freshwater > Lake > Epilimnion/Euphotic zone | place... | reverse complement strand
CTGCAGGGTCATGCTGTCCCATTGTCTTGCCCTGGGATGTTGCCACGGAGCGGCAGGATCGATGGTGCGGCAGAGCCTGTTCATTGATTTGATGGCTCTGTCGAGGCTCAGTAAAGCCGGCAAGGGAAGGGGAGGGATCAGTCCTTTGTAGGGTTTCCTGTTTCCATCCCAACAAAGAAGGCTTTTACCCTGGTCATAGGTAGGGAAATGCTGCAGGTCATATGTCTTCAATAGTGCATACATATGATCCTGCCCTGGCCCGATCCACTGTGCACCAAGGTCAACATAGGATCCATTGGAAAGGGATTGGGTATATACCCGTCCTCCAACCCGATCCCTGGCCTCCAGGACCAACACTTTTTTTCCTGCCTCTTGTAGTCTTTGGGCGGCAGAAAGGCCAGCATATCCAGCACCCACAACAATGACATCATATAACTGGTCCAAGATTATTCACATTTAGGAAGATGAATGTAGAAAAGTTTACCGAACCCCGGAACTTCTTCGGCAAGGCTATCGTTACATTTGTGAAAATGCTGATCGGATGGCTTTGAAGATGAATGCTGCCACGCTTACCAGGGCTGAAAAGATGATTGAAGAATCAGGATATGTGCTGCGTTACGAACGCGGAACATTCCAGAGTGGCTACTGTATCCTGGAACAGAAAAAAGTGGTTGTTTTAAATAAATTCCTGCAAACGGAAGGGCGGATCAATACCCTGATCGATATCCTTCCAGTGCTTACGATAGATCCTGCAACACTACATGCAGAAAACCGTAAGCTGTACGACGAACTTACGGCGTATATCGCTTCGCTTGATGCGTAATATTTTTTATTGGTGTTGCTCCCTAGCATGGATCCATTGTTGATTGAATGCATGAATTAAAAACAAAAAACCTTTCATAGAGACTTTGTACTAAAACAAAGAATGAACCCATCTGTGCGTTTCCCGCTAAGTTTATATAACCGTTAAATCCATTCTCCTAACATTTTTTGCGTTTAATATTGCAAATTGAGCGCATATTTGACTACGAAAAGGCCTGTACCACAGACTACTAATTTTTAATGGTTCTATTTCAGTGAAGCTGATGCAACAGTGGATTTTGAATACTTTCATCGTACAAACCAATACTAAAAGCGATGTTTAAAAAACTGTTATACGTCCGTTATCTCTTTGTGATTGTTGTGATTTTTATGATGCTGAACTCTGTGTTTTTCATCATCGGCGGCGTCATTGAAAGTGTAGAAGGTATGAGGATCTTAATCAGCCATGGCCTGGATGAAGAAAAAAAGCCGGGACTTAAATTGTTAAAGGGTCTCGACATGTTTTTGGTCAGTATTGTATTCATGATTTTTGCCATTGGGATCATCCGTCTGTTCGGAATTTATAATGACGAAATGCATGAGCTTCCAAGCTGGTTGAATATTAACAATTTCAAGGAGTTGAAAGTATTGCTCTGGGAAACTATTTTGGTAACCCTTGTGGTGTTTACCCTCACCAGCATAGCCACAGACCGAAGTGGATTGCATTGGGAAATGCTTATACTGCCCGGAGTAGTTTTGATCTTGTCTCTGAGTTTGTATTTAATGCGAAAACATTAACGCTAAACATAGACCTATTGTCGGCCTATATAAAATTGTGTTAACTGCCTGTAATGAATTGTTGTTTTTCCGCGAAGAAATTATTGTTGATTTTGTTCTTTGCAGGTGTTGCATTCACTGCTGATGCGCAGCTCACCAAGAACGCGCAGGAAGTGTGGCCATCGATAGATATGTACTATCGTTTCAATCCCAAACTTCGATTGTATGGGACGATGGCTGGAACAAAAAAGGAATCTTCCTATGCAGAAGGAGCCGTAGGCGTGTTTGTTGATTATTTTACTTTTCCATTTACCACCCTGATCCGGAAGGGACACGCTGAAACCTTGCCCGGCCAGTATCTCTGGTTGCGGGCCGGTTACCAATACAGTGCCACACCGCAGAGTACTGCAGATCCGTTCAGGGAGAGCATGTTTGTTGCAGAAGGCAATTCAAGGTTTTACCTTCCTTTCGATATCCTGATGTCAGTGAAGAACCGCTTTGATTTCAGGTTTAGCGAGGGGGATATTAAAGGCAGGTACAGACCAAGGGTTTCGCTCGATAAAGATCTGCACACCGATTTTCTTTTTTTCACCTTGAGCGGGTTGATGGAATACTACGCCAATTTCGGGAATGGTTCCGTGAATCGTTTCCGTTCACAGCTCGGTGTAGAGATAAAGGTCACCAAGAAGATCAACTATGAAGTTTTCTGGAGCCACCAGTTTGCAAACCAGCCGGAGATACCCACCGTTGATGCATTTGGCATGACATTGAAATTCTATTTGCACAAGAAGCAGAAAGACAGCACGGCAAGGTGAGTACTCGGGTAAATGAATTGTACATTTGTACAGATGGCCTACCCGTCATTAGATATAAACTTTCTTGGAACAGGCACCAGTAGTGGTGTACCGATGATCGGCTGCAATTGCGAGGTATGCAGCTCGCCCGATCCCAAAGACAACCGTTTACGAAGCAGCATCATGGTCAGGTCCGCAGATACTACTCTCGTGGTGGATACAACACCTGATTTCCGTTACCAGATGCTTCGTACAAAAACCGGACATTTGGATGCCATCCTGTTTACGCATCCGCACAAAGACCATATTGCCGGCCTTGATGATGTCAGGGCATTTAATTTCTTTAGCCGGCAACCCATGCAGTTGTACGCCAATTCCCTAACGGAGGAGGCCTTGCGTAGGGATTACTATTATGCCTTTGCTGAGAACCGTTATCCTGGTGTGCCAGAGATCCAGCTCAATCAGATTGACGACAAACCATTTCAGGTAAGGGACCTGTTAGTTATCCCGATTGAAGTATGGCACCTGAAAATGCCGGTCCTTGGTTTTCGGTTTGGCAACTTCACCTACATCACAGATGCCAACCGGCTTGATGAAGACGCTAAGGCTAAAGTAAGGGGCTCGGAAGTGATGGTGGTGAACGCGCTAAGAAAAGAAAAACATATCTCCCATTTCAACCTTGACGAAGCCATCGCATTGGTTCAGGAACTGGAAGTTCCCCGGGCCTATTTCACACATATCTCTCACCAGCTCGGTTTACACGCGCTCGTGGAAGCAACGCTGCCCAGCGGAATTCATCTCGCTTATGATGGCCTCGCCCTCTCCATCTGAACAGTAAAAAAACATCGAGGATCGTTGTTTTTCCTTTGGAACTGGCACTGTTTTGAAGCCAATTTTGATACATGAAGAAATGGCTTTTATCATACCTGGTGATCAGTAAGAAGGAAAGAACAGGAGCACTCCTGCTTGCGATGTTAATTGCCAGCATCTGGTTGTTACCTAAATATTTTCATCGGCAGGAATTGGATCCGGAGGTGATCCGTCTGGCAGATCATGCTCTTGCAAGCAAACCTGTGAAAGAAGAGGTAGTGATCCATGAACTTAAGTTCGTTCTTTTTGATCCTAACACAGCAGACGACCAAACCTGGCTTAACATGGGGATCACTGAACGCAATCTGCAAACCATACGCCGCTTCCAATCCAAAGGGGGCCAGTTTAGGGTAAAGGAGGATCTGCAAAAGATATACGGCATCAGGCGCGATGTTATCACGCGTATCATGCCTTATGCCAGGATTGCAAATCTTCGTGGAACAACTTTGCGGTCAAATGCATATCGGCAATATCCCAGATCATCACCAGACGAATATAAGCCCAGGCCATTTCAAAAACGAACGATTGACGTAGTGGATCTTTCATTAGCAGACACCACTGCACTCATTGCATTGCCGGGCATCGGACCAACCCTTGCCAGGCGGATTATCCAGTTCAGGGATAAATGCGGTGGTTTTTATTCACCCGAGCAAGTAGCAGAGGTGTATGGACTCCGGGATTCTGTATTTCAGCTCATTAAACCCTATCTCACCATTGCAGAACCGAACCCCCGGAAGCTTACCCTCAATGAACTTGGTATTGATAGCCTGGCGGCACATCCCTATATAACTTACTCAGAAGCAAGGGCTATCGTGAAATACCGCGAACAACATGGTCCTTTCCGTCAAGAAGAGGAGTTGTTGAAGATCGCCTTGCTAACACCAGAATGGTTAAGAAAAGTTGGGCCCTACTTGCAATTTAACTAACAGTTGTTAGTATATTTACGCCTTTAAAACGGTAAACAAGGCATATGCAGTTCAACAGAGCGGAGATCACGGACCAGGTAGCGGCAGTGGCAAAAGATTTTGCACAGCAGCACATCAAGCCATTTGTGATGGAGTGGGATGAATCCCAGGAGTTCCCTGCCCATGTATTTCGGGAGATGGGAAAACTGGGACTGATGGGTGTTCTTGTTCCTGAGGAGTATGGCGGATCCGGATTATCCTATTTTGAATATGTTGCCGTGATTGAAGAGATCGCAAAGGTCTGTGGATCGGTGGGATTGAGTTTGGCCGCGCACAATTCCCTTTGTACGGGTCATATCATGAGTTTTGGGAACGAAGCGCAGAAGCAGAAGTATTTGCCAAAGCTTGCCACAGGGGAATGGATTGGTGCATGGGGACTTACCGAACCCAATACAGGGTCAGATGCAGGCAACATGCAAACAACAGCAGTGAAAGATGGAGATCACTGGATATTGAATGGAACCAAGAACTGGATCACCCATGGCAGGAGTGGACAGCTGTCAGTAGTGATTGCACGTACCGGAGAACCCAGAACCAGTGGTAACAGTACAGCATTTATTGTTGAACGCGGTACGCCAGGATTCAGTGGAGGAAAGAAAGAAAATAAATTGGGTATGCGTGCCAGTGAAACTGCTGAAATGATTTTTGATGGTTGCAGGATTTCAGATGCACAACGCTTAGGTGATGTGGGTGATGGATTCAGGCAGGCACTCAAAATTCTGGATGGCGGAAGGATCTCTATTGCCGCGTTAAGCATTGGTATTGCAAAAGGTGCTTATGAAGCAGCATTGCAATATTCAAAAGAGCGAAAGCAATTTGATCAGCCCATCGCTAATTTCCAGGGGATATCATTCAAGCTCGCAGATATGGCTACGGAAATTGAAGCTGCTGAGTTGTTGACACTCCAGGCAGCTGATCTGAAGAATCGTAAACTGCCTATGACCAAGGAATCGGCCATGGCAAAATATTTTGCCAGTGAGGTAGCTGTAAAAGTTTCTACCGATGCCGTTCAGATTTTCGGCGGTTATGGATACACCAAAGATTTTCCGGTTGAGAAATACTATAGGGATTCCAAATTATGCACCATCGGGGAAGGAACTTCTGAAATTCAAAAGACAGTCATCGCCCGATCTTTATTAAGTTAATGTTACGACATCGATTTTTTGCCACTATAACCCCTTGATTTTCAAGGGGTTTTTCATTGTCGCATTACCGCATTTTCAAATTGCCCCATTGCCCCAGGTTACCTTTCCTTCCTTTTGGTATTAATCAATGTGTACTTAGTACACAAACCAACTCTGCTGCTTGAACGATTTGCCATGTTGAATAAGTGTCACCAAAAATCAAGCATATGAACAGGAATCTTTTCAAATCTCTCGTCTTGTCCGCAGTGCTGGCCGTTGCTACCGTTACTACTATTAACGCGCAAACAGTTGTAGCAGTGGAAAAATTCACCGCTGAAAAAGCAAACACACCTGAAGTTCGTTTCGTGGGTTCTAACCCGGACTTCATCAATTTTGAAGTGTCTCTTCGCCAAAACGGCAACCAGAAGCAGACACTGAGGATCCTTGATGAGAATGGCGTTGAATTGTACCGCGAGATCATCCGCAAGGGCGAATTTGCAAAGCTGGTGAAAGTTGTTCGTAACGACTATTCGCGTCTGAACTTTGTTATTGACGCACAGAACAGCCAATACAAGAAGAGCTTCAACATCAGGAATGAAGTTGTTGAGCGTCTGAATGTAGAAGAAGCAAACTAGTCCTCAAATCCATTATCGACTATTGAAAAAAACTGATTATTGGCTATTAGAGAATTTGCTCTATAGTCAATAATCGATAGTCGATCACTCCAGGAAATCATCATCTTTCCTGATCTGGTACTTATCGAACAGTTTATCGATGGCACCACCGAAGATTGGGAATTTTTCCTTCGCAAAGTCCTTGATGATGGTAATGGCTTTAATGGCCTGCTCCTCGGTTAGTCCGGCAGCTTTCAGGCGTTCTATTAAGTCGTTCATTCCAAACAATTAAAAAGTAAAAAGTCAAAATTCAAAAGTCAAAAAAAATAATGACTTTTTAGAATTTTGACTTTTTACTTTTTAATTAGCACTTAAGCTACTTTCAACACGCTCATTTTTGACTTATCGAACTTATGCTGTGCATAATCCAGTGTGAGGGTGAATGTCTTTTTATTGGAGGAGGGTAGCTCAAACATCGCATCCGTGAGAATGCCTTCGCAAATGGAGCGAAGACCCCTGGCACCCAGTTTATATTCCATGGCTTTGGAAACCATGAAATCCAACACAGGCGTTTCTATAGTGAGTTCAATACCTTCCAGTTCAAACAGTTTGGTATATTGTTTTACCAGTGAATTCTTTGGTTCCGTGAGAATAGCCCTCAAGGTGGCCGCATCCAGCGGGTTGAGATAGGTTACCACAGGCAAGCGACCTAACAGTTCAGGAATGAGGCCGAAAGCTTTGAGATCCTGCGCGTTAACAAACTGCAACAGGTTTTTCTTCATCATTTCCTGTTCTTCCTTGTTCACATTGAATCCGATGGAATTGGTGTTTACTCTTCTTGCGATGATCTTGTCTATGCCATCAAAAGCGCCTCCGCAAATGAACAGGATGTTTTGGGTATTGACCTTGATCAGTTTCTGTTCAGGATGTTTCCTGCCGCCCTGCGGGGGAACCAGTACTTCCGTTCCTTCCAGCAACTTCAACATACCCTGTTGCACACCCTCACCGCTAACATCCCTTGTGATAGAAGGATTGTCTCCTTTTCTGGCGATCTTATCGATCTCATCGATATATACAATACCCTTTTCTGCTGCCGCTACATCGTAATTGCAAACCTGCAGCAACCTCGTAAGGATAGACTCAACGTCTTCCCCAACATACCCTGCTTCCGTAAACACGGTTGCATCCACAATGGCGAAAGGAACATTTAACAGCCTTGCGATGGTTTTAGCCAGCAAGGTTTTGCCAGTACCTGTTTCGCCCACCATAATGATATTGCTCTTGTCGATCTCAATATCATTGTCCGCAACCTTGTACTGAAGCCTCTTGTAGTGATTGTATACGGCAACAGACAAAACTTTTTTCGCGTCATCCTGACCGATTACGTACTCGTCCAGGAATTTCTTGATCTCTATGGGTTTACGGACTGTGAGTTTATAGTTGGGATTTGAGGCGTCTGTACGCACTATCAATTCCTGCTCAATAATTTCTCTTGCATGCTCCACACAGTTTTCGCATATATGTCCATCCTGGCCCGCGATCAGGATCTTGACCTCGTCACGGCTTCGGCCACAAAATGAACAATGCAAAGTTGATTTAGCCATTCTCTCAATTTAGGTAGGTAAAGGTAAAACAAAAAAATGGCGGATTCCAGTTTCCTGGAGGCTGAAAAGCAGTCTGGATGGCTGTGCACCCTAACTCCTTGATAATCCAAGCCTCAGCAGGAAGCTGAAATCCGCATTATTGTTAAAAGGATCAGTCGATTTTGCTCATCACTCCGTCTACGATGCCATAATTCACGGACTCTTCCGCATCCATCCAGTAGTCGCGGTCAAAATCTTTCATGACTTTCTCGAAAGTCTGCCCACAGTTGTCTGCCAGAATTTGTGCACCCAGGGCCTTGATCTTACGGATCTGTTCCGCCATGATCTCGAGGTCAGCAGAGGTTCCTTGTCCACCGCCGCTGGGCTGATGGATCATGACCTCGCCATGGGGATAGATGAACCGTTTGCCTTTTTCACCACCGCTCAGCAGGATCGAGCCCATTGAAGCGGCCATTCCCATACAAATAGTGGAAACCGGCGAAGAGATCATTTGCATGGTATCATAGATCACCATACCGCTGGTGACCACACCACCCGGGCTATTGATATAGAACTTAATTTCTTTGCCTGGATCGATGGCTTCCAGATATAACAGTCTTGCCGTAATATCTTTTGCGCTTCTATCATCAACAGCACCCCAGAGAAATATCTTGCGTTGCTCAATGAATTTTTTATCAAACTGAGCTGTACTGATCATCTTCTCCATTGGATTCTCAGGAACCTTTGGTTCTTCCTCGTCATCCATTCTGAAAGGATTCTTATACTTGATGTATTGCATACAATCTTTGATTGGGTTGGTTAGGATTTTTGTTTTCTGGGGTTCAGCAACAGTACGTCATCTACCAAACCATATTCTTTGGCTTCAAGGGCCGTCATCCAGAAATCGCGATCAAAATCAGCCGCGATTTTCTCAACGTCCTGTCCACTATGGTTCGCAACAACTTCATACAGTTCCCGCTTCAGCCTTTTTACCTGGTTAACAGTGATTTCGATATCACTTGCCTGACCGCCGGCACCTGCACTGGGCTGGTGCATCATGATCCTTGAGTGTTTCAGGGCGGTGCGTTTTCCGGGCGCGCCGGCGCACATCAATACGGCAGCCATACTGGCAGCAACGCCTATCGTGATTGTTGAAACGTCAGGAGGTACGTACTGCATGGTGTCATATACACCCATCCCAGCATATACCGAGCCCCCAGGGCTGTTGATGTACATCTGGATATCCCGCTGACGGTCCGTACTGTCAAGAAACAAAAGCTGGGCAGTGATGATATTGGCCACTTCATCGCTGATGGGATAGCCCAGGAAAATGATCCTGTCCATCATCAGACGGCTATAAACATCCATAACCGCAACATTCATCGGGCGTTCCTCGATGATATTGGGTGTAAGATTGGTCACCATGTGATTGGTATATCCATGAAGTGTATTGCTGGAAATACCGCGGTGCTTTACAGCATATTTTTCAAACTCTTTTCCAAGATCCATAATAGGAATTTTGATTACTAGGCAATTTAAAGCTTTTGGCTGTCCAAAACTGTGCTAGCCATCAAAACCGGACAAAGCGGCAGGAGATATCCCGCCAATGGATCATTACTATCCCGCTGCGTCTCTTCATTGCCGCATCGCCGCATTGCCAAATTACCGCATTAAAAAAGGCGCTCTTGGCGCCTTTTTATCTAGTGATCGTGATGATTGTGTTGTTCCTGTAGCTTCAGGAATTCTTCGCTGGAAATCGGTTTTTCCTGCGCATTGATCTGGTGCTCGGCCCATCCGAAAAGTTTTTCGGTAATCAGCCTGCGGTATGAACTTTCCACCTGCTGCTCATCTTTCAGCATACGGTCCACGTAGCTATCTAGCCACTCAATATTACCATCCATGCTCATCCCGCCAAAATAGCCAAGGATCTGCTGACGCATATATTCTTTCAGCTCTTCGGGATTCACATCCAGGTTATTTTCTTTTACGATCTTATCGCTGATCAGCGTCCAGCGCAGCTGGTCTTTGAATGTCGGAAACTCGTTCTCCACTTCTTCGGCAGTCTTTAGCTTTTCACCACCGCTCTGCATCCATTTTTTCAGGAAAGACTCAGGGAAGTCCATCGGTGTTTTCTCCAGTAATACATGGTACAATTCATGGTGCAGAAGATTGCGGGCGTGGTTATCCCATTGTTTCTGGATGTCCTCACGGATCAGCTGGCGCATCTCTTCTTCAGTCTTTATTTCCTTGGTGGGAAAAGCCTCTTTGAAGAATTCTTCGTTCAGTTCACGCTTTTCCACGAGACCCACTTTAACAATGGTCATCGTATATTTCTTATCCAGAGAAGCATCTGAACCATCAACACCAAGATCCTTGATCAGCCACTCCCTTTCTTTTTCTTCAAAGGCAGAACGAAGGTCAACCGTAACGGTACTGTCTTTCTTCAATCCCATCAATGTAGAGCGGAAGGCAGGTGTGAAATATTTTACCAACAGTGAATTCTCTTTTTTAGGCGCATTCTCCACACCTTCTTCTTCGAAAGTCACGTTCAATACATTCTCCTCGTTGTCAACCACTTCCGGCTCAGACATCCTTCCGAGGCGGGCCTGCAACCTTTCAATCTCATCATTCACCATTTCTTCGGTTACATTCACTTTGTACCTGGGAAGGGAAACAGAAGACAGATTGAGGCCAAACGCAGGCTTAAGGCCAATTTCAAAGGAAAAACTATAATCAGAAGGTGCGTTCATGTTAAGTTGGTCCGCGCTGTTTTCTGCGCTGGGTATGGGCTGGGCAAAAATGTCAAGCTGTTCACCTTGCAGGTAATCAACCAGTTTCTTCTCCACACTGCGCAGTACCTCATCGGCAAACAGGGCCGGACCGTGCATTTTCTTTACTACACCGGCCGGAACCATTCCTTTCCGGAAACCGGGGATGTTTGCATTCCTGGCAAACTGCTTGAGCTGCTTCTCAAAAGAAGCCAGGTAATCTTCGGTTTGCACGGTAACTGTGATCTTATCGATAAGTAAACCAATGTTTTCTCTTGTAACTGTAGGCATAAGTTTAGTTTATTGCAATTGACAGTTAGCAATTGGCAATTGGTTCTAATTACCAATTGCTAACTGTTAACTGCCAACTTTGTGCGCATGGAGGGACTCGAACCCCCACGTCTCACGACACCAGATCCTAAGTCTGGCGCGGCTACCAATTACGCCACATGCGCTTAAGGGGTTGCAAAGGTAACCATTTTTGGTGTATGGAAGCCCTGTTTTCAGTAAATTTGGAATTATGCAGTTGGTAGATCAGGAACAGGCGGTCCCCAAATACAACCTCACAGCGGAGCAAGAGAGGAAGGAAATCGTGCGCCAGTACCGGGCCCTCTTGAGGGTCATCAAACCCAGGCTGAAACCCGGGGATAAGGAATTGGTGCGCCGCGCCTTTGAAATGGC
>Ga0214163_1001275_pt1 | contig 10991 bp, 9 predicted proteins | sample LakMenepilimnion_2_FD_153001 | JGI IMG/M metagenome (GOLD analysis project Ga0214163, IMG submission 153001) | Freshwater microbial communities from Lake Mendota, WI - Practice 15JUN2010 epilimnion v4 | ecosystem: Environmental > Aquatic > Freshwater > Lake > Epilimnion/Euphotic zone | place... | reverse complement strand
ATCTCGGTTTAACTCCCGTGAGAGATTCAGCAAAAACTCACGCTGGCTGTAAAGGATAAAATCTGCCAACTTGGCATGGTCTTTGGACTGAGAGTTTTCTAGAAGATTTGATGGCATGGCCGGAAGCGTTATGGTTATCGAGAATTTTCAGGATACAGGGAAATATACGAAGATAAATAAATAAGATCAAGCTAAATCCATATTATTCATAATTTATACTATCCCACAATCAATAAACTCTCAAAGGCGAGAATTCAATTGGGATTTATTATCAACCATGACGAGACTAAAGGCAACTTTTTTCAACTCATCGCAACAGAGTTAATCAATCCAACCGATTAAAAAAGGAGCCAAGCCTAATTGTTAGGAGCTTGTAAATCGACTACCAGTCGGACACGCGCCTTAACGTAAGACGATAAATTGATCTTAGAAAAACACATAATCTCCTCTTAGACAGATTGAAAATACCTATCACATGACGAGTTGTAATTTTTATCACACACAATCATTGGCTTTCGTTGCCTGTAATAGTGAGTCATTTTTAAGCCAACAAATCGCGCTCGACACCATCTAGGAAGAGCTAAGCAACATGTATTCAAGCAGTTCGAGAATTACTGTAATGGTGGAAAAAATTGGCACGCCAAAGTGGTTGCAGAAGTATTTTTGTCTTCTATCATCATCCTCTCACCGCATTACCCCGTGGTGTAATGGTAACACAGGAGATTTTGATTCTCTCGTTTAAGGTTCGAGTCCTTACGGGGTAACCACTTAAGCCCAATGAGGCTGGAGCAATCAGAGGTGAGTTTGCTTTTTCCATGACTCGTTTCCGTCCTTGCATTGATCTCCACTCCGGCCAGGTAAAGCAGATCGTAGGTTCCACTTTGAGCGATACAGAAGCAGGCTTAAAAACCAATTTCGTGAGTGATCGAGAGGCGGCTTGGTATGGCGAACTTTACGGCAACGACGCACTGACTGGTGGTCATGTGATCATGCTAGGCCCCAATAACGAAGAAGCAGCAAAGTCAGCGCTAGGTGCTTTTCCCGGTGGACTACAGCTCGGTGGCGGCATTCGTCCCTGCAACGCAGAGGAGTATCTTGCAGCTGGGGCGAGTCATGTAATCGTGACGAGTTATCTCTTCGAAACCGACGGTACGTTTTCCCAATCCAGGCTGGACAAGATTGTCGCCGCTGCGGGCAAGGACCGTCTGGTCATCGACCTGAGTTGCAAAGCAACGCCGACAGGCTGGACCGTGGCGATGAATCGCTGGCAGACACTGACGGATCTTCATGTCACCCCCGAGACGCTGCGTCAACTGGCTGAGCATTGTGCCGAGTTTTTAATCCATGCCGTGGATGTCGAGGGCAAGTGTGAAGGCATCGACGAGGCTCTGGTGGCTTTTCTCGGTGAGCACAGCCCGATCCCAATGACTTATGCGGGCGGTATTCACCGCTTGGAGGATCTGCAACGCATTCAGCAGCTCAGTGATGGACGCGTTGACGGCACAGTTGGCAGCGCGCTCGATCTTTTTGGTGGGACCGGAGTGCGCTACGCGGACTGCCTGGCGTTTAATCGCCGCTCAAATGCCATTGGCCTTCAGTAGCTCGGCCAACAGGCCGTGTAAGCGATAGAATTCAGCCTCGGCAAGTCCTGTTTCGATCAAGCCTGCGCGGATGCTAGCAGCATCGCTTTCGCCGAGAACATGCTGCTTGATGAGCGCGGTCTTTTTGGCCTGGATGTCGAGGAAAGCGGCATCAACGACTGGCGTGGCGAGGAATTTACCCTCCGCCTGTCCAGCCTTCAGCACGTCTTTAAAGGCGGCCCCAGATTTGGCGGCTTCAGCCTTGGCGGCATTGACGTCGGCGTACCAGTCGGCGGTGACAAAGCGGTAATAGTCGCGCATGGCCTGCTTATTGTAATGAATGATGAGGCTGCGACCATCGACCAGGACTGTGCTGGTGGCACGGAAGCTGTCGGCGTCGATGGTATCGACAAACAGCAAGTCTTCGCCATCAATGGCAAACTCCCACTTCAAGTCCCAAAGCTGGAGACCGATCTCATCGAGCAGATCCTTCACAGCCCAAGCTCCGAGTAAGGCCATTTTGATGCTGCCGGTAAAATGCTGGGCGCTGAGGCCGGACATGAGCAGGGCTTCCTGCTTGGTGACGGCGCGGTCTTCCGGCTCGTACTTGCTGGTGAGGTCATAAATTGGCCGATCCAGCATCTGCCAGGCCTGCATGGGGCCGGTGAGGCCGAGCTCTTGCTCGAAAGCACGGCGCTCTTTGTCACTGAGGGACTCGTATTTTCGCAGGATGGAGCTGCCACTGGTGACACCGAAACGGACGATGTACTCCAGAGGCACAACGTAGGTGGTGTTTTGATGAAACTGGGCGTAATCAAAGACAAAATTGCCCATGACATTGCGCTGAGCGGGCTTCATCACCGGAAAGCGGCGGACGACGTTGTAGCAGCTGGGGCTAGTAGGCATTCCCTGCGTGATGATCTCGCCTGTCTGGGCATCCAACATGCCAACGTGATGAGTGAGCGCCCCGCTTTCGAGCATCGCAGGGAGAACTCCATCCATGAGCTGATCACACCATGTTTGGGGAATGGAATCCGCTTTCAACAACGCGGCCTGGACACGCTGCCAAGTCTGCGTCTGACCAAGCCTGGAATACATGGCATGGCGGAAAATGGCGCGATTAAGGTCGTTACCATCAATGGTGAAAATACTGCCCACATCGAAGACAGAACCCGCAGGTGTGGTCTCACAAACAATGTAACTAGGATGATCCGGCACGGCATACAGATTCTGCACGGAGCCACGATAAACGGGCTCAGAAAGGGATGATAGGTCGATACGGGCAGGAAGATCTATGTTCATGTAGGAAGGCATTGTTTCGCCGTGCCAGACGAAGATTTCAATTTTTGAGTTCGCTTTTCTGGGTGGAAAAGTGACAACCCCAGCCTGAGCCCTAGAAAAAGCCATTGACCCAGGCAGGGCCTGTGGCAGTATCATCATTCCCACGCCCTGGCGAAAGCGACCTCCTGTCCCTCGTCAGCTCAACGTGGAAACCATCCTACACTCATGAAAGAACAAGGCCACCCAACGGTATACGAAACCTCCATTACCTGCACTTGCGGCACGGTTTACACGACAATGTCAACGGTCCAGAATCTTCGTATCGGTATCTGCTCTGCATGCCATCCGTTCTTCACTGGTGAACAACGCTTCATCGACACCGCTGGTCGTGTCGACAAATTCGCTCAACGTTACGGCAGCATCCGTGCCCGCCGCGCAGCTCCGAAGCCAAGCGACGTTACTGCATAATTTCAGAAGACATTCCTTTACAGCATCGCGGAAATCCTTTGGGTTTCCGCGATGTTTGTTTTTGCAAACTGCCCCAGCCCTGCCAATCTCCGCGCTCTCATCATGGCCAGCTCTTCCTTGCTCATCTACCTCGACGGCAAACTCGTTCCTGAATCCGAAGCTAAAGTTTCAGTCTTCGACCACGGTCTCCTATACGGAGACGGCTGCTTTGAAGGCATCCGCATCTACAATGGCCGCGTCTTCCGCCTTACCGAGCATCTCGTGCGTCTGTATGAAAGCGCTCGCTCCATTCTTCTCACGATCCCAATCAGCATTGAGGAGATGGAAAAAGCCACCGTTCAAACAGTCGCGGCCAATAATCTGCGTGATGGCTATATCCGCCTCGTCATCACCCGCGGCGTCGGCTCGCTCGGCTTGAATCCCTATCAGTGCCCGAAGGCTGGAGTCATCATCATCGCCAGCGGAATCACCCTTTATCCTGCTGAGAAGTATGAGACCGGCCTCAACCTCATCACTTGTGCTACTCGGCGTCCAGCGACCGCTGCTTTGAGCCCACAGGTGAAGAGCCTGAACTATCTCAACAACATCATGGCCAAGATCGAGTGCATCCAGGCCGGATGTGAAGAGGGCATCATGCTGAATGAGCAAGGCTACGTGGCCGAATGCACAGGCGACAACGTTTTCATTATCAAGAATGGTCAGGTCTATACGCCAACCATCGCCAGCGGCGCTCTGAATGGCATCACCCGTATGGCAGTAATCGAAGTCATGCGTGAGATGGGCCTTCAGGTTCATGAAATCACCATGACCCGGCATGAGATTTACACTTCTGACGAATGTTTCCTCACCGGCACAGCGGCTGAAGTGATTCCAGCGGTGCAGTATGACCGCCGCCCCATCGGCGATGGTAAGCCCGGCAAGCTCACCGCAGAGATCATCAAGCGCTTCAAAATACTCGCCAACAGCACAGGCACGCCTGTTCCTTACGCTTGATCGACCACCTCGCTCACCTCGATGCAAGAGTATCACCGCCTTCTCCGCAAAGTCCTCGATCACGGTTCCTACCGCGAGGACCGTACTGGCACAGGTGCTTACTCGGTGTTTGGTGAGCAAAGTCGCTATGAACTGAGCGCTGGATTCCCAGTTGTTACCACCAAGAAACTGCATCTTCGCAGCATCATTCATGAGCTACTTTGGTTCTTGAAAGGTGACACAAATGTCGGCTATCTGCGCGAAAATAAAGTCACCATCTGGGACGAGTGGGCTGATGAAAACGGCGAACTCGGCCCCGTCTATGGAGCCCAATGGCGTCGCTGGCAGGGCACGCCCGAGGCAGAGCCCGTCGATCAGATCGCCAAGCTCATTCACGGCCTCAAAACCAATCCCTACAGCCGCCGTCACATCGTCAGTGCTTGGAACGTGCCTTACATCGACCAGATGGCGCTGCCGCCCTGCCACTGCCTGTTTCAGTTCTTCGTCGCCGAAGGCAAACTAAGCTGCCAGCTCTATCAACGTAGTGCTGACCTCTTTCTGGGCGTGCCATTTAACATCGCCAGCTACTCCTTACTCGTTCTAATGGTCGCTCAAGTATGCGGCCTGCAACCTGGCGAGTTCGTCCACACCTTTGGTGACCTGCATCTTTACTCCAATCACATCGAGCAGGCAAGACTCCAGCTCACCCGCGAGCCACGCCCGCTGCCGGTCATGAAGCTAAACCCCGCAGTGAAGAATCTTTTCGATTTCAAATACGAAGACTTCTCCCTCGAAGGCTATGATCCGCATCCAGCCATCAAAGCAGAGATTGCCATCTGAAACAGCATAGAGAAAAACGGTGGAGACCTGTACCTGGCGTGCTAAGACTGGCGGTCCCATGAAAAACGTATCGTTTCAAATCATCTCCAAAGCAGTCATTACGGCCGCTTTTGCTCTGCTCGTCAGCAGCTGCGCCACCAAGAAATCAAGCGCTCGTTACTCACCATCCTTTGACCCACCAGCCAAAGCCGTGACGAATCCATCTGCCGTCAAAGTCAAGCTCAGCACCAGCGCGCAGCGCGTCTATGTGGTGCAGGGTAGCGAAGTATTGCTCGCCACCCCCTGCTCCGTGGGCACAGCCAGCACACCGACACCACACGGCACGTTTTCCATCTACAGCAAACAGGCCAACCGCCGCCGCCAAAGCTCCCCAGGAGCTGGTTATCCGATGACCTTCTGGATGGAATTCAAGACTGCGTACGGCATGCACTGGGGCTGGGTAAAGCCTTATCCTTGCACGCACGGCTGCGTCCGCCTGCCAATCAAATCTGCCCAGAAAATTTTCAGCATGGTGCAGGTTGGAACACCTCTGATCATCGCCTCCAGCCATCCTGAAGACGCCACCATCGGCAAGACCCTGCCTGTGCTGGACGACAGCACTCTCGCTGACCCACCAGACTCCTACATGATGGGCAGCCAAGTCTTCACAGACGCGGCCAAGGGCAAAATCTACACCTACTAAACCTTACCTTCTCCCCTTCCCTGAAATGCCTGCCGCACCGTCATCACGTCGAGTCAATGTCCGCACCCCAGAAGTCATGGAGCGCGTTCAAGCGGAGGTGGAAACCCATTACCGCAGCGTCTTGGTTGAAGCCGTCAGGGCAAAAGGGAGCGTTTTAAATATTGGAAACACCACCGTGCGGCTAGCCCGCGATTTCGGCTTCTGTTATGGAGTCGAGCGCGCGATTGATCTGGCCTATGCCGCACGGCGTGTGTTCTCTGACCGCCGAGTCTTTCTACTCGGTGAGATCATCCACAATCCTGAGGTCAACCGTCAACTGACGGAGATGGGCATCGTCAGTATCCCCATCAGCCAGCAGGAAGAAGAAGTCGCTAAACTTAGCGCTGAAGACGTTGTCATCGTGCCAGCTTTCGGTGCTGAGACGAGACTGATGAAGCTCATTTCCTCCCGTGGCTGCATGGTGGTGGACACCACCTGTGGCGATGTGATGAGCGTCTGGAAGCGTGTGCGCAACTACGCCAAGACCAGCTTCACCTCCATCATTCATGGCAAGGCCAGCCATGAGGAAACCCGCGCCACTTCCTCACGCGCCCTAGGTGATGACGGGAATGGTCATTACCTCGTCATCCTGACTCTGGCGGATGTCGATTATGTCTGTGACTACATTCGCCAAGGCGGAGACAAGGCCGCCTTTTATGAGCGCTTCAAAGGTGCTGATGCCTACTCAAACGGCTTCGATCCAGACATTCATCTTACACGCATCGGCGTGGCCAATCAGACAACGATGCTGAAGTCTGAGACCGAAGAAATCCAGCGCCGCCTCAAGAAAGCCATCGAAGATCGCGATGGTGTTGGCAGCCCCAATTTCCAAGTTTTCGACACCATCTGTGGCGCTACGCAAGAGCGGCAAGATTCCCTTTTTGGATTGCTTCAGCAGCCTCTAGACATCCTGCTCGTCGTTGGTGGTTACAACAGCTCCAACACCACCCACCTCGTCGAGATCGGCGAGCAGCAGCTGCCAACTTTTTTCATCCGCACGGCGGAATGCCTGACCTCCCTGGAGCAAATCGTGCATTTTGATCTGCATTTGAAAGCTGAAAAGACCAGCTACTCAGGAAAGCTCGCTGGTGAAGAGCCCATCACCATCGGCATCACAGCTGGAGCCTCCTGCCCGAACAATCTTATCGAAGACACCCTACTGCGCATCTTTGCCCTGCGTGGCATCACCTCAGATCAGGTCAAAGAAAGTGTCGGGCTGTAAGCGCCAGCCTTGCCAGTCCAGAAACAAGACCTAGGATCACCGCATGAGCCAGCCGACCAAGGTTAAGCGTCCCGCATCCATCACCGTGGAGGATTTTTTCAAGCACAACGAGAAAGCCCTCAAGCTGCGCTGCGTTGGCACAGACGTTGGTTTTTCACGCAAAATCTGGGAACCGTCTGTAAATCGTCCGGGACTCGCTCTGTCCGGTTTCTTCACCTACTTCGCCTACAAACGCATCCAGATCATCGGCAACTCCGAGCTGTCATTTTTAGAAGGCCTGGAGCCCAGATTGCGCGCCGCACGTTTTAGCCAGCTCTGCACCTGGGACATCCCCTGCCTCGTCGTGGCTCGTGGTCACCGTCTCGATGACGAACTCGTCCAGATCGCCAATGAAGCGGGCATTTCCGTGTTCCAGACGAACATCGTCACCATGAAGTTCCTGAATGCTGCGACGATCAAGCTCGAAACAGCCTTTGCTCCGACCATGATGGTGCATGGCTGCTTGGTGGATGTACAGGGCATTGGAGTCCTCATCCAGGGAAGCAGTGGCAGCGGCAAAAGTGAAAGCGTCATCGGCCTCCTGCAGCGCGGAGCCAGCCTCGTTGCTGATGATGCTGTGCGTCTTCGCCTCATCGAGGATCGCGAGATCATCGGCACAGCTCCCGACATGACCCGAGACATGATCGAAATCCGAGGCCTCGGCATTCTCAATGTCGCAGCCCTCTTTGGAGTCGGCTCCGTGCGCATGAGCAAACGCCTGGACCTCCTCGTGAATCTCGTTCACCTCAAAGACGCTGAAGACCTCGAACGCGTCGGCACCGCCTGCATCACGCACGACCTCATGGGCCTAAGCATCCCCAAGGTGGACATCCCCGTCGCGCCTGGACGCGATGTCGCCGGCCTCATCGAACTCGCAGCCTTGAACTACAAACTTCGCGCCTTTGGTTACAACAGTGCCGTAGAGTTTGATCAAAGGTTGTTGAAAAAGATGGCAGACGATCAATTAGGTTAGTACAGTCAGAAAAGCTTCACTCGAATGACGATCAACAAAGAACTCACGATCCGCAATAAAATGGGCATGCACGCCCGTCCGGCCGCGCAGTTCGTTAAACGCGCCAGCAAATACAAGTGCGACATCTGGGTGGAGAAAGATGACGAGCCCGTGAATGGCAAAAGCATCATGGGCCTCATGATGCTGGCCGCCGGTCGTGGTGAAACCATCAAACTCACCACTGAAGGCACCGACGCCGAGGCCGCGATGGCAGATCTCGAAGACCTCGTCAACACCGGTTTTGGAGACGTGGAGTAAAACCATTTTTTATCACTGCGTCTGCGACATACCGTTCAGGTGCTCAAAATCATTCGGCATCAGCACCTGGGCTGAATAGTTTCGCCAACAATCGGGCCAGGCGACTTCTTTAACATGACCAACTGAAACGTCATTGGAATCGAGACTCGGCTCGAACTTGCTTTTAAGCCGTGGTGCTGCGACACACGAAGACGAATGTCCGCCCCCAAAAACGATCCTGATTCCCATTACAATTTACGTCGTGGTGCGGGCTGGATGCTAGGCTCTCTGGTAGGATTTACGATGATGGCACTGTTGGTGAAGTATCTGGGCAGCGAGCGAGGAGTCAGTGGCTGGTGGGCGCTGCTATTTCGCGCCATTGTGGGAGTGATCGTCGTCGGGGGGCTCTACCTGCCAGGCGGACAAGTAAGCTTTTGGCGAGCTGCCACTGGCTGGATGCTCGTTTCACGAGGAGTACTGGGGGCCCTGGGCACAGCGGCCTATTACCTGACACTACCAAAGCTTGGCGCAGGCAAGGCGACGCTCATCGGCAACACCTGGGTGATCTGGGCAGCACTGCTGGCTGTACCGATGCTTGGGGAGCTACTGACCTGGAGGAAAGTCGCCGGCATGCTACTGGCCGTGTTTGGCATCGCGCTGATCACTGGTCTGCAAGGTGGTGACATCCGTGTCTTTGGCCGCTATGAACTCATTGCTATAGGAGGTGCGCTGGTGGCGGCGGCCGTCGTGGTAGTGATCCGCCAGCTGACACGCACGGAGAGCAGCGGAACCATCTTTGCCAGCCAGTGTCTTTACACCGGGCTGCTGGCTTTGCCGATGTGTGGGTTTTCCTCCTGGCCCGGGTGGCTGGATCTGGCACTGCTGACTCTGGCTGGCGTCATGGCCGCCTGGGGCCAACTGGGGATGACGGAGGGTTTCCGTTACCTGCCCGTCAGTATCGGTGGTGCCTTTCAAATCTTGCTCCCTCTTTGCATCACACTCTGTGGCTGCATGCTGTTTGGTGAGACTTTTACTCTGATACAGATCGCAGGGGCGGTGCTCATCCTCGCAGGCTGCTACGGGGTGGTGATGCCTTCGCGACGGTCTCCCTAGATGCGCTGACCAAAGCACGTAGCGCGAAAAGAAAATGAAAGGTCGAAGATGGCAGAAGGCACGATCAAATTCCATAAAACAAACAGGCTTATCCGCCAGCTTCCGCACAGAAGTAAGCACTCCCATTTTCCATGACTCCATTGTGTAAGCGCTGCTACAGGTGGGAGTTGTCGAAACATCTCGACAAACCGGCCCGTTTTCGTTTCTCCTCAAATCCCTGCATGAAATCACTGTCCCTCCTTGCTCTCATCCTCGCTGCCTCCTTTGCTCACGCTGAAAACTGGCCAAACTGGCGTGGCCCGAATCAAGATGGTTCCAGCCCGGAAAAAAACCTCCCGGCGAAGTTCAGCAAGACAGAAGGCGTGAAGTGGGCGGTCGATGTGCCTGCGGTATCTGCTTCTGTGCCCGTCGTCTGGGGTGACAAAGTTTTCCTCACCGCGCCGATCCAGGACAAACAACAGCTCGTCGGTCTGTGCTACGACGCCAAAACAGGCAAGGAACTCTGGCGCAAGGTCGTCTCCGAAGGCGGTCTGCAATGGGATAACAAGAGCAATCTGGCCAGCCCCTCCCCTGTGACCGATGGCGAGCGTGTTGTCTTCCTCTTTGCGGATGCCGTGGCGGCTTCCTTTGATCTCGCCGGCAATCTTCAGTGGAAGCGCGACTTCAAGGAAACTCATGGTGCCTTCGCCACCCAGTGGACCTATGGTAGCAGCCCGGTGCTCGATGGCGGCAAGCTCTACATCCAGGTGTTGCAGCGCAATGAAACCTTCGTCTTCCAAGGCTTCGATAAAGGCACGCCAGGAAAGGACATGAGCAGCTACATCCTGGCCGTCGATCCAGCCACGGGTAAAGATCTCTGGAAACACATCCGCCCCACCCACTCACAGGTGGAGTCGCTGGAGTCCTTCTCCACACCGGTCTTCTGCGACCACGCAGGCAAGCGCGTCATGCTCATCTCGGGTGGTGATACCTTGACACTGCACGATGCTGCCTCCGGCGCTGAATACAGCCGCATCGCCACCTGGAATCCCCTTGGCGAAGGTTATAACAAATTTTACCGTCTCGTCCCCTCCCCCGTCGTCGGTGATGGCGTGGCTCTGGCCTGCGCCCCGAAAAAATCCCCCGTCTTCGCCTTGTCACTCGACAGCAAGGGCAAGGACGTCGCCCCGCTCTGGAGCAGTGATTCCAAAATCGTCTCCAGCGATGTCTCCACGCCTGCTTATTATGAAGGCAGCTTTTACGTGCTGGATAGCGACCGCCGGACCATCAGCCGCGTCGAGCCCAAAACCGGCAAAGTCCTCTGGACGGGCGACACTGGCAGCAAATCCAAATTCGAAGGCAGCCCGACCGTGGCCGATGGCAAAATCTACGCCACCAACTTCTGGGGCGATGTGTATGTCGTGAAAGCAGGCGGCGATAGCTTCGAGCTGCTCTCCGTCAATGAGATGGGCAACGGCACCAAGCCCAATGGCGATGCCGCCAGCTGCCGCAGTAGCATCGCCGTCT
>Ga0214163_1001274_pt1 | contig 11008 bp, 11 predicted proteins | sample LakMenepilimnion_2_FD_153001 | JGI IMG/M metagenome (GOLD analysis project Ga0214163, IMG submission 153001) | Freshwater microbial communities from Lake Mendota, WI - Practice 15JUN2010 epilimnion v4 | ecosystem: Environmental > Aquatic > Freshwater > Lake > Epilimnion/Euphotic zone | place... | reverse complement strand
CCGATGACATGTGGAAGAACTTTTGTCCAAGTCCCCAAGGGTAGCTTGGTTTGTATTCCGATTAAAAGGGCCACGGCGATAGGAATAATCAATGAAACTAAATTGATTAATTTATCATTTTTTGCATTTTTTTCGATGGCAAATTGACTCATGGTGTGTCTTCGCTTGAATAAATTGTTTTTAATACTTTGATTTCTACTAATAAACGGTCTACTTCTTTTTTGTCGGTGCCAACATAAAACCCTCGGATGACACCTTCTTTATCTACCAATACTAACCGTTCAGAGTGTATAAATGTTTCATCCGGGTTTTTTATTGCTGCATCATATTCAGATGCATCGGCAAGTGGGACATGAAAACCCTTTAAAATAAGTGGATAAATCACTTTTTTTTCTCCCGTCAAAAACGTCCATTGGCCTTCATTGGCATCAAATCTTTTTGAATAAGCCTGTAATTTATCTGGATGATCAAATGCCGGGTCTACTGAAATGGAGATCAATTTCAAATCTGGATCCTGGTTGAATGTATCTTGAACACGAGATAGCTGACTAGTGATTTTAGGGCAAATGGTTCCACATCGGGTGAAGAAAAAACTAGCTACATAAATCTTACCTTTTAATGTTGACGAGGAAAAAGATTGGCCTTTTTCGTTAATCAAATTAAACGTAGGGATGGTTTGAAAAATCGTGTCTAAATCTGATTCATTCCAACGAGGATTTAGGCGTTTGCCCATTTTGATTTCCCCAGTCGTGGAATCAATAGCTGGAATGAACCTTGGAAGGGTAAAATGATTAGTACCCCAGGTCTTTAAGCCTAAATAAATAAAGACAGGCAATATTAATACAATAAATAATATGCCTGTCTTTTTATTCATAACCCAATAAGTGATTGAAACTTAAACTCAATAAAGATGTCCGCCCTCATAAATTAAGGCGATCAAAAGCCACACGACAAATAGTGTAGGCACTAATACCATCCAAATTAAGGTTTTAACTTCATGCTTAAGGTGCATAAACTCTCCTACAATGTAAAATGCCTTAACGATGGTCATGCCTGAGAAAATAGCCACACGAAGTGTGTTAGCAGGCAGGGTAAATGCAATGACGAATTCGATGGCTGTTAAGACCAAAAGTATCCAAAAAGTTTTCCAAATAGCCCCTGTGTTAGGAGCTGGAATTTCTTTTTCTGAGGTTTCGTGTGCTACGTGCGAAGCCATAATATGATCAATTTAAAAATTAAACTAAATAGAAAAATGTAAATACAAATACCCAAACCAAGTCTACAAAGTGCCAATATAGACCTACTTTTTCGACCATTTCATAATGACCGCGTCTTTGGTAAACCCCAGTCGCTGCATTAAAAAATATAAGCACATTTAATATTACCCCAGAAAATACGTGCGTACCGTGAAACCCTGTGATAAAGAAAAATAAATCGGCAAAGGCTGGTGGCCCGTATGGATTACGAACTAAGTTGGCTCCTTCAATAGGTGTCATTACTCCGTCGACCAATTGTTTAGCCGCCAATGTTAAATCCTCTGGTCCGTGTATAAAGTGTGACCATTCCCAAGCTTGAGATCCTAAAAATGTAAAACCACCAACAATCGTCCACAACATCCACTTTTCAACATCTTTTTTGTCACCTCGGTGACCAGCTTCAACGGCTAATACCATCGTTACTGAAGAAGCAATCAAAATGAAGGTCATGATTCCCACAAATACTAGAGGTAACGAAATACCATGCAAAAACGGTACCGCTTCAAATACTCTCTCTGGAATAGGCCAGTGGGTAGTAGAAAAATAGAAATCATCAGGCGTCCCTTTCCAAGCTGGTTGGCTGAATCGAATCATACCATAAGTAACCAAAAGGGCAGAAAATGTGAATGTATCTGAAAGTAAGAAAAACCACATCATTAGTTTTCCATAACTAGCTTTTAGAGGTTCTGAACCACCTAACCATGATAACTTTTCCGGAACGGCAGGGGCAGCGTGAGCAACTGACATAGATAATAGCTTAATTGTTAATCAATAAAAATACAAATAAATAAAGCCACAACGCATCTAAAAAATGCCAATATGTGGTACAAATTTTAATTTGGGTCAAGGACTTTGCATTTATTTTAAATCGGAATGCTGCGACAAGCGCAAATGTCAAAACGATGAGTCCAGAAACAAGGTGCAAACCATGTAATCCAGAAAAAACATATACAAAAGATCCTGACGGATTGCCCACAAAAAATACGTTCATTTCCACTAATTGGATCCAACCGTAAAATTGCATGATTAAAAACAACAATCCGAGTACAAAAGTAATAGAAATACTTATTCGAAGGGCATTAAATTGGTCTTTTTTTGCTGAAATTAATGCAAAATGCATACTTACACTACTTAACAGTAAAACAAATGTGCTGTAAATAAAAAGATCAGGCAATTTGAATTCCACCCAATTCCCTTCTGCCTTACGGACAAGGTAAGCACTGGTAAATGCTGCAAATAACATTAGAATAGAAACAATGAATAACCACATGGTAAATACCTTGGGATTAATCGACCTGGTTTCGGCAGGTTCAAGGGTCATTTTTTCAGTGTTCATGTTTTAAATTTTATCAAGAATTAAGGCAATTTGAATAATTATTAAATATAAAAAAGAACCAAACATCATCCAACGGGCTGATTTATCGGTTGGTCGCATCATTAAATAAAAGGTTTGGCATAAAAATAAAGTTCCTGCTATCACGGTAATAATCGCTGAAGTAATTCCTGCCATATGAAGTAAATAGGGAATAAATCCCAAAGGCACTAAAAACAAGGTATAAATCATGATGGTAAAAGCTGTTTTTATGTCTTTTTTCCCATCATTGGGTAACATTTTAAATCCAGCTCTTTGATAATCTTCATCGGCTACCCAAGCAATCGCCCAAAAATGGGGGAATTGCCAGAAAAACTGAATCGCAAATAATATGCCTGGTTCCCAACCGAAATGTCCGGTGGCGGCAACCCAACCAATCATCGGCGGAAACGCGCCAGGAAATGCACCGACGAAGACAGAAATAGGTCCAACTCTCTTTAATGGCGTGTACACATATCCATATAATAAGTAGGAAAGAAATCCTAATGCAGCTGATTTCCAAGAAAAATAGCTCAACAATCCCATGGCAGCCACCATCAAAACATATCCAAAAAGTGTAGCTTGTTTTGAATTTAAGGTTTCTGTTGGCAATGGCCGATTAGCCGTTCTTTTCATCAATTTATCGTAAGGGATTTCCTTTAGTTGGTTGACGATATTGGCTGCTCCCGTTAATAAAAAGCCTGCTAATGAGATTAAAATAATTCCTAAGGGTTCGTGTTTAATAGGCGCCAGTATATACCCAAAAGTGCCGGAGAAGGCAACGGTTATCGATAACCTTGATTTTAAAAGGGCAATATAGGGTTTGATTTTAGACATTTATGGGCTTAGTTCTAATATATGCATGTATATGTAAGCCTACTAATACGAGAGAGATAAACAAATGTATTGCTTGACTTCCTAGCGGGAATGAAAAATAGGCCATCATAATTCCTGTGAAAAATGAAATTCCAATGAATACCATCATCCCATGGCGATAGCGTTGCAGAGCCGCATTTTTTAGTTTATTCCACAGGATCAAGTGACTTAGCACTAATACCCAAGAAAATGTTCTATGTGATATAAAAATGAAACCTAGTTGGCCTATCCATTCTGCTTTCGCAGATTCTCCCAAAGCTAAAATCACATGATCCACGTTTTCTCTCACCTGTGTACCCAATAATATTTGAAGAAACACGATGCATAAATTGATCATGATCCATTGGCGGTTTTCTATGGCATTAACTTCTGAAGTGGATTGAATGTTTAAGGCTTTAATTAAAAAATAGATCACACCGATCGACAATAACATGTGTGCAGTTACAACTCCAGGTAGCAGAAATGAGTCAACGACATATTTTCCAAGAATGGCATTAAGTATGACCAATAGGAGCGCGGCCAAGGTATAATAAAATATTTTTTTACTTTGTTTGAAAGCTAAGAAGGTGGTGATGACGACGAAAATTCCTGTTAATGCCCCTAAAAGTCTATTTAGGTATTCGATCCAAGTTTTGGTGGGATTGAATAGCACTTGGCCGTGTAATTTCTCTTTGTAAATTTCTTGGTAATTAAAAGGTAGTTCAGATGCCTGAGTAGGGGGTATCATTCTACCGAAGCATTTTGGCCAGTCGGGACAGCCCATTCCTGATCCTGTACTGCGTACGATTCCACCAGCTAGAATAAGCAAGTAAATACTAACTAAGGAAATGATTCCGAATGTTCTAAACACGTTAACAAGGATAAAAAAAAAGATGCATCCAAATGAGTATCATTTCGATGCATCTTGTATGAATGAGTTTTTATTAATGGGTATAACTCTCGTTCTGAGCACCTAATAAACCTTCAATATCTTTTTCACGAGCGATCTCCGCATTTTCCTCTGGTAGGTTGGACTCAGGTGTCGCTGAATGGGGAACATTTTGAGGGATAAAATCTTGTGGAGCACCCGGTTTGCTATAATCATAAGGCCAACGATATACCGCAGGAATTTCTCCTGGCCAGTTGCCGTGCTCAGGATTAATCGGCGTGGTCCATTCCAATGTATTTGAATTCCATGGATTAGCGGGAGCAATTTTACCTTTAAAGATGGAATAGAAGAAATTCCAAGCAAAGATAGCCTGTGCACTGAAAGTAATGATAGCTGCGATGGAGATGAATGAATTCATATCAGTGAACGCGGCCATACTGTCATTGCCCAAAGCTGTAAAGGTATAATATCTACGTGGGAAACCTGCAATACCAATGTAATGCATCGGAAAAAACACCATGTAAACACCTATGAATGTAAACCAGAAGTGAATATATCCAAGTGAATTGTTCATCATTCGACCAAACATTTTAGGGAACCAATGATAAACGCCAGCCATTAATCCGAAGAATGACGCCGCTCCCATAACTAAATGGAAGTGAGCAACCACGAAATAGGTATCATGTAAATTGATATCCAATGCTGAGTTTCCTAAAATGATTCCGGTTACTCCACCAGAAATAAATAGAGAAACGAGTCCAATGGAGAATAACATGGCCGGTGTAAATACTAAATTGCCTTTCCATAATGTGGTAATGTAATTAAATGCTTTAACCGCAGATGGAACTGCAATAATCAAAGTTAAAAACATAAATACCGATCCAAGGAAAGGATTCATACCGGTAACAAACATGTGGTGTGCCCAAACGATGAAGGCTAAAGCGGTAATTCCCATCATAGAACCAATCATAGCTCTGTATCCAAAAATTGGCTTACGAGAATTCGTCGCGATAATCTCTGAAGTCATTCCTAAGGCAGGAAGTAAAACGATGTAAACTTCTGGATGACCTAAGAACCAAAATAAATGTTGGTATAAAATAGCTGAACCACCTACGTTAGGTAATGCTTGACCTTGAATATAAATTTCAGATAAATAGAAAGAGGTACCAAAAGAACGGTCAAAAATCAACAATAAAGCTGCTGATAATAAAACGGGGAAGGATAATAATCCCAATACAGCAGTAAAGAAGAATGACCAAATGGTTAATGGCATGCGCGTAAAGGTCATACCCCTCGTACGTAAGTTAATGATGGTACAGATGTAATTGATACCGCCCATTAATGATGAAACGATAAAGAATGTCATACTGGTCAACCACAGTGTCATTCCTAGCCCAGAACCTGGCATCGCTTGAGGCAATGCACTCAATGGTGGATAAATGACCCAACCTCCGGAAGCGGGACCTGTTTCAATAAATAAAGAGGAGAACATGATCACTGATGACAAGAAGAAGAACCAATAAGATAACATATTGATAAATCCAGAGGCCATGTCACGGGCTCCTACTTGCAATGGAATTAAAAAGTTAGAGAAAGTTCCTGATAAACCAGCAGTCAATACAAAGAATACCATGATGGTTCCATGCATGGTCACCATAGCTAAATAAAATTCCTTATCTAGTTTACCTGATTCATCGATCCAACCACCTAAGATGGGTCTTAACCATTCCATCGACATTTCAGGAAATCCCAATTGGAGTCTGAATAAAATGGAAAGCGATCCACCAAGAAATGCCCATAAGATACCTGATATCAGATATTGCTTGGCAATGGTCTTGTGATCTTCTGAAAAGATGTAGGTACGAATAAAACCTAATTCATGGTGTTCGTGATCATGATCGTGGTCATGATTTGTGTGAACTTCTTCTGCAGTGGATATGGCTGTTGACATATTTATATTAAATTTTTCTTATTTCTTTATTGATTAATTTACACTTACCGCTTCAGTGCTATCTGTTGCGATGGGTTCAATGGGAATATATTTACTCGCTTTTGCCTTTAAGTTAGTAGGCACTTTATCTAAGTAACTTGGGTTTGTCGCTAGGAATGGTTTTTGTTCCGCCACCCATTTTTTATAATCTTCTGGTTCGTCGACAAACACGGTAATTGACATACCAAAATGACCACGGCCACAAACTTCTGTACAATTTAACTTGTAATTAAAATCAGGTTTACCCAGTTTAGCTCTCATCTCATCCGTTGATAACGTTGGGATAAACCAAAATTTAGTTGGCATACCCGGAACCGCATCCATTTTCACTCGGTGGAAAGGTAAATACACAGAATGTAATACGTCTTGAGCTCTGATTTTCAATAACACAGGTTGGCCTTTTGGTAAGTGCAACTCAGTGGCTGTAAAATCGTCAAATGAATTCTTATCTGTAAAATCTATGCCTAGGCTGTTGGTCTCATCGATTAGTTTATAATTCACGTTTCCTAATTGGCCATCTTCCACTCCAGCATACCTGACAAACCAACCAAATTGATGTCCAGTCAATTCAATAACGGCGGCATTGCTAGGTGCTTGTGAGGTGATATCTCTCCAAGTTCTCCATCCTGTAAAGACCAATATGGCCATGACAATAGCCGGAATAACCGTCCAGATCAACTCCAATTTATGGTTGACCGGATAAAATGTCGCTTTTCTATTTTTGTTAAAACGGTATTTAAAAGCAAAATAAAACAACAAGGTATTGCTGATAAAGAAAGCAAAGGTGACCACAGCCATAGAAGTCCAAAACATGTTATCTGTTTTAACTCCATGTTCTGAAGCGGCTACAGGCAAGAAATCTGGTTGGGCATGTAAAAATGACCATGATCCTAAGATGACAAACAATAGCCAAAAAATCAGCATTCCTATGCCATTAGCATTATTAAAGTTGTCAGCACCAGATTCGTCGTTCTCAGAACCACTTAGCTTATTATTTAATTTAACGCTCTTTGCAATCACTGAGACTGCTAAGAAGAAGAATACTATGGATAAAAGACCTATTAGGTAATTCATAAATGATAAATTTAAATCTTAAAATTAAATATCGTGATGCAATGCTTCTGGTAAGAATGGGTGATTTTTAGCAACCAAGCTAGCCTTTGTTAATTCATCTGAAATCACATAAATGAATGCACATGAAAAAGCAGTTAACATTCCAAATTCTACTAAACCATATCCTCCATGTGGGCCAATTACTCCTGGCATAATCATTTGATAAAAATCAATATAATGTCCACTAATAATGAAGAAGCAGGCAATCTTTAAAAAGATTCTCGTACGTTTTGCATCTCTTGTCATTAAAACTAAGAAAGGGAAGAAAAAGTTAAAGAAAATGTTTAAAATTTCTGAAGTTTTATAAATCTTATTGTGCCCCTCCCATCTTTCTAAGAAGTAAATGGTCTCTTCAGGGAAATTAGCATAGTAAATCAATAAGAATTGGGAGAACCATACGTAAGACCAAAAGATAGAAAATGCAAACATGAACTTACCTAAGTCATGTAGGTGATTTTCATTCACATAGGCCATATATCCCTTGTCTTTTAACAATAACACGGTTAATGTGATGATGGCTAAGCCTGTCACATGCCATGAAGAGAACATGTACCAGCCAAACATCGTTGAGAACCAGTGCGTGTCGATGGACATAACCCAATCCCATGCAAACATCGAACTTGACAAACCGAAGATGACAATAAATGCAACTCCAATGCGTACTAGTTTGGTGAATAGTTCAGTTCCGCCGACCAAATCTTCTTCTAAAGATTTCTTGCGCAACATGTTCCAAAGGATTAACCAAATAGCTCCAAAACCGACTAGGCGTACGATAAAAAATGTTTTATTTAAATAGCCTGATTTTCCAGCAATGATTTTATCATAGTTTTCACTTCCGACTTCAGTAACTCCATGGTGCATCCAATGGAAGATTACATCTCCTTTGAAGAAAAATACAGCTAATAAAATAGGAAGCGTTACATAGAGAAACTTAGGGAATGCTTCAGGGATTCGTTTAATAACCGAAGACCAACCAGCCTTCGCTAAGTATTGTAGGGAAACAAAGAACATACCAATCACTGAAATACCAGTAAAAAAGACCGCATTCAACCATACGTTGGCCCAAATACGATTGGTCCAATCATAATGCTCCTCAGCAGCTGGTTGGTGAGATGCGGCACCCCCAGACAAATGTCCAGCAGCCTCATGGCCCCCATTTGCGGCTTCGTGTCCTGCAGCAGCTACTTCATGGCCCCCTGACTCACCTTTTGATAGTAAGTAGATACCAATGATTAAAGCTACTATTCCTGCAATGAAACCATAAATGATTCTTTTCTTTCCTTCCGAGCTGAATTCAAAATGCTCTTCTACGTTTGCTGGGGAAAAATGTGAATGTCCCGCCATTTTGTTCTCTATTTTAAATTAAATGAATGAGTTCTTATTGTTTTTGCAATTCGTGTACATATAGCACAATTTTCCACCTATTTTGAGAGGAGATTTGTGATCCATGTGGCCACATACGACCTTTTCCATGTGTAATTACATGGTAAATATGTCCGTCATTAATTGCTTTTAATGCGTCACTGGAGTAAACAGGTACCCCTTTATAAGCTTTGGCTACGAGCCCATCTCCTTTTCCTGTTTCGCCATGGCAATGTTGGCAAAAGCGCTCATATTGCAATTTTCCTTCCTCGATGTTCTCTGGGGTAGCGGCTAAAGGATTACTTAATAAAGCTTCTGAATAAGAAATGCTATCGTTTGGAATCGTTTTTGAAACCAATTCCTGAGATAAAAATGACTTCTTCAAACTGTCAACCCCTGAATACATTTTTCTTGAAACAGTTCCGGCTACGGGTAAACGCATATTCATTCCTAATGGATTGATTTTATTCGTATCACCTTGTAATTGGGTCATAGGCTCATAGCCTACGGAATTATACATGTTAGGAGCGAATTCAGTTCCAGTATCATTGGGATCTTTGCCACATGATAATAATCCAAGGACCATTCCTGCTAGTAAAATAATTGATTTGCTTGGCTTCAACATATTTTTATGCTTCTTCTTGAACAATGTTCGTATTAACTTATTTAACATTTACTTCTACAGCTCCAGAATCCTTCAAGGCCTTCTTAATGTCAGCTGCACTCTTTTTGTTTTTGTCTACATTAATAGCCATCACAAAACGATCATCCGTAATTCTAAGATCTAAAATTTCAGGTTTTTTACCTGGATATAAACCGTTTGATATGCAGAACGTTGTTACTAAACCAAAGGCCGTGAACAAGACCGTTCCCTCAAAAGTAATTGGAATCCAATCGGGCAATGCGAAGAAATCTTTACCTCCTATTATCATAGGCCAATCAAAAACCATGGTGTAATTAATCAACGCTTGGGCACAAACTAAACCTAAGCAACCAAACATAAATGCGGCGATAGGCAAGCGCGTACGTGGATGACCCAATGCTGTGTCAAGTCCGTGGATAGGGAATGGAGTATACACTTCTTCAATTTTGATTCCTTTTGATTTTACCTCGCTTACGGCATGTAAAACCTCATCCTCATCATCATATACTCCCAAAATGTAATTATTAGTCGAACTCATAGTTTTAATTTTTCCTATTACAATGATTCATCTGTCTTAGTAGAAGCTTTCGCTTTTTTCGCTGGATAGTTTGTTGAAACTCCCTTCATCACTGATTTCACCTCTGCCATATTAACGACTGGCAAGAATTTAGCAAATAAAAAGAATAAGGTAAAGAACAATCCAAACGAGAATATATAATCACCAATATCGTACATGGTAGGCGAGAACATAGCCCATGAAGATGGGATATAATCACGGTGTAACGAAGTAACAATAATTACGAAACGCTCAAACCACATCCCCACATTTACAACGATCGATAAAAAGAAACTAACCAATAAATTAGTACGGATACTTTTTGCCCAGAACAACTGTGGTGAGATCACATTACAAGTCATCATCATCCAATAAGCCCACCAATAAGGACCTGTTGCACGGTTGATGAACGCATAACTTTCATATTCAACTCCTGAGTACCAGGCAATGAAAAATTCAGTCAAATACGCGATACCTACAATTGAACCCGTAATCGTGATGACAATGTTCATCATTTCAATGTGCTCAATTGTGATGTAATCTTCTAATTTAAATACAACACGTGTGATTAATAATAAGGTTTGTACCATCGCAAAACCTGAGAAAATCGCTCCAGCCACAAAGTATGGAGGGAAGATCGTGGTGTGCCAACCAGGTATAACGGATGTTGCAAAGTCCATCGATACAATGGTGTGTACCGAAAGTACCAATGGAGTGGAGATACCTGCTAGAATCAATGACATATACTCATAACGAGCCCAAGTTTTTGCTGAACCAGTCCAACCTAAACTAAATAAGCCATACCAGAATTTACTTGCTTTGGTTGTTGCACGATCGCGTATAGTAGCCAAATCTGGCACTAAACCCATGTACCAAAACAATAAGGAAACAGATAAATAAGTTGAAATCGCGAATACGTCCCAAACCAATGGCGAGTTAAAGTTAACCCATAATGAACCAAAGGCATTGGGTAAAGGCAAAGCCCAATGCGCT
>Ga0214163_1001272_pt1 | contig 11017 bp, 7 predicted proteins | sample LakMenepilimnion_2_FD_153001 | JGI IMG/M metagenome (GOLD analysis project Ga0214163, IMG submission 153001) | Freshwater microbial communities from Lake Mendota, WI - Practice 15JUN2010 epilimnion v4 | ecosystem: Environmental > Aquatic > Freshwater > Lake > Epilimnion/Euphotic zone | place... | reverse complement strand
TGCTCTACCGCTGAGCTAAGAAGACGTAATCGTCGGGGTGGCAGGATTCGAACCTACGACCTCTTGGTCCCAAACCAAGCGCGATACCGGGCTACGCTACACCCCGAAAACTTGTGCGGAGAGAGAGGGATTCGAACCCTCGGTACCGTTGCCAGTACGACAGTTTAGCAAACTGTTCCTTTCGGCCTCTCAGGCATCTCTCCTAGCCTTTAAGAGAGCACAAAAATAAGGAAAAATTTTATATTTCTATAATCTATTCCTAATTATTTTACTAAATCGAATGTCGATACTGATTTACCTTCCAAAATAGTATGACCCATCAAAAATGAATCTATATTTCTCGCAGCTTCTCTTCCTTCTGAAATACCCCACACTACCAAAGATTGACCTCGACGAGCATCGCCCGCAATAAAAATTTTATCTTGGCTTGTTTGGTATTTAGAATCTGTAACAATATTTCCACGTTCATCCAGTGATATCCCAATAGAGGTAATTTCATTAATTAAATGTCCATGATCTGTATGCAAAAAACCTGCAGCAACTAGTGCCAACTCACATGGAATTTCTCTATGATTGATAACTTTACTGATCATTTTACCCTCTTGTAATTCATTTACGATATCGCCAATATACAATCCTTTCAAATGACCATTTTCATCTTTAATAAATTCTTCTAATGAAATAGACCATAATCGATTTACACCTTCATCATGTGAAGTTGAAGTCCTTAACATATTAGGCCAATTAGGCCAAGGTGTACTATCAGGTCTTTCCAAAGCAGGTTTTGGCATTACCTCTATTTGTGTGATTGATTTCGCTTTATGTCGATTGGAAGTTCCCACGCAATCTGAACCCGTATCTCCGCCTCCAATAACCACCACATTTTTACCCGTTGCCCAAATATCATTCACCACATAGGTTTCGCCTTTATGATTTGTTGTCAGCGGAATATTAGCTACACGCTTATTTTGCTGAGAAAGAAATTCCATCGCTGGATAAATTCCAAAAGCGTCATTTCCCTTAGCTTGAATTATGCGAGGGGTAGTAGATCCAGTAGCAATTAAAATGGCATCAAAATCAGATTGTAATTTAGACAACTTGATATCTAGCCCAATTTGAACATTAGTTACAAATTTAATACCTTCTCTAATCATCAAATCAACACGCCTTTTTACAATATTTTTATCTAATTTAAAATCAGGAATACCATAGCGTAACAAACCACCAATATGGTCAGCACGTTCATAAACGGTAACCGTGTGACCCACTTTATTTAATTGGCTAGCCGCTGCTAATCCTGCTGGACCTGAACCAACAATAGCTATATTCTTGCCAGTACGTTTGGAAGGTACCTGAGGTTGAACCCAACCTTCTGAAAATGCTTTTTCAATAATAGACTTTTCTATCAATTCGATAGCTACAGCAGGTTTATTAATTCCCAAAACACAAGAAGATTCACATGGTGCTGGACAGATTCTACCCGTAAACTCAGGGAAATTATTCGTACTTACCAGAATTTCATAGGCATACTTCCAATTCTCCTCATAAACAGCATCATTAAATTCAGGAATTATATTGCCTAATGGACATCCATTATGACAAAAAGGAGTACCACAATCCATACACCTGCTAGCCTGATCAATCGATTCAGCTGGCGTTGGGATCAATTCAATTTCTAAATAATCATTTAACCTCTCACTAATTGGTCTTTTTGTAGCAACCTTTCTATCTACTTCTAAAAATCCTGTTGGCTTGCCCATTTCCCTATTTTTTTAATTCAATTTGAATATCTGTATACACTTTATTTTTATCATTCATAACATCTGTAATACTTAATTTCCTCACTGCTAATGCATTGCGATAATCAGTAGGCATCACCTTTTTAAATTGATTCGAGATAGAATCAAAATTATCTAAAACTGATTTGCCTTTTACAGAATGTGTAAACTCAATATGCTTTTCTAAAAACATTTTAATGATAACCTTATCTTCTTGACTTAAATCTGATATTTCAACCATTTCTCGATTTACCTTAGATTCAAAATCATTCTTTTCGTCTAAAACATAGGCCACTCCACCAGACATACCAGCCCCAAAATTACGACCCGTTTTTCCTAAGATAACGACAATTCCACCCGTCATATACTCACATCCATGGTCACCTATGCCCTCTACTACAATTTTAGCTCCCGAATTTCTGACGCAAAAACGCTCGCCTGCCATCCCCGCTAAATAAGCTTCTCCAGAAGTTGCTCCATAGAAAGAAACATTACCAACAATCGAATTATCTGACGCTACGAAAGTGGAATTTCTAAAAGGATATGCTATAATAGTTGATCCACACATTCCTTTACCAATGTAGTCATTCGCATCACCCTCAATTTCTAATTTTAAACCTTTAACCGAAAAAGCACCGAAGGACTGACCTGCAGTACCACTGAATTTAAAGTGAATAAGATCAGATTTTAATCCATTGGCACCATATTTTTTTGTTATCTCATTAGAAATCAAAGTTCCTACTGTACGATTTACATTAATAATTGGCAATTCTACATAAGTCTCTTTTTGATTATTTATAGACTCCTTGGCTAATTCGAGTAATTTCCAATCTAATTGTTCATCCATACCATGATCTTGCTCCTCAGATTTAAATAGGGATACCGAAGGATCACTTTCTTTAAATGCTAAAATTGGCGAAAGATCAAGGTTATTATATTTCCAATGAGTAGATACATCTCTCATCTCCAATAAATCCACTCGGCCTACCATATCAGTTATTTTTCTAAAACCAAGCTCAGCCATAATTTCTCTTAATTCTTGAGCTAAAAAATGAAATAAATGGACGACATGATCTGGACTCCCTGTATATAAAGCTCTCAAGTCTGGATTTTGAGTAGCCACTCCCACAGGGCAAGTGTTTAAATGACATTTTCGCATCATAATACAACCTGCCGTTACTAATGCAGCTGTTGCAACCCCGAATTCTTCAGCTCCCAACAATGCGGCTATAGCTATGTCTCGACCTGTTTTAATTTGACCATCCGTTTGAATCGTTACTCGACCTCGTAATTTGTTTTTTACTAAAGTCTGATGCGTTTCGGCTAAACCTAATTCCCAAGGCAAGCCAGCATGTCGAATCGAGGACAATGGAGAAGCACCTGTACCCCCATCATAACCTGCGATCAAAATATGATCTGCATGTGCTTTAGCAACACCAGCTGCAATGGTTCCAACACCTGCCTCAGAAACCAATTTAACAGATATTCTAGCCTCTCTATTGGCATTTTTTAAATCAAATATCAATTGTGCTAAATCCTCAATGGAATAAATATCGTGATGCGGAGGTGGAGAAATTAAACCAACTCCAGGTGTTGAATGACGTGTTTTTCCAATCCAATCATCCACTTTATGTCCTGGTAATTGTCCTCCCTCCCCTGGTTTTGCACCCTGTGCCATTTTAATTTGTAGCTCAGTTGCATGGGTTAAATAATTCATAGTCACCCCAAATCTACCTGAGGCTACTTGTTTAATACTGGAATTCATGGAATCACCATTCGGCAATTTTTCAAATCGAATAGGATCCTCCCCTCCTTCTCCCGTATTGGATTTACCACCAATCCGATTCATCGCGATAGCTAAAGTTGTATGAGCCTCATACGATATGGAACCAAAAGACATAGCCCCAGTAGCAAATCGCTTTAAAATACCTTCAACGGGCTCTACTTCATCAATTGAAATGGAATTTGAACTTTTGAAATTCAATAATCCTCGAAGTGTTATAGCCTTATTCGTTTGATCATCAATCAATCTTGAATACTTCTTAAAAACAGAATAATCATTCAATTTAGTGGCTTGTTGCAATAAATGAATCGTTTGAGGGTTGAACAGATGTTCTTCTCCTCTTTGTTTCCATTGATAAATTCCACCAACTTCCAATTTCGGATTCGTTGATCTTAAAACTTCATAACCCGACTCATGCTTTATTAAAGCCTCTTTTGCTAAAATATCTAAATCTACTCCTTGAATACGCGAAATTGATCCCGTAAAATACAAACTTACAACCGAGTGATCTAAACCTAAAATTTCAAAAATTTGAGCCCCTTGATACGATTGCAAGGTAGAAATACCCATTTTAGAAAATATCTTTAACAATTCTCCATTAACCGCTTTTATATAATTGTACTCTAATTTTTCATAGGATAAATGAGCATCCACTAACTTGTTATCCTTCATCAACCTAATAGTCTCAAAAGCCATATAAGGATTTACAGCTGAAGCACCGTATCCAATCAAAGTGGCAAAATGATGCGTTTCCCATACATCACCTGCCTCGATAATAATGCCAACTTTTGCCCGTTTTTTTACACGAATTAAATGGTTATGAACAGCACCTAAAGCAAGGAGTGATGGAATTGGCGCATGTGATGAATCAATTCCCCTATCAGTTAGTAAAATAATAGAATAACCATCATCAACCGCATCTTCGGCATAATTACAAATTCTATCTAGCGCTTTCTTTAGAACTCCAGGCTCATTAGAAGCTCTAAAAGTCATATGAATTGACTTAGTTTGAAATTTTTCATGGTCAATCCAACGAATTTTCTCAACCTCTTTATTCCGAAGAACGGGTTGTTGTATTTCTATTTGCTTACAGTGACTAGGTCCTTCTTCTAACAAATTGGATAAACCCCCTATATCAGTCAATAATGACATAACCATTCTTTCGCGAATAGGATCAATTGGAGGATTAGTAACTTGGGCAAAAAGTTGCTTAAAATAACTTGATATATGTTGAGCTTTATCAGACAAAACCGCTAAAGGAGTATCTATACCCATAGAACCCAAAGCTTCTTTTCCCGTCTCAGCCATTTGAGTTAATACAATTCGAATATCTTCCGTCGTAAACCCAAATATTTGTTGCCTAGAAATAACCTCATGTGACTTGGGTTGTCGATACTCACTCCCCGCTTCGGGTAAATCTTCCACCCGAATTTTATTCTCCCTCAACCACTGTCCATAAGGTTGCTGTTGACAAATTACTTCTTTAAGTTCTTCATCAGGTACAATCCTTCCCTGTTCCATATCAACAACAAACATCTTACCAGGTTGCAATCGTCCTTTTGAAACGATCGTAGCAGGATCCAAATCCAATACTCCAGCTTCTGAAGCCATTATTACATGATCGTCATTCGTAACCCAAAACCTAGAGGGCCTTAAGCCATTCCTATCCAAAGTTGCACCAATTAACTTACCATCTGTAAAGGAAATACTCGCTGGGCCATCCCAAGGTTCCATCATGGCTGCATGGTATTCATAAAAATCCTTTTTGTAAGATTCCATAGATTCATTTCCATCCCATGCTTCAGGAATAAGCATCATCATCACATGTGGAAGAGACCTCCCACTGAGATATAACATTTCAATTGCGTTATCTAAAATAGCTGAATCAGATTGTCCCAAATTGCAAATAGGTAAAATCATATCCAATTCTTCTTGCGAAAAATACTGACTCGTAAACAAGGCAGATTGAGCTTGCATCCAAGATGAATTGCCTTTAACGGTATTAATTTCACCATTATGTGCAATAAATCGAAAAGGCTGAGCCAACTTCCATTCAGGGAATGTATTGGTTGAAAAGCGCGAATGAACAATGGCTAAAGCAGATGTAAAATTATCCTGGAATAGATCAATAAAATAACCAGGTACCTGCATGGTAGTTAACATACCCTTGTAAATTATCGTTCTGCACGACATTGAAGCAAAATAAAATTTATTATCCAAGCCACGAATTGTTTCATTTAATAAGTTTGAAACATACTGCCTAAATACATAAAGTTTACGCTCAAAATCTATCTCAGTTTTACATGAAACAGGTTTTTCTATAAAAATTTGATAAATACTAGGTTCGGAATCTCCTGAATCAGCTCCTATTATTTCAACATTATTTACTGGAACAGATCGGTATCCCAATATAGACAATCCTAATTTTTTTGCTTTTCGATCAATAACTTCCTTACATTCATTGATAAGAACTTCATTTTTAGGAAAAAAAGCCATTCCAACTCCATATTCTCCGAGAGAGGGTAACGAAAATTTAAGCTTTAGAGACTCTTCTAAAAAAAACTCATGAGGTATTTGAACTAGAACACCAGCACCATCACCCGAATTTGGGTCACAACCACAGGCTCCACGATGATCCATTCTGATCAACATTTTAATCGCATCTTGCACGATTCTGTGAGATTTTATACCCTTAAGACTGGCTACAAAACCTATACCACAAGCATCATGCTCAAATTCCTTCCTATACAACCCATCTCCAGACACCTTAATCTCCATAATAAAATATAATTATTCCTGTATATAAAAAAAATAAACCTAAGTACAAAAAATAGGTATCAATCAAAAATTAAAATATTAAATAGCAGTATTTCAAATTTAATCAAAAATTAATTTGGCGTATATTAATATCGACAAAATATTATACGGTATACAAAATATCAAAAATGAAGAATAAATAATCTTCTAAGAATCCAATTTATTAATAATCATCTGATTCAGACTCTGAATACCCACCCTCATATTCTTGATCATCTTCATCCGAATCTTGAAAATCATTTTCTAAATCATTTAAATAGATCGCATCAACTGCTTCTTTTACCGTATTTAATAATGTAAAATCTTCAATTTTTGCTAGATCCAACCGATCTTGTATTTCTTCATTTTTTGTAACTACTGCAAACAAACCCATTTCATTGGTACAAATCTTAGTTCCCTTTCTGATGCAACTAACCCCAAAACCGTCAATTTCTGTAACATTATTCAAATTCAAAATCATATTAGCAAATTCCTTTTTAAATAAGTTACGTATAACTAACTCAAGCTCTTCAGAATTTGATTGAGTTAAACTAAGTTCGTTCCAAGTAATGATTGCATAACTTTCATTTTGTTCTAAACTATAGAATGAATTATTAGACATGGCTTAAATATAGATTTACGTTATTAAATATTCGATGATAAATATCTGTTTGGTCTTCTTTTTGAAAGATTAAACCAGTTATTTCTGTGTACAACAAAATGTATCTATCGGAAATTTCTTGAACAAACTCATCTGTTAAATCAGGGATACTTTGTCCTTCTTTGCCTTGAAAATTATTTTTAATTAACCATTCTCTCACAAACTCTTTAGATAATTGTTTTTGAGGCAATCCTTTAGAAAATAAATCTTGATAAGGTTCTAAATAAAAATAACGAGAGGAATCTGGCGTATGGATTTCATCCATGAGCATAATTTGACCGTTATATAATCCAAATTCATATTTAGTATCAACTAAAATAAGTTTTTTATCCAAAGCCATTTGTTGGCCACGTTTAAATAGCAAATGCGTTTTTTCAACTAATTGATCCAAAAGATCTGCTGAAACAATATTTTGTTCAATAATTTCAGCTAATGATATATCTTGATCATGCCCTTCATAAGCTTTCGTGGTGGGAGTAATAATGGGTGAAGGTAATATTTGATTTTCTTTTAATCCATCTGGTAAAATAACACCACAAATAATTCTTTTACCTGACGAATATTCTCTCCATAAATGTCCCACCATATAATTCCGTATGACCATTTCAATCGGGATTGGCGTACATTTTAAGCCATAAGAAGCATTAGCATCTGGCGTGGAAATTAACCAATTTGGAACAATATCTCGAGTAGCATGCAGAAAATAACTAGCAATTTGATTTAGTACTTGACCTTTATATGGAATCAATTTAGGTAATACCACATCAAAGGCAGAAATGCGATCGGATGTTATCATCAATAAATGATCTCCAAAACCATAAACGTCACGCACCTTACCTCGATAATAAGACGTTTGATTAACAAATTTGTACGCTTTAGACATTTGTTTTAAAATTAATAAGATATAAGCTTTTCATTTTTTCTTAATAAATCTAACATCCATTGAGAGTCTTTGGTGTTAAAAGCACTATTAACAATACCTTTTTCATCAGTTAAAATGCTTGATCGTTTTTCTTTATTCTTAGAAATAAAAGAAAACAATTCATATAATTTGATCAATGTATCTTTTTCAGGATATAATTTAAGCCCCTCCTTCAACATAAATTTCGAACTTTCATGCTGATCGGTTTGACCTAGAATTAAGCTTTTAATAATATAATCTTCGGATGACTTTAAGTTGGCATATTCAAAAGATGTAGGTTTTTTAATCGAAAGAAAAACCTTCGTTTTATAAAGACTTTCATTTCTAAAAACATACTTATTTTCCAACAATTTAACTTGGAAAATAGCTTGATTGTAATCTTTCGACGAAATCAATAAATTCACTTTAGCTATTTCTAGATTAAAATTATACCCTAAACCAGCATACAAATTCTGGTATAGCAAAATCAAAATGTAAAAAATAGTTGAAAACAATTTTATTTATTTTAAAACTTTAAACTTAAATGAGGCGTCTATACTTAGTAAAAGCAATAACAAAATTAATAAATATATACTTATTTGATTAGTGGAGAACCAATTTTCTCCAAATGACAAAAAATTATTTCTACTACTTTCAAATTCTACTAATTCTCCTTGATGATTAGTTAAAAATACATTATCCATTAACTTTAAAGAGGCAAGGTTGCTAGGAACATATTTAAAATAATAAAGAGGTTTTGAGTTTTTGAAATCTACATGATTTAAATAAGGAAGAAAAACTTGACTAGTAGTACGTGGAATTAAAATACCTAAAGAATCTGAAGAAGGATTAAATATACCTAATGAAAATTGGGTATTAGACTTTTGATTTCCAAGCAAATTAGTTAAAGTATTGATCTGAGCATCTCTAATTCCGTTCCGATTAAAATCCTTATTGACCAAAATGATAGATTGAAAATCGTTGTTAGCGGTATTATTTGAATGAAAACTAAGATTGAAAATTAAATAGAGAAAGATATTAAAGATTATGAGTCGCAATAAAAATTTAAAAAAAAGTAAACCAGATAAAATGAAAAGCTTAGCAGGTAGTAAATAATACCTGATCAATATAAATGCATTAAAACTTATAAATAAAAAATTACCAAGAAATAAGAACTTTAATAAAATCATTCAAATAGCCTTTAAACAAATTAAAACATAATTAGTACTTTTACTTGAGTTTATAAATTTAAGCATGGAAATTCATAAAAGTAAGCGATTAGATAATCTAAAATATGAAATTAGGGGGCCTGTCTATGAAAAAGCATTAATTCTACAGAATCAAGGCTATAAAATTACGTCATTAAATATAGGAAATCCAGCAACATTTGGATTTGAGACTCCTGATGAAATTGTCCATGATATCATTGTAAATATTAGAAATGCACAAGGATATGTAGATTCCCGTGGGTTATTTGCTGCCAGGAAAGCTGTCATGCAATATTATCAAAACAGAGGAGTTAAGAATATTTTGATTGAAGATATATATATTGGAAATGGGGTGAGTGAGTTGATATCATTAGTCATGATGGCATTATTAAATACAGAAGACGAGGTATTAATTCCATCTCCTGACTATCCACTGTGGACTACAGTGGTTGGACTAGCTGGTGGAAATGCAGTTCATTACGAATGTAATGAAGAAGATGAGTGGAATCCCAATTTAAAAGATATTGAATCAAAAATTACAAGCAACACAAGAGCTATTGTACTTATTAATCCCAATAACCCAACTGGGGCCGTATATTCCAAAGAAATCGTAGACGGAATAGTTCAGTTAGCTGAAAAATATAAACTTATCTTATTTTCAGACGAAATTTATGATAAAATAATTTATGATGATTGCGTGCATCATTCAGCTTCAGGATTGAGTGATGATATATTAATTGTAACCATGGGCGGATTGTCGAAAAACTATCGGGCAGCTGGATTTAGGGGAGGATGGATGATCTTAACTGGAGCGAAACACAAAGCTAAATCTTACATCGAAGGCTTAAATTTTTTATTTAGTACGAGATTATGTGCTAATGTCATAACGCAATATGGTATACAAACGGCTCTTGGAGGATATCAATCCATTGATGATTTAGTTAATAAACCTAATGGTCGATTATACCGACAAATGAACTTAGCCTATGAAAAACTAAATTCCATCCCAGGTGTAAGTTGTGTAAAACCCAAAGGTGCTCTTTATTTATTTCCCAAAATAGATTTAACTCAATTTACATTTGAGGATGATAATCATTTTGTCATGTCACTTCTTGAGGAACAAAAAATCCTAGTTGTAGGAGGAAGAGGTTTTAATTTTATACCCAACAACCACTTTAGGATTGTATTTTTACCTCATGTAGAGCAATTATCCATCGCTTTAAATAAAATAGCGATTCATTTTGATAATTATAGAAAATGACATTTATCCAATTTTCAAGGAAACAGAAATTATTTATATTTCTTTTTGGTATTTTTCTTACCAATGCAATTGTAGCGGAAATCATAGGGGTAAAAATTGTCAGCATTGAAAAAACTCTTGGATTTGCACCCCTACAATTGATGACATTTTGGGGAGAAAAATGGGATTTAAATCAAACAGCTGGAGCTTTAAACTGGCCATTGGTATTTATTACCTCTGACATTATCAATGACTATTTTGGTAAATCCGGTGTGAAATTTATCTCATTTACTACCGCATTTTTTATAGCGTTTTCTTTTCTTATTATTTATACAGCTACCTTATTAGTACCAGCTGATTTTTGGATTGAGGTTAACAAAGGGATTGATATCAATGAAGCATTTAGTCGCATATTTAGGCAAGGATTAGGAATCATAACAGGTTCGCTATCTGCCTTTTTATTCAGTCAAATTATTGATGCTGTCGTTTTTGAGAAAATAAAAACATCTACGGGCAATAAACATATTTGGTTGAGAGCTACAGGTTCTACGCTAATTTCGCAATTTATTGATAGTTTTCTTGTCATTGGAATTGCTTTTTATGCGTTTGGCAATTGGACCACTAGCCAATGGATGAATGTCTCTTTAAAT
>Ga0214163_1001271_pt1 | contig 11022 bp, 10 predicted proteins | sample LakMenepilimnion_2_FD_153001 | JGI IMG/M metagenome (GOLD analysis project Ga0214163, IMG submission 153001) | Freshwater microbial communities from Lake Mendota, WI - Practice 15JUN2010 epilimnion v4 | ecosystem: Environmental > Aquatic > Freshwater > Lake > Epilimnion/Euphotic zone | place... | reverse complement strand
CACGAAGCAGGCCATGCGCTGATCGCCTTGAAGATCGGCGAGTTTGATAAATTGAAAAAAGTGACCATCATCCCACGGGGCTCCGCTGGGGGACTCACGATGTTTGAACCTGATCAAGAACGCGTTGATATGGGACTGTATTCTCGCGAGTATCTCGAAAATCAACTGTGTGTTGCTCTCGGCGGCCGTGTTGCTGAGGAACTCACATTTGGCGCACAACAAGTCACCACAGGTGCTTCCAGCGATTTGGTCATGGTCATGAAAATTGCTCGACGCATGGTAACTGATTTCGGTTTCTCACAAAAGCTTGGAACGGTTGCATGGAAAGGAGGAAGCGTCTTTTCCGAGAATAGCGATGGCTACTCGCAGCAAACTGCGTATGACATCGACAACGAAATCAAAAAGCTCGTAGACAAGGCCTTCGAGCGAACATTCAAGCTCCTCAAAAACGAAAAAACACATCTTGATATGCTGAGCAATGAGCTCTTGAAGGTTGAAACAATGTCGGGTGACGAAGTGAAAAAACTCCTAGACATCCAGTAAAATTTGAAACATTTCTATTCAATGGTATAAAGACGCACCACGACTAGATTGATTAACTCATGGTTTTTACACAGGTCATTCATCTTAGTGACCTTCACATTCGACGAGGCGTACGGTTTGAAGAGTACCGCGGTGTATTCGAACAACTCATTTCTCAGGTGACAGAATTGCCATCCGTACAGTCGCATCAAGCTCTCGCGGTGATAACTGGCGATGTATTTCACGATAAAGGAAACACTGAACCAACGGGCATAGACTTGTTCTACTATATCATCGATGGACTGTCTCGATTGATGCCAACTATCGTCATCGCCGGCAATCATGATATTCGGCAAGATGATAGTTCGGCTTCCGATCTCATCGACGTCCTTCTCAAGCGCAGCACGAATGTTCATTACCTGAAAACTTCGGGTTTGTATGAATTCGATAATATCGGAATCGGTTGCCAAGTCATTCAAGATGTGCTAGACATCGGCGCTACGACAGGTCTATCCACAAACATGCTGCCATTTCCTGATCCTTCCGCGTTTTCGGAGCGCGTCACCACCAAACTCGCACTATGTCACATAGCTATAGACGAAGTTTGTGGGCGCTTTAGAACTGCTCCTGTCATTGATTCATCACATTTCAAAGGTTATGATGCAGTGCTTTTGGGTGACATACACAAGCAGCAGATTGGAAAGGGCACAAAAGACAACCCGCTAACTTGGGCATATCCTGGGAGCCTCATCCAACAGAATTTTGGAGAGAATTTACTTCATCATGGATTTCTGCTGTGGGACGTATCACAGATCTTCGAACCGCGTGCCGTGGACGTTCCCAACAAGTTCGGTCTAGTCACAGCTTTATGGAAAACCGATGGCGTTCATGTAGCCATAGACGATGGGTACGCGCCATTGACCAAAGCAGCGCAATGGATCCCTCGACACATAAGCTTGCGTATCCGAGGCGATGACGCTCATGACTTTAAGGCTGCATTCGCTGAATATGGCATCAATGTTTCGTGTTCGACCACTTGTTACTACGAATCCAACAAACGCAAAAACTCTGGTAATGATGGTACTGATGACGATGCTGAAATGGATGGTATGTTCATCAACTCATCGACGATGTGGGCACAACACATCAAGGACAAACTCCCTGCACATCTTGCACAGCAGGGTGTAGAGTACCTGTTGAACACCAATACCTTCCTACAAATAAGCAGTGACGCCAACATAGCAGCTGTAATGTCACAATCCAAATTGGAGGGTTTTGCTGAAAAATGTTTGTACCTCAAGCAACAACGAGACACCATCAACGGTGAGAAAGGAGATACGTTCGGTCGTCATGCGCCCAAGCACTCTTTCTCGCTGTGTACCATGCAATGGCAGTGGCTCTTGTGTTTTGGACAAGACAATCGTTTCGACTTTGATAAATTGATCGGCAATATTGTACTGCTGAACGGCAAGAATGCATCAGGGAAATCAAACTTTGTGGACGTCATCTTTCTAGCATTGTTTGGACAGTGCGTACCTTCTAGAACGAATAAGCACTTCTCTATCCAAACTGTTCACGTCGCAAAACCACCAAAATCTCCCGCTCAAGTCCAACTCAGTATTTCGTTAGGCTCTCATACATACACCATCATGCGCAAATTTAATGTGCGCAATACTGGTGGTGTCAAATGCATCGTTATGGACACCGTTTTGACTGGTGATGAACTCGTACATCCATTGAAGAACACGGCTGCGAATAATTGGATAAAGGAGAATATTGGGACTCCTCAAGATTTCTTCCTCAGCTGCGTCCTCACACAGTACAACGATATGGACTTCTTTACGCTCAAGGACAACGAACGCAGCGGATTCTTAGACAAGGCGTTCAACCTTGGAGCAATCAGTACGACCATGGCGTGCATCAAAGATACGTTGTCGATCTATAAGCAGGTAGCCAACGATTGTCAAGTCGTCATGAATGAATATATGAGCAAAATGGAACTGAACAAGGGGGGAGTTGATTATGAACATAGCAAGGGGCGCTTGAGTATACTCACGACTGAAACTCAAAAGGTCGTCGAAAGTTTGGCAGCGGCGCGCCGACGCATGGAAAATGAACGCACACAGTTTTCCAAGGACGATGTAGCGATACTCGTTGATTACGAAGGTGCATTGGATAACAACATAACAGAGGCAATGATACGAGAGACCGAGGATGCCACAGTGTCATTGACTTCGGAACACAAAACATGGTCATCATGTGGAGTTACGGCTACAAATAACACGAGTGATATGGATGGTGGTGTTCGCCCCAGCTTCTCCGTCGAATACTTTAAAGAACTATCTCGGAAGCTCGCAGCACTTCCCCGACCACCCAAAGATACTCAAACGCAATGCACGACAAACTTGGATTACGAGACCCTCCAAGAACAGTACATGCACATGCAAATTGTTCGACCAACCGCCGTACCACGTGAAACTCAAGAGTCTATCGACCATTACAATACGCACAAGGAAGCCATTTTGTCTGACGTCGCAGATTGGACGTGCTTTATCGACCACTTAGATGCGCTGGCAGAAGCAAGGACAATTCAAGTGGAAATAGATAACATCTTGACAGAATTGAAAGCAGATGACCACGATAGAAGTCTATTCAATCCAGATTGTTGGGCATGTCAACAACAACCTTGGCATACCCGACGCAAAGCTCTCACGCAACGACTAGATTCACTAACATACAAGATAAAGCTGATATTGCCGAACCCTGAACATATGCTGGCGTCCTACCCCGCTTTTGTATGCTGGTATGACGAGTACAAAAATATTACAAAAGAACGTGATGAATACTTTGCTAAACAACATCAAATACTTGGTGAGGTCAATGAGTGGCAAATCAAGAATGATGAGTGCTTGGCACAAACCATGCAAGCCAAGTCTGACGAGGCAGCTCGACGATGGCATTCCTTGAACACAGAGTATATAGAAAAGAAAGGACAGATCGAAATATGGCTCAGTCATTTGCAGCAAGAGCTTCGCATTTCAGAGGACAAGCTTCAAATGTACAAATATGAGTATAGATTGCGAACCAGCAAACCACATTACGACGCATACGTCATCGCACAAGAAGATGTTCGTGTTCTCGATGATACCGCATGCGACCTACGCGTCGAGATGGCAATGCTCACAAATGCCATCAACAAACTTCAAGAGGACACAAATAGACACGAACTAGTGTGCAAAGTTCATGAACAGGCACAAAAAACAGTTGATGTGTTGAGCGCTCTATACAAATGCTTTGAAGGAGATAAGCATACTACTGGAGTGAAAGATTGGTTGCAACGCGAAAGAGTGGTACCATTTCTGATGAGCAGAATCAACCCTTTGCTCGCATGCTTTGGCATCACTCTCAACATATCATACGATGCTCAGCGGTACGACTTTCTAGTCAGCGACACAGGAACGGGTACTATTGTTTCCATAGAAAAATCTAGCGGATTTCAGAGGTTCGCCATATCATTCGCCATGAGAGTAGCATTCTCTCAAATTGGTGCCGCTCACATTATACCCACACAGCTGCTTTTAGACGAAGGATTCACCACTTGCGACACCACCAATATTCATAAAATGCCGTCTATGGTGAGGTACTTCATGAAGCACTACAAGACCATCTACATCATTTCCCATCTCGATACTATTCGCGACGCGGCGGATGTTCAGTATACATTCACAAAGAACGATGGTGTGACCTCAATGAAATCCATCTAAACATAATATTGTTTTATTACAAAGATGGACGATCAACATCCTACACAAATTTTGAGTTCGTTATGTCTTGAGTATAGTTACAAAAAAGTGCTGAAGTATATTAACCATTTCCGTAAATACCTACACAAACTTCAAAACCTACCAGTACCGTACAGTGCTAGTCTCCGTAGCAAAGTTCATGAGCTAGAGTATGAATTAGAATTTTGCGAATCAATGGCATTATCACGAGATCCAGACTTGTTTTCTTGGTTCGACGTTAATATGCTCGACGACTTATGCGTCAACCTTGAGTTTGATCGCATGCATAGAAAATGTATAGACCAAACTCCGTACTCTGCTTCGTTTGACTAGTTATTTATATGTCTTCAAGATATACAGACAGTGTCATGAATGTCATAAAACTCTACCAAGTGGCTGTCAAGGTATACAATGTGACAGAAGTTCCAGAGTTTACCAAGTATTTTCGAGACATGGCAGATGCACAAAGCTACAAAGCTACGTTAGAAGATAGGATCTGGACTAGCCCCGTCACTTATCATATTACAACGGTTTTTGCCATCGATGATGTGACAGGGACATTTTTATTACAAAGCAAAAGTATATCCGTAGTTGAAAATAATTCTCTGTAGAATGTATATAAAACACATACAAAATGATGATCAGTAACCAAGGAAAGACCGTGCTCGCTGTTCAAGCTGTTCAAATACTTTGCGCATTGATTGCCGTTAGCATACTCCCCACTAGCATACTCTCTAAACTCGTTTCTATTCTTGTCGTGCTCGTATTCATGGGCATTGGAGCATTCTTGAATTTTTACAGCGTGAACTGTATGGTCGTGGGCGAATGTAACGTTTTCGCTTGGATCATCGTTGGATGCATGCTTGTATCTGTCGTGTTTGCTACAGTCGCATGGATTACAGCAAAGATGTTCGTTAAAAAGGCGCATGTACAACAACTGCACGAGATGATCGCATCTGGTGCTGCACCGGACGATAGCGCACATAAAAAATAAATACTATGTAATAGTAAAATAATTATGAAGATCGCTGTATGCTTTTCGGGGCGTGTTTTGACATATGAGGACATGTTAGAATGGTTCCAAAAATGGGTACGGACTTCAGAACACGAGATACATACTTTTTGCTCCATCAACGGGCAACTTGATGAATATCATGCAAACTTTCTCAAGCAGTTTGAGGTCAAGAAACACCATTTCCAAACGTTCTTTTTACCATTCGATGCCTCAATTTTCATTGGACGCAAGCGCGGAGAAACGAACGTGTATAATTTTCACTCAATGTGGTTCAATCGCAAGCGCGTCGTAGAGCTCGTAGAACGCTATCAAGTCGAGAATGATATTACTTATGATATTGTGTTGCACTTTAGGGCAGATATTAAAACACATCAAGATCTCGTATTTACCATCCCCGAGGATGACGACAGTTTGTACGTGCCACATGGGTCTGATTGGTGTGGGCTCAACGACCAAGTTGCGTATGGTAACATGGTGGCAATAAAAAAATACTCAAACATGCATGACTTTATACAAAAATACGTATTCGTCGACAAATTGACGCTCCACCCCGAACGCTTGCTGATGCACCATATCAAGCAATGCGCTCTTAACATACAACGGTTCCGCTTTCAGTACTACTTGAATCACATGAGACTATCTGCAAATCAAAAATGACCTTGTAATAGTTTTATGGTATGTTCCAACTCATAAGTAATTATTGAAATGTCACATTTCCACATACCCAACATCTATCTAAAACATCACTGATGCATAAATTATTTTTTTTCCATTTATGCCTGTTGCTTAAAAAAATTGAAAGGCGAAAGAAAATTTGTCCCAATCAAACCAATAACTGTGGGATTGAAACTCCACAATACTGCAAAAATGCTGTTTTCTATCGCTGAAATCAGCTATGTTGCTCTTGTGAGCTTCATCATCCCATTGATCATCTACTCTTTTGCCGTCCCATTGGTGGCCTTGGACTACGTGTTTTGGGTCATCACTGGGTGCTTCATTGCAACGGCTCTATGGGTATTTGTCGAAGCCATCGCCAGTTTTGTGTCTAAAACCCTTCGGGTGATCGACACAACACCGGCACCAACCAACAAATCGGTATTGATTATCGTGCCTGCATATATGGACAACGAGCAGGTTGTGCTCAAGGACACATTGGAAGCATACACCAAGACTGTATACAATGGCAAGGTCAACGTACTGGTCGTGTACAACGTCAAGAACCGCGAATGTTGCCAAGAGTTCGAAACATACCTCTACAACACTTGGAATGGTCAAAACATTAATGGCGTTGGATTCGAGGTCATGGAAAACATTCACAGCTCGTCCAAAGCCGAGAACGTCAACCACGGTCTTAAAATGACTGAAACCGATGAGTACGACTTCATCGGCATCTACGATGCAGACCACGAGCCCGAACCCGATAACATTTTCAACGCTTTGAAGTGCTTCGCCAAGCACAATTGCGATATTGTTCAAGGGCAGTGCGCCATCCGCAATTATGACGAGTCATTCCTCACTCATATCACTGCCATGGAGTTCACTGAGATGTACAACATCGGACATGAGGGGCGCGCATTTGTGTTCGGTCTTGGTCTTTTCGGCGGTTCCAATGGCATTTGGAAGGCCGACCTCCTCCGCGAGGTGAAGATGGACATGGACATGCTCACCGAAGATATCGACTCATCCTTCCGTTCCACGCTCATGGGCAAGGACATCCGGTACTGCGCTGAGATGGTCAGTTATGAGATTGCCCCCGTCAATTGGAACACGCTCCTTAAACAGCGCAAGCGCTGGGCTCAGGGCTGGCTCGAGGTTTCCATCAAGCACATCTTCCCTACCTTGCGCAGCGCCAACCTCAGCATCCGTCAAAAGGTAGCTTGCTTCCTAATCCTCTTCTGGCGCGAACTATTCGTTTATGTCATCTTCCACCCCATCTGCCTCATATTGGCGTATGTAATCAAGACACACGCAATGGTGCATCCCACAACTGTACAAATCGTGATTTTAATCACAGTCGGTGTGCTCGGTCTGCTGCGTAGCGCATTTGTGTACCCCATGTGCAATGCACTGCTCAAGAAGCAAAACAAGTTGTGGTTCGCATTCTATGTACTGTACTATCCATTCTACGCCACAGTGATGAACATCACGCACATGGCAACGCATTATCGCCATATCGTTCAGAATAAAGAATGGGTCGCGACGAGCCGTGACAGTTCAACTGTCTCCTCCAACTCGAGCAGCGTCAACAATCTCCAGATACTGGTGCAGTAAATTGTGGATCTTCATCAATAGAGTCGTATGCATGGTCAGGTTGTGCATCGCGCTTAGGGCTGGTAAAATCAGGTGGCGGTGGTTTAGTCATTGGAGTTGATGGTTGTGGCTTTGTGGTGGGGCGTCGTGGTAAGTGCACTGGCGGCGCTTGTGTCGGCTTTGGAGCTCTTAGGTTCTTCATAGTAATAGTGCTATTATATCAGTTGGTTTTTCTAGTATTTTGATATGGATATGTTTTTGAAATATGTCGATGTATTTACAGGTGTGGCCCAATTACTTGTGCTTCCACCAAAAAAAGTGTCAAACATAATTGCATTCACGTGGTAATCACTGCTTGTACGCCATAACATCTTTTTGTATGTGTAAACAATATTATTGATGGTCACCGTCAAAACCCCATCGTATTTAGGCACGCCATTGACAACAGAATTCATTTTGACTTGTATGTGCACGGGATTCCATTGATTTTTTTTGAATTGAAACAAACCCCTCCAAAGTGAATCCCCATACGTGTTATTTACATACAAATTGGGTATTAACGAATACGATGGATCTTGACCTGAAATATGGTACACATAAGCTTCCGCAAGTAGATCCTTGCGCCATACGATGCGCACACTTGAGTTTCCCGTAGAATGATCGCCCCCAGAAGCACCTTGCACGTCTTGAGCAGTTGTTCCTGTGCCTATAAATAACCCTGGTAACTTGCCACCCAGGACTGGTTGAAACGTGTCGTCAAAATAGACATTGTATCCGAAGCTTACGTTGTCAGCCATCAATATGTTTGAAGGACTCGCGGCAAACCCAATCCCACCGACACGGGCACTAGGATAGGCACTGGGACAATAACTGCCTGCAGGATACGAAACTTGCAATTTGCGCACATTAGAAGCTCCGACAATAACGGCTTGATTGGAGTTATTGGCACCATGTCCGACGTTTATTATGTTCCAAACAGATGTATTAGGACGATTCAAGTTTGAAAGGGGCGCTACTGGAAGGTTTAGAGTGACCGTCATTACTATGGTGACACATTTTATTCATTTCATGGTGGGATTGTATCACATGTTGCCAAATGATTTCACTTTCTAGATATGCTACGGATGTCCTATCCAGCGTATCTTCAATATCCAATTCGTCCAAAAGCTTAGAAAGGACAAACCGGAGGGAAAAGAACGAAATTTGGTTGCTCACGTTAAGCTTCTCATCATATTGCGCGATCACTTTAGATATGACATCTGGTCCCAACAAAAATTCTTTCTTGATCCTAGCAAAAATATACGCCATCGAGTCGTTGTATTGTGTGAGATTGTGATGTTTCAATATATTCCGTATCTGTAATATACTGAAGTGCAAGGGATCTACCTCGGATGCTACTAGTTCGACTACCCTGGTAGGTACGAGTTCGATTTCGCCATGCGTATCAATTAAGAACCTTATAAAGTCAGTTCGTGTGTGATCTATCCACGTGTTACACATTACTTCTTGAAGACATTTTTTCTTGTCTGTAGATAATGTCATTCATATGGTTTATATGCCGCTCATACTCTTCATATATTTCTTTCATTTTTTCTTGGGTTGTGTCGTATCCAAACGCATGCACAAACAAGTTGTTTTCTATCAGCACTTGCGAACCCGAAGTTCCGAGTGTGTTACATACATAGTTGTAAGCCCAAGCCTCTCGGATGTATATATTATCGATAAAACCATACTTGAAGCTCATGTTTGGGTAGAGCTCACGCAACGATATACCCACATTCCACTGCCGCACAAAACGCGCAACGTTAGCCACCACAGAACCATGGTTCGCAAACCATTCCTTCAACAATACATTGTTGCACTGAGCGATGCACAATGCGGTCTCGGCGTCTGCTTTGTGCATGATGAGCCCAACCACATCAATGTTGCAGTAATCCATTGATTTTTGTTCTTACGTATTACACCACTCAAACGTTTTATATCATGGACGACCATTCCAATGCGTAAGACTACCTAGTCCCCAATGGAATGTGTATTTTTCAGGACGCTTCTTGGACATTAATGATGCCACCTTTGGCATTGGCAATTTTTTCCTACGATTGTAATGATTGTACCCAATGTCCCAACCACATGGTAAAAACCAAGGTTCTTTGATGTCCGATGGTTTGAGGTTAGGTGGTACATAACCTTGTAACACAGCCGCAACAAGCTCCAACGTCGTCCACATGCGATTATTGTACAAGTTGTAAATGTCAACGCCTTGATGCCATGCAATCTCAGCAATCTGAATCAAGGACCCAGTTCCAAATTGCGCGTGTACCAGATCACGTGCCAACTCTCCTGTTTGACCATTCGCTTGCACATATCGAGGCAAAATACGCCGATACTCGTCTAGACGTCCATTAAACTCACCCACATCATTCTTCAAAATAGCTATCTGCAACCTCGCCTCACACCGCGTCAAACCCCAGTTGTTCGCATCATCCCAACCTAGCGGCTTGGTCAGAACTGGAAGCATGAGCTTGTTTACGAAAGCAACGTAGCGTTGCTCCACACCACTCGCATTCCATTTTGCTGACCACGTGTACTTCAACAACTCTGCCGCCTTTGCCATGGAAGCTGTTCCCCAGCCTGCTTCGAGAGGAGCATTGGAACCGGTGAAAACCTTGCACGTTTTTGCCCAAGAATCGAGGATGAATGCGGCATTGCTCGCATACTGCTCATTACCCGTCACCAAATACGCAACGGTTTGTTGATACGCTTGTTCTCCATCACGTGTGAACTCATGATGTCCCACACCAGCACCATAAGGACCAATATTCACCACTTGTAGAGCTTTGGGCTTATAGTCCAATGGGGTGATGTTAAGGAGAGATTTGACACATACGTCATTGGATGGTTTCTTTTTCAAGTTTGGAATGTTCGCTGGATCTATCACACCTCCTGGGTGTTTGATTACTCGTATGTGAGACGCAATATTGAATATGTGTACTATAAGATGATATTTTATTCAGCGTCAGCAAGGATCGCATCTATGTCGTTACTCTCGTTCACTGGTGAAAACATCGTAACACTCTCTGTCCAATAGCTGTCGCCAACGTACAAACGCCCTTTAAATACGATACGGATAGGCAATTTCGTGCCACGCTTTCCGATAGCCAAGAGCGTGCCGTACTGGAAGGATGCAGTACGTGCTAAGCACACATGGTCTGGATCCTTATTCACACGCATGAAATCACTGGTGCCCGGCGCTTTGACGAAAAGAGCCACGTGTTCAGGTTCCCCAAATACCTTGTAATCGAATAAAATGTACTCTATGCCAGCTTTTTCGAGAATAGAAACTACGTCGATAGTAATCGAATCATCAGACTTGTTCCAACCCATGATATGATTTGGACCAAAAGCACGCTTGCGAATATCATCAACTGCGGTTTCAAATGCTACATGAGACAT
>Ga0214163_1001270_pt1 | contig 11033 bp, 11 predicted proteins | sample LakMenepilimnion_2_FD_153001 | JGI IMG/M metagenome (GOLD analysis project Ga0214163, IMG submission 153001) | Freshwater microbial communities from Lake Mendota, WI - Practice 15JUN2010 epilimnion v4 | ecosystem: Environmental > Aquatic > Freshwater > Lake > Epilimnion/Euphotic zone | place... | reverse complement strand
CGATCATTCATATCTGGATATCCTTTATCACAACGATAACTCCATTCAGTTACGATAGATTCAAAATCAGGAATTGTAACTTCTGGTGTTGAAGTTGTTTCAGTAATAATTTCTGTATTTACTAAATCTTTATTATCTTCTTGTAGTAAATTATCTAAGTTAATTGCCATTATTCTAAATTTTCTAATTTATATTTTGTAGAATATACTAAATCAACAACCGCGTCTATTTGATTTTGAATAAACGAATCTTCTAATTCTTTTCCTTTACGAAGTTTATCTATAATAGAAATTAATTTATCAAAATATTTTAAAATATTTTCTATAGAAGCATTGTTATCAATTTCATCAACTTGATCAAAATAGACTAATCCATTTTTACCTTGATACGATTCTACTAACATGTCGACTAATCCGTCTATACTTTCATAATACGTTTGAAGTGCTTTATGAGCTGCGTATGAGCCGCTACCTTTTACTCGTAAATGATATATATGAGTTTGTGTTTGTGAATGTAATAATATTGAAGCTAAATCTTTCATTTATGTACCTTTAATATAAATATCTAATTTAATTAATTTCCGGTAGAACCAAATCCACCTTCTCCTCTTTCTGAATCTGATAGCTCATCTACTTCAACTAATTCAATAGTTGGAATAGGCATAATAACTAACTGACCTATTTTATCACCTACATCATAAAGGTCTCCATTGTCCCAAGCTAACTTCTTAAATCTAAAACGAATTTCACCTCTAAACCCAGAGTCAATAACTCCTACATGATTAGATAAAATTTGTTTAGTTTTTGAAATTGATGATCTAGGAAACATCAATCCTACATATCCTTCTGGAATTTCTATTGCAATACCTGTTAAGTACTCATAGTACATTTCGGTTTTAACTAGCTGTATTGCTGTCATATCTAACCCAGCGTCGCCTTGCTTCGCATAAGTGGGTATAATGGCTTTTGGGTGAAGCTTCTTAACTTTAATTTTCATATTGTGTAACTAATTCTTTAAATTTAACCATTGGCAACCCGCCAACGATTCTTCTAACTTCTTCTCCATTTTTAACGAGGATAAAAGTAGGTGTATATCTAACATCATATTGTGTGGCAATTTCATGATCGACATCTACATCATATGATATAGGATTAATTGATCCTGTATTTTCAGAACAATATTGTAAAAATTGTGATTTAATTGGTTCAGAGACATCGCTCAATTCTGCTGAAAAATATAATACATCTATCATAAATTGAATATAAGTAATTCTTTAGTATTTAACAACCTTTTTTATGTCTATTATTGACAAAGGTTTTACAATAATTTCATTCCATAAATAAGTAGAATGATTGGTGTCTGAACATTGTTCAGCACTTAAACATAAATTAGACTCTCCTTCTGGATGACCTAATCTATACATATTAGCTGCTTTGCCACCTCTATCTGTTACAATTGATTTAACATCTGATTTAAACGCAGCTACTAAATTTCCTTTTAATTTAACCAGATAATTTGATTCTGGACGGAAAAATGATTTATATTGTTTTGTAAATGTTGATATAGCATATATACCTCCATTTTCAATAGCATCTTGAATATTTTTTGCTCCTTGCTCTGAAGTCCAATGTAAAGTAGTTACTTCATGTTCTGTAGTACCATACACATCTCTTGTAAATTGTGAGTCTAGTAAAACAAAAGGTTCCATATCACCTCGAGAATAGAAGAATGCAACTTTTACATTATCTAAATAACTTGAGTCAGTTGCATCATTATAAAAGTACGTTCCAAACTCATTACGTAATTGCCATACTCTATGATTGACAAAATCTTCAATAAAGTCTAGAACATTTTTCTGAGTAAGTAAGTCGTAACGTTGAGTTTCAATATATAATTGGTAACTAAACCATTGATTAATTAATTTAACTAACTCATGATTATCATCAATAACACCGCCTCGAGTATCAAACCCTCGCTTTTCCAATTCTAGGAATTGTTTAGCGACTTCTTCCCATTCTGAAATGGTAGCAAATGCACTTTCCGGGTGATAATATCCTCTTACTTGAAACTTCATTATTCGTTTTCTTTAATATAAATATCTTGTAATTGAGAATTACCTTTAATATGTAAAGGTTCGTAAGGACAATGACGACACTTATTACCACAGCAAGTACCTCGTGTAATATGATGTATAGGAGTAAATACTACTAATCCATCTTCAAAATAAAAGAGCGGCTTGTTAAACCGCTCCTCTAAATCTAGTTTATAAATCCAATCGTCGTTTCTCTCCACTGTTATTGAATTTCACAAGCACCACCTGCACAAGCAGCTTGATCTTGCAAATTAGTATTGTCTGCTATTTCAACTACATGAGCTAAATTAATATTAGATAGATGTTCCATCATTTCTTCATATTTTTCTTTAGTGCAATCTTCAAAAGGAGCTTGAATATAAGTACCGCCATCGTAAGGTAGAACTGATAATCCGTTATAGAACTTTCTATTCTCCCACATCCAATTACCAACTACTTCCCATTCATCTTCTTTAATAGATACTGTAGCTGAAATATTATGAGTATTTTGTCCATTGCGATGTCCTGGCTTAACCCAGTTAGTGTAAAACCATTTTACTCTTTCTAATAAATCCAATGCAGACTCTGTTCTTAAAATAGACTCTTCTGGAGATTTTTGAGGTACTGAAATTACTGCTGTATCGTGTGGACGGAAATAATCATCTTCAATTAACTCTGGATGATTAATCATTAAATAAGTATAAATAGCTTCATTCTTACCTACACGCACACGACGAATATAATAGTCATTATGTCTAGCGTGAATGCCTGATGAAGTTCCTAATACCAATGATGATGTTCCTGAAGGCTTAATGGTTGAGCATCTTGCTGATGCATTGATTCCAATTTGTTTTGCAGTAGCTGTATTTACTTCTTTAACTAATTCAGCTGCACGTTTCAAGTCATACTTTTGAGCAACACCTGAACCAATACCTGTCATACCTACACCAATTAAAGCATCTTTCTCTGTAGTGCGTTGCCATACAGGACGTAAATAATGAAAATTAGTATAACCTGCTTGAAGTGTTCCTACAAATGCTGCTGCTTTAACACGAGCATCTAAATCTTCTTGAGACTCAATGTCTGAAACATTTACCTCACATAAATTACAAAATTGGAATGGACGAAGTGCAATTTCACAACATGGATTAGTTCCCCAATCTTTATCGTTTGATAAATAAATACCTGGCTCTCCTGCTCCAGAAGCTTTGATCTTTTCCCATAAAGACATAAAGAACTCTTGAGTTACTTTGTTTCTTAAAAGAACTGCTGAGTTATTTGCTCTACCTCTTTGCGGGTTTAACTCCCACCATGGTCCTGATTTGCAAGATATCATTTCATTATCGTCTGCGCTGAATAAAGAAATCAATGCTGCACGACGAATACCACCTGCTAATACTGCATCTGCAATATGACACACAATATCATGCACTTCAATTGGTGATAATTTTTCATTATCTATTTTAGTATCTAAGATACCTTGAATTTTTACTAAACACTCTTTTAATGGTTGAGGTCCGGGTGCTTTACCACCTGAAGTTACTAACATTGATCCTTTTTGACGAATGTCTGAAAAGTCAAAGTTAATAGATGCTCCTCCATGAAAATAAGATTTCATTAACATCTTAATTGCATCTGCCCAACCTTCAATAGAGTCTCCTATTAAAAATCTTCTATTTCTTTTTGCATCTGGTTTTCTAATTTCAGGTAATGCATCTACGTGATGTTTTTGTACTGAATATCCTACTCCTGTGCCACCTAGTAATAAAAACATTACTTCTCCAAATGCTCTCCAATCGTCAATAGGTAAATAAGCACAATTGTAGATTCTGTTTGGAGAAATCTCAATAGGCTTACCACCAAATTGCAAACTGCGCATTGAAGGTAATATTTTTTTATTATAAACGAATTTATACGTCTCTTCAATCTCTGCCTCTAAATGCGGATACTTCTTGATGTGCATTTCCTTGTTACGGGTAACTAGCTCTTCCCAAGTTTCTCGACGCTGCAGCTCTGGGCGAAAGCGTGCATACTTCATATGGACGGTAATGTCCGATAAAATTTCGTTTGATAATTCCATAATTGATTTGTTGTTTTAGTTAGACTCTTTCCTCCGGGTTATATAACTATTGGTTACCCTAAAGAATCTCCCTGGACTTCTTTATATTTTTGTAATAAACTTTTCCTTAATAATTCTTCACCTGTTTGCATTTGTTTATTAGTATCTTTTCCTTGTACGGAGGTTTCTTCATAGATATGAATTTGTCCATTACTCATATTCATTTTACTTGGAAGTGTAAGTCCGTCAGGTCCGAAACGATTCTTGATAATATGCCATCGACCAGTGCCTGCTATCTTATCTGTTACTTTTCTAGACAGTGATAATACAAAGTCTGCAATCATTACTTTAGAATATGACTCTGATATTTTGTCAGCTTCAATTACATCTTGCTCTAATGCACTTCTATTTGCTTGCGATGCTGTGTATAAAGGAACTTCATACTCTCCTGCTATACCACGCAAGTCTTCATAGATAGATTCTAACTCATGACGCATTTCTTTTCTAGCTACTGCTCCTCTTAATAAATCTGCATAATCGACAATAAGTAAATCAGGCTTTTTACCTACCATAATCATTTTTTCTATATGAGACCTAATAGTTGAACAAGATGCTGTTTTAGTTGGCCAATACTTAATAACTAAATTACCTTTTAATTTAGATACCATATTAGCAATTTCCTCTTGATTATATTTTAAATTCTGTGCTGCTATACCTGTTAATACAGCATCATAACGCTGACCTACATAACCTTCATTTAACTCTAATGTATAATGAACTACATTTAATCCTTGTTTAACTGCATGAGCTCCTACGTTAATAAGACCCCAAGATTTACCAATACCAGCAGGTGCTACAAAGACAACTAACTCTCCTTTACCAAACCCTCCGTCTGACAAATCATTAATAATTGGCCATGGAGTTTGAATAGTGGATCTTATATTGTCTTTGTATCGAGCTTCAACTGATTCATTATATTCATGACCAACTTCTTTATCTGCTCCTGCTTTCATAGCCGCATCAATAGTAGCTTTAATAGAATCATATTGACCTCTGCGAAGAAGTTCAACTGAATCTAAAATAGCTCTTTTAATACATTGGTTTTTACAAAAGTCTACTGTTTGTTCTTTTACGAAATCTAAATCTTCAGATTCTAAATATCGATAAGAGTCTTTAAGAGATTCAATAATTGAAGTCTTAACTACTTCTCTATCAACATCTTGAACTTTAATTTTAAATACATCTAACGTTGGAGCTGTCTTATATTCATTGAAATACTTTACCGTAGTTTCAACTATCCATTGATTTGCTTCTGATTCAAAGAATTCAGGCAATAGAATATCTGAAACTTGTTGTAAAAATGGCTTATCAGTTAACAAAGAAGATATAATCTTAATTTGAAATCCGTAACCGAAATTTGATAATTTATCTGACATACGTTAAATATATATTTTTCATTTGTAATTTAAAAATTATTTTTGACTAAATGCTGCAAGTGTGCTAAAACTATTTGCTAACCAAGTGTCTACATTTGGTATTGCTGTATAAGCTTTATCTGACATAAACATCTTTTTAAAAGTAAATGTGTCTAATTTTGGAATTGGTCTTGCTGCCATATCTGTAATCATTAATTTAAAATTACTGGCTATATCCAAATCTTCTAATGACATTAATTGCCAATTGAGTCGCATTGCAACTTCATTATCAACAACTGTTCTATATATTTTATGATCGTCTTGTTTAGCTTTACAAAAATCCAATAGTTCTTCTAGCGTAATAGTCTTTTCTTCTAATAGCATTGGAAATTTAGATTGAAGTGTTTTTATGCCTACTCCATTAATGCCTTTGATGTTATCAGAGCCATCTCCCATAAATACTTTATAATGAATAAAGTTATGAGAAGGTACTCCGAATCTATCATTAACTTCTTTAGGTGTATAATATTTCTTTTCTACTGGTCTCCATACTGAAGTCTTGCTATCTACTAACTGGATAAAATCTTTATCGTCGGACATTATAATGACTTCACTTCCTATAGGACGAAATACTTCTGTCGTTAAATATGCAATAGTATCATCAGCTTCGATATTATCAATTGATATAAGAGTAACTGGCAGACATTCTAAATATTCTGACAATTTACTCATTTGCAATCGCATTGATGCAATTTCTTCTTCTACAGATTGCTCACCTACATCTCCTCTACGATTAAATCTAGTAGACATTGATCTACCTTCTTTATATCCAGAGTGCATTTTCTTTCTTCGGGCTGAGCCTCCTTTACCGTCAAATACAATAATACATCTTGTAGGTTTGAACTGTCTAATAACAGCTGCGATTGATCGCATAAATCCTATATAACCTCCAATATGTTCGCCATCGTCATTAACGAGAGGGACTGCACTAAAAACCCGAATAAACGAATTCAGGCCGTCGATAATCAACACTTTACTGTCTTTCTCTAAACCTGAATTCTGTTTTTCGTGGTCTTCGCGAACTTGTCTTAATAATTCTGCGTAACCTTTCATATTTGTTTATGATTCTTCTCCGTCAAACTCTGTTTCGATTTCAATATCGTCGATACCAAAGTCATCACCGGCTCTATAATTAAGAATATATTTTTCGCAAATTGTTTTATAAACCTGCGCTTTCATTTCTGGATCGTCAATTAACTTAGATTTGAAATCTTTAGATTGGAATTTAACTACTTCACCTGTCTCAGTGTTAGTATAAGTATACCATGCACCTGCTTGAGTTACTAAATTATAATTCTTCATCATAGTTAACCAACTACCAAAGTCGTCAATACCTGAATCAAAGTAAATATCATAATCTACAGTACGTAAAGGCGGGCCCATACGATTTTTAACTACCTGAGCTCGAGTTGTAATTCCTACAACTGCCTCTGGTTTATCTGCAGACTTTGCTAATTTAATTTGTCCTACTGACTTTAACCTAAGACGAACTGACGAGTGGAATGCAATTGCCTTACCACCTGATGTTGTCCATTGGTCGCCAAACGAAACTCCTAAACGAGTACGTAACTGATTAGTGAATATCAAACATATACGTTCTCTACCAATAAAATTAGTAATTTTACGCATTGCTTTTGATAAGATAATTGCCTTTGAAGTGGCCCAACCATCTTTATCATAATCAGCTGCCATCTCTTGTTTAGTTGATGCGCCGGCAACAGAATCTACTACTATAGTAACTATTCTTGATTTAGAGTTCTTTCTAACAGATTCTACAATGCTATCCATAGCATCAAAAATGTCTTCAATTGTCTCTAAAGGGACATATAACATATCCTTAAGATTAACTCCTATAGCTTCTAGAAACTCTCTAGAGATTGCGTTTTCAGTGTCAATATACACTGCCAAGCCTCCTTTTTTCTGAGTGTCAGCTAATGCGTGAGCAGCTAATAATGATTTACCTGAAGCTTCTAAACCGGTAATTTCAATAATACGTCCTACTGGAAGTCCTCCGTTAGGTCGATTTGAAATTGCTAAATCTAACATTGTAGATCCGGTTGAGACCCATTCATTTACTTCAGAGGGAGCGTCTGTATCACCTTCTAAGAAATAAGCTACTTTATAATTTGAGCTTTTAAATTTCTTATTGAGATTGTCTGCTAATACTGAAGCTAAATCATCTTGCATTACACCTTCATCAACTGTTGTTTTACTTTTTGCCATAGTTATCCTGTCGTAACCTTTCAGTTACTTGTTTTTTAGTTATTAAACAGTGAATCGAATGCTGATGCTACATCATCAACTTTTGCAACCGGAGCAGCTTCTTCTAATCCAGCTTTATTAGCATTAGATGCTTTTGGAGCAGGAGTTTCAGCTTCTGGTGTAGGGTTGTTTTCAGGATCTAACCAGTTATGTAACATTTTAGTCATTTCTTCGTATGAAGACTCTTTAAAAATATCCGTTACTTTTGGTTGGTTACCTAACTTCTCTAAAATTGCTTTGTTATCAGTAACTGCAGTTTGATTAGGTTTAACACGAATTGTGGTCTCTGGATAAGACTTTCCTGTTTGATCAGCAGCTTTGAATTCTACTGCGATGTCACGTCCAGCAACTGGATCTGTAATATCACCATAATCAGGGTCAGCAATAAAGCCTAAAAGTTCTTGATACACTGATTTACCAAAGCCCCAGAATTTAACACCTTCAGATTCTTTACCGCGAACGATAATTGGAACATAACAACGCATTGTTGGTTCTAATTTCTTTCCAGCTTTCCAATCGTCAGAGTTACCTGTTGATTTTAATTTTTCAGCGAATTCAATAATAGGATCAGGACGACCAAATGATTGAGGAGATAAAATTGACTTACCACCAAAGTTATAGTGGAAATAAAGTTCAATAAATGGATTTTCTCTGTTATGTTGGTAAGGTACAATACGTACTACTTGAGTGCCAGGTTCTGGCTTCCAGAGATTGTTTGATTTGGTTGTTACGTTTTGTAACGAATTGAGTTTTTGCTTGATAGCATCTAAATTAATAGCCATTTTTCTTTTTTTTTAATTGTTAATTGATTAATTGATAATTAGTAATTGGTAATGTTTACTCGGGTGTCTAGAATACCGTGTCTACATATTCAACTCCTAACATAACTAAATATATGATAACCTTTTGTAGGTACCAAATATTTCTTTAAAAACTTTACAAATTAATAATCTGGTATACTTTCGTCTGAAGTACTTTCAAATCGTTATTTGAAGTTACTAAAAGACTATTTGCATACTTTGACCATTCAACTGCAAAGCTCGGATCTACTATTCCACCATTCTCTTTTTTAATTAAAGCATTTAACGAGTTAATTGTATACAACGTATTGGTTTCCTTTTTACGATGCACTAACATTGCTCCTGGTAATTGTTTTCTTACATTACCTTTCTCAACATTGAAACTACAAATAAGCTCATCACTGCTATCAATTGATAAAATAAAAATTCTTTTATAAACAACTTCATACGTTTTTGATATCATACCTATTGTATGATCCAATTCCGGTTCTATTGTAAATAAACAAATTAATTGTACCAAAGCGAATAATATTATAACTGATCTTTTTCATATATAAATATATTAAACGTTCCTTTTTACTGTAATCATATTGTGATAGTCGGGACCTATCTCTAACTTAATTGGAAATTTGCCATTTTGTTCTAATTCTTCTTTGATTATTTTTATTAATTCAGCTCCGTCTTTTTTATTAAAATCGAATAAAAAACTGTCATAGGTATAAAGTATTAGCTTCGATGAGAAAGACTGTGTACGTAGAAGTATGTTATGAATAACGGCCATGTTTCGCTCGGTCTCGTAGGACTGCAATACATAATTTAAAAGCTTTGCTGCATTCATTTCAGAGAAGAAAGATTTAAATAATTTTCTTCCGAACATTGGAGTTTCTACATACCCATCTTGTCTATATCTAGCCCATAATAACTGAGTGTATTCATATATTTTTGCGAAGAATGGAATTTCCAAATACTCTTCTCCTATACCTCCATAAAGCTGTCTAAATGAAATAGACTTTGACTCTGAATATTCAGCTGCTGTCAGCTCTTCTTTCTGAAAATAAAATTTACCTAAATACTCATGCACTGAAACTTTATCTGGAAATTTATAATCTACTAACTCTGCTAGCAATCTTAAATGATAAGCGTCATAGTCAAAGGACATTATAAATCCATTTTCTCCAAATCTAGAAACAAATGCCGCTCGCTGACCATTGTCTTTATTTAAAGCAGCATAGTTAATACCACCAAACCTATTACTAGGTCTTCCGGTAGTAGTGTATATGTTATATTCTGAATAAGCGAAATGATCATATAATATAGCTTCGTTGAATTTTTTCTTAAATTGTTCATAATTGGTAAATAATCCATTTTGTTCTATTTGATAAAGAGAATCAATTATCAAATCATTATACTTGGTAAAAGCTGCATCCTCTTGAAAGAAATCATATACATCTAAAAATCTTTGACTAATTGCTTGACTCTTTTCAATGTGTTTAGTAATTGGAATGATTGTATTTAAATCAGTGAAGTTACCATAGGTTCTCGTAAAGAACTCGTGAGCTGAAGTTTCAAAATCATCTTCAATTGGCTGATTGTTATAAAAATACTCTACTAAATTGATGTCTATGATATTTGGTCGATCTAAAAATCTTTTAAATCGTTTTTTACCATATACAAATAATTTTTTATCTAATGGAAATTGATTTAGTAGTTCTTCTGAAAGCGAAAGACCTTCTGTATGGTTGAATACTATCATAACCTCTTCATCTAAATTGATGACATATACATACACAACAGAAACGTGATCTGTATATACAGGTCTTTCTCCGTTACAGTATGTAGGCACAACTATCCAATCGAATTCTTTACTTTGTTCTAGGAAAGAATTAAACTCCGATGTTGTTTCGATGATTTTCATTACCTAGTAAATATAAGTAAACTAATTCAAATATACAAATAATTTTTTAATTTCTTTATCTATGTAAGGGGAGTAAATGGTATATTCAATATAATCAGTTAAAAAGTTCTTTAATCCAAGAAATTCTGAATCTTTTAACTCTACCATTCGTTTATTAGTGTCTGATACACCATATGTTACATTAAGGCCTTCTCGTATATCATTTAACGGGCCTGTTAACTTCCATTCAAGTGTAATAGCATTGTATAATGTTCTGTCAATACCACCTGACGATTGTTTCCAAAGTTTGTATTGGTCTTTATCAATTTCTGTAATATCTTCATATGTAGAAGTATTTCTTCTACGTAAAAAATATCTAATTATTTTTCCAGCTTCAAAATCTGACTCACTTGGTATTGTATATACTGTATAAGGAGCTTTAAAACTTGATTTATTTTTAAGTGAATTGTAT
>Ga0214163_1001268_pt1 | contig 11040 bp, 21 predicted proteins | sample LakMenepilimnion_2_FD_153001 | JGI IMG/M metagenome (GOLD analysis project Ga0214163, IMG submission 153001) | Freshwater microbial communities from Lake Mendota, WI - Practice 15JUN2010 epilimnion v4 | ecosystem: Environmental > Aquatic > Freshwater > Lake > Epilimnion/Euphotic zone | place... | reverse complement strand
TACTCGGAATCATGGAACCTGGCAGCCGGATGTGCAAAAAGTTGTTCTTTTCGACGGTTTTCTCTCGGCTCGGGAAGTTCCACAAAACCCACCTCCATGAAACCCTTATAACATAAGGCTTCCAGAAAACCAGAAGAATCGGTAAAAACGCATTTTTTTCGACAATTTGCAAAAAGTTGACTTTCTTGTCGATCACGTCGAGTGAACGTCAATTTGCCGATTGCCGATGACGTCGGGAACAGCCGATCATGCCAAAAAACTTGACTTTTGATATCTGTAGTCCCGCCGTGCGACGATGCACGCGGGGCTGATGCGGGTAAACAAATACTTGCGGGGCTCCGTCGCCGTGCGTCGGTTGTTTGGTCGGGTAATTGGTTGGTCGGGTACTCGATCGAAGGTCGGGGATGCCGATGAATGATCGTATATCTGATCGTAGATATTGGATCACGGATATAGCGGATACGCGATACCGCACAGTGGCGATGTCACACTCTGTAACACCTATTGCGTATTGTGTGTGTATAAGCAATATCGCTTATCTACTAGGAATGGAGTTAGACATGTCAGTTATCACGCAAAGTGCGAACTTCGCACAAGCAATACGCAAAGTCAAAGATCGTGAGATCTCTTACCGTTGGTACAGTCCTTCGCAGTCAATTCAGTTTGAAGGCGAACTAGTCGGTGGGATGGTGTCACTCGGTATCTCGCACGATGCAGACCGCAAGCGATTCACCGCGTTCATTCAGTTCGCGTATTACGATCGTTCGCGTGGTTATGAGTCGGTGCAGTTCACGATCTTTGACACGGTGAACTACCCACACGGCATGGTTGCATCGCAACCGATCGCACGATACAGCGCAAAGGCGTTAGATCAGTTTGAGGCGCAAGTCATTGAACTACTCACCACCAACACGGCACTAATTGCAAACGATGCAGTGCGTGAGGCGTGGAATCGTGCAACACTCATCGCAATGGGCGGTGACGGCACACACAGTGCATAACACTCACTAGGTGAGTCGCCTAGCGCATATGGCGTGGGATTCAATTCCAACTAGGCACAAGGCGCAAGCCGATTACCAAATACCTACTAGACAATGGAGACAGCAATGATATTAGCAAGCGTAAGAATTGCGAAGGATACAGATAAGTCAATATTCAACCGCGAGTTTGCGGACTACGGGGACGCACAAGCATGGTGCGACGCAATGATCGGTTGTCATTCAGACGATGACGGACTTGTAGAGTTCATCCTATTGACTGATTATTCAACTATGAATACGCAGGAATACGGTATCGAGAATGGTGGCAAATAATATGGAGACAGTATCTATCAGTGAAGTCCTTGCAGAGAATTATCTAGGCATCGGCGCAACGGGTATTGGCGTTATTGGTGCGATCGTGGACGATCTTATTCACGGACGCATGGACGATGAGTCAATTCACAACTTGGCATCCACACGGGATGAAGTGTCGCAGGCACTCACTGATCTGATCGTGGATGTCATACCGCACCTGTATTCGATGCGCACACCAAGTGGTTGGGTACAGTCATGACCACACAACTCACCTACAAGGGTTATATTGGTGCATCGCGTTGGCAATGGGAGACGACAAGCGATCACAATATCTTTATCGTTGGTTATTGGTATGCGCATAGATCTACCAAGCGTAAGATCGTAACCATCCCCGATCATTCAACACTCGATAACGGTTACTACTTTACGGATGACGGGAGCGCGATACCTGCGTTCGTATTCCGTCACCTATGGGCAGAGAGTCAACGCAATAAGTAAATAGTTCGCAGTGTCGTAGCCCGTCTGCCGTTTGGTAGGCGGGCTACTTGTGCGTATGAGGGTAGGTGAGTGGCTCATAGTAGGGATGCAGATCGTCTGCAAGCGTGAGCCTTGTGGAGTGTGTGACGGGCATTAGTACGGCGTTGCCCATACCAAATAGATCGGGCTCAGTTTGGGCGATCGCGTCGATAACAATGCCGATCTGCAAGTTCGTCGAGTGTTTGCGACTGAAGGGATGAGCCATATCCCAACACTATCCCGACCGACGACGGATGCGACGGCGACAGTCCCGTGAACGGATCGGAGACCCGTGAGTCCCGCCGTGCGACGGATGGCGCGGGGCTGTGGGGTTGGGTGATCCGACATCAAGACATCGGGGAGTCGAGACATCAACACTCCAACTTGAACGGTGGCGGATATAGCCTGCTGATTGTTTGACTTAGTGCTAAATGGTGTCACCCGATCTAGTTATCCACAGGTTGTGGACAAGGTTGGGGATATTATGCCCCTGATATATTAGAAGTATATTTATTATTCGGGTCTATAAATGTCACAACTATATGACACCGTGCGTATATAGTGTAAGTAGCGAGTTAGATAAACCTAAACAAGGAGATACTAGAAATGGCAAAGGTCAAAAAGGTAAAGGCAACAAAAGTCGCCAAGCCTTACGCACAATGGGCGGTTCGCAACCACCTCATTGAACAAGCACAAAAGAAGGGCATACTCCCAACACATTGGAAGATTGTTACTGAAGGTGCAGTAGAAGTAGCAAAGGTTCGCAAACTCGACGACAAGTGCGAAACCTGCAAACACTTCAAGTTTGACTTCTTCACCAAGCAAGCACCAACAGACGGCAAAGATGTCAAAATCATTGGTTGCGCAAACTGCGAAGTGTTCATCACGGTTTATCTGAATGAGCGTACGCACGGCAACACAACGGTTCACGCATACCAAATAGCACAAGGTGTCACCGAATATCTTGGCGTTGCGTGTAACTCATGCGGATACCGTCCGTTGATTACAGCAGGAATGTCACAGGAACAAGTAGACGAACAAGCAAAACATAGTTGTCACGAGTGGACAAAGAATAGGAGAAGGGCATAATGAAAATAGATACATCATGGACACCTGAAGAGCGTCAGGCGTTCGCAGACAGGAATATCCTGAAGGCACAGCGTGTCGCAGACAAGCGGAAGAAGAACGACAAGCGTGCGTGTCGTAACTTCAAGTGGCAGGGATAACCCTGTCACACCGCTTCAGTACGATAGTTGTATAAACCTAAACGAAAGGCAATAGAAATGGAAAAGCAAAGTTACATAAACCTGATCATAGAAATCCTTGACATCACAAACAATGTCGAAGGTGCAGGACTAGCAAGCGAAATAGATGTCGTACTCAACAAGTACACCAACTATCTCAACACGACACCCGTCCCTGCATCAGTTGCGAATTGGTTAGATAATTTGATTGACCTTATGAACAACTGCGAAGGTGCAGAGTTAGAGCGCGAACTAGCAGACCTCAAGTCCCCACTACAAGCGTCCGTGTAACAACGAGACGCTTCACATAAACCTAAACAAAAGGAGAAAGTAAATGAGCAAAACATACGAAGCAGAAACCATAGACGACTCAATGATTGGATCAACAATCGTCGACATTCGTCCAATGACAAAAGCAGAAATGAACAAAGAAGGTTGGAGGAAAAACGAAATCCCTATGGTTCTCGTTCTCTCTAGCGGAACAATTCTGTATCCATCACAGGACACAGAAGGCAACGATGCAGGTGCGTTGTTTGGAATGACATCAGACGGAATATCGTTCGGGGTCTACTAGACACCTAACGCTTCACACCAATACAAAGGAGACAAAGTGACTACAGACATGAGAGAAAAGTGTGACGAGTGCGCAGAACTCGTGGACTACTGCGAGTGTCGACGATGTGAGAAGTGCGAAGAACTCACCATCATTGGTGAGGCGAAGAAGAAATGTAAATGTGGAGGAAAGTTTTACTAAAGAAAACCCGCAGGAGACCAACCATCTTCTGCGGGTTTTCTTTTGTCTTAGTCCCGCGTCGCGTATCGGATCACGGGGCTATGCGGTAACCGCATCAGATCGCGGGGCTATGGCAAAAAAGAACCCCAACCCGTTCCCGAGTTGAGGTTCTTTCGGCGGACTACTTGCTGAGTCCGCAGTCCAAAAGTTCACGCTCGATGTATGCCATCTTGAGGAACTCATTGTTCCTTTCACTTTCCGACTTCTCAAGTTCTAACTTGATGAGTTGGGTGAGTGTTCGGATCGCTGACGGTGTGTCAACTATTTCCATTACTGCCTCCTATGTCTTGTAGGGGCGGTATTGCCTCTACATCTATATAACGCTCGTAGTCATATAAAGTGTGACGGTGATTCGAGAAATCTTTTTAGATTTATCTATGTCACACCCTTGCCCTAATGTTGCGTGTAAGAGGTAACTACTAAACAAGGGAGGCATATTGAGATACCCAACATATATAGTCTTGGCGCACTTACCGCTAGACCATAAAGATCCGATATTCAAGGGGGACTTCAGACTCCACCCGACTGAATGGATTATCTTTGATGGAAACATTGGTAAGCGTCAAGCGGAACAAAAAGCAGAAATGTTCCGAAAATACTTCCACGAAGTTCAAATAAGGGAAGTATCGACAAGTCTCTAAAAGAACCCCAACCTGAGCAATCGGGTTGGGGTTATTTTTATGGCTAGTCCCGCCCCTGAATATTGGGGACGGGGCTATTCGGGGAGATGCGCACACAGCGGGGCTCGCGGGCGCAGGCGCACGGGGATCACCGATCCCGATGCCGATTACCAACTTGAACGGTGGCGTATATAAACCTCGACAAGTTATTCACAACCTCTTTTGGATTCTGTCCAAAAAAGATCGTCACACATTCCGTGTCACTGTGCGTATTACAGGTACACCAACAAACAAGGAGCAAGCAATGAAGATCACAACATTCACCGAAGCACAACTAGAGCGCATTGAGCAGGCATTGTTCGCACAGGCGTTCAGGTCGTATGCGGTCGTGATGAACCCTTTAGAGGACGCAGACGAGCGTGAGCGTCACGAAGCGATTCAGAACCAATGTGACGACATCTGCGAGATCGTCAGCGAGTACCTGAACGACCTAGACGCAAAGCGTCAGATTGGGGACGACCTTACGGACGCAGGAATTGCGAGGTTTCTCGCATAAGACTTGACAAGTCCGAAAACAGGTACTAGACTATCTATCATAGATAGAAAGTCAGTACGAATAACCGTGTTACACCCCTGACATACAGTGGTGGCAAGAAGCAAATAAACCTAAACAACTAAACGAAAGAAGGAAATAGAAATGGCACTAACAACATCAACAGCAAAAGCAGTACTTGCGAAGCGTGAAGCACTCGAAATCGCACAGCAAGAACTCGCACAAGCAGAAGCAAGTTTCAAGTTGGAACTCGCAAAAGAAGGCGTTGACTACGCAGTAGTTGACGGAATCAAAGTGGCAGTAGTCAAGGGCGAGCGTCCTTCCTACAGCGTCGAAATGTTGAAAGACCTTGTTTCCGACAAGGTGTTCAAGACGGTCACCAAGTTCGCAGTGGACGGCAAGAAGTTCAAGTCCGCAGTAGAAGTTGGTGTAATCAAGGCAGATATCGCACAAGCGGTAACCACGATCACTGCATACGAGCAAATCCGTGTAACGGAACTCAAGGGTGCAAAGAGCGAGAGCACCACCAACGCACAAGCGCAGGTGGCATAACTCAAACCGTGTTACACCCACCATGTAATGTGGTGGGTGTACAAGGAAGTCACACATTCAGCGAGTGTGTGCGTTATACAAATAGAAATAAACAACTAGACCGAACAGAGTTCGGAGAAGGAAAGAAAAATGACACAGCAAGCAACAGAAGGAAAGGTGCGCAACGATCTTCCACAGTGTTGGAAAGATGTTGAGAACGCACTCAACGCAGGCATTGACCGTTTGATCTTATTCGGTCCCCCAGGAACAGGTAAGACTTTCGCAGGTCTCAACTACGGTGACATTACCGCAGGTGCGTGGCGTTTGATCTGCACAGAGGATATGTCCAATGCACAGGTAGAAGGTCACTACAAGATGAACGGCGAAGGCGGTTGGTCTTGGACGGACGGTAAAGCAGTATCAGCGTGGAAGGGTGACGGTTTGCGTGGCGGTCGTCTCGTTATTGACGAGATTGACAAAGCAGGCGCAGATGTGTTCGCAACACTCCTCGCATTCACTGACTCACCTGAATCAGCGAAATGGGAATCACCTGACAATGGTCGAACGATCATTCCAAAGGAAGGTTTCAGCGTTGTTATGACTACCAACATTGAGACAATGGAAGAACTACCTGAAGCGTTGAAAGATCGTTTCCCTGTAGCAATTCGTATCAACCAACCTCACCCTGACGCACTGTTGGCATTGTCCGCAGACTTGCGTGAGTATGCGGTTCGCATGGCAGACGCAGGTGAGCGCAGAATCTCACTCCGTACCTTCTATGCGTTTGACCACCTACGCAAATCACTTGGTGACGCAGACTCCGCACGAATGGTGTTCGGAAAGCAAGCGGAAAGCGTCCTAGACGCAATCGCAATCAACAAGGTTGCGGTCTAAATAACCCTGCAACACCCCTGCCGTAAGGTGGGGGTGTAAGCAAGTCTCCCTAAGCAAGAGACATAAACCTAGAAACGAAAGTTGGAAATATGCAAAAGACAGAAATTAGACCACTCCCCGAAATGTTGGGGCGTAAAGATAAAGATTCGGGTGCATGGCAAGTAGATACTTGCGCACCTGTTCGTGGCAAACCTATGACCAATGTTGTTACAAAACACATGGTCGTTCCTGTTGGTGACGAACAAGTAGATCGTGTAATTCGTGCGCATGAAATGGCACACGCACGATTCTCACCCGCAGACGACTTCCCAAAGTGGATTGAACGCAAGATCGCAACAGAGAACGCACTGATCGTTGTTGAGGAAGTTCGTGTGAACTTTCTTATCAAAAAAGCAGGGTTCGATGTTGATCTGTTGGCAGACGGAAGCGAACTCACTACAGGTATGCGTGTCGCAGAGCAAGGCGATTGGACTAGTGCGGTTTATACGGCAGTAGGTTATTCGGTTTGTGGCGGTGGCAAAGACTTCCTCACAGGTGTACGCAGAGTAAATCGTGCATGGGGTACAACACTCCGTGACATTGTAAAAGCAGTGGAGAAAGAGTTTGTCAAGGCACACAAAACAGGCACTCTTGGTTCAACCGAAGTAGATGAGCGCACAGGTCTCGCACCAATGGGGTTCGCACACACAGAGCGAATCGCAGAATGGGTAGATCGTTTGGCAAACCCACCTGTTGACGAAAACGAAAACGAAGACGGTGAAAGCGAAGCGAAGCAAGAGAACGAAGCGAAGCAAGAAGGCAACGCAAAGAAAGATACCAAGAACGGCAACGGTGCAACGGATAAACCACAGCAACCGAAAGCAGACCCAAAGAAAGTAAAACCTACTGAACCTTCACGCAGAAGCAGTGGTGCAGTACCTACTTGGGGAAAACTTATTATTGGTACTCTCCCACTTACACGAAAAGCACACGGCGGTCTAGGTCGCAAGCGCACAGCGAGCAACATTGGTCGCAACCCACGCAGAATTGGCAACGCACTCGTTGACCCTGAAAAGCGAGTGTTCGATAGGTACAAGAAAGGCAACGGCGGTATCGTCTTGATTGACGGTTCAGGTTCAATGTCTCTAAACAATAAAGACATTCTTGATCTCACTGTTGCAAGTCCAGGTTGCACGGTTGCGGTTTATTCAGCAGACCGTAGCAATGTCAAACCAAACCTTCTCGTTCTTGCGAAAGACGGAAAAATGGTTGACAAACTCCCTGAACGGAATGGTGGCAACGGCGTGGACGGCGAAGCAATTCGTTGGGCGATCAAACAGCGCAAGCGTTCCTCAACTCCTATCGTGTGGATTACTGACGGTCAGGTTCACGGACTAGGAACAGCAGGTGCGTACGGTGGATACCACGACATTCTTGCAATGGATTGCATAAAAGAAGTCTTGAAGCACAAAGTGTTTATGGCGCACAATGTGAAAGACGGACTCGCACTCTTGAAGCAACTATCGGTTGGTAAAAAACCACAGCGTTGGTATCCAAGAATGTGGCAACAGACCTATCAACAACTAAACGGAAAGCGGTTGGGGTAACTCCCAACCCGCTTCAGGATTGACATATAACACATATGTTATTCTGTTCGCTAGAGAGATAGAAAGGACTTCTCCTTTCACCTTTCTGTTTCTCCGCTCAGGGCGCACTCGAAAGGGTGCGTCCTGTTGTGTTTATCGGATCTGTTTCATTACTCCTGCGTCCGTGTAACGAATCAAAGATAAGCACACGGTCACAACAACAGCGTCTTGGAAAGAGAAACTATCTACTCCGAACACTTTCGCAAGTTGATATACGGAAACAGAAAAAATTGTTCCGATCATTGCGAGCCCGAATAAACCTGCAATAAACTTTTGCATCTTTTGTCCTCGTGTTGTTGTAAGTAAATCTGCCTCGTCCCATTCGTCCCATTCATCTTGATCTGTGAACAGTGCGTCGAGTTCGTCGTCGGGGATACTGTGAGACCATTCACTCATCTTCTTCCAAGCGTCCCTGCCGTTATTATCTCCGCTACGAAAGTTAGACATTCGGGATTGACTTCTTCTTGATGATCTGATGAACTCGTTGGCGAGAGAGATTGAATTGTTCTGCGAGCAAACCAACTCGCTCTCCACCTGCGTGGCGTGAAAGAATGTCTGCGTCACGGCGAATGTCGTAGCGTCTGCCAGGTTTCTGTTTCTCCCAATGCCAACCTGCGAGAGTCTCTAACGCTTGTTTGCGTGCTTCAGGCAATGTACCCATTCTGTACTGTTGACGGTTGTACGCAACCCAAGCACCAACAGCGACATTCTTCCCTTCGTAAACCTCGATGTGTGTTGCGGGAACAAGTGAACTACCTGCCCTGTTCGTGTATTGCTGAAGTGCGTTGAAACGATATTGCCATCTGTCTGTTCGTGAAGTTCTCATAGTCTCGACATTAGTAGACCAAACGGGTGTTCGCCGACAGTAGTCCCGCGCTCCCGCGTGCGCGACGGGGCTGTCGGGGAAACCTGACGGGATGCGGGGCTGTCTAGTTTGCAACGGTTGTTATTTAGCATCATTTGGTTGTTACCAACTTGAACGGTGGCGGATACAGCCGACAGTGGCTTCCTCGATGTCTGATCTTGTTTAGATTTATACAGATAAGTTTTGCGAAAGACTTGACAAACAGTTTCCGAACCTGTATATTTATATGTATCAACAAAAATACCTACTAAAAAATAACTGTGTTACACCCATGAGACATACTGATTGGGCAAGCAACTAAACCTACTAAATCAAGGAGCAAAGAAATGCCAAACCTATGTACCAACTATCTCCAAGTAACAGGAGACGACAAAGAAGTGATGCGTTTTTATGATGCGATCACAAAAGGCGAGATGAAGGATTACGAACAGTTTCGTATTCTCGACAATCTTCTCCCAACACCTGAAGAACTACAGAACACACCTAAAGGTTCTTTTGGTGAAAGCGATAAGCAAAAGGCAATGGAACAACAGAACGAAGCGAATATCGCAAAGTTCGGATATAAGGATTGGTACGATTGGAATTGTGCGAACTACGGTTCTAAGTGGTCTGACTACGAAGGTGTAATCAACACCTATGAGGCAGGTCTATTAGATGTCGTGTTCATGTCTGCGTGGTCTCCAATCATTCAGGGCATGGTTCATGTGTCTAGGGAGTTTCCGAAATTGAACTTCATTCTCACCTACGAAGAAGGTGGGATGGGTTTCATGGGTGGATCAGCGATCAAGGCAGGCGTACTCCTCAACAACATTGAGGGCGAATACCCAAGCATGAGTGGCGACGACGAAGACTATGACGCACAGTACGAGAAGGTAGTGTCCGAACTAGACGAAATCACCAAAGTTTTAGTGCAGGCGTTCTAAATCATGAACATAGTGACTATCGAAACCAAAAGATGCACACACTGTGGCGAACTTGGCGAACTTCAGGTGAGTAGTGACGGATTGTCATTACGAAATGCGGGCGCACTCATGCAGGATGCGTTCCCTGAATTGTCTGCACCATTACGAGAGCAACTCATTAGCGGAACTCATCCTGCGTGTTGGGAACGGATGTTCTCCATAGGGGATGACGAAGATGAGTTCGAGGAATAAACCGTGTTACACCCCTCCCCTATTCTTTAGGGGGAGGGCAAGTCACACTTCGCAAGAGTGTGTGCGTCTATCTAATACACCTACTAAACAAGGAGCATAAAAATGGAAACATACAAAGTAGAAGAAGGCAAACTCAACAAGCGTGAACTATTGCAACTCTCCGTTGCGATCGAACACATGAAACAGGCAATGTATTCTGTTTCTGAATTGGTGCAGACAAAAGATTGGGGCATGACCCCTGAGTTCTGCGACCAATATCCATTCGTCGAATCATTTGACGAACTCTGTTATTCAGTGGCACAGTGGCACATGGAAATTGTAGGAAAGCAATTAGATGCAGAGCAGGCAGAGCAGGATTACTACAACGGCACAACGGAGGCAAACTAATGAAAGCAAAATGTCAAGAGTGCGATCGCGTGTTTGATATGCGTGACGAAGATCAGGCAAATGATTATTGGTACGGACACGATTGCGAGGAGCAAAAATAATGCAAGAAGACAAAGACAGCGTATATGTTGAATACACATGGGCAGATGTTCAGGTAGAAAGACCTGATCTAAGCGACGAGCAGTGCAAAGAACTTCTAGAAGTTATTTATAACGATCTAGAAGAAGCACTGATCGTTGCGGGGAACAATGCAATAGCACTATTGGTATCACTACACGCAGAAGACGAAGAGGAAACAGACTAATGAAAACCATTGACGGAGACAAGTTGCGTAAAGCGTTAGAAAAACTTATCCCTAGTTGCGACATGGATGTTGATAATGAGGGACAAGTAATCATTTATACAAACCTAAAAGAACTTCGGAACGGAAACTACAAGGAGATCAAGTAATGGAAACCCAACGAGCAAAACGAAAGCATTTACTCTTGACCCAAGAGATCAGGGACACTCTCCCTCCTCTCTACAATAGTGAGGCACATCCCGAAAAGGAAGCGACCGCAATG
>Ga0214163_1001267_pt1 | contig 11043 bp, 7 predicted proteins | sample LakMenepilimnion_2_FD_153001 | JGI IMG/M metagenome (GOLD analysis project Ga0214163, IMG submission 153001) | Freshwater microbial communities from Lake Mendota, WI - Practice 15JUN2010 epilimnion v4 | ecosystem: Environmental > Aquatic > Freshwater > Lake > Epilimnion/Euphotic zone | place... | reverse complement strand
GGAATGATTAAGGTGCGCTTGCCGCCCACTTTCATGCCGGCAACACCTTCATCCCAGCCTTTAATGACGCGACCACCGCCCAAGGGAAATTCAAATGCTTGGCCGCGATCAACTGAGCTATCAAATTTTTTGCCTTTGAGTTCAGGAGCAGCAGGATCATGTAGCCAGCCGGTGTAATGCACTGAGACATCTGATCCAGCCTTGGCTTCTGCGCCATTGCCTACGACAGTATCAATTTTTTGGAATTCGCTCACGGTATTTGCCTTTGTAGAAGAGGGGGTGGATGATGCTGGTCTTGAGTCACCAGAATGCGGCATCAAGAATGCCACAGCCAGGCCTCCAGCCAGAATCAATAGACCGAGTTTGAGAGGGGTATTCATGGATTGGGTGGCCTAGTTTAGTCGAAGGGTAATCAAAATGCACTAATTTAGTGCATTAGTGGGGATAATGCAGTTTATTGAGTAATACGCTATCGCAGTATATAAAACCAGCGCCTTTCCCCCAAAGGCGATGCTTTAAAATGGGCAGTTAGCATGTTGGATTTTATTGTGCGCTTGCAGCATTTATGGTGTTCGGCATGCATCGGGCGGGTCAAAAACCATGCTCCATTGCGTTATCCAATTTAAGGAATAGTCATGGCGTCAGGAAATTCAAAGATCATTTATACCTTCACAGATGAAGCCCCCGCACTTGCAACCTGTGCATTTTTGCCAGTCATTAGCGCGTTTGCAAAATCAGCTGGAATAGATATTGTTAAAAGTGACATTTCTGTAGCCGCTCGAATCTTGGCTGAATTTCCAGACTACTTGAGCGAGGCACAGCGCGTACCCAACAATTTGGCCGAGCTAGGAAAGATGACCTTGCAGCCCGATACCAACATCATTAAGTTGCCCAACATCAGCGCATCTGTACCCCAGCTTCAAGATGCCATTAAAGAGTTGCAGAGCAAAGGCTATGCCATTCCTGATTTTCCAGATGATCCCAAGAATGATGAAGAAAAAGCCATTCGGGCGCGTTATGCAAAATGCTTAGGCAGTGCTGTGAATCCAGTGTTGCGAGAGGGTAATTCCGATCGCCGCGCGCCTGCTGCAGTCAAGCGCTATGCGCGTAACAATCCTCACTCCATGGGCGTTTGGAGCCAAGCATCCCGTACCCATGTATCGCATATGCACGGTGGCGATTTTTACTCCAGCGAAAAATCCATGACGATGTCCAAGGCCTGCGATGTGAAGATGGATTTGGTCACAAAGAGCGGCAAAACGATTGTTTTAAAGCCAAAGATTAGCCTGCAAGCGGGCGAAGTGATTGACAGCATGTTCATGAGTAAAAAAGCCCTGTGTGCTTTTTATGAAGAAGAAATGGAAGATGCCTATAAGACTGGGCTCATGTTTTCCTTGCACGTGAAGGCAACGATGATGAAGATTTCACACCCCATCGTTTTTGGCCATGCCGTCAAAATCTTCTACAAAGATGCTTTTGCAAAACATGAAAAATTGTTTGCAGAACTGGGTGTTAATGCCAACAATGGTCTGAGCAGTGTGTACGACAAGATTGCAAGCCTGCCTGACTCTAAGCACCAAGAAGTGCTGAGGGATTTGCACGCATGCCATGAACATCGCCCAGCATTAGCGATGGTAGATTCAGTCAAGGGTATTTCAAATTTACACTCACCCAGCGACGTGATCGTCGATGCATCCATGCCAGCCATGATTCGCATTGGCGGCAAGATGTGGGGAGCAGATGGTCGACCCCAAGACACCAAAGCGGTTATTCCCGAAAGTACCTTTGCACGTATTTACCAAGAAATCATTAATTTCTGTAAAACCCACGGCAACTTTGATCCTAAAACAATGGGTACGGTACCCAACGTTGGCTTAATGGCACAACAAGCAGAAGAGTACGGCTCACACGATAAAACGTTTGAAATTGCTGAAGCCGGCACTGCCCGCATTGTTGCCGATGATGGCACCGTTTTGATTGAGCAGCAGGTAGAAGAGGGCGATATTTGGCGCATGTGCCAAGTAAAAGATGCGCCGATTCGGGATTGGGTCAAATTGGCTGTGAATCGTGCCCGTTTATCGAATACCCCGGCTGTATTTTGGCTGGATGAGTATCGCCCCCATGAGGCTGAGTTAATTAAAAAAGTCAAAACCTACTTGAATGACTATGACCTCACTGGGTTGGATATTCAGATCATGTCGCAAACACGAGCCATGCGCTACACCCTCGAGCGTGTGATTCGCGGCAAGGATACGATTTCAGTGACTGGCAATATCTTGCGTGACTACCTTACGGACTTGTTCCCCATTTTGGAATTAGGCACCAGCGCGAAGATGCTATCGATTGTGCCGTTGATGGCTGGCGGCGGACTGTTTGAGACGGGTGCAGGAGGCTCGGCTCCGAAACACGTCAAGCAATTGGTAGAAGAAAATCACTTGCGCTGGGATTCTTTAGGTGAGTTTATGGCGCTAGCCGTATCGCTTGAAGACATTGGTGACAAAACAGGCAATCAAAAAGCCAAAATTTTGGCGCGCACCTTGGATGAGGCAACCGGCGCATTGCTCGAGAATCGCAAGTCGCCATCCACCAAAACGGGCGAGTTAGACAACCGCGGCAGTCAGTTTTACTTATCGATGTACTGGGCCCAGGCATTAGCCCAGCAAACTGAAGATAAAGCGCTGCAGGCCCATTTTGCGCCCATCGCAAAAGCGCTGGAGACGCAAGAAAAAACCATTGTGGATGAGTTAAGTAGCGTTCAAGGCAAGCCAGTCGACATTGGCGGATATTATTTTGCGGAGCCGGCGAAGTGTGATGCGGTGATGCGTCCTAGCAAAACCTTCAACGCAATTATTGAGTCCTCACAGGCCCACTAATTTTTCTGTTTGATCGACGCGAATGGTAAATGCCCAGTGATTTACCATTCGTCTGAATGCAGTGGGAAGTGATGTTAATCCCATAGTTTCTATGGGTATTGCGATTTTTTGTGCAAAGCCGCAATTTCCTTCACTTTATGTTTTAATTCTTGTAACGAAGCACTGGGGAGTAGCCAGCTCAGCAATGAGTCCTCTTTACCGTCATTACGTTTAGGCTTTACTTTGTAAGGATCTGAGCCGGTATTGGGGTAGACATAGTCTAAGGCAAGACCATTGGTTTTTATGAATGGTTGATGTTTTTTATTTCTCAGGTACAGGATGCGCATTCGATATTTCCGAATTGGTAGATTGGTAGCTTGCATACCCTTGGCAACTGCTGTTCTCATTGGGGTGCCCTTAGCAACAGCCCAGTCAACGCCGGATCTATTGCCGCCAACGCAAAAATCATCGGCAGCTGCTCCTGGCACCATCTATAGCCTAGAGCAGTTAATTCAGCTGGCGCTGGAATCCAATCCCCGGGTATTGGCAGCACGCGATCAAGCAGCAGCCTCTAGCGGGCAATTACGTTCTGCCAAAGCAGTACCAAACCCCCAATTTGAATACAACACAGGACAGCAGCGCTCCGCTACCGGACCATTAACTACCGGCAATGTCTCGTCTTGGTCGGTGACTCAGCCATTGGATATGCCTTACACCCGTTTCCCACGGGTTGATGCGGCAGAGGCCAACGCGCGGGCGGCGCAAGCCACGCGGGTCGCGTTTGAGGTAGAGGCAATCGCCAATGTGCAAATGCGCTATTACGAGTTGCTTCGCAGGGAAGCAGAGGCGCGTGCAGCAAATGAAGACCTAGATCTGACTAAGCAAATTCGGGATCGCATGCAACTGCGCTATGACGTGGGTGAGACCGCACGCTTTGAGTTGATTCGGGCGCAGACGGAATTTTTGAATGCGCAAATTACCGCTGAGTCAAGCAAGCTACGTATCGAGCAAGCACGTGGACTACTGCGTCAAACTGTAGGGCATCAGCTTGCAGCGGATTTTTCAGTGGCAGCGCAAAATCAAAAAGCAAATGAGTTGCCACCCCTCGAGACCCTTCTCAATGAAGTGCGCAATCAAAGTCCTGAATTGCAAAAGGCCAAAGCCCAGATGGAGGCAACCGAATCCAGATTGAGTTTTGAAAAAAACTCCCGCTTGCCTAACTTGTCTGTGAAAGCGCAACAATACAATGACCCGAACTTTACCGATCGTTTGTATGGCTTGGTGGTAACCATCCCGATTTGGGACTTTAGGGGCGGTCAAATTGCGGAGGCCGAGGCCAATGCCTCCAAAGCCAGAAATGAGTTCAATGCACAGACCCAAAGCTTAGAGCAGCAGATGCAATCCGCATACAAGCTTTATCTGATTGCCAGCTATCAAGTGCAAATTTTGGATCAAGAAGTAGTCCAGCTAGCGGCAAGCGCACGGCGCATTGCTGAAATCTCCTACCGTTTTGGTGAGCGCGGCATGCTCGAGTACCTCGATGCGCAGCGTACCTTTCGTGCGGCCCGCAATGACTTAATTAAAGCCCGTTTTGATCTGGCATCGATCACGACGGAGATTCAGCGTTTACGTGCCAGCCCAGAGTGGGTTGCCAAACTCGAAGGTGATAAAAAATGAATCCCCAGTTACTGATTCTTCTCAAGCAAATTAGAGATCAGTTGATCGTCTTAAAAAATCGCCTCTTGCAATATGCTGAAGAAGCTTATGACAGCACAAGGGCGACGCAAAAGCAGCTCTATAGCCAAGTATTTAACTGGCTTGCCGTGCGCGTGCCCGCATTCACAGATACCTATTTACAAGCCCCGACTTGGTTTAAAAAAGGCCTATTTGTATTGCCTTGGTTGGTTGTTGTGCTATCGACCTTGCACTACTTTGATGTGTTTGATCCCAAGCCAACAGTCAAATATGTCCAAGATCCAAATATTGTCTACGTCAACGATGACCTTCGTAAGATGATTCAAGATGGCAAGCTAGAGCTTGGTCAATTTACTGAAGAGGTACGGGTTTCTGGACGGATTGACTTTAATGAATCCTTCCTAGCGCGCATTGGTGCCAACGTAACCGGCCGCGTTTCAGAAATACTTGGTTTTCCAGGTCAAATGGTGAAGCAGGGTGATTTACTTGCCAAAATTACATCCACTGAATTAACGCAATCTCAACTCTCGTATTTGCAGGCAAGAAGCGGTAGTCAGCTTGCTGAGCAGGCGGCTAATCGTGCACGCATTTTGTATAAAGAAGACGTTATTGCGCTTGCCGAGTTGCAGCGCCGCGAAGCCGAAGCGACCAGTGCCAAGGCTCAATTTGGAGCCGCAAATGATCAGTTACGCGTACAGGGCATGGACCAAGCGAGTATTGATCAGCTCGCAAAAACCAGCGTAATTAAATCCATCAATAATGTCCGTGCAACGATTGACGGCGAAATCGTCGAACGCAAAATTACCAAGGGGCAGGTCGTTCAGCCGGCCGATGCACTGTTCACGATCGCTGACTTAGTTGGCCTGTGGGCCATTGCCGAAGTGCCTGAAAGTGCCGCTTATTTAATAGTCAAAGGGGAAAAATCATCGGTCATTATTCCCGCCTTACGTAATCAGGTCATTGAGGGAGTGGTCTCGCATGTGGATTCGATTGTCAATCCGACCACCCGAACCGTATTGGTGCGCATGGATGTCCCTAATCAAAGCGGCCAAGTCAAGCCCGGCATGTTGGCGACGATGTTGATTGATAGTCAGCCTCGCGAGCGATTACTCGTGCCGCTCGAGGCGATTGTTCGCGAAGACAATTACGACTATGTCTATGTTCGTGAGGATGATGAGCGTTATCGTATGGTGATGGTCAAGCTCGGACCAGAGGGCAAGGGGTTTCGGCCAGTGATCTCCGGTTTAAAGGCTGGCACTGAGATCGTGATTAAAGGCGCTTATCACCTCAATACCGAACGCAAAAAACAGCTCTCAGGCGGTTAATTTCAATGTCGATTTATTTTTTAGTGAGATAAAGCCACGCCATGATTGAAAAAGTAGTCCGCCTCGCACTACAGCAACGCCTCCTCGTCTTAGTTATTGCGGTGGTCTTGCTGATTGCCGGCTTGATCGCAACCAAGCGTTTATCCGTCGACGCCTTCCCGGACGTGACGAACGTACAGGTACAGATTGCCAGCGAAGCTCCAGGCCGCTCACCGGAAGAGGTCGAGCGCTTTGTTACGATTCCAATTGAGCTGAGCATGACGGGTTTACCGGGCCTAGTGGAGATGCGTTCCTTGAATCGCAATGGCATCTCGATTGTGACCCTGGTTTTTACTGAAAAAACCGATGTGTACTTTGCAAGGCAATTGGTTTTAGAGCGCCTGATTGAGGCTGCATCGCGCATGCCCATTGGCGTCGTTCCCGTTCTAGCTCCACTATCTACTGGTTTGGGTGAGGTCTATCAATACACCATCAATCATCCAACGGATGGCAGCGCGGAGGTTGGAATCGATGAGTTAGCTGAGCGCAGAACCATTCAGGACTGGATCGTGCGGCCAATGCTGCGTTCCGTTCCAGGCGTTGCAGAAATTAATACCCAAGGGGGATACGCTAAGGAATACCAAGTGCTGGTCAATCCTGAGCGCCTGCGCCATTACCAAATTAGCTTACAGGATGTTTACGAAGCCTTGGCACGCAACAATGCCAATTCTGGCGGCGGACAGTTACCCACCTATTCTGAGCGCTACCTCATACGGGGGGTGGGTTTAATCGCCAAGCCCGAAGACATTGGCAAGATTATTTTGAAGGAAGTTAAAGGCACGCCAGTCTATGTTCGTAACGTTGCCGATGTCACGATTGGGAGCGAGGTACGGCAAGGAGCTGCCATCCTGAATGGAACGACGGAAAGTGTTGCCGGAATTATTCAAATGATTCGCGGGGGCAATGCGCGCGAGGTGGTTAGCCGCATAAAGACCAAGGTCCGTGAAATCAATGATGGAAAGTTATTACCCGATGGTTTGCAGATCATTCCATTTTATGATCGTACTGATCTGATTGATGCGGCGATGTTTAACGTAGCCAAAGTATTGATTGAGGGCATCCTCTTGGTGATCGTCTTGCTCTTCTTGTTTTTAGGTGATGTACGCTCGTCGATCATTGTGGTGGCGACTTTGATTCTGACGCCACTGCTGACTTTCTTAGTAATGAATCGCTATGGGATTTCAGCGAACCTGATGTCGCTTGGAGGCCTTGCCATTGCGGTCGGCATCATGGTCGATGGCTCGGTGGTGGTGGTTGAAAATACCTTTGCCAAATTAGGCGCTCGCCTCAAATCAGGCGAATCCAAAAATCGCATCATCTTAGAAGCCGCTACAGAAGTGGGTAAGCCTGTGCTATTCGGTGTTGGCATCATTATTTTGGTATTCATGCCATTGCTCTCACTAGAGGGGATGGAGGGCAAGATGTTTGCGCCGATGGCAATCACGATTGCCATTGCCTTAACGATATCCTTGATTCTGTCTTTTACGCTTTCGCCTGTTTTGTGCTCCTATATCTTGAAAGGGGGTGGAGAAGACGATACCCGCATTGTCAGAAGCCTCAGAACACCCTATACCAAGTGGCTACATTGGTGCTTGGATAACCCCAAGTTGGTGGTGAAGCGCGCCATTATCTTATTGGTGACGAGCTTTATTGCATTTATGATGCTCGGGAAATCGTTTATTCCGGTGATGCAAGAGGGTTCGATTACGCCTTTGATTGCCAAGTCGCCCAATATTTCCTTGGATGAGTCCATTAAGCTGGAATTTGAGGCAATGAAGCGCATCATGACAGTGCCAGGCGTTGAGCGTGTCGTCTCGCGCTTAGGTCGTGGCGAGTCATCTGCCGATGCAGGTCAGCCCTTTGAGTCCGACCCCATTGTCACACTCAAACCATTAGGCGATCGGGATTTAAGCCAAGAGGAGATTGCAAATCAAATTCGGGAGAAGTTAAAAACCTTACCCGGTGTTGAGCTATCGATTTCCCAGCCGATTGCCGCGCGGGTCGATGAGATGGTCTCGGGTGTACGCTCGCAGGTCGCCATCAAGATTTTTGGTGAAGACCTGGCGGAGCTTAAAAAGCTCGGTGATCAAATTAGTCAAGTGCTCAGTAACATGAAGGGCAGTACCGACTTACGGATTGAGAAGGCATCCGGCCAAAACTATTTGAATATTAAGATTGATCGCGATGCGATTGCGCGCTATGGAATTAATGTGTCCGATGTCAATGAAGTCATCGAAACTGCAATTGGCGGCAAACAGGCGTCGATTGTGTATGAAGGTGAACGTCGTTTCCCCTTGATGCTGCGCTATCCTGCGCCATATCGTGACAACGTTGAAGCGATTTCAGGAATTATTTTGCATTCGCCTAATGGTGCACAAGTGCTGCTGCGTGATTTAGCGGAGATCAGCCTAATCGATGGCCCTGCACAAATCTCGCGGGAGAGCGGTAAGCGTCGCCTGGTGATTGGTGTGAACGTGGAGGGCCGAGATTTAGGTGGTTTTGTAAAAGAGGCCCAAGAGCAAATCGCCAAGAAAGTATCGCTACCAGAGGGATATACCCTGCAATGGGGTGGTCAGTTTGAAAACATGGAGCGCGCGATGGCGCGTTTAATGATCATTATCCCCATCACCATTGCGGCGATTTTCTTCCTGCTATTCATGTTGTTTAATTCGATCCGCTTGGCGGGCTTGATTATTTTGGTTCTGCCCTTTGCGTCGATTGGCGGTATTTTTGGCTTGCTCATTAGTGGTGAGTATTTGTCGGTGCCGGCAGCGGTTGGCTTTATTAATTTATGGGGTATTGCGGTTTTAAATGGCGTGGTGCTAGTCTCCTTTATTAAGCAACTGCGGGAAGAAGGGCGCTCGATGCAGGAGGCCTTAATCGAGGGCTGTGATCATCGCTTCCGGCCAGTGATGATGACGGCATCCGTGGCAATGCTGGCCTTGGTGCCGATGTTATTCTCGGGCGGACCCGGATCGGAAGTGACTCGCCCCTTGGCAGTAGTGGTTATTTCAGGCTTAATTACTTCAACCGCGTTAACATTATTGGTATTACCCGTCTTGTACCGCACATTTGAAGAAAAAGAGATTGAAGCATGATCGAAATTAAAGCCGTCTTTCGTCCTGGGCGATTACCTGCCCTACGAAACGCCTTAATGGATACGCCCGGCTTTCCAGGGATGACCGTGACTCGCGTGGAAGGTTGTAGTGCGCCAGGCAGCACCGGTAAAGCATCGATCAAAGAAGAATTAACTGACTATTCGGCAAAAGTACGGATTGAAATCGTATGCAGCGATGACGTGGCTGATCGCCTGATGGATCGCATTGTTGAGGTTTGTCAAACCGGGCAAATTGGCGATGGGGTCGTTTGGAAAACCGATGTGGATAGAGTATTTTTTATCGCCAAGAACTACGGTACAACGTAAGTAATTATTTCTCCAGTAAGTAAACAAAAAGCCTCGCAGTTAGCGAGGCTTTTTTACTGCCCTCTAGGGGCATGCGACTGGGGCAGTTACTTGATTAAGACCACTGGCTGCTTTGCACCCGCAACAATCTTTTGTGCAATCGAGCCCATGATCATGTCGACAAAGCTACTACGACCTTTCGAGCCCATCACAATCATATCCATTTTTTCTTTATTGGCTAAGTCAATAATTTCTTGAGAAATATTGCCACGCTTAATGACCATCGAGTGCTTAATTCCGGCTGCTGCTAATACTTTTTGTGCGGGCTTAAGCTCTTTCTCGCTGACTTCACGCAGGTAGTCATCGACTACGCTCTTAGCTACAAATTGCTTTACATGGTTAAGGCCAATGTCGTCATGCACATTGATCAGGGTGACAGTACACTTGCTTTTTAGATCGGCTGATAATTTGGCAACGTACTTGCAAGCATTAATGGCGGATTTTGAGCCGTCTACGGGTAACAATATTTTCATTTTTTCTCCTTAAGGATGTTTGTGTGTACTGGGTGCAGTAATAATTGACGTTAATTCAGTTTAGCACCCACATTGCCCATATTCTTAATCAAAAAAAGCCTTTGTGATTTGATGTGAATCAAATCCGGTGGGTCTTTTTATATCGATTGCTGAGTGAAAGATTTTTTCTTACTTAATTAGGGCCAAGGTATTTTTAAAGTCAGGGTGCTTGCAGGTCTTGAGCCACTCAAATGCCAGCATTTCAACGGTCTTGAGTGTGGCGCCGGATTCCTTTAGGCGCAGAGTGGCCATGGTTTTATCGAGGGATTGGCGTGAGCCAATGGCATCTACGGCAATCGAGACTGCAAAACCGTGTTCAAGGAGCCCAAGCGCAGTTTGCATTAGGCAAACGTGGGCTTCGCAGCCAACCAGTACCAATTGCTTACGATCGATAGGGATATGGCTGATGAGTCCATCGCCGCAGCCATCAAAGTGAAACTTCGTCACGGTTTTCAGGCACAGGGCCTTTAATTCAGGGTGGTTTTCCCCAAGGCCTGCTGGGTTTTCTTCGGTCCCAATGATGGGTATGCCAAGCTGCTGGGCTATTTTCGCCAGCCGAATGCATTGATTGAGTACGTGCGCATGGTCCTCAATCGCTGGCATGAGCTTGGACTGCATGTCGATAATGAGTAATACGCTTTGATCGGGAGAGGCAAGCATAGCGGTTGTGCCTGATTGTGGTAATTTATTGTGTACGTTTTCATTCTATTCTCACTTAGCTAAGGAGTACACCGGCATGCATTCACATATTCACTACACGCGTCCTGATGGCCAATCGATTAGCGCTTATCTTGCTGAGCCAGTACAAGGTTCCAGTAGCCCTGGGGTAGTCGTGATTCAGGAGTGGTGGGGTTTAGATAATCAGATTAAGGCCGTGGCTGATCAGTTAGCTGCAGCCGGATACCGCGCCTTAGTACCGGATTTGTATCGAGGCAAGCTGGCCTTAGAGGCAAAAGAAGCGGAGCACTTGATGGGTGACTTGAACTTCGGCGATGTGGCTTCGCAAGATATTCGAGGGGCAGTACAGTACCTCAAGAAAACCGGTAGCCCCAAGGTTGCCGTCACCGGCTTTTGCATGGGTGGTGCGCTAACGCTGTTGTCAGCAGTCCACGTGCCTGAGCTGGATGCAAGCGTGGTTTGGTATGGCTATCCTCCAC
>Ga0214163_1001260_pt1 | contig 11080 bp, 8 predicted proteins | sample LakMenepilimnion_2_FD_153001 | JGI IMG/M metagenome (GOLD analysis project Ga0214163, IMG submission 153001) | Freshwater microbial communities from Lake Mendota, WI - Practice 15JUN2010 epilimnion v4 | ecosystem: Environmental > Aquatic > Freshwater > Lake > Epilimnion/Euphotic zone | place... | reverse complement strand
GATCGAGCACCACCGGCTCCGCCGCGACGAGTTCGATGCGGTAACCCTCACGCACATGCCACTTCTTCGCGGATTCTTCGGGCGAGAGGGGTTGGGAGGCCAATTCCACCTTCGGCGCAGGTGCCGCAGCGGCGGGTTTTTCCAAACCGGCCACCTCGACCTTTTCAAACGCGCCTTCCAGCGGCGCGAATTCATCGCAGCGCTTACCAAAGAACAAGTCCTTCGCGCCGGGCGCGGTGACGGGCAGTTCGGCGTCGATCTCGACCTTGCCGTTGAGCGTGACCTTCACGCGTGAGCCGAGGCGCTCCAGCTTCACGTCGTTCCACGAGCCGGGTTCGATGACGGTCTTGCCGCGCACGATTTGAGACGCTGCGTTGCCGTTGAAGACGAAGAGTTTGCCGGGTTCGGAGTCCTTGTAGCTGCCACCAATGCCGAGATGATCGCCGGGAGCCTGATGATCGCCCTTCGGGCCGCGGGAGATGAGGTAGGCGGTCACGGCGCTGACGTTGTTCGCCTTCGTGTTCTTGAAGCGCATCGACGCAGACCAGTTTTCATGCGCTTTCAGCAAGGTCGAGCTCTGCGCCTGCATTCGCTTCTTCCGCTCCGCTCGCGAAACAGACCGCTTCGCATTCTCCTCGCCCACTTTCGAGATGTTCCAAAGCTTCGCGATCAGCGCAGGCTCGATGGCGCGATCCCAGATCGTGATCTCATCCAGCCGGCCTTCGAGTCCTTGGCCAAAAAGCACTTCGTTGGCCGCTTTCCCGGCTTTTCCGGTCAAAACGGGCTTCTCCGAGCCATCGAGATGCACGCGCACGTTTTCGCCATCGCGGATGAGCACGGCGAAATGCCAGTCATCGGCAAAAAAAGTGGTTTCGGTTTTAGCCGAATCCGATCCTTCGGCTGAAGCCGAAGCCACTTTATCTCCCCATTCGAGCCTCAGAGTATGAGTCGGGAACTGATGCGCCTTCAAGCTGACGCCCAGCGCATTGATCAACTCACCCGTGCGATCACTCGCGCCGCTTTCGTGGCCGAGCCAGAACCAGAGGGCGATTGAACCCTTGGGGGCCGAGTAGTTCATGGCTTTAGCAATGCTCCTCCAATCTGTCTGCAAATGCCCCCCTGCAATTTGCACAGCACGATTGATGGTTTGAAGACCAGAGAATGAAGACGACTTGAGCGATGACTCCTCGTCGTATCCAAGACCGCTGCCCGGTCCGGGCAGAAACTTGGCACAGTCTTTTTTGTCTTCCCGAATAACATCGCGCCAAGGAGTCATTTCATCCTTCAACGGTGATTCGAGATCATCGCAGCGGTAATAAGCCAATGGCTGTGATGTGATGACCAAGTTGGGGTATTCCGCGTTCTGGCCCGCTTTGATGTCTTGATCTTTGCCATCAAGGTCATGCGTCGCCTCAGAAAGCCGAGCTACCATTTTAGATTCAGCCTCAACTTCCAAACCGGCGGTGCGTGCAGGCCAAGTCGTGTATCCGCCGAGCCCATGCTGCTCCATTGGCGGAATGTAACCTTCTGCACCGTTCGCTAGCTCGATGTTGAAGTGTGTCCTAAACGGTGAAGCTGCCCTCAGCTTCAACCCCGTGATCGCATACACCTCGTTCGGCAGCGTTGCGATGCTCAGGTCGCCGATGCGGATGGCTTGCAGCTTCACGCTGGTCTTTTGGCGCTCGTGGAGAATGAGCGCCTCGCGCGCATAGACTTCCTCTTTGCTCTTCGGTACATCATTCTCGATCTTCGCGGCGATGGGCTTGGCCCAGGCGAGGCGTTGTTTGTCGGGGACGCGGTAGTTGAGCTCCAGCGTCTTCTCGATCATGCCGAGCGGGGCGTGATCGACATACTTCACGGTTTGCAGGGCCTTCATCGCGCTGTCGGCGACCTCGGAGGCGTAGTGGTCGATGGTGATCGTCTTTTTCTCCGCGCCGTAGTCCATCCACATCTGGTCGCCGCTGGTGCCCTGGCTCATGGCGCAGACGAAGGGGCCGTTGCCATCGCCCTGCTGGCCCAGTTTCGCGGCGAGGTGTTTGCAGAAGAGGCCGAAGTAGTCGGCGGAGACTGGACCGCTGCCGAAGTAGTGCTGCGAGTAGTTCGCGAGCACGCCGAGCGGTTTGCCATCGAGCGTTTGCAGCGCGATGACGCTGAGCTGCGGGTCCACCGGGCCGCTGGGGCCGACGACGTCCTTGCTGAGGTAGCCGGGGTGCATGTTCGCGCGGCCCGTGGGCTGGCCGAAGGGATCGACGACCTCTTTGCCGGGCAGGCGAATCCAGCGGCGATTGTGCGTGTGCTCCCAGTCGTCGAACGATCCCCAGCCGATGCGTGCTGGTTGCAGCGCCGCATTCGCCGCCACGATGGCCTCGGCGATCTTCGGCGTGAGGAATTTTGCATACACCGTGTCCTTGCGCGTGCCGAGGCAGCCCATCGCGGCGGGCGCGGAGTGCGTGTGCGTGGCGCTGACCATCATGCGGTCCACCGGGATGCCGCATTGCTTTGACGCGATGCCTTTGGCCTCATCGATGAGCGCCTGCTCCATCATGCACGTGTCCACAATGGCGAAGGCGATCTTCATCTTCCCGTCATCGAACACGAAACTGCGCACGAAGAGCTTATCCGTGAGCTTTTCGCCCCGCCCTTCGAGAAACCCGCCCGCGATGATGCGTGGGAACTCCGTGGGCGAGATGTCCAACGTGGCGACCCCGGCGCGGAAGGTGGCGGCATGCAAAGGAGTGCCAAGAAGCAAAAGGCAGAGCAGGAAAAACTTCATAGAAGACGCGGCGATCTAGCCAATACGAAGGCCCGGCGTGACTTTGCGCCGTGGCGTATGAGGAATTCCAACAAGAAGCGGTCTGTTCTTTCTCGATCAGGTGAAGGGCCTCAGTCTGATGAGACAGAGGCTTCCATGAGCCATCGGTTCAGCTCTGGTGGCAGATCACAGGTCCAGGCTTGTGCGAACTCGGGAGTGCTGATTTCCAGACGATGAGAATGCAGCGCCTGACGTGAAGAAAAGAGGCGTTTTTCCAAATCTGGCGTCCAGCCGGTGTCGATGAAGTCGAGGTAGCACTGCTCATCGAGACCGTAGATTTTATCCCCGAGGATCGGGAAGCCGAGATGGGAAAGATGCACGCGGATCTGATGCATCCGGCCTGTGACAGGTGCTGCCTGCACGAGAGCCAGCTTTCCTGCGATTGGATGCTCGACACATTTCAGCACTTTGAAATCTGTGCGGCATTCGGCTCCCGTTTCATGAACCATTTGGCGCACCCAAATGATGGATTCCGTAACCTCGCCTTTGCGCAGGATCGGAGCCTCCAGATCCAAGGTCTGCCACTCTGGCCAGCCATGGACGATGGCGTGATAAACTTTGTGGATGCGGTGTTCCTGCATGGCGATGCCATAGCGTCTGGCGGCGGGTTGATGCTTCGCCACCAGCACCGTGCCGCTGGTTTCGCGGTCCAGTCGGTTGATGATGGAGACCTGGCCTCCATTCGCCATTTCATAGGCCAGCAAATCTTTCAGGCCATGCCATAAAGTCGGGGCCCCATGCAAGCTACCCGGATGGATCTGCAAGGGCGCGGGCTTGTCCACGACGATGTAGTCATCCGTCTCGTCGATGATTGAAAAGTTGGTGTTGTCCGCGCGACCCACAGAGGTGCTTTAGCCTCAGTGTCGCCCCCTGCCAACAGGTGTCTTGCATTCCTGGGGCGCAGCGCTTTTAAAGGAGAGATGAAACTCTCATCTGAACGCGTCGTCATCGTTGGAGCCAGTGACAAACCGGATCGTTACGCCTATCAGGCCTTTAAGATGCTGCGTGAGGATGGGCACGAGGTGGTGCCCGTGCATCCGCGGCTTTTGGAAATCGAAGGCGTGCCAGTCGTAGCGGAGATTCCACAAATCTCTGGAGTGGTGGATACGGTGACGCTGTATGTGGGGCCTGCGATTTCTTCGGGCTTGGCGGAGACGCTCATCACTCTGCATTCTCGACGAGTGATCCTGAATCCCGGCACTGAAAACCCGGAGTTGGAGGCGAAACTCAAGGCCGCCGGCATCGACGTTCAGCATGCTTGCACGCTGGTCCTGCTGCGGACGGGACAGTTTTAGAGATTTGTTTTCGTGAATGCGTTTCGTGGCTGTCCCGTCTAGGGATGTCTCATGATTTCTCTTTCACGCATTCGCTGCCTGTGGCTGCTGGTGTTGTTTGCTCCTGGAATAATTTGGGCTCAGGGAAAGGGCGCGGCAGCATGGAGTGGATTGGTGACAAAAGATCCTCCAGGTGCATTTCCTCTGCTGATACCGAGCCGTGTCGAGTATGATTTGAGCTGGAACAATCTGGTGTCCGCAGGCACCGCGAAGATTCGTTTTCAGAATGCCGGCGATGCCTGGGTGGCCCGGGCAGAAGCCGGAACGACGGGGCTGGCTCGCGGTCTATGGGAGTATGATTGCGTGATGGCCAGTGTGCTGGATGCCGCCAGTCTTCAATCCCGTTACATGGAGCACAGCGAGACTGACTCGGCAGAAACAATTTCTTACCGCGTCGGGTTTGAATCCAAGGAAGTGCGCACGGAGTCGAAGATCATGCCCAAGGGGGGGCAGACGACGGAGAAGCTGACGCGCGGCTCCTATGGGCCGATGGATGACCTTCAGGCGGCGATTCTTTATGTGCGCAGTCAGCCTTTGAAGACAGGGCAAGTGATCACACGCGTCGTGCAGCCCTTTGACCGGCCTTACCTGGCGACTTTTACGGTGCAAAGTCGGGAAAAAAGGAAGGTGTCAGGCGTGGACTATCCAACGATTCGTCTCGATGTGAAAATCCGTAAGCTGCACTCGACGAAGCTGGATCTGGCTCCCTTTAAGAAAATGAAAACAGCCACCATCTGGGTCAGTGATGATGACTGGCGTCTGCCGGTGGAAATGCACGCCAGCATCTGGGTGGGCTTTATTTCCGCGACGCTGGTCAAGCGCGAAGCTCTGACGGGACAAGATGCCGTTGGGCGACTGCCGGCCAATCGAGTCGTGAGGAAAAGTTAAATCAAGGCAGCCGTTGCGAGCAGCGCTGCGGCGAGCCAGTCACGGATGCCGAGTCGATCTTGATCTCCGGTGAAACGCAGCAGCTTAAAAAGTGCGCCCGTCGGGCAGCCGTATTTGCAATAGGCCAGGGGCTGAAACATGGCCGCGATGGCGCCGAGGATGGCAATGATCAGGCTGGCCCAACCAGCGATGCGGAAAAGGTAGGCATCAAAAGGCTCCAGCGCATTCAGATCGAAGCCCCAGCCTGCGATGAGACTGATGAAAATAAAGGCCAGCAGCAGAAAGGGAATCTGCACCAGAACACGCTCCCACCTGGCCGGGATGCGCCACTGCCAGCGCAGCCGCCGAGCCAGCAGTTGTTGCAAGGCTCCATGCGGACAGATGTGATGGCAGTAAAGATGCTTACCACTGCTGATGGGGGCCAGCAAAGCAACGGTGGCTAGAATGAGCAGACCTGGTGCATTTTGCCAAGGTGTGCCGTGTGCCGCCCAGCCAGTGAGCAGGCCTTGAGACAGCATTTCACTGGCGATGAATCCACCATAAGTCACCAGCAGCAAATGATGTCCATGGCGCAGCCTGGCGACTCCACGCAGTCGGGTGAAAGCCATCAGAAAAGCTGAAAGCAGCACGACTGCATGCCCCGTGTCCTGCCAGCGCCAGCGTATCGTTCGGAGCCAGCCGGTGGGTTTAGCCTCCAGCCAATTTTGGGCTCTGAGTTTCAGGCCTTCTGCGATGGACCAGCTTGTTTCGGTGGCTCCTGAGACACCTTCGATTTTGGCTTCTTTAAAATCCAGCGAAGCCAGCTTTTCCATGGTCATGTTTTGGAAGAGGCGGTGGAAGTAATCATCACCCGTAACATAGGCGACGTAGCGTTTGGTATCGTAGCTTTTGCGTAGCGCGATCTTTTTCACTTCACGCCTGCTGGCATCCAGCAGCATGAGCGTGTCTGAGGGGCCTTTGTAGCCGACGAGGGTATCTGTGACAGGGGAGGTGCGTATGGCGATGCCGATGCAGGTGCCTTGGGCGTCCAGCACCTTCATGGCACCATGCGTGTTTTCATCAGCGCTCAGGGACTGGGCCTGCGGTTCCAGTCGCTGCACTTCTGCAAGCGTTATTTCCTCAGGGAAACGCAGGGAGCTGCCGGTGGCTTTGCCGAGCTTCTCCAGCACGCCTTGAGCGATGGCAGCGCTCGTCAGCGTTGCTCCGGTGACGGTATGCAGAGGCTCCGTCATGGCTGAGCCGGGCTTCAGGTTTTTAAACTGGGTGAAAAACTTCCGATCCATCACCACCTCGGCCACGTGATCTGAGGTGTCGTGACTTTTGAGCAGCCGCACGCCGATGACCTCGCCGCGTGGATTGAAGGCGAGCAGACAGTTGGACGGGCCGGAGTAACCAATGATGCGGTTGGATTCAGGCGCTGTGGTGCAGACGAAGCCCAGCTTCTGCGCGTCTTTGTCCAAAACTTCACGCCAGCCGTTGCCGGGATTCACTTCCCCCAGGCTCGCGACTTCGGGGAAAAAGTCGCGCAGTCGCTCAGGACGCAAAGCCGCCACGGCCTCGGCGTGCTCGCGATTTTGCACCGTTTCTCGAATCACCAGCACCGCGACCACAAGCAGTCCTAGCCGCCAGAGGCGGATCAGCAGGGGGCGCATTTTTTTCAGAAGCATGGAGGTAAAGTGGCAGGCCTGGGTGATCTGTCACGTCAGGGATTGAGCGAGAAAGTCTGTACGAATTCAGCCCGCCATAGAGTTGAAGGCAAGCGCATGAAATTACTCCCTGTTCTCGCCTTTCTCACTCTGGGTGCTCCGCTGGCCGCTGAAAAAGTGGGGCCGTGGGATCTCGATGCCCTCAAGTCACAAGTGCCTGCCATGACCTGGCTGCGACAGGATCAGCCCATTCATTCGCTGACCTATGCCGGTGAAAAATGGCTGGGAAAGGATACCGAAGTCTTCGCCTTTTATGCTTCTCCCATCACCTTGGGCGATGCTAAACCGGGGACGAAATTTCCTGGCGTGGTGCTCATCCATGGCGGCGGCGGTACCGCCTTTGCGGACTGGGTTTATCTCTGGGCCAAGCGTGGCTACGCCACCATTGCCATGGATCTGAACGGCTCGCGTCCTCCTGCGGCGGAGTTTGATGCTAAAGGAGCCGCTATCGGCAATGGGCATCGTGGTGAACGTACTCGTCTGCCGAAAGGTGGTCTGGGGCATGGCCATACTGAAAAGTTCGACAGCATCGGCGGTGACACGAGTGATGACTGGCCGTTTCATGCCGCCGCCAGTGTCATGCGCGCTCACACGCTGCTGCGCAGTTTTCCAGAGGTCGATGCCGAGCACACAGCTGTGACGGGCATCAGCTGGGGCGGCTACACGACCTGCCTTGTGGCTTCTTTGGATGATCGCTTCAAAGCGGCTGTCCCTGTCTATGGCTGCGGCTTTCTGCATGAAGGCGAGTCCGTGCAGAAACCCAGCATCGACAAGCTCGGTGATCGCAAGATGCAGTGGGTGCGTGAATACGACCCCGGCAGTCTGCTGCCACGCTGCCGGGTGCCGATCTTTTTTGTCAACGGCACCAACGATGTTCACTACGTGCTCGATAGCTACATGAAGAGCTACAACGTCGTGTCTGGGGAGAAACAGATACGCATCCAGGTAAACATGCCGCATGGGCATCCGCCCGGCTGGGCACCTGCGGAGATCGGGCACTTCATCGACTCCAAATGCCGTGCCGGAGCTGCGCTGCCAGTGCCGGCAAAACCCGTGATCGCGGGTGAAAAAGCCAGCGTCACCTGCCAGAGCCGCACTGCCCTGAAGACCGCCAAGCTCAACTACACCACCGACACCGGCCTGCGCTCGAAGCGAAAGTGGACGAGCGTGCCTGCCACAATCCAAGGCAATGTCATCACCTCCCCCAAACCACCTGCTGAAGCGAACTCCTGGTTCTTCACCATTTGGGATGAACGGGATGCGATGGTGAGCACGGAAGTGGTACTGTTGCCTTAACGTCAGGGGCGCAAAGCCCAGGCTCCGCGATTCTCAGAGCGGGCCGCTGTTTCCATCTGACGGAGGGCGGCTTGGTATTGCGCCGTGGTTCGCCTATCCGGTAAAGTCGTGCCGTTGGTATGGATGCGAGCCAGCCCAGCTCGCACCAGTTTTGCCGAGAGATCTTCACCGTCGGCAAAAACCACGAAGGCGTAATGCCGACTGCTGTTGTAAACGCGCTGCCATTTGGTGTAGAGCGTGAAGGGCTGCGTAGTCAGCAGATGCTGCGTCAAAGCCTGCGCCTGCTGGCCGATGCCCGTCATCTGGGCCTCACTGAGCCCGCCAAAATACCGTCCCTGTTCCAGCAGTCGATCACCGTTAAAATCATGCCGGCGCTTCTCCGGGCAGTCGGCAAAATAGAGCCGAAACTCATTCATTTTGCCGTTTGAATGCACGAGATGAAAACTGTCTCCATCATTGTCCCGATGAGATTGCCAACGGGCATCGAGAATGACCTCGAACACCTTGGTCACCGCCGGTGAACTCGTCGGCTGGTCAGGTTCTACGTCACTCCAGATATGAATAACGACAGCAACCAGAGCGACCAAAACCCATTGCCAGCGGTTGAAATGTTTTGAGGCTGGCTGTTGTCGTCGCCGCAGAAGATAGGAACTCATGCCCTCGCATAACGTCACCACGCTCACTCGGCAAGCAGAGGCAGAATCGTCCCTGTTTCTCCCTCAATGGAAACTCGCCGCTTCCGCAGGTGATAAGTTGGGCATCACTGAAGATGATGCCTAGGTTCACTTCGTTAGTCCTTTCTCGTCGGTGGTGTTTTGGATGCACTAATTTACCAAGGGCTCTGGTCTTTGGCGTTAATGTTAAGCCATTTAGTTATTTGATAATCATATATATATGAATAAAAAAAGATTATCTACTCCCCTAATTGTTATGAACGGTGGCTGCCGGAAATAATGCCGACAAAATAGCATCAACAAACAACCAAAATAGCAGACATGACACTACGTCAATTCAGCAAAAGATGGTTTAAGTTATGGCATAGGCTGCAAGTCGCAGCCTTCGCTTCCATCATTGGAAGTCAGACAACCTTGGCACAATACGTGCCGGATACTAGTAATCAGCCTGTGTGGCAGTCCTCCGATCCAGAGCCAGAATCTGGAGCTGATTGGAGTGATCACGACCTTGATGGCCTGCCTGCTTGGTATGAATCATGGCTCGGGACTGATCCTGTTCTTTACGATACCGACTACGACGGCATTAATGATGGCGATGAAGTCGCCACCACGGGCACCAATCCGCTCAATTGGGATACCGATGGCAATGGTCAGAGTGATTTGACGGATTTCTACACCGCCAACCCGCCGCCTGAGCCTGAAGATGCCACCTCTACGGAAGAACCTTTGGCACCTGATACCGATGCAGATGGGCTCCCTGATGAATTTGAGTCCAACACCTCGCACACTGATCCAAACAACGCTGATTCAGACTCAAACGGGCGCAGTGATTACGACGACTATTACTACCCCGTGTCAGAGCCTGATTCAGACACTGACGGCGTCTCTGATTCGACAGAGACCACCGAAGGCACCGATCCAACAACGGTGGATACAGATGGAGATAGTCTAACCGATGGTGAAGAGACGAACATCTTCAATACCGATCCCAACAATCCGAACAGTCTCAGCAATCAGTACACAGACTGGCACATGGTGGACCTCACAGACACCGATGGTGGTGGCGTTCCAGATCGGATCGAGCAGTATCACGGCCTGAACATTTACGACGCCAACGATGACGTGAATGGCGACCTTGATGGCGACGGTGTCACCAACACCGAAAGCTATGAAAACGGCACCGATCTCGATGCCAACGTCACCGAAACTTACGACCGAGATGGCGATGGCATGACCGATGTTTGGGAAGTGGCTAATGGCCTCAATCCCGATGCTGCTAGCGATGCCTCAGCTGACCCTGATGGTGATGAAGCGAGTAACGTCATAGAGTTCCAACGTGGCACTGATCCTCATGTGTCAGATTATTCTGCCCCTGAAGAAGTGGAGGAAGAAACCATCGCCAACGAGGAACCGGAAGAAATTACCTACGAAGAGCCTGCTGAAGAACCAGAGGTTGTGCAAGAACAGATAACCGAAGAACCAAAGGTCAAGGAAGAGAATTCGAATTTTCTAACCGATTTTGGTTCGGGTTGTGCTGGTTTAGGTGGGTTGTTGATTTTAGTGCCGATTCCGCCAATTCAATACGCAGGATATGTTTTGGCAGCTATTGGTGTTATAGCGACTGGAGTTGGTGTCATTGTTGAAACAATCCCCTAATGTTATGAGAAACACTTCAACAACACCCATTTGGCTAGTTAATCTGGTAACCATTTTGTCATTCACGGTGGTTTTGCTGCTAATCTTTGACTGGTTTCGAAACCATCTCCGAGAAGATTACAGCTACCGGAACCTAATTTTCATCTCATTCACATTCCTGGTTGTTTTCTTTAAAAGACGAAGCTCGCTTAAGAGAACCTGTTCATCTTCTGAGAGATCCTGAAATTTGAGGGTAAATTAGTTCTTAAGAGCCAAGCTAAAAGTCTGGCCTTGATGGTCTGAAGATGAGCAAGAGTTATGACAACACGATCCAGCTTTTTGAGGAGTCCGCAGCGCTGAAAAAAAAGGCGATGGGCATCAAGACTGATTCCACTCCTGTCGAAGCTCCCAAGGCGACGGAGAACAGCAGCATCCTGGTCCTGTACAAGCTCGTCGCCTCGGGGGGGTATTACCAAAAGGATAAGTCTTTAGTTATTTAATAATCAAATAAATATGAATAAAAAAAGATTAGCCCGACCTTCATGGCTATGACCTGCTACTGCCGGAAATAATGCCGACAAAATAGCATCAACAAACAACCAAAAATAGCAGACATGACACTACGTCAATTCAGCAAAAGATGGTTTAAGTTATGGCATAGGCTGCAAGTCGCAGCCTTCGCTTCCTTCATCGGAAGTCAGACTACTCTGGCGCAGTATGTGCCGGATTCAGCCA
>Ga0214163_1001259_pt1 | contig 11082 bp, 10 predicted proteins | sample LakMenepilimnion_2_FD_153001 | JGI IMG/M metagenome (GOLD analysis project Ga0214163, IMG submission 153001) | Freshwater microbial communities from Lake Mendota, WI - Practice 15JUN2010 epilimnion v4 | ecosystem: Environmental > Aquatic > Freshwater > Lake > Epilimnion/Euphotic zone | place... | reverse complement strand
GGGGAGACGCAAAAAGGCGCGGCGAAGTGATTTACTTCTTTTTTGGCTTCTCAGGCAGACCTTGACCGGGCTTGAGATCCAGATTGTCCAGCATGTCAGCTTCAGTCACTGTGCTGGCGACGCCATCAGCTGGCACGTCTGCTTTGGCTGACCAGAGGATGGCATTCAGCACCAGCTTACGCTGACTATCGTTTGCCCATCCTTTGTGGTAGTGACCACCGGTAAAGCCAAAACCGCGTCCGCCACCTTCACGCTCAGCCGCCCAGGCGACGTGTTGTTTTTCTTTATTCTTCACGGACTCACGCACCGTCGGATTGCCGCTGTGGGCACCATCAGGGCGGCTCATGGTGGTTTCTGGAGCCACATCACTGAGGATGGGCGTCACACCGGACATGCCCTGGCGAAAGCGCATGTAGAAATACCACTCATCATTGGTGCCAAAAGGTTTCACTCCGCTGCTGATCGGGTGTGCGGGGAACTCCTTGAAGTTCGCATCCCAATGCGGATTCACACTCCAGTTCACTTCAAAGCAGCCGCCCATCCAGTCGATGAATTCTTTGCCACCTTTGGCAATCGTGGGCTCCACCGCGTAGTGAAGAGTCACAAAACCGCAGCCACGCTTCATTTCCACATCCAGCTGCTGGAGGCGATCTCCCTGGAGTGCCGGATGTCCACCACCGCCGTCGGAGTAAATGACCACGCTGTCAGCCTTGGAAAGCTCTTCCTGAGAGGGCCATTCGCCATTGAGGTGATGCTTGATCTCCACCTGGTCAGCCGCGCCTTGCTCCAAGCATTTCTTCAGCAGCTGAATGCCGGCATTGTGCTCATGCTGACCAGGACCATGGGAGGGCTTGCCAGCGATCATGACGACGATTTTTTTATCTGCGGCCGTGAGTGGCGAGAGCAGGGCCAAAGAAAGGGCAGTAATGGAGAAAAGAAGTGGCTTCATAGAGGGTTCAATCAGTGGCAAGCAAACGGCCAAGATGCACGCAGCATTTCATGTGTCGATTTTTTCAACAGCTGTAGTAAAGCTTGCTGCAACTAATCAGATAGATCAGCAGTTCACTTCATGGCACCTCTGGAAACCTCAATGCCTCAAGAGACCCTTTCGCATAGCAGACTGATGCGCAAAGACCGTGCATGAAGCGTTACCGTAAGACAGAACGGGGCGGCGGATTGTTTTCCGCCATTGAACACGAACAGACCGTGGCAGCCAAGACCAACGGCACCCTCAAGCTGTGTGACGTCATTCCCAGGGAAAGCTTCCGTCCGCTGCTCGAAGAACTCACCGGCTACGCCACCCGCCATGGGGCCAAGGGCGGCAAGCCCCCTTCGATCCCGTGCTCAAGTTCAAAGTCCTCGTGCTACAAAAATTTCACGGCCTCAGCGACGATAGTAAGGAGGAGCAAATCATTGACCGCACCAGCTTTAAAAACTTCCTAGGTCTGCGCATCGGCGACGACATCCCTGACGCCAAAACGCTCTGGGACTTCAAACAACGCATGGATGCTGAAGGACGCAAAAACGAGCCGATAACACCACTCAAAAGCCCGCCAAAGCGAACCCTGCCCGCTGGCTCACGCGGAGAAAGTGGCCCAAAACGCTGATCTTTCGGACCTCGGAGCCGCTTGCAAAAATCCAACCCCTATTCAGAGGTGCTCTTGTGAAAAAAATTCACTGCCGCGCATTTTAGGCTGGTCAGCGAGAGGCTTCATCTTTTACCCTGAAGTCGTTCATTAAGAACACATCATCTATGAAACTGATCCTCACACTACTTGGTCTCTGTGTTGTTTCACCCGCCTTCTGCGCCGATGTACCGGCCAAAAAGAAAGCTCCCTCCAAAGCTACGGTGACGGAGGCGGCGAAGAAAAAGGCGACAGCATCAGCGCCAAATGACGCCTCAGCGAAGGCTCAGGCACTGGCCAAAACGCTGACGCCTTCTCAGGAGACCAAGCTTTTGGAAATCATCAACAAGGGCGATGACAAGTCCCTTCAATCGCTCCCCGGCATTGGTGAGACTCGGGCGGTTGCCGTGAAAAAAGCACGCCCACTGAAGGAACCGGTGGACCTGATGAAGATCGACGGCATCGGAGAAGGTGTCTTTGCTGACATCGTCGCCCATGCCAAGGCAGGTTTCCCTGAAGCGACCAAGCCTGAAGCCCCAGCCAAACCTAAGAGCTCGGCCAAGAAGAAGACCGCGACGAAGGCGAAGAAGTAACTCAAAGCCACCTCGTTTCACATCCCGCACTGAACTTAAAGGTCGGTGCGGGATTTTTTATGCAGATGGAAGCATCACCACATCCTGCGGCCAGGCAGCGAGCGCTACTCTTTCATCGGATGCATGCCGTATGAGGGTTGGATTGATCTCACAGGCTTTCACCAGCGGTCCATTCAGCAGCTGGATCTCATATTGGGCTGTCGCTCCGAGGTAGATGACATCGACGATGTGACCGGGCATTTGATTGAGAGAATCCTTATGCGCCTCGAAACCCAGGGCCTCAGGACGGATGGAAAGATGCACCTTGTCGCCACGATTAGGCTGCCAGTCGGAGCGATTGGCACGGGCATACAGCGCACCAAAACTGGTGCTCACCTCATAGACGCCCGGCTCTTTACTCGCGTTCTGCACGATGGCAGGGATGAGGTTGGTCTCACCGATGAACTCTGCCACCATGCCGTTGGCCGGGTTTCGATAAATCTGCTGCGGAGTGCCGACCTGAACGAGCCTGCCGCTCTCCATGACAGCCATGCGGTCTGCCATGCTGAGGGCCTCATCCCGATCGTGAGTGACGTAGATGCCAGTGAGGCCAAACTCCTTGCAAATGCGGCGGATCTCAGAGCGCATTTCATGACGCAGCTTGGCGTCGAGGTTTGACAAGGGCTCGTCCAGCAGTAGGCAACGCGGCCGCACGATCAGGGCCCGAGCAAGGGCTACGCGCTGCTGCTGGCCACCGGACAGCTGCGAAATGCGACGCGGGCCGAGCCCGTCCAGCTTGACCAACTCCAGCGCCTGGGCGACGCGCCGCTCGATCTCAGCCTGTGGACGTCCGCGTTCCTCCAGACCAAAGGCGACATTTTGAGCGACATTCAAATGCGGCCAAAGGGCATAGCTTTGAAACATCATGCCAGTGCCGCGTTTGTGCGCCGGCAAGCGGGTGACATCGTCCTCACCCAAAAAAAGCTTACCTGAATCCGGCTGGTAAAAACCTGCGATGTGGCGCAGCAGGGTGGTCTTGCCGCAGCCGCTGGGACCGAGGAGGAAAAACAGCTCGCCCGCCTCAATGTCGAGACTGACGTCATCCAGCACGGCCTGGGTGCCAAAGCGCTTCGTGAGGTGCTGGATGGAGATGGAAACCATGGGGAACGGAGATCGCAGTCGTGTAGATCAGGGACGCCAGAGCCACTTCATGGCCTCAGGGAAAACACTCGCGCCATGCTTGCTGTTATGTGCACCGTCTCCGAAGACAAAGGTGTGGTCGTATTTCATGAAGGCCAGCGCCCGGTCCATCTGCTGGTTCGCCAGCGGCCAGTTGCCGTAGGGATTGTCGAGATCACTGCTGCCATCCTGAAGATAGACGCGCAGAGGTTTGCGCTCCATGAGGCGGATGAGGGATGGATAAACGTGTCCACCCGCGAGATCGACATAGCTGCCGATAGTGGAGAAGACCTTGCGAAAACGATCTGGCCGCTCCCAGGCAACAGTGAAAGCACAGATCGCACCACTGCTGGCTCCACCAATAGCCCAGCCCTCGGGATCATCCGTCAGGCGGTAATCTTTCTGCACCTGCGGGATGATTTCTTCGAGGAGAAAGCGGGCGTAGGTATCACCGAGGGTATTGTATTCCTTACCCCGATTGTTGTTCTTCCAGGCGCTGGCGGGCTCGGACTCACCACTGTGACCGGGATTGATGAAAATGGCGATGGTGGGTGCCATGTCACCACTGGCGATGAGGTTGTCAAAAACCACGGGCACACGCCAGGCCCCCTTCACACCGACGTAGTCATGACCATCCTGAAAAACCATCAGATTGGCCGGTTTATCTACCTGATATTGGGCCGGCACATAGATCCACCAATCGCGCTTGGTGCCTGCGTAAATCTTGGATTCATGGGCAGGCATGGAAATGACCTTGCCCTGTGGGACGCCATCTTTGACCTGAGATAGCGGTCCGAGTTGGTAATCATCCACCGCCAGGGTTGCTGAGGCCAGCAGGAGCAGAAAAGCTGAAAAGGTGCGGGTAAACATGCGCAGCCATCATGGGGATGCGCCGGGGGGCGTCAAGAAAGATAGCGCCCCCGGCGGCTCCTGAAATCAGGCATGAGGTGCGGCACCGGATTTGCCACGCTCCAGCAGATTGCCGAGGCTGGCGACCATGCCGCCGATGTCGCTCATGTTGGAGGGAATGATCATGGTGGTAGATGTTTTGGCCAGCTTGCCAAATTCGCCCACATACTGTTCGGCGACCCGCAGATTCACGGCATCACGACCACCAGGCATGTTGATGGCCTGAGCGATGAGGGCGATCCCCTGGGCGGTGGCTTGAGCGAGAAGCTCGATCTCACGGGCCTTACCTTCAGCTTCGTTGATCTGGCGGATTTTGATGGCTTCAGACTGTTTGATGGCTTCCTGCTTGTGGCCTTCAGCGACGTTGATGCGGGCTTCACGGTCGCCTTCAGACATGGCCACCTGGGCGCGGCGCTCTCGCTCGGCTCGCATTTGTTTTTCCAGTGCGTCCTTCACGGACTGTGGTGGGTTGATGTTGCTGATCTCATAGCGCATCACCTTCACGCCCCAGGGTTCACAGGCTTTGTCCAGAGCATCCACGATGTTGGCATTGATGCTGTCGCGTTCTTCAAAGGTGCGGTCCAGATCCATCTTGCCGATTTCGGAGCGCAGGGTGGTCTGAGCGAGCTGAGAAACGGCGGCAAAGTAGTTGGTGACGCCATACGTGGCACGCATCGGATCTAGCACCTGGATGAAAAGCACGCCGTCGATCTCGATGGCGATATTATCCCGGGTGATGCACATCTGGGAAGGCACGTCGATGACCTGCTCCTTCAGGGAATGACGAGCCACGATACTGTCCAGGAAAGGGATGAGCACATGAAAGCCTGCATCCAGAGTGCGAGAGTATTTGCCGAGGCGCTCAATGACAAAGGCGCTGCGTTGAGGCACCACACGCGCACCTTTAAGGATGGCCGTGATGAAAATGATGGCGAAGCCGATGGCGACGATGGTGCTGAATTCGATGATCATAGGGAGTTTGGAGTGTTGAGTTGACTAACAAAAATTACCGTGGCCTGACAGTGAGAGTGAGACCTTCGCGGGAAATAATGATGGCGATGCAGCCGGCTTGCAGAGAGTCATCCGAGCGGGCGTTCCAGCTCGCACCCTTAAACTCCACCTTGCCATTCCTACCACCGGCGATGGTGCTGACCACTTTGACCTCCTTGCCTGCGAACTCCTCCTCAGCGTCACGGGCATCGCCATTTTTGGAGAGTCCCATGAACCACTCCGTGAAAAAACGGCGCAGTCCCAGGAGAAGTATCAATGAACCGACGGTAAAGACCGTCATCTGGGAGGCCAGTGTCGGCGTCCACTCCATCCAGGCCGTGAAGGCTGCCAGCCATGCCCCGAGACCGATGAAGATGAGAATAATGCCCGGCAGGGCGAACTCGGAAAGGATCAGAACCAAACCAACGATAAACCAAATCATGTAGGGCTCAAAAAGCATCCCGCTGTATTTAAGATTTGAGCCACAAATGCAATGCAAAAACCAGCTCAAGATTGTAACTCGCCCCAACGCCCTCTCCTCAAACGCTGCATGAACCACCTCAGTCTCTGGTTTTTCCTGACATCAGGCCTGATCCTGGTTGCCGTCGAACCACCGCTAGAAACTCGGCTGGCGGCATTGCCGCTAAAGGCTCCGCAGCCGCAGGGAATAACGGATGATGCTAAAATAGTGAGCCTCGGAAGGCTGCTTTTCTTTGATCCCATCCTCTCAGCCACCCGCTCGGTGGCCTGTGCCACCTGCCACCATCCACAGCATGGATGGGCGGACGGGCGAGTCACGCCGCTGGGTGTTTATGCACAGGGCCTCGGCCCGGAACGTCGCCTCAGCGAATCTGCCTACATCGCACCTATCCGCCGAAATTCGCCGACGATCCTGAATGTCGCTTTCAACGGTATCCAACTAGGCCAATCCTTCGATCCCCGTCAATCGCCCATGTTTTGGGACAATCGGGAGCGAGGCCTGGAAGCCCAGGTCCTACACCCGATCAGCAATCGTGAAGAGATGCGCGGCGATACTTGCACGGAGCCGGAAGCCGTGCCCGCCATGCTCCAGCGACTGCGGCAGATTCCCGGCTATCGACAGCTATTTAAAGATGCCTTCGGGATGGAGATCGACATCACCTCCGTGACACGAGCCATCGCGGCCTATGAGCGCAGCCTCATCACGACAGACACAGCCTTTGATCGCTTCATGCGCGGCGACACCAATGCACTGACTACGGCGCAAAAGCAGGGGCTGGAGGTTTTTCACCGCGCCGGCTGTTCATTTTGTCATAACGGCCCCATGCTTTCGGATTACAAGCTTCATGCCATCGGCCTGAATGACGCAGAAAGCCGCCGCGAAGCCTTCCGCACCCCGAGCCTGCGCCAGTTACGTCATACTGCGCCCTACATGCATCATGGAGAAATGCACACGCTGGACGAGGTGCTGCTTTTTTATGATCGCCTCATGGATCAAGCCGCCGAGACACTGGATGGCGGAGATCAGTCCACCCTGCCACCGCTTGATCCCCTGTTCCGCCAGATGAACCTCCTACCCGAGTACCACGCTCCCCTCCGCGCATTCCTGGAGTCGCTCAGCACAGACAGCTACGATCAAACCCTGCCCGCAAGTGTCCCGAGCGGCCTTGCCGTGCCGGGGTTGCGATGATCGTCTTGAGGCCGAAGCCTTGGTAAAAGATGACTTTCATCGTTGGGTCGAATGATACATACCGAGTATCACCAGCTTTTGTAATTTCTCGACTTTGGAAAATAGAGTGCTGCATTTTCAACGCTCCGGCGATATGGATTCACAATTCCTGCTGAATAATGGTGTCAAAACTAAATGCGTCCCGCTGACACAGGACGCATTCACATTTTAGTAGGCTGCTGCGAGCGAGGCTGATTAAGCCTTGGCTTCCTCAGGCTTTTTCACCGGTGCGTAGTAGTAGCTGGCGTAATTGTAGTAGGTGTATTCTTTCAGATTGGTCGTGGAGCGGTTGAGAATGACGCCACCGACATTAACCTGACGATCATAGAGGAGATCGAGAGCCTTGCCTGAGAGGCGGGCCATGGTGGAGGAAAGACGAACGACAAAGATGACCGTATCGAGCTTCGGCGCGAAGCTGGCTGTGTCATCGGCCACCAGCACCGGAGCGCTGTCGAAGATGACATAGTCGTATTCATCAGACATTTCCTTCAGCATCTCGTCAGCCGTTTTGGAAAGCAGCATTTCGGAGGTTTGATCAAAGACCTCACCACGAGCGAGGAGATCGAGACCACGAACACCCGTTTCCTGGACGGCATCACGCCAGTGCAACTTACCACGAAGCACATCGCTCAGACCGGGTGACCCCGGTAGCTTGAATAGCTCACTGACGCCACCACGACGAAGGTCGCAATCCGCCAGCAAGACTCGCGCGCCCGATGTCGCCATGGTGACAGCGAGGTTGGAGGTGAGGGTGGTTTTACCCTCGTTCGGCACGGCGCTGGTGACTAGGATGGTCTTCGGCGGCTTACCCTGCCAGTTCTTGAACAGAATCGAAGAACGCACATTGCGAAAAGCTTCCGCGTAGAGATGGCGGTCGTCGTTCGGGCGCAGCAGAGCCACATCACCACGCTGACGCTGCTCGGGGATCTGGCCGAGCACGGACTCGGAGGGGAAGAGGCTGAGGAACTCGCTGTAGGAGTTCATGCGGTCATCCAAGCGGTCAAAAAGAACGAGGACAAACATGCCAAAGAACAAGCCGCCGGTCAGGCCGAAAAACAGGGGTTTGATCCAGTCCTGGATGTCTTTGTAGGCTGGAGAGGCGTGTTCTTGGATGGCCACGTAGTCGGTTTGCACGTTTTGAAAGTCCTGAAACTTTTGCACGCGCTCAAACATCTGATCATGAGCCAGCTTGGTGGCCTTGAAGTCTTCTTCCAGCCTTTCGTGCTCGGCTAATTTGGAGCCTAGGGCGAGAGCTTCTTTTTGTTTCTCGGTGATCTGTTCTTCTAGGCCCCTCAGCTGGCGGCCAAGAGTGGATTCGCGGCTGCGCATTTCCTTGAGAATGTTGTCCGCGTAGTTGTCGAGGAGCAGCTTGGCCGACTCTAGTTTTTCCTCAATGATGACGACATCAGGATGACCAGGTTTGAAGTTTTTGAGAAGCTGGCGACGCTCGTTTTCAAACTGCATGATCTCTTTTTTCGTTTCCAGATAATCGCGCTCAGCCGTGGTCATGCCCAGTGTAGCACCGGCACCTTCCATGCCGGATTGAGGAAGGGATTGTCCATCGCTGGGCTTGCCTGGAGCTGCTGTGCCGACTTTGCTGTCTGAGGCGATACCACGCTCGCGGTCGATCATGGCTGCATTGACATCCAAGAGTGCGTTCTGGATGTCCTTGAGCTCACTGACCAGATTTTCACGCTTGGCTTTGAGGTTGAGTAGGAAAGCGGCGGCTTCGTTGCGTCCGTCGGTGAGCACGACCACGTCGTTGGCTTTGCGGAAGGCTTCGAGCTTTTCGGTGCGCTCTTGCAGCTCCTTGCTCTTCTTCACGACAGTTTCGGTGAAGGTATTCAAGGCACGTTCCAGGCCCTGCTCGCGGATCTGCTGACGGAAGGCAACAAACTCATCCAGCATCGCATCCAGGAAGATCTTGGTGAACTTGGGCTCAGAGCCGATGGCGAACACGTTAAAAATGGCAGAGCCTTTGGTCTGCGCCACGCGGATGTCCACATTGGTGTCCTTGAGATCGGGATAAAGGGCGCGTACACGGACCAGAGCACGCTTTTTCATCTCCGCACTTTCCAGCGTCTCGATGATCGTGCCGTAGAAGTCGGTGAGCTGTTCCTGCCAGCCGACATTGCCTTCATTGGCCACGATGCGACCACCAGCGACGAGTTTGGCGAGGCTCTGGTAGGTGTCAGGTTTGCCCGTGATACGCAGTGCCTGGATGGAAACACCGATGCAGGCCGTGAGCAAAAGTAACCACCACCTGCGACGCAGCAGGATCTTGTACCGCTGAAATTTGGCCGACGTCTCGTGAATGCGGCTCAGGGTGGTGGAGGAACCTCCCGATTGTGGCGGAAGGATGAGATTGTTTTCCATGGCTAGCTAAAGATTAGAAGAAGCGTTGAGCTGAGGCTGAAATCACAGGAGCCTGATTTCAGCCATGGTTTAGTATCATCGGAGAAAGCTTTCTCCATTGAAAATTAGGTTGCCCCAAGGTGTGGAAAAGCCCTCAACACAGGTGTTGAGGGCATTCCGAAGCGGCTGGAGCCTGGGTGGCATTTAGAAATTAACCTTCTTTTCGTCCACGATGATCACATCACTGGCACGAATATAGACGTCGTATTCGAGGTTACCCCGACGCATGATCTGATCCAGGTCGATCATGACGGTCTTGTTTCCCTGTGGGGTTTTCCTCACCAGTTTGACTTTCTGCGGATAAGCAAACTGGGCAAAACCACCGGCACGCAGGATCGCCTGACTGATGGTAATGTCTTCGTCCGCTGGAAGCTCATACTTACCCTGACGGATGACTTGGCCATACACCGTGAAGAAGTCGATGTCGTAGCCGGCGGTGCGAACACGAGCGTTCGGGTCGTCCTGGCGTTTGAGGTCGATCGCGACGACCACGGTGGCGGAGTTGTAGTAATTCAGCTCCAAGCGACGCTTCACCTCAAAGGCAAGAGCCTTACATGTGCGCCCAGCAGCTTTCACCAAACCAATGTGCGGGGCATTCACTTCACCAGTGGCACCGACACGGAGTTGCAAAGGTTCGCGCCGATCTTCGACGATGCGGATACTGATCAGATCTCCAGACTCGATGGGCTGGCTATCGTCCAGCACTTCCATGTTATTGATCACTGCCGCTGATTTAACGATGGGGCCAGAAACACCGCCACTACTGCTGGCTGCTGGCTGGCGACGATCCTCGTATTCACGAACACCAGGATCTTGAGCGTGGATCAAGCTGAGAGAGCTGAGCACTAGCGAAGCGACTGTAACGATGGATGAGCGCATCATGGGAAAAGTGGGGGAGTTGCATCCGCAGAGTGCCAAAACTTTGAGTCAGGCAGAGGAGCTGTTTTTCCTGCGACAGATTAGAAGTTGTAGTTTACACCAATGATCAGGCGATTCTGGTCGAAGTCCAAATCATTGTCCTCCTTCACGTCTGTGGTGTAATACCGGTAGCCAAAATTCAGTGTCGCCTTTGGTGACAGAACGTAGGTCAGATCCACATTGAAGGCCTGCTGAACAAACTCACCTTCTATATTTCTCTGTGCAATAGGTGTAATTGAACTAGATCTTGAGATAGAAGTGGTTTTGCCGTAATGATAACCTGTACCAAGTTGCAAACGTGAACTTAGACGGTGGGAGATATAGAAGTCCAAGCCGTATTGCTTAACATCTTGAGCGAAAAATCCCCCCGAGGCTTCAGCATCTTCGTAATAAGCACTCAAATTGACACGACTGCCCTTCCAAGCCACCATAGAGACGCCGTAGTTGATGAAATCGGCAGTAATATAATTAGATGTTAAGTTAAGAGACGATTCGTGACCCAAAGAGAGTGACTGACTGATCCGCGAATTGAGGCGGTTACTAAGTGTGATTGAGTAGTAAAAGTCACTCAGATCGCTGTTATCGTTTGTGTTTTCAACGATCTGGTTGGGAGATAGGTTGGGACTGCCACCGGACCTGACAAGAGGATCTGGGTATATCTCCAACGCTTCAGGGAAGTTATCAAATTTGAATCCCTGATAGCCAGCGGATGCTCTCAGATAAGTTGTTTTGCCAATAGGCAACACAAAGAAGGCACCGATATTAT
>Ga0214163_1001258_pt1 | contig 11082 bp, 7 predicted proteins | sample LakMenepilimnion_2_FD_153001 | JGI IMG/M metagenome (GOLD analysis project Ga0214163, IMG submission 153001) | Freshwater microbial communities from Lake Mendota, WI - Practice 15JUN2010 epilimnion v4 | ecosystem: Environmental > Aquatic > Freshwater > Lake > Epilimnion/Euphotic zone | place... | reverse complement strand
CGGGCGGCCCTGGCGGTCCACCAAGGCCGGCGGCCGTAGAGGTTGCCAAAGTTGAATCGGCCCTGCTGGTTGACGAGACCCAGTCTGTTGGCAGCTTGCGTTCATTTCAAGGTGTGATGCTGCGTCCTGAAGTAGGAGGGCGTGTCAGTCAGGTCTTGTTCAAGGATGGTCAAAAGGTGAAAAAAGGGCAGGTGTTGGTCCAATTTGACGATCAATTGCCAGCTGCACAAGTGGCTCAAGCCAAAGCTGAGTTGTCCATTGCCCAAGCCAACCACACTCGCAATCAAGAACTGGTTGCCCAAAATTTCATCAGCAAACGGTCACTGGACGAATCAGACGCAGCACTTCAGGTGGCTCAGGCCAAATTGGCCTTGGCACAGGCCACCTTGCAACGTTTGAAAGTGTTGGCCCCCTTCGATGGCACTGCAGGTTTGCGACAAATTAACGTGGGTGATTATTTGAAAGACGGCACCGACATGGTCAATGTGGAAGACATTGAAGCGGTCTTGTTGGATTTCCGTTTGCCAGAACGTTTCCAAAACAAAATCAAACCAGGTCAAAAAGCACAAGTGACCATGGATGCCGTACCAGGCCGCAAATTCACGGCCATCATCCAAGCCATTGACCCCTTGATTGATGCCAATGGTCGCTCGGTGGGAGTTCGCGGCTGTATTGACAATCGACAAATGCAATTGCGCCCTGGTATGTTCGCCAGAGTGAATGCTGTATTTGGCGAGCGCGCTGATGCACTGGTCATTCCCGAAGAAGCCATCGTGCCACAGGGTGGCCGCTCAACCGTCATTCGAATTGTGCCTGGTGCCAACAAAGATGAGCTCGTCTCAGAAAGAGTGACTGTCAAAATTGGAATTCGCCAGCCAGGCAAAGTTGAAATTCTTGAAGGTTTGTCTATCGGTGATTCCGTGGTTATCGCAGGACAGCAGCGCTTGCAAAAAGATGGCAGCATCGTTCGCGTGGTAGACACTTCAAAAGCTCAGGGTGGCCCTGCCGGCGGACCTCCCGGCAGTAGGCCAGCTGGTGGACCCAATGCGGCAGCCAATGCAGCCCCCAATCCTGCTGTCAAAGCAGCGCCCCAAGGAGGAGCTAGACCCGCACAAGGCAAAGGCCCTCAGGCGCAAGCACCTGCAGGTGAGAATCCATGCACGCGGGGTATGAATGCAGCTCGCTGAAACATCCATACGGCGGCCAGTTTTTGCCACTGTTCTGTCCCTGCTGATTCTCCTGATCGGCTCGGTCAGTTTCAACAGTCTTTCGCTTCGCGAATATCCGAAAATTGATGAACCTACCGTAACCGTCAGCGTCAGATACCCTGGCGCATCTGCAGAGGTCATTGAGTCTCAGGTGACCAAACCCTTGGAAGATTCCATTGCAGGCATTGATGCTGTCGATGTCATCACTTCCATCAGCCGTGCAGATCAGTCCCAAATCACCGTCAAGTTTCGTTTGGAAAAAGATGCAGATACGGCCGCTGCTGAGGTGCGCGATCGAACTTCCCGAATTCGCGGCCGCTTGCCACAAGCCATTGAAGAGCCTGTCATTGCCAAAGTAGAGGCTGATGCCTTTCCCGTCATTTGGTTGGCCTTCTCCAGCGAAACCTTGTCGCCGTTGCAAATCAATGATTTGATCAATCGGGTAGTGAAGCCTCGACTTCAAACAGTGACAGGTGTGGCAGATGTTCGAATTTTTGGCGAACGCAAATATGCCATGCGCGTTTGGCTGGATGCTGAACGCATGGCGGCATACAGGCTCACGTCCCAAGATATTGAGGACGCAATTCGACGCAGCAATTTGGAATTGCCAGCAGGTCGCATTGAATCGCAGCTGCGAGAGTTCAGCGTGACCTCTCAAACTGACCTGATCAGGCCCGGACAGTTTGGTGACATCACCATTCGCAATGTGAATGGATTCCCTATCAAGATTCGCGATGTTGCCAAAGTAGAAGAGGGCACAGCCGATGATCGAAGCCGCGTGCGTTTGAATGGCATACCTTCCATCTCGGCAGGCGTGATCCGCCAAGCCACTGCCAATCCCTTGGAATTGTCCAAAGGTGTTCGGGAAATGATGCCGCGCTTGCAACAAGATTTGCCGGCCGATTTGACCATCAATGTGGCCAACGACAACTCTGTTTTTATCGATAGGTCTATCAATAGCGTGTTTAAAACCATTGCCGAAGCAGTCGTTTTGGTTGCTTTGGTGATCTTTGTTTTCTTGCGAACTTTCCGCGCCTCCATCATTCCCATCATCACCATCCCTGTGAGCTTGATTGGTACCTTTGCCATGATGGCATTGGCTGGTTTCACCATCAACACACTGACCTTGTTGGCGCTGGTGTTGGCCATCGGTTTGGTGGTGGACGATGCCATTGTGATGTTAGAAAACATTTATCGGCACATCGAAGAAGGCATGGATCCTTTCTCGGCTTCCATCAAGGGGGCCAAGGAAATTGGCTTTGCCATTGTGGCCATGTCACTCACGCTGGTTGCTGTTTTTGCGCCTCTGGCGTTCACCCCGGGAAGAACAGGTAAGCTGTTCAGTGAATTTGCGTTGGCGCTGGCTGGTGCTGTGTTGGTATCGGGCTTTGTGGCTTTGACTTTGTCTCCCATGATGAGTTCCTTGTTGCTCAAACACAATCCCAATCCAAACCGTTTCGACCGTTTTATGGAGACCTTGCTAAATGGTTTGTCCAATGGGTACGAGAAACTATTGCGATTTATCCTTAGAAAAGCCCGATGGGTGGTGGTATTGATCATGGTATCTTGTGGTGTTGGCATTGCCATGGTGTATCCCACCATGAAGCAAGAGCTGTCACCCTTAGAAGACCGTGGCACCATCTTGGCCACTGTGACGGCCCCCGATGGCTCAACTTTGGACTTCACAGACAAATACGCCAAAATGTTAGAGAGGATTGGCAGCGCTTACCCTGAATTTGACAGAATCTTTGCCAATCTGGGCAATCCTACCGTGGCCCAAGGCAGTGTCATATACCGCGCGGTCGATTGGGATGAACGCAAGCGAACCACGCTTGAAATTGCGCGTGAGATGCAGGGCAAATTCAGCGGCATCCCTGGTGTCAATGCGTTCCCCATTACGCCGCCATCGCTGGGACAAGGCTTCAGGGAGCGTCCAGTCAATTTCGTGATTCAAACGTCTGACAGCTATCAAAATTTGAATGCTGTCACGCGTCAAATGCTGGATGAGATTGCCAAAAACCCTGGCTTCATTGCCCCCGATGTTGATTTGCGATTGAACAAGCCCGAACTGCGCATCGATATCGATCGAATCAAGGCTGCAGAGTTGGGTGTCAGTGTGGATGTGGTGGCCAGAGCCGTCGAAACCATGCTGGGCGGGCGCAATGTGACACGTTACAAGCGTGATGCCGAACAATACGACGTCATTGTGCAAACTCAGTCAACAGGGCGCAATACGCCTGAAGACATTGACAACATTTACGTTCGCGGTCGCAACGACACCGTGATCCCTCTGAGTGCTTTGGTCAAAGTGCGAGAGAGCGTTTCGCCGCGCGAATTGAATCACTTTGGGCAGCGTCGCTCAGTAACTATCACAGCCAATTTGGCGCCCGACTATGCCTTGGGTGAAGCCTTGAACTTTTTAGACAAAACTGCTGCGGGCATTCTCAAGACGGGCTACACCACTGAGCTCAATGGCACCTCACGAGAATTCAGAAATTCTCAGGGTGCGTTGGTCATCGTTTTTGTGCTGGCCTTGTTCTTTATTTTTTTGGTGCTGGCCGCTCAATTTGAAAGTTTCATTGACCCCTTGGTGATCATGTTGTCGGTTCCTTTGTCGATGTTTGGAGCCCTTATCACATTGAAGTTAACGGGCGGAACACTCAACGTTTACTCGCAAATTGGTTTAATTACCTTGGTTGGCTTGATTACGAAACACGGCATTTTGATTGTTGAATTTACCAATCAATTGCGAGAGCAAGGTATGGATACTTTCGACGCCATTGTGAAAGCCTCCAGCCAGCGTTTGCGTCCTATTTTGATGACCACCGGTGCCATGGTGCTGGGTGCATTGCCATTGGCCTTGGCCACAGGTGCAGGCGCAGAGAGTCGCATTCAAATCGGTTGGGTGATTGTGGGTGGCATGAGTTTTGGAACGCTGCTGACTGTCTTTGTGGTGCCTACCATGTACTCTTTGTTTGCACGCAAAAAGGTCCCTGGTCCTAACAAAAACGATGTGTCAGGTGAACCCCCAGAGTCAGCACACGCACATTGACCTTTGACAAGAAAAAAATAGCGCCCTAGGGCGCTATTTTTTTGAGGTTCTGCTTAAAACATCAAAACGTCAACCCAATCACCCACTTGGGCAGTGCTTTGTTGGTGAGACAAAACAATCAGTGCATTGGCCTGCACCATGGAACTCAAAACACCAGAGCCCTGATTGCCAGTGGTCACCACTTCGAGTTCACCATTGACATTGCGCGACACAATGCCTCTTTGGTATTCGGTTCGGCCTGGTTTTTTTCTCAAGACCTCCAGCGTTTTAGCTCTCAACATGGGTGAAGGGCCAGCGCTGGTACCCATCATTTTCAGCAAGGCTGGTTTGACGAACGCCAGAAATGTGACCATCACGGCCACTGGGTTGCCAGGCAAGCCAAACAAAATAGCAGACCTGTTGCCCTTTTGAATGCGTCCCACTGCCATGGGCCGACCTGGGCGCATGGCAATTTTCCAAAACACCACATCGCCCAATTTTTTCATCATGGCTTTGGTGAAGTCGGCTTCGCCCACGCTCACGCCGCCGCTGGTGATGATGGCGTCGGCTTTTTCTGCAGCCTGATTGAATGCCTGTTCCAACAAGATGGGATCGTCTTTGACCACACCCATGTCTACCATCTCGCAACCCAATGATTGCAACATGCCATGCACGGTATATCGATTGCTATCGTAGACAGCACCTTCTCTGGGAGGCTCACCCAAACTCAAAATTTCATCGCCCGTAGAAAAGTAGGCTACGCGCAAGCGCCGAACCACCGACACGGTCGGAACGCCAAGGCTAGCTAGAAGTCCGGCAGCCGCTGGCGTAATCAAGCCGCCTTTGCTGAGAGCCGCTTTGCCTTGCATGATGTCCTCGCCGCACAACCTGCGGTTGTCGCCAACTTGAAGCAGACCCGCTGGTATTTCAATGGCAACTTCGGCAGTCATCTTGCAAAGCTCTTGAGGCACCACCGTGTTTAAGCCTTGAGGCATGATGGCGCCCGTCATGATCTTCACGCATTCGCCTTCATGGACCTGGCCTTGCCAAGCTTTGCCGGCCAAAGCAGTGCCAACGACTTTGAGCGACAAGGCTTGCATTTTGTTCAATGCAGTGCCGTCAAAGGCATATCCGTCCATTGCAGAGTTGTCATGGGGAGGCACATTGATTGGGCTGATGACGTCTTGCGATGTGACTCTGCCCAGTGCTGCGAAGATATCAACCGATTCCGAGTCTTGAACAGGTTCAAGCAATAGATCCAAAAACTTCAAGACTTCGCTGACTGGCAACGCTTGAGGGTCATAGGCTTCTAGTTTGGCCGCAATGTCAGCCAGTGACGGTGAGTGTGTCATTTGGATTGTTCTAAGCGGTGCAATTCTTCCAGGGTGTTGGCATTGAAGAAAGCTCTTGGATCGACATCGTCGGTATCAAAGGGCACCAGCACTGTTGTGTGCTGAGCTGTCCATGCATCAATTTTTCGGCCGCCCGATTGCATGAACTTCACAAGGCTTTCCAACAAACTTACTCGCATCAAGCAAAAGACAGGTTGCGCTCTAACACTGCCGTCTTCCTCTTTGGCAGCGGCCACTGCGATCTCGGCATCTTCAGCGATTAAAGTGTCCAGCAAGCGTTGCGTTAAATTCAATGGGAACAAAGGACTGTCGCAGGGAACGGTGAGAAGCAAGTCTGTTTCGCAACGCTCCAGTCCCGTTAAAAACCCAGCAAGCGGTCCGGCAAAGTTATCGGTGCTGTCGGGCCAGACCTGAACGCCAAAAGACTCGTAGGCCGACAAATTTCGGTTGGCAATAATCATCATCTCAGACACAGTCACTGCGTCTTGCATTTGCAGTCGCATGAGGGTGTGGAGGGTGAGTGGCGTCCCATTGAAGTTTTGCAATCCTTTGTCGACGCCGCCCATTCGAGCACCGCGGCCACCAGCCAAAATCAAACCTGTGATGCTGAGATCGTTCATAAATAAAAGTGTTTCTTAGCTTGCAACTCAGTCAGCCACCGATGTAACTCATCTCGACTTTGCGTTTGGTGCTGCTGGGTGCTGCGTCATTGCCCGTCATGGGCTCCGAGACGCGCAACTCGGAGTATCTGTCATCTCTTTGTGCCCAAATGGCCGCAATGGCTTGCGTCAAAGCCTTGGGGTCTGTTGCACTTCGGACCAGTGGTTTGAGGTCGTAGCCTTGGGTGGCAAACAAACACAAATAAAGCTGACCTTCCGTGGTTAAGCGTGCGCGATTGCAATCGCTGCAAAAGGCCTTGGTGACGCTGCTGATGAAACCAATTTCACCCAAGGCTTCTTCGTGCTTGCCATGTTCATTCAGATAGCCCCAGCGTTCGGCTGTTTCGCCGGCTTGGCTGGCTTTCAGCGGCATGAGTGACATTTCGGCTTGCAAAAGCTTCAGGATGTCGGAACTGGGCATGACCTCGTTCATACGCCAACCATTGGTTGCACCCACATCCATGTACTCAATGAAGCGAAGTGCAATGCCTTTGCCTTTGAAATACCGCGCCATGGGCAATATTTCTTGTTCGTTGGTACCCCGCTTGACCACCATGTTGACTTTGATGGGGCCAAGCCCGGCTGCTTTGGCGGCTTCGATGCCTTCAAGCACATCACTGACTGGGAAGTCCACGTCGTTCATGCGTTTAAAAATGGTGTCGTCTAGACCGTCCAAGCTTACCGTGACCCGTTTCAGACCGGCATCCTTAAGTGCTTGAGCTTTGCGAGCCAGCAACGAGCCGTTGGTGGTAAGCGTAATGTCCAGTGGATGGCCATCAAGCGTTTTCAAGGCGGCTAATTGCCCAATCAATATTTCTAAATTTTTGCGCAGCAAGGGTTCGCCACCCGTGAGGCGAATCTTTTCAACGCCCAGCTCAATGAAGCTCTGCGCTGTGCGTGTGATTTCCTCAAAGCTGAGCAATGCGCTGTGCGGCAAATACACGTAGTCATTGTTGAAAATTTCTTTGGGCATGCAATAACTGCAACGGAAATTGCATCGGTCCGTCACGCTGATTCGCAAATCGCGCAATGGCCGTTTTCTTTGATCGCGAAGGGCTTGACCTGATTGCCAAGCGTCAGCAGGCATGATTTCTGGAACAGGCAAATTTCCTAGGGGCTGACTGATGATGGGAATGACGCGTTCAGACACAAGGAGCCCCAGCTACGGAATGGTTGTGAATCAAGTTGAGTTGCATGCCTGTATTTTGCGCGTAAAAAAGCCCGATCATGTTGCCATGACCGGGCTTTGTGTTGCTAAAGGCTTGGTTTAGCCGTGGAATTGCATCATCAAAGGCACAATGAGCAGGGCCACAATGTTGATGATCTTGATCAAGGGGTTGATGGCGGGGCCTGCTGTGTCTTTGTAGGGGTCACCCACGGTGTCGCCGGTCACAGCGGCTTTGTGCGCCTCTGAGCCTTTGCCGCCGTGATGACCGTCTTCGATGTATTTCTTGGCATTGTCCCAAGCACCACCACCGGTACACATGGAAATAGCCACAAACAAGCCGGTCACAATGGTTCCCATGAGCAGGCCGCCCAAGGCTTTGGGGCCCAGAACCAGGCCCACCACTACGGGTACCACCACTGGGAGCAAGCTGGGGATAACCATTTCTTTAATGGCTGCAGTGGTCAGCATGTCAACAGCACGGCCGTATTCTGGCTTGGCAGTGCCCTCCATGATGCCCTTGATTTCGCTGAACTGACGGCGAACTTCAACCACCACCGCACCCGCTGCACGGCCTACAGCCTCCATGGCCATGGCGCCAAACAAGTAAGGTATGAGGCCACCTATAAACAAGCCCACAATGACCATGGGGTCGGACAAGTCAAAGGAAATGGCTTTGCCATAGGTTTCAAGTTTGTGGGTGTAGTCGGCAAACAAGACCAAGGAAGCCAAACCTGCAGAGCCAATGGCATAGCCTTTGGTCACGGCTTTGGTGGTGTTGCCCACAGCGTCCAAGGGATCAGTGATGTCACGCACGCTGCTGGGCAGTTCTGCCATTTCGGCAATACCGCCAGCGTTGTCGGTGATAGGGCCATATGCGTCCAAAGCCACCACAATGCCGGCCATGGAAAGCATAGACATGGCCGCCACGGCAATGCCGTACAAACCAGCCAAGTTGTAAGACGCCAAAATGGCCATGCACACAAAAATCACGGGCCAGGCTGTGGAGCGCATTGAAACGCCCAAGCCGGCAATGATGTTGGTGCCGTGGCCAGTTGTAGATGCCTGTGCAATGTGCTGAACAGGGCTGTATTGGGTGCCTGTGTAAAACTCAGTGATCCACACCAAGGCGGCTGTCAAAACCAAGCCGACGGCGCAAGCACCGAACAACTTCATTTGGCTGCCGGTGGCCGAAATGGCGTTGTCCGGCATGATCCAGATGGTGACGAAGTAGAAAGCGATGAGTGACAAAACGCCTGCAATGGCCAAACCTTTGTACAAGGCGGGCATCACGTTGGTCATGCCAGGTGAGGCTTTGACAAAGAAGCAACCAATGATGGAGGCCAAAATGGACACTGCGCCCAGGGCGAGGGGGTACATCACGGCATTGCCAGGCGCGCCAGCAATGAGAAGTGAGCCCAAGACCATTGTGGCAATCAAGGTGACTGCGTAGGTTTCAAACAAGTCGGCAGCCATGCCGGCACAATCGCCCACGTTATCGCCCACGTTGTCGGCAATCACGGCGGGGTTGCGAGGGTCATCCTCTGGAATGCCAGCTTCCACCTTACCGACCAAGTCTGCACCCACGTCTGCACCCTTGGTAAAGATGCCACCGCCCAAACGGGCGAAGATGGAAATGAGGGAGGAGCCAAAGGCAAAGCCAATGAGGGGATTCAAGATGGCAGACAACTTAAGGTCGGGAGTGTGGTTGCCATTGCCAGCCAAGAACCAGTAAAAGCCTGTCACACCCAACAGACCCAAGCCCACCACCAGCATGCCGGTAATGGCACCGCCACGGAAGGCAACGTCGAGGGCAGGGCCAATGCCCTTGGTAGCCGCTTGCGCGGTGCGCACATTGGCTCGAACCGAAATGTTCATGCCAATGAAGCCGCAGGCGCCAGATAAAACGGCACCAATGACGAAGCCAATGGCTGTCAAGCTGTCTAAGAACACACCCATGAGGATGGCCAAGACGACGCCTACGATGGCAATGGTTTTGTATTGTCTGGCCAGATAAGCCGCAGCACCTGCTTGAATGGCGGCTGCAATTTCTTGCATCCGGGCATTGCCAGGGTCTTGGGCCAAAATCCAACCGCGTGCCCAAACGCCATAAATTACGGCGATGAGCCCGCAAACGAGCGCCAAAATCAACGCTGAGTTGCCTGTCATAAATCAATCTCCTTAGTTTTTTACTGCTAGGAGGAGGTGCAACGCTTGAGGTACACCTCCCTGCGTTGCTTCCTCGCCTCCAGAAGGAAGTCGATTGGCCAACTAAAGCATTAAAAGGGCAATGTTTGGAAGAAGCAAGCCCTGTGAAAGTAAAATCGGGGTTAATCCTAAGCTTCTTAGGTTTACTTCAACTTTTTATATTTCTGAAAAATGTCCCTAGACAACGTTACCCCCGGCAGCAAAGTTCCCGAACAATTCAACGTCATCATCGAAATTCCGATGAACGCCGACCCTGTGAAATACGAGGTCGACAAAGCCACTGGCGCCATTTTTGTTGACCGCTTCATGAGCACCTCCATGCACTACCCAACCAACTATGGTTATGTGCCCAAAACCATCAGTGGTGATGGCGATCCGGTTGATGTGTTGGTCATTACCCCTGTGCCTCTGATCCCGGGTGTTGTGGTGCCTTGCCGTCCCATTGGTATTTTGAAAATGCTTGACGAGGCTGGCGAAGATGGAAAAATTTTGGCTGTCCCCACCGACAAAATTTTGTCAATCTACACCCAATGGCAAAAGCCTGAAGATTTGAACCCCTTGCGTTTGAAAACCATTGCGCACTTCTTTGAGCACTACAAAGATTTGGAAGTGGGCAAGTGGGTCAAGATTTTGGGTTGGGAAGGCCCAGAGTCGGCCAAGAAAGAAATCTTGGATGGCATTGCAAACTACCAAAAAGCCAACGCCTAAGCCTAAGTCAGCCCAGACCAATCACTTCAGCTTCAGAGGTGATCGGGCTTCCAAGTTTTCCAAGTAGGCTTGCACGCCGTGGCCTTCTTTTTCTAAATACCTTTCGACGGCATCGGCAAAGCCTGGATGGGCAAGCCAATGCGCGCTGTTGGCCTTGACGGGTAAAAGTGCTCGGGCCATTTTGTGCTCACCTTGAGCGCCCCCTTCAAAGCGAACAACGCCTTGGCGAATGCACCACTCTATAGGTTGGTAATAGCAAGCCTCAAAATGAAGGCAGTCGACACGCTCTAACGCACCCCAATAGCGTCCGTAGGCCACTTGGTTGGCCAGTCCAATCAAGCTGCAAGCAATGCGTTGCCCCTCTTTTTCAGCAATGAACAGAACCCAGTTTTGTGCCATGTGGTCTTGCATGCCTTGAAAAAATTCTCGGCTGAGATAGGGGGCATTGCCATGTTCAAAATAGGTTTGTGAATAACATTTGTAAAAAAAGTCCCAATCGGTGCTTTGAATTTGCGCGCCTTCAAAAGCCTTGAAAGTCACGCCGGCCTCGCTCACTTTCCTTCTTTCTTGCTTTATTTTTTTGCGTTTTTCCTGGTTCATGGCCCCCAGAAAATGCTCAAAATCCGTGTACGAATCGTTGTGCCAGTGAAACTGCACCGTGTGCCGGCTGAGCCAGCCTGCTGCCTCAGTGGCCTTGACCTCTTCATTGGACAAGAACAGCACATGCAAAGAGGACCAGCCTTCTTGCTGG
>Ga0214163_1001254_pt1 | contig 11096 bp, 9 predicted proteins | sample LakMenepilimnion_2_FD_153001 | JGI IMG/M metagenome (GOLD analysis project Ga0214163, IMG submission 153001) | Freshwater microbial communities from Lake Mendota, WI - Practice 15JUN2010 epilimnion v4 | ecosystem: Environmental > Aquatic > Freshwater > Lake > Epilimnion/Euphotic zone | place... | reverse complement strand
CGTCGCCATCGCCAAACCCGCTGAGTTGCTCCGTCTGCGCCCCGACATCCGCATCGCCGAAAACGCCCTCGCCGCCGCCACCGCGCGAATCGGCATCGCCACCGCCGATCTCTTCCCACGCGTCACCTTCGGCGGACGCCTCAATCTCGAAGGTCAGAGTCTTGCGAGTCTTAGCGAGTATGGTTCGCCTGCCTACAGCTTTGGTCCGCGCCTCAGTTGGGCCTTCTTGAACCTCGGCCGGGTGCGTCAGCAGATCAAAGCCGCCGGTCATCGTGCCGACGCGGCTCTCGCGACCTACGAGCAGACTGTGCTCCTCGCTCTCGAAGAAGTCGAAAACGCCCTCACCAGCTACGACCGCGAGCGCCAGCGCCTCAGTCACCTCGAAGCCAGCGCCGCCAGCGCCCGAGAAGCCGCCACCCTGGCAAGACAAAGCTATCAAGACGGTATCGCCGACTTCCTCACCTTCCTCGACGCCGAACGCGTCGCTCTCAGCGCCCAAAACGACATCGTCCTCAGCCGCACCCGCGCCACCGCAGCCTGGGTCCGCATCCACAAAGCGATGGGCGGTGGTAATTGAGTGTCGGGGCCATTCCTGGCCCCTCTGTTCATGGCGCAGGAATGCCCCTAATACGGCAAAGCCTCATCAGCTACTGCTTCAACCACTCCAGGTTAAACCGTGCTACCGTGAGCCGTCCTCCGGCAAAGGCGGCGACGCCTTGGCTGTCGCCGCTGCGACCGTAAAAACAGAGGATGGTGCCCTTTGGCGACACGGCGATATCGGAATACATGCTGGGACCATCTTCGAGAAGTTTGTTCACTGGCCATGTCTGGCCTTCATCACGACTGATCTTCACGCTGACGTTCTTGCGATCTCGATTTTTACCAGGCTCTGCCTTGCCTTTGGCTTTCTCCAGATTGTGAGGATTGGAAAAGAGGATGAGGCTTTTTCCTTCGTGGTTGTAACGGACGATGCCGCCCATGCAGATGGGCTCGAGCAGGGCTTCGTCAAACCGAGGCGCGCTCCAGCCTGTGGCCCCATTTGGACTGGTGACGATGATTCGCCGATGGGCTTTGGATTCGCTGCGGACGTTTAGCATGACGCGTCCATCGTTGAGCTCGATGGCCACGGTTTCATTGGGATTGATCCAATCGTCGGTGCAGGGCACGGCGATGTCTCCAGCCTTCCAGGTCTTGCCCTGATCATCGCTGTAAACGGTGGCCGTGACGCTGGGACGGTGGGCATTGCCACCTTCACCGGTGGAAAGCCAGACAGGCACGACGAGACGACCGGTTTTGAGCTGGATGCTGTGGTTCGGGCCGGTGGCGAGCACCTTCCATGCATAGTCTTTTTTGAAGGCTTCAAAAGCTGCGGTGATCTCGGTGGGCTGGCTGAAAGTGAGTCCATCATCATCACTGCGCTGATAAAAAACGCGTTGGTATTCCAGGCAGAATAGCATGTGGAGGGTGCCGTCCTTGTCAGCGATGAGGACGGGATTGTTGTAGGTCACGTCGGCAGGATCGACGTTCTTCATCTTGAGGGCGAAGGGGTTTTTCGTTTTCGGCCCTGGCACATTGGCGATGCTTTTCGTTACGCTCCAGCTTTTTCCATCATCCGTGCTACGACGCAGGAGAATGCGGATGTCATCCCAGTCACTGACGCCAGCGGAGCGCTTCCGAGCCTCACACCAGGTGAGCACGGTGCCCCCGGCGGTGACGACGATTCCGGGGATGTGGTAAAGCTGATAAGCGGGATCTTCACCGACGATGAAGAGGTCTTGTTTTTCCATGAATGGCTCAGCGGCAGACAGACAGCCACAGAGAAGGGAAAGAATGAGGGCAAGGCGTTTCATGGTGCTTTGGCTTGGAGTGATGCTGCTGGCGATCTCAAATCAGTGAAGACGCAGGCCGTGCCGCTGCCAGAAGGCCGCCAGCGCTGCGGGTGAACCATTGAAAACATTGCGCTCCACGGGGCGGTCTAGATCACCGAAGTAGAGCGGAAAGCGATACGCGCCGTGGTTATAGACTTTTGGGCGTGAGCGTCCACCTTGCCAATCCACACCACCGTATTGCCAGAGTGTCCAGTCAGGCCACACGCGGTATTGATTCAGCAGGCCGCGTGGGTTTCCCGGCGCGGGATAAACAGGCCCGGCACCGCTGTCGTGAGCATAAAGTGCAAGCCAGTACGGCATGCGACGCAGTTTGGCCTTCGTGGCCGCATCCGCAACACTAAGCAACTGCTTCAGGTGCGTGCTGTTTTCTAGATAGGCCACGGGCACGAGACCCGTGCGGCTTTCCACACGATCCATGAAGAGCAGGATGTCAGACAGGCGTGAGTTCGCATCAAAGTCGCCACACAGCAGCAGTGATGAAGCACGCCATGAACGACTGCGGGCGAGGCTGAGCGCACGGCTCACCATCTGGTCCGCCTGCGCGACGGCATCGACATGATTTTGCAGGCGGTAATACACGCCAGGCAGCATTCCCTCACGATCCGCAGCCGCGAGAAAACTGGCACACTTCGTATCAAGATTGCCGCCTTTACCCACGCGGGCGATGAGTGCGCAGGCACCATTGGATCGAAGCGCCGAGACATCATTTTCCGAGTAGCTGCGCCCGTTGCGTTGACGCTCCTTGGGATCATAGGATGAGACATTGATGATCTGCGGCATCGCCCTATGAAACGCAGCCGAGCTGCCGGATGAGCCGCCGGTTGGAGGTGGGACGCATTGCATTAAAAGGAAAATCGGCAGCAGCAGGAAGCAACGTTTCATAAGTGTGCAGAACATGGAGAGGATTTGCAGATTCTCCTGAAATTCATCTCGCCAATTCACGTGCCGAGCCTCAGGATGGAATCCTCCAACCTGCCATCTATGAGCACAACTCCTCCGTTACCCCCAGAAAAGAAGGGAATGTCCTGCCTGGCCATGAGCGGCATTGGCTGCCTGGTCATCATCGTCGCAATCTTCCTGAGTGGCGGTGCCGTCCTCGCGAAGTTCTGGCCCCAGATTCAGGAGTGGGTTGCTGAAGCCGAGTCGAATCCCGAAAAAGCCGCTGCCAAGCTGGGCATCAAGGTTATTCCTGGATCAGTGATCATTCGTGAGAATGACGCCAAAAGCGAATTCACCTTTAAAATCGGAGCTGATGGTGAGGAAATGACCATGAACTACAAAGACATCCAGAATAGTCGTAAGCCCGTGATCACCAACAGCAAAGGCGAAGTGATCCAACTTCCCGCAAATGGAAAGGCAGACCCGGCTCCCGCCGCCTCCATTCCAGCGCCAGCACCTGCTGCTCCAGCTCCAACGCCTAACAACTAATCACCAATCATGGCCGGGCTCACACACTCCAGCCTCGTCGTTCTTTCCGGCGCCGGACTCTCCGCAGAGTCCGGCGTCGCTACGTTCCGGGGCAGCGATGGACTCTGGGAAGGACATCGCATCGAGGACGTCGCCACACCGGAGGCTTTTAAAAAGCAGCCGGAGATCGTGCAGCGCTTCTACAATCTCAGACGTGCTGGTTTGAAAACCGTGGAGCCTAATGCCGCCCATCAGGCTTTGGTGAAACTGGAGCGCGAATGGCCAGGCCCCTTTCTCCACATCACCCAAAACGTCGATGACCTCAACGAGCGCGCCGGAGCCACGAAACTCCTGCACATGCATGGCGAGCTGAAAAAAGTCCGCTGCGTGTGGTGTCGCAGCGTTTTGCCTTGGGAGACCGATCTCGAAACCAGCACGCCCTGCCCTGAATGTGCGAAGCCTGGCAAGCTCCGTCCCGACATCGTCTGGTTCGGCGAGATGCCGTATTACATTGATGAAATCATGCGTGCTCTGGAGACCGTGGATGTCTTTCTCTGTATCGGCACCAGCGGTCTCGTCTATCCCGCCGCAGGCTTCGTCCGCCTCGCCGCCGAACACCGCTGTGCCCGACTCATTGAAGTGAATCTGGAAGCTACCGGCATCAGCGGCCAGTTCACCGAGCAATGCCTCGGCCCTGCGACAGTTGAGGTGCCGAGGCTTGTGCAGGAGTTGCTCGCTGCTGAGTTTTGAAATCTCAAAACTCAGCCGCACATCGCCAACTCTTGCCACAGCTCTGACGCCGCCTAGGATGCCAGATGCTTGAAGCCCTGAACGTCTGCCTTGAAGTCGATGCCCCGCCCGGATCTGAGGAGGAAAGCCTGCATCTGCTGCGCGAGGTTCATTTCGCCGTGCCTCAGGGGCATCTGATGGCGATCGTGGGACCTTCAGGCTGCGGAAAAACGACGCTTCTCAAAGTGATCGCAGGCATCACGGAGCAGACCGATGGCGATCTGAAATGGGAAACGCGGGATCTGAAGGAGGAGGAGGATTTGCACCCTGGAGAGCTGGGTTATGTGCCGCAGTTCAGCGTCGCTCATGATCTGCTGACGGTGGAGGAAAGCATCGCTCACAGCATGGCGCTGCGCACTCAGCTGCCGGGCACGGAGGACTTTGAGCCCAAGCTGGATAAGATTCTGGAGATCACAGGGCTCACGGATCTCGCAGACCGGCGCATCAAGGTCTTGTCTGGCGGGCAGAAGCGTCGCCTCGGACTGGCGCTGGAACTGGTGACCAATCCCTGCCTGCTGCTTTGCGATGAAGTCACGAGCGGCCTGGACCCGAAATCCGAACGCGAAATCACCAAGCTCCTGCGTCTGCTCTCGCGTGAAAACCCGCGCCGTGTGGTGATCAATGTCACGCATAGTCTAGCGAGTCTGGATGCTTTTGACAGTGTGCTGGTGATGTATCGCGGGCGCTTGGTTTATCACGGTCCACCGAAGATGCTGACGCATTATTTTTCCGTCGATCATCCTGAGGAAGTCTATCTGCGCCTGACTCAACGTGAGGCTCAGGAGTGGCATGAATCCTGGCAGAAAAAGCGCGACCACTACGAGCCAATGCTGCTCGAAGGAAAAGATCTCTTCCCTGTGGCACAAGAGGCTGAAGAATCATCGGAGGACCATGAGATCATCGCACCTGAAGAACTGCCTAGCATGCTGAGTCAGGTCTTCACTTTGTTAAACCGACGTTGGACGATCTTTCGCCGTGATTCAGGTCAGGTCTGGCTACACCTCGCCATGCTCGTGGGCTTTCCACTGCTGGTGGTCATCTTCGCGCTAGACGGCATCAAGCCGCTCAAACAACTCAGCCAGCGCCAGGACACCAACATCCTCTACGAGATGCAGCAAAAGACCGAGCATCTCGTGAATCAGCTCAATGCAGGCGGGCTGGTGAGCGGGCTCATCATGCTCCAAGTCGTGCTCGTCACCCTCATGGCCAGCAACAACGCCGCACGTGAGATCGCGGGAGAGCGACTGATCATGGAACGCGAAAAACTCGGTGGCCTCAGCCCTCTGGCCTATGTCATCAGCAAGGTCCTTTTCCTCGGTGTCTTCGTGCTGGCCCAGAGTCTGTGGATGGGCGTCTTTGTGGACATGGTCGTAGGCGGCCTGCCTGGTGATCTGATCATCAAACTGGCGCTGCTCGTGCTGGTCTCGGCAGCGATGACCAGCATCTGTCTTGGCATCAGTGCCTTATGTCGCACGCCTGAAAAAGCCACGATCCTGAGCATCTATCTCGTCGGGTTTCAGCTGCCTTTGTCAGGAGCCGTACTCAGTCTCCCCGATTGGATCGAAGGTCTGGTGAATCCTTTCATCGCTGCCTTTTGGGCCTGGTCCGGCAGCCTGCGAAGCATGAGCGACACCGCGTTTTACGATGCGGTGAAACAAGTCACCGAAACCAACCTCGTCTCCCCCGAGCTCGCCGCCTTTGTCCTGCTAGCCCATGTGATCGTCGGCCTCACCATGACCTACGTCGGCAGCAAAAGCTCGCAGTGGGATGCGTAAATCAACTGTCTAAATCGGCAGGCCAGTCGATTTCGGTTTCGCCGTGCATGACTTCGGCCAGGACGGGGACTTTGAGGAAATTTTGCAGTACCATGCGGTTGGAGATGCTGGCGGCATCGCGTTCATCGTGGGCGTAGTTTAAAATGACTCCAGCGCAAGTGAGCCCGCGTTGCTGGATGTTTTTGACGGTGAGCAGCGTGTGGTTCAGGCAGCCGAGTCGGTTGTTCACCACGACGATGACGGGCAGATTGAGCTCGGCAGCAAAGTCGGCCATGGTTACGTGACCGGCAAGTGGGACCTCCCAGCCGCCGGCCCCCTCGACAATGACGATGCTGTGCCTGGCTGCGAGTGAGTAAAACCCTTGGCGACCGGCTTCGACATCCACGCTGCGGTTTTCCAGCAAGGCAGCAGCGTAGGGCGAGGCGGGGACTTTGAGGAAGACGGGATTGATCTCCTCCACACTGAGAATACCGCCACAGGCCTGCTGAATGGCGAGCGGGTCATGGCGATCCCCACAAGCAAAGGGTTTGTAGCCGACGGCGTCTTTGCCTGCACGACGCAGAGCTTCGATGAGAAGGCAGGTCACATAGGTTTTGCCTGCGTCGGTATCAGTGCCAGTGATGAAGTAATGCATGAAGATTCGGAGACGCCTCCCCAAGAGGCGATCAAGAGAGCCAAGGTTTGGTCAAGACGGGCAAGGCATCAAGCCCAGTTCATCCATTCTTTGAGCACTTTGAAGTCGCGGAGATGCGCCTCTCGGAAGCTTTTTAAGACAGCAGCGTCTTTCGGATCGCCCTTCAGATACTCGACATGGAGGGAGATGGGGCCGGTGTAGTTCCGCTGCTTAATCATTTTGGCAAAGTCTGAATTCACCTGGCCCTGACCGAGAGGGCAGCCTTCGGCTTTGCGTCCGTTCCACTGAAAGTCTTTAAAATACACCGCGCCCCAGTGATCCGCCGTCAACGCGGCACTGAGAGGCCACTGGAGGCCGCCTTCGAGAGTGGCGTGAAAGATGTCGAAGCAGAAGGAAAACTGCTCGGGCGTGTATTCCTGCATGAGGCTGTAAATGTCCCAAACCGGGGCACCATAATAGTCTTTGCCGCTGTGATTTTGGAAAAGTGGCTGGATACCGATCTCCTGGCAAAGCTGGATGAGGTCTTTAAGCTTGGGTTTGATCTCCTGGAGCTGCGGCCAGATCGGCTTTTGCAGATCATACTTGTAGTAGGACATGCGAAAGCGCTTCACACCGAGTTTGGCCGCCGTGCGCAAAACGGCCTCGGTGTGCTGCTCGGCACTGACTTCAGTGATGCCTGAGGTGAGGATGGTCAGCTCCAAATTCTGCTTTTTCAGGGCTTCCACATACTTGGGCAGCTCATCTTCGATCTTCACCGGCTCGATGTGGCCCTTTGGACGGATGGGAGACTCGACGCCATCCACGCCCATCTCGACAGCGAGGCTGGCGATGTCGTCAAAAGACAGCCCCTGAAGATGCTTGGTGAAAAAGCAAAGTTTGTTGGCGCGCTTTTCAGCAGCGTGAATCGGTGTGCTGCTGATGGCGAGTGATCCTGCGAGCAGTGAGGCGTTTTGAAGAAAGGCGCGGCGGGTATTCATGAGAAGATCTTAGTCAGGGTTTGAGGGCTTTCGGCGGGTGGCGATCCGCCTCAATGAGCGGCTGGATTTCCTTCCAGAAGATTTCTGCTGGCAGGGCAAAGGTGGTAACGCGATCAACTCGGGCGATGTTGATCCCAAGTGGGTTGCCTGCCAGATCCAGCAGCGGGCTGCCCATGTCCAGAGGTGAGAGGGGAATTTCATGCTGGATGACTTGGGGGAAATTGTCCGTGCGGATGGAAATGCCACCATTGGCGAAGTCCTCCCCTTCCCAGTTTTGCAGGATCTTGCTGCGGCTGGCGAGTCGCACCTTGAGTGTCAGATTGACCACACCACGCCGGCATTTGAGTTCAAGCAACTCACCCGGCTGGCGCTGGCGGATGATCTCATGGACGCGCTGAAACTGGCTGAGCTTTTCACCAGCGAGCTCAAGCAGCACATCATCTTTTCTCAACCCGGCGACTGCAGCAGGGCTGTCTTCCGCGATGCCCACAACGCGAACGCCGCCACCGCGAATGGGCTTTTCATCCATGCGCACGCCGATGGCGGCACCTTCACCGGGAATCTGCCGACGCTGAGCACTGACGACGCCGATTTTGATCTCTTGCCCAGCCTTGGCCGGGGAGGTCAGCCACTGGCCGTAGGCGGTGGTCTGAGGCTTGCTGTCAAAGCCGATGTGCTTCACTCCCGTGACGCCTACAGCCTGAGCCAGCACAAGATCCAGAGCGACATTGCGATGGATCTCGCGGATCGCTGCGGTCTGGTTGTCTCCGTAGCGGATTTTGGAGTATTCCAACAGCGGGGTGTCGCTGGCTTTGGCCAAGAAATAGCCATCGGCTCCCACCCAGGTCGCGGTGGCAAGTGGATGATCTTTCTCTCCTAGAATAAGCGCGACTGAGGTCTTTAAATGACGGCTGATGCTATCCACCGCTGCGAGAGTGCGGGCACCGTTTGTGCGTTCCTCAGGTGCCAGTGGCGCTTTCGGCTCAGCTTGGATCAGACTGGTCAGGCCCAGGATCAGAAAGACATGCCTCAGCTTCATCCAGCATCCTCCTTCGGCAGGTTACCAAGCGTGACGGAGATCTCACGCAGTTCCGTGTTGCGGCGAATCTTCAGTTTAACTTCCGTGCCAGCTGGGCGCAGTCGCACAGCATTCTGAAACTGAGCGACGGAGAGCACAGGATCTTGATCGAGGCTTTCGACCTTATCCCCGACTTGAAGTCCGGCTTTTTGCGCGGCGGAGTTTTGATGGATCTGCTGAACTTCGACAAGGGTGGACTCCGCACTGCCGATGATGATGCCAAGATACCCGCCGCTGCCGCTGCTCCAAGTCTGGATCACCTGATTGGATTTCATGTCATCCCAGGATCTGAAAAAGGGAGCCATGGAGACATGCATGTTGTGATCTCGGTCCTCCCAGATCTGGCTGTGAATGCCGATGACTTCGCCGCGTAGATTAAAGAGCGGTCCTCCGGAATCTCCACCCATCAGAACACAGTCGGTTTGCAGCGAGTTGGCCGTTTGTTTGATGACTCGACCGACACGCAATACGACGCCTCGTTTTGGATCAAAACCACCGGGATGACCAAGGGCGAGGCACCAGATGCCTGGCAGGGCCTTAATGACCTCGCGGCTAACTTTGACGTTAGGCCATTTTTTACCGCGGTCCTTCAGCTGCATGAGCGCGGCGTCCGTGGTTTTATCCAGCCCCAGCGTGGTGCCGCGTGTGCGGCTGCCATCGTCAAGCACGACGACGAGTTCACGTCCGGGCTTTTCCGCGACATGGGCGGCGGTGAGGATGAGGCCTTCGTCATTGATGATGACACCACTGGCGGTGCCATCGCCAGTCTGGATCGCGACGACGGCAGGCCGGATTTTTGGCAGCAGTGCTTGCACCGTCTGCTGCACGTTTTGCAGGTCTTCCAAACTGGCCGACTGGTCTTTCGCCGTCACAGAAACCCGGCCCAAAAGGGCAAAGCTGACAAGCAAAGGGAAAAGTAGGCTGAGGCGCATGGAAGAAGGTGGACACAAAACGCCGCCAAGTGCGGGAACTGTCGGACTTAAAAAGAGGCGCTTATTCAAGCGGCACTTTTTCCATCAGTACCGCACCGGAGACTTTGGCACTGGTTTTGGGTGTCGTCGCAGTGATCGGAGGCTCAGCGACAGGATTTGCGTCTCTCGGCAGCTCTGGAAGCATGAAATGGCCGGTGCCGATCTGGCGATCCTCTTGCTGGGTGAGGATGCCGCTGAAGGTGCCACCACGTTTGACCTTTTTACCAGCAAAGGCGGCTCGCGGATCATTATCCTCCACCTCAAAGGTGCCAGTAAAGATGCCTGTGCTGGTGGAAAACTTGGTGATCTTGGGGGCACCGAGCGTCTTCGGGATCTTGATTTTGTTACCCACACCGACATCAAATTCGACATTGGGACTAGCCACATCAAGAGCGTCGCCAGTGAAGATGAGGCGTGCCTTATCCACATCAGGCGTGACGATGCCGAGCATCATCGCACTGTTGGTCGGCGGGATGTAAAGAGCGCCTGAGGCAGTGATCGTGGCGGGGCCAAATCCGGCTTTGTAAACCAGCGCCGTTTTGGATGGGTTCGATGGGCGATACCAGAGAGCGCTGCCGGTGAGGAGATTCGAGTTCAAATTGCCCGAGTCTGCCTGATCCAGATCCAACACACCGCAAAGGGAACCCTTTGGCGTGTAGATGGCCTGATAAAGCAGCACCTCTCCCAAGGGGCCAGCAAAGGTGCCGCAGGTGTAACTAGTGCCATCAGCGGTGAGGCCCGTGATGGTGAGTTTACCATCTTTGGCCAAGGTGAAGGAGCCGTAGCCATGGCCTTGAGGCAGCGTGTCATCCTCACCAGATGCACTCAGGCCAAAGGTGTATATTTTAGGCTCTGGCGTGGCTAGATTCAGAGGCGTGCCAGTAGCACGCCAGACCTGACGCCAACCTTCAATGCTCGCCGTGTTGAGACCATCGGTGACACTAGCTGTAGCAAAACGATTGCCCGGCACATCCAAGGTAAAGGTCAGTGTCACTGGAGTGGTCTTGCTGCGCTTGATCGTGACAGTCGCCTCCGGTGCCCCTTGCGGCTCTTCCGTGCTGATGTCCACGACGCCCGTGAAGCTATGCTTACTACCCCCGAGGTCGATGGAGCCACTGATGCTGCCCTTCGTACTGATGGTGAAATCCACGCGTCCACCGAGACCTGCATTCAACTGGCTCGGGTTCACTTTTCCAGTGTACACTCCGGCCACATTGTCAGGAAGAGGTGAGATCAGAATGGTATCGGTGGTCACCGTGCTGCCAAAGCTATTCCCTGCCTTGAGCGCAATGGTGTATTCTTTGGCGACGGTTGGTTTGCCTGAAATAATGCCTGTTTTGGCATCCAACTTCAGCCCCGAGGGCAAGGTGCCGCTGCCATAAGACGTGGCCATGCTGCTGACACCGCCATCCAGTTTGATCTGGTGAAAATAATCACGTCCGATTTGTCCATCAGGCATGGCCTGACCTGAGGTGATGATGGTTTTAGTTTCGAAGACTTTGAGATCGAAGCTTCCCGCCGGCACGGTCGTCTGACCCAAAAGAATCTCGCAGGTATACAAAGCCGTATGGGCCGC
>Ga0214163_1001251_pt1 | contig 11146 bp, 9 predicted proteins | sample LakMenepilimnion_2_FD_153001 | JGI IMG/M metagenome (GOLD analysis project Ga0214163, IMG submission 153001) | Freshwater microbial communities from Lake Mendota, WI - Practice 15JUN2010 epilimnion v4 | ecosystem: Environmental > Aquatic > Freshwater > Lake > Epilimnion/Euphotic zone | place... | reverse complement strand
ATGGCCAAAAGCAGGAATCCAAAGCCGCCTCCGATTGCCCGATACTGCCTCAAAAGCTCCAGATTGGCGCTATTTGGCAGGGCAACTACCACGGTTGCCGCGTAGTTTCTAAAGGGTTTAGCAACCACTCGCCAGCTGTCATGTTCATCGATCGTGACCTCGCCTAACCCGCCATGCTCGTCAAGGTCAAAAGGCAATCCTGCGGTGGCTGCGGTGCCAGCCAGATTCAGGATCGAAAGATCGGGTAGATCATCTTCGTCGGAATCGCTGGCCATGATTCTGTAAATCGTCTTACCCTCAAGATCCAGCACCGCAATCAGGTAATCGCTTGGAAGTCTAGGAAGATTGAGTCTCTTGGCGAGAATCTTTGGCTCAATAAGACTTGGATTTTCCTGCGACAAAAGGGTAGCTGCAGTAGTTATCAAGTTGTCGGTGTTTTGCTGAAGGTAAGCCCGAAGCAAAGTAACTGTTCCAAAACTAGAAACTAAAAGCAGAAGGCCGATTAGCGCAACTGATAAACCGGTCAACTTACTTCGAAGTGAAACCAGTTCCCAAGTTTTGCCAATCTTTGACTGCATTAGTCATGTTTCTTATAGATGTAGCCAACTCCACGCTTGGTTTGAATAAGCGGACGAGAACTAATCGGGTCTAGCTTTTTGCGAAGGTAAGAAACATACGATTCAACAATTCCCATATCGCCATTGAAGTCATATTCCCAAACGTGATCCAGAATCTGCGCCTTAGTTAGAACTCGATCCGGGTTCATGACTAAGAATCTAAGGAGTTTGTATTCGGTAGGCGATAGATCCACAAGTTTGCCTTCGATTGTTACCTCGTGCGCATCTTGGTTGATTACAACCGCACCGGCATCGATGACTGAAGGCTCAGCATCTGCAGTTTTGGTTCTGCGTAGGATCGCTTGAATGCGAGCAACAACTTCGTCAAGACTGAAAGGCTTGGTTAGGTAATCATCGCCACCGACGGTAAGACCGGTGATCTTGTCTTCAACGTCATCGCGTGCGGTTAGAAACAAAATTGGGGCCTGGATACCAGCGGAACGGAGTTTCTTGGTGACGCTGAATCCATTCATATCCGGAAGCATGACATCAAGCAAGATGATGTCGGGCTCGGACTCGGTCACTGCAGCTACGGCCTGTGCGCCGTTGGCTGCCGATTGAATCTCGTACCCGGCGAACCTAAGGCTGGTAGCCAGTAGGTCGCGGATGTTGGGCTCGTCATCGACGATTAGAACTCGTGTTTTGGCCATAGCTGAAGTGTCGCAGTTTTAGCTGGGAGAAACCTGAGAGTTAGTTGAGTGTCTTAAATGCTTGAGACATCAAGGATTTGGTAGCTGTAGCCCTGCTCAGCCAGGAAGCGCTGGCGGTTCTGGGCAAAGTCCTGATCTACCGTGTCCCGGGCGATGATTGTGTAGAAGCTAGCGGTTCGGCCATCAGCCTTGGGTCTTAGTAGACGCCCCAGCCTTTGGGCCTCTTCTTGCCTCGAACCATAGGAACCGGAAATTTGGATTGCCACCGATGCCTCGGGTAGATCCACCGAGAAGTTCGCAACTTTAGAAACCACCAGGGTTGGCTCGGCCCCTTCTCTAAATGCTTGAAATAATCTCTCGCGTTCATTCACCGGGGTCTCACCGGTGATTCTAGGAATCTTTAGCAAGGTCGCTACTTCATCAATTTGATCTAGATACTGTCCGATGATTAGAGTTGGTTCACCTTTGTGCTTTGCCAGCAATTTGTGAATAACAGGAATCTTTGTCTTCGAAGTTGCCGCCATGCGATAGCGATCTTCTTGCTCAGCGATTGCGTAGTCAAGTCTTTCTTGTTCTGGAAGGTCTACTCGAATTTCAAAACACTCAGCAGGAGCGATGTAGCCTTCCGCTTCAATTTCTTTCCAAGGAGCGTCAAAGCGCTTAGGTCCAATCAGCGAAAAGACATCTCCTTCTTTTCCATCTTCTCGAACCAAAGTTGCGGTAAGCCCAAGCCGTCTTCGTGCTTGCAGGTCTGCAGTCATTTTGAAAATAGGTGCTGGCAGAAGGTGTACTTCGTCGTAAACAATCAGACCCCAGTCCTTAGCATTTAGTAGCTCAAGGTGCGCGTACTCACCTTTTCTTTTTGCAGTAAGGATTTGGTAGCTCGCAATTGTTACTGGCTTTACTTCTTTGACAGATCCGGAGTACTCCCCGATTTCATCTTCGGTCAAGGTGGTGCGCTTCAAAAGCTCTGCTCGCCACTGCCTAGCGGCAACGGTGTTTGTCACAAGAATCAAGGTGTTGGTTTTTGCTCTCGACATTGCAGCTGCACCAACAATTGTCTTTCCCGCACCACACGGCAAAACCACAACTCCAGATCCACCGTCCCAGAATTTCTCGACGGCCTTGGTTTGGTAGTCGCGGATGTTCCAACCGGTTTCATTTAGGGCGATTGCGTGCGGTGCCCCCGGGGTATAGCCGGCCAAATCCTCAGCTGGCCAGCCAAGTTTTAGTAGCTCCTGCTTTAGAGATCCCCGGGCAAAGGCCAACACTTCGAAGCTGTCTTCTGAGACTCTTGGGCCCAAAAGGGCTGCAATTCGGGGGCTTCTGGAGGCCTCGAGCAAGATGGGCGTGGAGTCGCTGGTGAGCAAAAGCACCCCATCGGGGTCTCTGCGAATTACAAGTTTCCCGTATCGATCCATGGTCTCTGAGATATCGACCCGAACTGAGGAGGGGATTGCGAACTTGGCGTATTTATCCAGCACCCCGAGCACATAGTCACTGCCGTGGCCTGCTGCCCGAGCGTTCCAAAGTCCAAGCTTGGTGATTCGGTAGGTGTGGATGTGCTCAGGTGCTCGCTCCAGTTCAGCAAAGATTGCCAGGTCGTGGCGAGCATCGGATGCTTGCGGGTGGTCTACCTCTAGAAGTGCAGTTTTATCGCTTTGAACAATCAGCGGCCCGGTTGTCATCACTAACCGATCAAAATTGAAGTGATGGCCGAAACCGGAAGAGTTCTTTCAATATCTGCTTTGCGATCTCTTGCTCGAAGCCTGCCGTTGGCGATTCCGATTGGCTCGAGCAGAAAATCCATAATCTTGCCGTTGGCGTTGATCTGCACTTGAAGAATGCTCTTGGTCTTTAGGGCAAGCAGAATCTTTCTTTCCATGTCCGATGCAGGGGCCGCATCGGCCATCTCAACATCTTGAGCGCGGAGTCTTTCAATCTGCTGCAAGAACACGGCTGCCTCATTTGAGGTTTTGTGAACTGACGAAGGGGCAATTACCTTACCCTTGTCATCAACCCGCACAGCCAAATAGCCACTTTCTCTCAACGAGTGATACAGCGCCTGGGCATCAAGAGGTGAAGTAATTCCTTGCGGCTTGGCTTCGAGCATCAAGGGCTTTAGCTTTGAGTCCATGGTGATCTGCTTTGCCAGTAGCTCATCGCTTGAAACTAAGAGACTGCCTTTTTCCTGCGCCGAAATTTTCAATCTTCCAAAGCGCTCTGCTGTTTCACGAATCAGATAATCAACCGGCTGAGGCAAAGAAGAGCCGTTGAGTTTTTGCAGTAGCTGACGGATTTGGTTTTCGGTCAGGCCTTCCTCAAGTCCACAGCTGATGCTCAAAGGGGAGATTCGGTAGCTGGAGGCAAGGCCGATGCTCTCGGTGTCAGCGAATTTTCGAAGCTGTACCTCAAGGGAGCTAACTAGGGGCCCTGGGGTAATGATCGATAGGTCAGCCTGGATGATGATGCGCTCCTGCTGGGATGGAAGCCTGGATTCTAGGGCTTTGGCGGCAGGGGCTAGCTTGTGGGCAAGCACATCAGCTAGCCAGCTGGCAGGTGCCCCCGCTGAGCTAAGTCCGATTTGATCTGCCATTTCAGCCAGCCGGTTCACCCTGGATGCAGGGGCCAGGCTCGAGAAGGGAAAGCTAATTTGAATTAGATCCTTGAGCTTTTTGGATTTGTGCTGGGTCAGCTGAGCCAGAACTTCTTTGGCACCTGCAACTCCCAGCATTGAGCTCCAAGCTTCACAAAGAATTAACCAGCGAGCCTTGGGGCTTGCGGTGATCCAACTGTCGGCTAGGGCAGTGGGTTGAAATCTTTTATCGCTGGCAGATACTAGGCCGGCAACTTTTGCCAATTCAAATATTGTCTTGACGTACTCTTTGCTTTTGCCAAGGTGGGTTGATGCTCGCTTGACATCCGGCAGGCCCAAGGCGCCTTTGGCAACCTCTCTAACTAGGTGCTGATCGAGATCGAAGATCAATTCGGTCACTGCCTGCATAGCCTCGAAGGCATGGATGCCGCAGTCAAGATCGACTGCACTCTGATCGTTCTCGATGGGGTTATCAGAAACCACGCTCAGAGAAGAAGTCCTTGGCGATTCACTCAGGCGATCTTTGAGCCAGTCGTAGACGCCAGGTTCATCGGTGCTCCAGATAAGAAGTTCTCTACCGAGAAGGCCAACTTGTTCTTTAGATACTTTCTCACTTGCAACAAGTGATCTAAGAGAGATAAGCATTTGGTTTGTGATACCGGCCACCGTTAGGGCTTGTGACTTTGGTGCAAGTAACGCATTGGCTAAATCAAAGAAGTCTTTGTAGTCGCCAAGGGATAATCCGCGCTCGTGAACGACCAACCCCAAGGTGGCATCCGGGGCCGACCTAAGTGCGGTTGCTAAACGGTAGAGGTCGCTCACTTTTTGTTTTCGCGTCCCTTGCGTCTAAGGGCTAGGCCCAGCAGCACCATGATCAAGACAAAGCCGGCCGGCAATCCAAGCAGCGGGATCTGGGCAAAAATGGCCAAATTACTTGTCGAGCCCAGGTAGCTGGCGACCAGGGTGATCATGATTGAAACCAGTGACAAACCAATGATTCCGGCCCCCATATAAGCGAGAGTGGTTTCAAGCCGGGATGGGCCAGGGCGCTCAGATTTAGTCATCCTTATAGGATACCTGAGCTTTAGAGCCTGTGCCTTGGGGGTTTAAACCAAAGCAGTCGGGCAGTCGGTAAAATGGAGGTTCTCTAGAAAGAGGTATCTAATGCCAACCGGCAAAGTGAAGTTCTTCGACGAAGAAAAGGGTTTTGGCTTCATCGCATCCGATGAAGGCCAAGAGGTTTTCTTACACATCAGTGCTCTGCCTGAAGGTGTGAGTGAAGTTAAGCCTGGAACTCGGGTTGAGTTTGGAATCGTCGATGGCAAGAAGGGCGCTCAGGCGCTGTCGGTTCGCGTGCTCGAGGTACCGCCATCGCTAGTAAAGATGTCTCGTAAGCCAGCCGACGAGATGTCGGTAATTGTTGAGGACCTAATTCGCCTACTGGATAACATCGGCGGGGGACTAAAGCGCGGCAAGCAGCCAGAACCAGCTCAGGGCAAAAAGATTGCCTCCTTGCTTCGCAAGCTCGCTGAAGAGCTAGATGCTTAAGCGTCTCAAAAAACCTCAGCACCAAGGCTTCGCCGAGAAAGCTGCCAAAGAGTTTGCCCCTGATGGGGGCGTAGGTAAGTTTCTGGGAACAGTCGACGAAGAAACTAACGTTGTCAGTTATCGCTTTCAAGCAAACATGAAAGAGTATCTCGGCTGGGAATGGAACGTTGTTGTTTTCCAAGCCAAAAAAGCTGACCCGACTGTTTCAGAGGTAGTTTTGCTGCCCGGCAAAGAATCCATCGTGGCACCGGACTGGGTGCCCTGGTCTGAGCGTCGCGCAGAGCTGGACAAGTCCGAAGCTAAAGACCTAGCGGTTGCGGACCTTGAAGAAACCGAAGATCCCAAGGCAGATGCCGAAGATACAGGTAAGCGCCCACCACTGGGGAAGCGGCTCCGAAAGCGTTTGATTAAGAAGCAAGATAGCAATAAGGCCAAGAAGCCACGCAAGGGTGCCAAGTAATACTGCCAGAGTAGCGTTTGATTCAATCGGCTCAGGATCTGGCTTAGCCTCAGATTCCTTCACTCGAAATTTCATTAGCCAAGCTCCGCTACTACGTAATCGATGCAGGCAATTAGTGCCTGAATGTCAGCTTGGTCGGTCGAAGTGAAAGTTGCAACTCGAAGCTGGTTTCTTCCAAGCTTGCGATAAGGATCTACATCCACCACACCATTTGCTCGAAGCACCTTGGCAATCTCGGCTGCGTCGATTGCCTGATCAAAATCGATGGTGACAACCACCTGGGAGCGGTGCTTGGGGTTAGATACAAAGGCGCTCGCAAAGCTGGTTGCATCAGCCCAGTCATACAAAAGCTTCGAAGACGCTTTGGTCTTGGCATCAGCCCAAGCCAAGCCGCCCGATTGGTTGATCCACTTGATTTGCTCGTTGAGCAAAAACAGCGTCGAGATCGCTGGGGTGTTCAGAGTCTGATTCAGTCTGGAGTTATCAATGGCAATCTGCAGAGATAAGAACTCAGGGATGTAGCGATCCGTTGCAGCAATCTTGCCTGCGCGCTCCAAAGCCTTGGGGCTCATCAGAGCTAACCAAAGCCCACCGTCAGAGCCAAAGTTTTTCTGGGGAGCGAAGTAGTAAACGTCTGTATTCGATGCCTCGAAGTCGATTCCTCCAGCAGCCGAGGTGGCATCGGTCAAGAAAATCGAATCTTGGTCCGCTCCGGCTACTTTCTCAACCAGTGTGACAACCCCGGTTGAGGTTTCGTTGTGAGGGTATACATATGTATTGACGCCGGTTGTTGCCGAAAGCTCGGACCTGGATCCAACTTCACCTTTTTTGATATCCACAGATCCCAAAAAGGGCGCCGAGAGGGCCTTGGCGAATTTGGCCCCGAACTCACCATGAACCAAAGCTTGAGAGTTGCCATCAGCTAGGGAGTAAGCAGCCACGTCCCAAAAGGCAGTTGAGCCACCATTTCCCAAAACGATTTCGTAGCCCTTTGGAGCCCTAAACAAATCAAGAAGTCCACTCTGGACCTCAGAAACCATGTCTTTTATGGGTTTTTGACGGTGAGAGGTGCCCATAAGAGCTGCCCCAGCAGAACCAAAGGCGGCCAGCTGTTCTGGGCGCAATATGGACGGCCCGCAGCCAAAACGGCCATCTTTAGGCAGTAAATTGCTGGGAATTAGGATTTCGGGCATACCGATGAGTTTAGTAGCCTGCGAGTTTCCCGATAAGGGCACGTGGCGGGTTGCCCCCGAAATTCATGGGTTAGAATTGCCAAGCTGTCTAAATCAATCCATTTGGGCAGTCGGATCTGAAATGTTTCCACCGCCTGGAATCAGATCTTTAGAACTTATAGTTTCGATTCAGGACTGACCTCTTTATAGAGGTCATTGGAGCACCGGAGGTAACGGTTTGGCCAGTACTGGTTCAGGCAGACACAGAGCAGACGTTGAGATTAACGTCCTTGAATCCTTTGAGGTTCGCTCAAGACGATCAATCCGCGAGGCTGAAAAAGCCAAAATGGATAGAACCTCTCGTCGCGCTCGCCGTGCCCTTGCTCGCATGGAAGCCCGGGCTATAAAGCGCGAAAAGGCCCTAGCTAGGCCGGTTGCCCTTTCAGCTGGCGATCACAGACTCCGCTCCAACCCAACTTTCAGAACTGCCGTAACTATGCTTACCGCCTCAGGGCTTCTGGCAACCGTGGCCCTTCCGGCTTATGCCTACGACCCAGAAATTGCCGCCATGGCAAGACTTACCACCACCAGCCAGGCTGATATTGTTCAGACCGATGGCACTCAGAACTTAACCGTGGCAGCTGCCAACACCATCAAGTTCGTCCGAGGCGAGTACGCCTCGGCCAACGCTGAGTCTGTTTTGCGCCAGCAGACTCTAAACAATTACCTGGCATACAACGGTCCAACAGCCGCTGAGTTTGTTAAAAACCCTCCCTACAGCATCATTTCGGCCGACCAGGTTCTTCAGGTCGCATCAAAGTACGTTGGAACTCCTTACGTATTTGGTGGGTCAAACCCTCGCGGCTTTGACTGCTCTGGGTTGATCTTGTTCGTCTATGCCCAGTTCGGCATTGCCCTTCCTCACTCCGTGACTGCTCAGGCTAGATCGGGAATTATCGTTTCCCCAGAAGATGCAATGCCAGGGGATCTGGTTATCTATAACGACCACGGACACAACGGCATCTACGCCGGCAATGGCCAGATGTATCACGCCCCACAGCGCGGGGACTATGTCAAGCTCAGTGCAATCAACTCTCTTGCTGAAGCTGGCGGTCACTACTTCGTGCGCCTGGGAACCAACTAGCCTCCAGGCCAAAAAAAACACAGATCCGATTTGGTTTCGCATTGCCCCAGCCTGGGCTAATCTAAGAGACAAGTTATTCATTGTTTTCTTTTTGAAAGGCCAGGGGTTTAGATGACAGGTATGCTTCCCAAGCATTGCTTCCAATCTCGGCAACCCCAGCCAATCGGATCGATACGGGTCCAGTAATAGCGCGTCGTCATTTTTATGACGGCGCTTTTTTTGTGCCCAGGCAGTTCATAACTTGCGAAAACGACCCACAATCCGTGTGGGTCACATTCGAAAGGAATTAAACATGAGAACTCTCGTTCTAAATGCCGGCTACGAGCCGCTTGCCGTGGTCAGTTTCAAGCGGGCCATTATCTTGGTGCTCAATCAAAAAGCGACCGTCCTAGCCCAGGCTGGGGTGAGCGTGGTTAGAAGTGCCACCGGTGAATACAAGCTGCCTTCAGTTATCTTGCTCTCTCGCTATGTGCGAATCCCTGGATCTCGGGTGATTCCGGTTTCTCGAAGGGGAGTGCTAAGGCGAGACGGACACCGCTGCGGCTACTGCAAACGCTCCGCCTCAACCGTTGATCACATCCAGCCTCGATCAAGAGGCGGGGATGACTCTTGGGAAAACCTGGTGGCATGCTGCCTTCGTTGCAACAACAAAAAAGGCGACAAGACCTTAGGCGAGATGGGTTGGGCTCTGGATTTTGCTCCAAAGATGCCAGCTGGAAATGTTTGGATGGTTCGCGGTGCGGAGAGATTTGAGCCAGAGTGGAATGAGTACTTGGCATTTGCCAGCGCTGCTTAGCCCACTTAGCTAAAACAAAAAAAGTGACCCCGAGAAGAATCGAACTTCCGCACAAGGTTTAGGAAACCTCTGCTCTATCCACTGAGCTACGGGGCCATACCCATCAAAGATACCCCAACACTAAGCCGGGCTAGCTGAGTAAAAATCAGTCCCAAAGTTAGTCTTGAAGCATGTCCGAATCTCAAATCCCCGATCTAGCAATTGCTGGTGACAGCTTTGATTTGTGGCTTTCGGAAATCAAGCAGATCGGCTGCTCCGATCCACTCAGTCACTTTCGTGACAACTCTTACGGACAGATAAATCTCGAACGAGCACACCCAGGAGGACTGGCGCAGTTCGTAACCGGTCGGCCAGCTTTGTTATCAAACCTGGTTCGCGACCCGCTTTCATTTTCCAGAGCGCTTTCAGCAGCCCGGCGAATAAAGGCCAAGCAGGCCGCACTGTCTGAGCACTTCGGCCTCGACACTTTGTATATGGCAAGCGGACTAGTTGACCTTAGCGCCGATGGCAAAGAGCTTCGGATGCCGGTATTGCTATGGCCGGTAAACCTTGTGCGTAAGCATGATGATTTTGAACTGAGCCTTTCTCGAAAAGCCATCGTCAATCCAGCCCTTGCCCCAGCTCTCTATGCCGCCTATGGCGTCAGGCTAAACAACGAGGACTTGCTCTCGCATGTTCAGGTTGGATCTGACCCGATTCCCATTCGAGTTCTCGATCACATAGCTTCTCTAACCGATTCAGCTGGTTCGCCTGAGCTTCGCCGTATTCTTGTAATTTCAAACTTCTCTTCAGCTGCCATCGAGCTGGCTGCCGATTTCAGAAGATCCGATAACCCAGTGCTAAAACTGCTCAGCGGAGATTTGATTGACGATACTTCCAATGAGCTTGGCGTTGCCGATCCGATAGCAGTCACCGATTCTGACGCCACCCAAACCAAGATCGTTTCCCGCGCACTAGCTGGGGCCAGCTTTGCTGTTGAGACCCTGCCAGGTTGTGGATATACCCAGACCGTCTTACTTCTTATTGCAGCGCTGGCTCACCAAGGCAAGAGAGTCTTGGTGCTGGCACCTAGAAGACAAACCCTCAACGAACTAAGTGATCGGATGGCACAGCTCGGCCTTCAAGGACTGGGAATCAGATCAAATGCCACCTGGATGGACATGATTGGTGCCATCTCCAGAAACGAGAAGGCAAAGCCTGCCAACTACTCATCTCTTGCAACACTTAGGGATAGCTCCAGAGAGCAAGTCTCAAATTACTTCGCTTCTTTTTCTAAAGTTGACGGTGAGCTAGGGGTAAGTATCGAGCAGGCTCTCGAGCAACTCTCGAGGCTAGCTGCTAGCCGCAAGCCCCCGTTGAACGAAGCTCGCATCGATGCCGATCAGCTCGGAAGACACCGTGATCTAACCTTTGCGCTGACACTGCTTCGCCAAGCCTCAGAACTAGGAGAGTTTGAGATTGGTCCTGAGGACTCCAGCTGGTTTAGAGCAAGATTTGAAAACCCTCAGGAGATTCCGGCTCGGATTGCTCTAGCCAAGGCTTTGCACCAAGGAAGCTTCCAGGAGTTATCCGACCAGTTAGCCGATTTCACAAAGGCAGTCGAGTTCGTACCAGCTAGAAGCGTCACCGACTGGGTGAGCTATCTGGAGCTGTTTGTTGGGGTTCGAGAAACACTGGATAAGTTCAAGCCAGAGGTGTTTGATCGCCCGCTGACCGAACTTATTTTTGCCACCGCCCCTAGAAAAGACAAGTCAGTGATGAGCGGGGCCAACCGTCGTCGCCTGAAAAAACTTGCCAAGGAATACTTGCGTCCCGGAATGCACGTAGCAGATATGCACCTAGCGCTAAAACAGATCCAATCCCAGCGCGATATCTGGGCAAAGCACTGCCTGGTTGCCAAAGCACCTCAGGTTCCACTCGGTATTGCTCAGGCTCAAAACGCAGTCAATACCTTTGTTGAAGAGCTCAAGGTGCTGCAGCTTCACTTAGATTCCGAATCAGTGAACCCAGATCTTGTCGACCAGCCGCTAGAAAAATTGCGCGGCATTCTTCGATCACTTGCCGAAGACACTTCTATTCTTGATAACTACCCAGAGCGCGCGATGACCCAATCTCGTCTGGACGAAGCCGGTCTTGGCCAGCTCTCGGTGGAGCTAGCCAAAC
>Ga0214163_1001249_pt1 | contig 11150 bp, 4 predicted proteins | sample LakMenepilimnion_2_FD_153001 | JGI IMG/M metagenome (GOLD analysis project Ga0214163, IMG submission 153001) | Freshwater microbial communities from Lake Mendota, WI - Practice 15JUN2010 epilimnion v4 | ecosystem: Environmental > Aquatic > Freshwater > Lake > Epilimnion/Euphotic zone | place... | reverse complement strand
CTGCGCAGGCCGGCAATGCCCAGTGCCCAATGCCCAATGCCTCGCGAAGCGTCAATTGCCACATTAATCAGGCTCTATTTAACTAACGCCTGGTACACCACCGGTTTTACCCGGTCCACAAAATCCCAATCAGCCGTGGGCCAGATGTTGCGCATGAAGACCACTACGAGATTGTTTTTTGGATCGATCCAGAAATGAGTGGCAAACATGCCGTCCCACATATAGGTGCCATAACCCACAGGCATAACCGAAACGGCTTTGTCCATGAGCAAGCCGAAGCCAAAGCCGAACCGTCTCACATCCGTTGGATTGTCGAACAAGAGAAACTCTCCGATTTGGTTAGATGTCATCAGGCGGATCGTATGCGGGGAAAGCAATCGCACCCCATTCAGTTCCCCACCATTGACCAGCATTTGCGAAAATAATCCGTAGTCGAGCGCCGTTGAACTCAATCCCGCGCCACCGGAGAAATAAGAACCTTTTGGTGCCAGTGGGAAGTTGGGGTCACCGCCATTTTCGAATTTTGCGGCGTATGCTTCTGCCTTGTTTTTGTCGTTCAACTTGTACATGGGCACAAGCCTGGATGCCTTATCTGCTGGAAGATAGAAATACGTGTCCTTCATACCCAGCGGAGCAAAGATGCGTTCCTGCAGGAAAACGTCAAGCGGTTTGCCGCTGACTACTTCAATAAAATAACCAAGCACATCAGTGTTCAGTCCATAGAGAAATTTTTCACCGGGCTGGTTAAACAAGGGAAGTTTTGCGAGCCGAGGAATTACCTCGCTCAATTTATCCGATGGCGTACCGATGCCACCATTGATCTTATACTTCGCATAGATGGCATTGGCAAAGGGTGAGCCAATCTGCGCATAGCCGATACCGGAAGTATGGGTCAGCAGATGCCGGATCGTGATTTCCCGTTTAGCCGGCACCGTGGTGAAGCTGGTATCATTGTTATAAAATCGATCCAACACCTTGGCGTCTTTAAAAGCCGGGATGAATTTTGAAATGGGATCATCCAGTGAAAACTTACCTTCTTCCCATAACATCATTACCGCTGTGGTCACAATAGGTTTGGTCATGGAGGCAATGCGGAAGATATGGTCTTTCTGCATCGGTGTACGGCTCGCGATATTGCTATAGCCCATCGATTTATAATAAACTATTTTCCCATCTTTCATGATCAGGCCAACCGCGCCGTTGAGTCGACCTTCCTGAATATACCTATTCACAAATGTGTCGATCCTTCCGAGTCGTTCTGTAGAGATGCCGACTGTTTCAGTATTTGAAACGGTCTGTGAGAAAACAGCAATGGGCAGGAAAAACAACAAAATAGCAAAAAGCCGCATGGTACTTATTTTCCTAAAAGTACGCCTTCTTATGTAGAGGATATCGCCAAAAGAAAGAAGGCTGCAAGTTCCAGCCTATACTGCAACCTGCAACCTTCAACCTCCAACCTGTGGTTAGTATCCCTGATTCTGCTTCAGGTATCCAGCCAGGTTTGATGCGCCGTCAATAGCTGTTTGAGGAATAGGGAAAAGTCTTTTGTTCTTGTCTGTGTTGTTCTTTTCTGTCCAGCTGTCTTCATACTTTCCAAATCGGATCAGATCTGTCCGCCTTTGAAATTCCCAATACAATTCAAAACCTCTTTCACGAAGCAGGATATCATTGGTAATTGCTGTGAGTGCCGGCGCGGTAAAGCCATATGCTGTTCTTGCCGTGCGTATGGCATTAATATCTGTAAGCGCTCCGCTCTGGTCTCCTTTGCGAAGCTTGGCTTCGGCCCTCATCAGGTACACATCGGCCATCCTTACAATCGAAATATCTGCCTCGCCAAAGTTTCGCCCACTGGCTGATTTAGCGCTGAATTCATATTTCTCTACGCGGAAGCCGGTGTTATAGTCGCTACCAGCTGTCGTGAAATTGATCGTCTCTGTGAAATCAACAGGAAGTGTAGGTCTGCTTCTCGTTACGTTGAAAAGCTTGCCCACCCTGAACCTTCCATCTGGGCATTTTACGAATGCACCACTCTGACGGATGAGTCCAAATTGCTGACCGCGAAGGATACCGCGGTCTATTTTGAAATCAACATCCCTGTAGCACGTATCTGCACCGTTGGTAGGAACAACGAGATTCTTTTTATAGAACCTGGGATCTTTACCTGCAGGATCTCCGCTATAAGCGTTTACCCATGTGCGATAGAAATCAGGCGTAATGCCGGGACCGTCTGTTCCGTTTGCGCCAGGAAATGCTGGTAAAGGAAATTGATCCCCGGACAATGAGAAATATGCCAAACGGTTATGACCATTCAGATCAAAACGCTGGTCCACTGCAAACACGAGCTCCCTGTTGGTGTTATTGTTGTCACTAAAGATCGAGAAATAATCCGCCACCAATTGATAGGTGCCACTGTTGATGATGCGCGTGGTATAGTCGTTCACTTTATCCAGATCTTCTGTCTTAAACTGCGGCGTGCCATATGGATCACGGTATACCGCTGCATTGAGATAAAGCCTTGCAAGCAATCCCCATGCTGCTGCTTTTGATACGCGGCCCGCACCTACATTGCTTTCCAGATTGGGTTCTGCAGCAATGAGTTCTTTAGCGATGTATTCCACGGCTTCATTACCACGTATGATCTGTGAGATATCATCCGGCTTTTCTTTGACAAAGCTGATACCCCAAAGGTCGAGGGCGAGCATATTGTAGAATGCGCGCATCGCCTTTGCTTCCGCGAGGTAAACTTTGGCATTCACATCTTTGTTTTCAGGCAATGCGCTCAAAGCGATAACTGACCTTGAGATGCTTTGGGTGACGAAGGTCCAGGTGTCTCTGACGTTAGGGTCCGTACTCGTTGTTTCATGCCTATGAAGGGAGATGTAGATTCCATTATCACCCCAATCTGTACCGCCACGATACGGTAAGATGGCTTCGTCCGTAGAGATCTCGGAAAGCGCAAACAAAGTAGTGTGCCTGTAGATGTCCGGGAGCCTTGCATACACCGGTGCAATCAAGCCATCGGCGATCTGTTTGTCTGTCTGCCCCTGAATTGAACTCTCATCGAGAACGTTCTCTTCCAATTTGGTACATGAGATGCCGGCAAGCACAATGGCCGCCAACATAATTTTTTTAAATGTAGTTATCATCGCAATGAATGTTTAGAATGTGACTTGTAATCCAAAAATGAATGACCTTGCTTTCGGGTAGCTGAGGTAATCAATACCATAAGAATTGATGCCATTGATCTGCCTGTCGATATTCACTTCAGGATCATAGCCATCATACTTGGTGATTACAAAAAGGTTTTGTCCGGTCAGTGAAAGACGCGCTGATTGAAGCCAGTTGATACCCATTTTCCTCGTGTTGAAGGTGTAACCGAGGCTGAGGTTATTCAGCCTGAGGAACGAGCCATCTTTCAAATAGCGGGTACTGACTGGTGCAGCGTTATTCACGGATTCTTCCGGATACTGAATGGCTTCTTGTGTAGTATTGATACCCTTGAACAGCCTGAGTTTGTAGAAGAAGGCATTCGCGGTATTATCGTACAGCTTGTTGCCGGACACTCCGTTGAAATTGGCATTCAGATCGAAACCGTTCCAGCCCAGTGTTGCAAAGAAGTTATACATCATTGTTGGCAATGCTGAGCCAGCGGCTATTCTGTCTTTGTCTGTAACAATACCATCACCATCGGTATCCTGGTAAGTGCTGATCCCATTTGCATCAAAGCCAGTGAATTTTCTCAGGTAGAATGTTCCGATGGGCTCATTGTTCACATAACCATTGATCGTAGCGGATGTCAAACCGGAACCGGATGCAGAACCAGACGGGATCACGGAGTATGGTGAGTTTTCCACGATGTTTTTCATGAAGCTCATGTTACCGCCAAGGCCATACGTAAAGCCTCTCTTTGTAGTATGACGATAGGCAAGATCAATCTCCACGCCTGAGTTGGTAATGGTCATATCCGGTACGTTGGTCCATACCGTACCTGCAGGCTGAACAGGGTCAGCAGGAATCACCTCGAGAAGAATATTGCTTGATACTTTGTTGAAGACATCTATCGATCCATTCAAATCTCCGTTCAGCAATCCGAAGTCCAATCCGACGTTCCACTGATTGGAGACTTCCCACTGGATATCGGGATTCGCCAGCCTCGAGAAGGTAGTCCCTGCGGGATAAGGCCCTGATGCTGCGAGTGGGTAACTTGTAGAGGCAGACACCACCGATGTATACAGTGGCTGTGTGATCTTGGATGGGATTTCCTGGTTGCCGGTGCGGCCCCAGCCTGCGCGCAGTTTCAAATTAGAGAAGGGGGACGATGCCATGAAATCTTCTTCAGAGATTCTCCATGCTGCTGAGAAAGAGGGGAAGTAGCCATACTTGTTGTTGTCTCCGAATTTTGAAGATCCATCGGCCCTGAAGTTCACCGTCAACAGATATTTGTTCTGGTAGCTATAGTTGAGCCTACCGAAGAACGACTGCAATTCATTCTCCGTAGCATAGCCGCCGGGTCTGTTGTTAGCCAGTGTGAGTTCCTGCCCACTGGCGGGGTTGTAAATCGGCTCAAATGAATTGAGTGGAAACCTGTTGATGCTGTAATTACGCCCCTGAAGGAAGATCTTCTGGTAGGAGTATCCACCCAGCACAGAGAAGTTGTGGTCCTGTTTCTTGAAGTTATACGTCAGATAGTTTTCGATAAGGGTGTTTCTGTTGTAGGTGTAGTAGGTTTCCAACCTGCCGTCGCGCTGTGGGACCTGACTCGGCAGCGATTGATAGTCCCTGGTGGCATTTGAAAGGTCTACGCCAAAATTCAGTTTATAGGTGAGTCCTTTGATGATCTGAATAGAAGGCGAAATATTACCGATGAATCTATTGATCTTGGTGATCTCTTTTTCCAGGCTGAAGGTCACCAATGGATTGTTGATATCCTGGTAACGGGCAGGGATACCTGCTGAATCTGAAGGATAGGTAGGATTGTTGGACAATGCATCACCAATCACTGAAGAGACCGGTGGACGGAGATTGTAAGTATTTGCCACATTCAGGTTGGCTTCAATAGTCAACCGATTGTCGAGCAGTTTCTGGGTTACATTGAACCTCCCGCTATACCTGTTGAGATCACTGTTCTTGATAATACCCTGCTGCCTTTGCATATTGAACGCCGCATAGTAAGTGAGTGCGTTGGCACCACCGCTGAAGGACAGGTTGTGGTCCTGCGTGAAAGCTGTTCTGGAGATAACCTTTTGCCAGTCTGTATTTGCACCTTTGTCTACCAAGGTACCGCCGAGGGACTTTACTTGTTGCCGATATTCATCCGCTGTAAATACGGCAATCGGATTTGCCATGGTTGAACTACCAAGTGCAAGGCTGTACGTCATCGTTGGTACACCTGCCTTACCTCTTTTTGTAGTGATCAGGATGACACCGTTGGCACCACGGGATCCGTAGATCGCGGTTGCGGATGCATCTTTCAATACGTCGATCGCTTCGATATCTTGTGGGTTGATGAAGTTCAACGGATTGCCACCGCCGGTACTTGAGTTATCTAATGGAAGGCCATCGATCACAAACAACGGTGTGCTTCCGGTTCTTACACCACCGGGTCCACGTACGGTGATACTCTGCGCGCCGCCGGGCTCACCGCTCGCTGAAGTGACATTGACACCAGCTACCTTACCCTGGATCAATTGTTCAGGACCAAGGATAATGCCTTTATTGAAAGATTCCGCTTTTACGGATTTTACGGCACCTGTAACGTCTCTCTTGTTTTGAGATCCATATCCTACCACAACAACGTTGGTAAGATCATTTGTAGCGGAAACGAGAACGATGTTGGCTGACTGCGAAGCAGGTACCTCCCTGGTTGCAAAGCCAACGAAGGAAATCACGAGGATATCATTGTCGTCTTTAACATTAATGGAGAAATTACCATTGGCATCTGAGGTTGTGCTTGCGCCAGACGACTTTGCCATGATGGTAGCACCGGCCAGGGGTTGGCCTCCCTGTTGTGTGATCTTGCCTGTGATCTGTTTTTCAACTGCACCATGCCATTCCGGTGCAGGAATATTCGCCCGGTCATTAGCCTCGCTATATGCCGGGATAAAGGCAATTAAAACAAAAGGCAGAATGAGCCTTTTTAATTTGTCTTTGAGCATTAGTTTTAGTTTTCTGCTGCGAAATTGAATGAAAAACATTCCATATATATGCAGTAAACAATCAGATAACCATTCGTTAATCATTACACAACATTGTTGAATTCAAACGATCGTTACTTTACCAACACATGAAAAAGTGGATCATTTCACTGATGGCATTGCTATGCCTGCAGTTTTACGGTTATGCACAACCGTTATTAGGAATTTTGTCGCACGCGCACAACGACTATCAGCATCAGCAGCCTTTTGACGGCGCATACCAGGCAGGGTTTTCATCGATAGAAGTAGATGTACATCTGCGTAACGGCAAATTGCTGGTAGGCCACGATGCGAAAGACCTGAATGAATCCAGAACCCTCGCCACACTTTATCTGGATAAGATCAATAGCTTGCATTCATCAGGAACCCTGAGAAAGCTCCAGCTGCTCATCGATATCAAAACAGAGGCCCGATCTACGCTGGATGCCATTGTATCACAATTGAGTGCATTCAATAAGCTCATAAATTCTGGTCTTGTTTCATTTGTCATCAGTGGAAACAGACCCTCGCCGGAGACATATACTTCTTATCCTGATTATATACAATTCGATGGCAGACCCTGGGAGAAATACCTTCCGGAGCAACTGAAGAAAATTGCGCTGATAAGTGATGCATATCCTTCCTATTGGGATCGCGAAACAAAAATGCCTGATACCGTCAGGATCAAAGCAACGATCGCACTAGCACATGAGTGGGGAAAACCTTTTCGTTTCTGGGCCAACCCGGATACAGAAGCGGGTTGGAAGTTTTTAATGGATGTTGGTGTAGACTATATCAATACGGATCAGGTGCTTGAGTTGTCTTCATTCCTGAAGCGGCAGGATCCTTATGGCAGTCTAACCCTTCATGATAACCAACCAATGATGCCTTACAATCGAATGATCAGAAGCGCGGGAAAGGTAGTCAGGTTCGGGGACCCATCTGTAGAGAATCATGCACTTGATATCACATCGATCCCGGGTACTACGCTGTTTGCGGTGGAAGATAGGTATGGCTTGGTTGTGATGAGACTGTCTGGAGAAATCATCGACAGATTTCTATTCAGCAAGGAAAGCGGTGAGTGGAAGAATGCAGTGAGTACCTATTCCGGTGTCAAATCATTTATACAAGATGGGAAGACATGGATAGTGTGGTGCGCATCAAAGGACAAGACGGGTTTCCTGGTTTCTGCTGAATGGAATGGAAAGATCAGTAGGGTTGAAGGAAAGCCATTGGCATCGCAAAATAAATTGCAGTCGCCTATTCCAAATGAAGTGTATCTCGAGAAAGGCGCCACGGAGAATTACATTTATGTGGTTCTGAATGGTACCGATGAAGTGGTTAAACTAAGGTGGTCAGATAAAAAAGAAATTTGGCGCGCAAGAACCGGAGTTGCGCCATTTGGTGTGGTAGTGGTGAAAGACAAAGTTTATGTCACCAATTGGGGCGGACCTCAGGTCACCGATTCATCGAGGGTTACAGCCGGTGTGCCTTGGGGGCTTGCGTATACGGACAAGACAACGGGTGCCACTGCAGAGGGAACGGTTTCTGTTTTTGATGCAGGTTCAGGCAGGGTGTTGAAAGAGATCAGTTCAGGCCTTCATCCAAATGAGATCATATCATCAGCCGATGGAAAGTTTGTCTATGTCAGCAATGGAAATAGTGACGACGTGACAGTGATCAACACAAGGAATGATCAGGTTACCGAGCAAATACCAGTTGGCATGTATCGGGCAACATTTAAAAAGGAAGGGAGTTCACCCAACGGGTTGGTGCTGGATCGTGAAAATACAAGGTTGTTTGTTTCTAACGGTATGGATAATGCGGTAGCTGTTGTTCACTTGGGAAGGTTGTCTGCAACGCAAGGTAAAGGCAATTCATTTATAGAAGGATTTATTCCAACCGAGGCCTATCCCTCCGGATCGGCGATCATCAATGATACACTGGTGGTTGCAAATCTTGAATCTGAAGGCGCCAATGTGGTTAATGCCACAAAGAAGGCGCGAGGGATCCACTATCAATTGGGATCTGTAAGTATTATTCCATTGCCTTCAGCAGAGGGATTAAAAGGCTACACTGCTTTAGCATATGAATCAGCGATGTTCAGTAAAATGGACGCACTGTCTGAACTACCTCGTGCAAATATCTTACCCAAACCTGTACCTGAAAGGATTGGCGAGCCATCGGTTTTCAAGCATGTGGTGTACATCATCAAAGAGAACAAGACCTATGATCAGGTTTTTGGGGACATGAAAGGAGGAAGAGGCGATAGCACGCTATGTGTGTTTGGCGAAAGGATCACGCCCAATATTCATGCCTTGGCCAGAACCTTTGGTTGGATGGATAATTACTATGCATCCGGTAAATCCAGTGCGGAAGGTCATCAATGGAGCAATGCAGCGATTGTATCAGATTATGTGGAGAAGAATGTAAGGGCCTGGTTCAGAAGTTACCCGCATCGACAAACCGATGCGATGGTGTATAATAAACAGGGATATATCTGGAACAATGCTGTGACGCACGGGAAAACGGTGCGTATATATGGTGAGGCTTGTACTACTGAGTATGATGAAAAATTGAAGTGGTTGGACTTATACAGAGGTCTGCAGTCGGGCGCAAAACCCAGTTGGCAGAACACAACAACCATCGATAATATTCTTCCTTTGATCTCACCCTTGTTTCCTGACAATGATAACATGGTGTTCAGTGATCAACAGCGGGCAGAGATTTTTCTAAGCGAATGGGAGCAATTTGAAAAAGATAGCAATCTGCCTAACCTGATGATCCTGTCTTTACCGAATGATCATACAGCAGGCACATCGCCGGGTTTTCCAACGCCTAACGCAATGGTGGCTGATAATGATCTTGCGCTGGGAAGGATCATCGACAGGATCAGCAAGAGCAAGTATTTTGACTCAACGGTTATCTTCATCACGCAAGATGATTCGCAAGGTGGGTGGGATCATATTTCTGCATATCGTACCGTAGGGATGGTGATCAGTGCATATAGTCCTGGAGATGTCATTAAGTCTAACTATAACCAGACATCGATGGTAAGAACGATGGAGCAGATCCTGGGATTACCGCCGATGAACGTAATTGACGCAACGGCTCAACCGATGTTTGATTGTTTCGCAGATAGCAAGCGATCTTTCAGCTTCAATTACTTACCAACTAATATTCCTTTAGACGAGATGAACAAACCATTATCTGCATTGAGAGGCATAGAGAAGAAGTATGCAAAACAATCCATGAATGAAGTGTATAACGAAGTGGATGGTGGCGAAGACGATGAAATGAACCGCATCATCTGGTTCTACGCAAAGGGAAAGAAAAAGTATCCGCAGTCTGGTTTTTAGTGAACCGGTTTTTTATGCCTGATGGCTTTTACGATCTCCAACCAGAACGTACCGGCAAAAGCGACGGCCGCACAAATGCCAATCATACTCCAACCCATTTTCTGCAACTCAAAAAGATCCCGGAGAAACGGAATATTTAGCACGCCGATGATGAAGAGCAAGGTGATGCCGATGATCAACGGCAGCAGGTTGTTTTTGTATCTGATGGTGGTGAAGATGGTATGGGTAAAGCTCCGGTTCACCAGGGTTAGGAATATATTGCAGAACAATAGTGTGATAAAGATCATCGTCCTGGTAAGTGAGTTTTCATGTCCCTGTTGCATGCTCCAGTAGCCAATGCCAAGGCAGGCCGCGGTGATGGCAAGCCCCTGGACAATGCTGATCCCCAGTTGACGCAGACTCAGGAAGGTATTGCCCATCTTTCTTGGCGGTCTTTGCATGGTGCCGGGTTCCATCGGCTCGTTTTCATAGATGATGGAGCAGGTAGGGCCCATGATCAGCTCGAGGAAGATCACATGCACCGGTGAGAAAATATCTTTGAATGCCCATCCCAATAATAGCGGCAACGTGACCACGAGAATGATGGGAATATGAATCGATACTATGTATTGAATCGCTTTCTTCAGGTTGTCATAGATCTTCCTTCCCAGCGCAACAGCATCCGTCATGTGCGAGAGATCATCGTCTGTCAGAATCAATGATGCAGCACCCTTGGCTACTTCACTTCCGCGCTTACCCATTGAGATCCCGATATGGGCGGCCTTCAATGCAGGGGAATCGTTCACGCCATCGCCTGTCATGGCCACTACTTCGCCGTTGTCTTTGAGAGCATTGATGATCCTTAGTTTGGCTTCGGGAAACATCCTGGCGTAAATGTTGACCTTACTTACTTTTTGACGAAGGGCTTCATCAGACATTGCAACGATCTCTTTTCCTTCCAATGCATTTTCCGGATCAGGGTCCATGCCGATCTGCTTCGCGATAGCAAGTGCTGTTTCTTTATAATCGCCGGTGATCATCTTCACTTCGATGCCAGCATCATGGAAGGTCTTTATCGTTTCTACAATTTTATCTTTCGGTGGATCCTGAAACGCGAGGAGTCCGAGGAAGTCAAACGGGATCTCCTCCTGCGTTGCGGGCCAGTTGGTATTATCCCATCGGCCCCGGCCTACGCCCAACACGCGAAAGCCTTGCCGGGCATAGTTCAGGGATTGTTGTTCGATGGTTTGTTGATCAGTTGGCGAAAGTCCGCTTTGTTTAACCAATCTTTCCACCGCACCCTTCGCCGCTATCACACACTCGCTATTTTGATTTTGAAAAACGTGCGTCATCATCGGCGGTGAACCACCGATCGGGTATTCATGAATCTGTTTATAGTCTTTGCGGAGATCGCTGCTTGTGGTCTCGCCATATAGTTTATGGATCGATATTTCCATCGGATCAAATGGACTCGTCTCACTGCTCCACATGGCGTAGGTCAACACTTCTTTTTGCGCATCGGATAATGTGCCAACTGCAGTGTCTGCGCTTTCATTTCCTTGAAGACTGAAAATAGCGACCAGGTGCATTTGATTTTGCGTGAGGGTACCTGTTTTATCGGCACAGATCACCGTTGCCG
>Ga0214163_1001248_pt1 | contig 11154 bp, 8 predicted proteins | sample LakMenepilimnion_2_FD_153001 | JGI IMG/M metagenome (GOLD analysis project Ga0214163, IMG submission 153001) | Freshwater microbial communities from Lake Mendota, WI - Practice 15JUN2010 epilimnion v4 | ecosystem: Environmental > Aquatic > Freshwater > Lake > Epilimnion/Euphotic zone | place... | reverse complement strand
AGTTCCATTTGCTTTTCGTCGGTTCCAACTAGGGGAGTAGTCATGGCAGTTCCAGCACGCGCATATTTGAGCATCGGTGAAGTCCTTAATCGGTTGCGTGGAGATTTTGCAGATATCACAATCTCAAAGATTCGTTTTCTCGAATCCGAAGGTTTGATTGAACCGCAACGAACACCATCGGGTTACCGAAAGTTCACTAGTTCGGATTTAGAACGCTTGCGCTATGTTCTTCTTGCGCAGCGCGATCAATATCTTCCATTGAAGGTAATCAAGGACAACCTTGATGCTATTGATCGTGGCTTACAACCAGCAGCAGTCGGCGGAGTTCCATCCCCTCGGACACCAATCGGTCTGGCAACTATTGATGGCGAAATGGCACCGAGTGCATTCGGCGAAACCAACGAGATGCGCCTTTCGCGTGAAGAGCTTTTGAAAAACAGTGGTCTTGCAGAAGATCAACTTGTTGAGCTCGAGGGTTATGGATTGATAGCCCCTCGCGGCCGTCACTACGATGGCGATGCACTAGCTATTGCAAAAGCTGTTACCGAGATGGGTGGCTTTGGCATTGAGGCGAGACATCTTCGTTCATTTAAGTCAGCAGCAGATCGCGAGATTGGTTTGATTGAACAAGTCATCACACCATTAACTCGTCAGAAGAGCGCCGAATCTAAAGCTCGCGCAGAAGAGGTTCAGAAGGAGATTGCATCTCTTTCAATTCGTTTGCATGCCGCACTTGTTCGTGGTGGCCTGAACCGTCTTCGCTCGTAATCCTTGATCGATAGACACTGCTCATGTTGATCCCCATGGAGGTCATAGGCGTTCGCGTCGAGATGCCCTCGAATCAGCCAATCGTCCTGCTCAAGGAAATCGACGGCTCTAGGTTTCTGCCAATTTGGGTTGGCGCAGTTGAAGCCACCGCCATCGCATTTGCTCAGCAGGGGGTCGAGCCACCTCGACCGTTGACCCATGACTTGATGAAGAATCTGATTGAGCTCTTTGATGTAACGCTCATAGCCGTACACGTGACTGAGATTAAAGACGGAACGTTCTATTCAACCCTGAACCTTCGGGATTCAAAGGGGGAGCCTTTGAGCATCAGCGCCAGACCATCTGATGCCATCGCCCTGGCGGTTAGAACCCATAGCAATATTCTGGCTACCGAGGAGCTACTTAACGAGATTGGTATCGAGATCCCACAAGGTGAGGGAGAGAACCAGGAGGTTGAGAAGTTCCGCGAGTTCTTGGACCAGATCAACCCTGAAGACTTCGCCGGATAAGGCAAAAAACCCTCAACCTCAAGTAGAGGTTTGCTTCGTGTCGGTCGTTGTTTAGGCGTGTTTCGAGCCGTACATTTATCTCACTCCCCAAGAGAAATGAGCATTCCCCGTGTCCCCAGAAGAGATGGAAATTGGCTACAGAGGCGCTACAGCCTGCTCTGCTGCTGGAATTAGCTACCGTCAATTGGATTACTGGGCACGAACTGGATTAGTTGAACCAAGCATTAGAACTGCAAGTGGTTCTGGAACTCAACGCCTTTATGGCTTTCGCGATATTTTGGTTTTGAAAATCGTTAAACGTTTACTTGACGCTGGCGTATCGCTACAAAACATTCGTACCGCAGTTGATCACCTTCGTAACAGGGGAGTGACAGAGCTAGAACGCATCACTCTGATGAGCGACGGTGCATCGATCTACGAGTGCGCAAGCCCGGACGAGATCATCGATTTATTGCAAGGCGGCCAAGGTGTCTTTGGTATCGCCGTAGGCAAGGTCTGGCATGAAGTTGAGGGGTCTCTATCTGTCCTTCAGGGTGAAGTAAATGGTCACCCAACAGGTGTTGAAAATAACGATGAGCTTTCGCTGCGTAGAAAGAGCAAAGGCGCCTAATTCACCTTATTCTTCACTCCTGCCCTCGCACATTTGGCGAGAGGCCATGAATGGGATGAGGGATTGCAATGAGTCGTTCTTTTGAGGATCGTCATATAGGTCCAACATCAGTCGACGAAGCTGCAATGCTCAAGTATCTTGGTTATTCGGATCTAACCACCTTCATCAAAGACGTAGTACCGTCAAACATCCTGATCAAGGGTGTAATTGAAGATGCTCTGGATCACGGCAAGAGCGAGGTTGAAGTAATTGCTGAACTTCGTGAAATCGCTTCAGAAAACAAAGTTTTTCGTTCTCTAATCGGAACTGGGTATTACGGAACTATTGTTCCGCCAGTTATTAAGCGAAATGTTTTAGAAAATCCTTCGTGGTACACCGCGTACACACCGTATCAACCAGAAATTTCTCAGGGTCGCCTAGAAGCACTTTTTGCTTTCCAGACAATGATCTGTGAATTAACTGGGCTGGATATTTCAAATGCATCAATGCTTGATGAAAGCACTGCAGCAGCTGAAGCAATGACCTTGGCCAGACGTGCCTCAAAGTTAAGCGATGATGCGGTTTTCTTGATCGAAGAACATGTACACCCACAAACAAAAGCAGTTGTAATCACGCGTGCTAAGCCTCTAGGGATCACGGTTGTTGAAGTGGATTCAGGACATGTTGCGCGAGATGGTTACGACGGTGAATTCTTCGGCGCTCTTGTGCAGTATCCGGATACAACAGGGACAGTTATTGATTACACATCTTTTGCCGATTATGCGCATTCGAAAAACGCAATCGTAATTGCGGCAACTGATTTACTGGCACTTACCTTGTTAAAAGCACCAGGGGAGTGGGGCGCAGATATTGCGGTTGGCACAGCGCAGCGCTTTGGAGTTCCTATGGGATTTGGTGGACCTCACGCAGGTTTCTTGGCGGTGCGAAGTGGATTAGAGCGTTCAATGCCTGGGCGACTTGTTGGTCAAAGTATTGATGCAACTGGAAAGCCAGCTTTTCGTTTAGCGCTGCAAACACGTGAACAACATATTCGCCGCGACAAGGCGACTTCAAATATTTGTACCGCACAAGTTTTGTTAGCGAACATGAGCGCCTTCTATGCGATGTGGCACGGACCTGTTGGTTTACGGGAAATTGCCCAACGAGTTCATGGCTTTGCAGCAAGATTGCATGCTGCTACCAACAACCGAGAAGATGTTGTTTTCGACACTGTACACATAGTTGTGAAAGATGCTGCGGCAGTTCACGCCAAAGCGGCCAAACATGGAATTAACTTTGCGCGAATCAGTGACACCGAGATTCGGGTGTCATTTGATGAGGAAACAACCGAAGATCTCTTTGCGCAAGTGCTAGATATTTTGGGTTTGAAAGATGCGACAGGGGAGCCGATCCCGACAAAGTTTCTTCGAACCAGCAAGTACTTAACGCATCCAGTTTTTAACACTAATCACAGCGAAACCGGAATGATGCGCTATCTGCGCAATTTGGCAGACAAGGATCTTGCGCTAGATAGAACAATGATTCCTTTAGGCTCGTGCACAATGAAGTTGAATTCGGTTACTGAAATGGAAGCGGTTACCTGGCCAGAATTTGCATCGCTTCATCCTTTTGCTCCAGTTGATCAGAGCGTTGGAACTCGAAAGTTAATCGAGCAGTTATCCAAATGGCTAGTAGCGATCACTGGTTATGACGCGGTATCGCTGCAACCTAATGCAGGTAGCCAAGGTGAATTCGCAGGCTTACTTGCTATCCGCAATTACCATGATTCAAGAGGGGACCAGGGTCGCAATATCTGTTTAATCCCATCAAGTGCCCACGGTACAAATGCTGCCTCAGCTGTTATGGCAGGCATGAAGGTTGTTGTAATCGATTGCGACGAGAGCGGGAATGTCTCAGTTGCCGACATTAAAGCCAAGATTTCAGAGCATAAAGATGCTTTAGCAGCGCTAATGATTACTTATCCGTCCACACATGGTGTTTTCGAAACGGCAGTGTCAGAGATTTGCGAGTTGATTCACGAAGCTGGTGGCCAGGTTTATGTTGATGGAGCTAACTTAAATGCCTTGGTTGGTGTTTCCCAGCCCGGAAAATTTGGCGCAGATGTTTCACACTTGAATCTGCACAAGACTTTTGCGATTCCACACGGTGGAGGAGGACCTGGCGTAGGGCCAGTTATCGCCCGCGCACACTTAGCTCCGTTCTTACCTAACCATCCGATGGATGTTTTCGCTGGGCCAACAACTGGACCTGGGCCTATTTCAGGTGCACCGTATGGATCAGCCAGCATCCTGCCTATTTCATGGGCTTACATTCGCTTGCTAGGGGGAGAAGGACTTACCCACGCAACTCAAGTTGCAATCTTGTCGGCAAATTACATTGCTTCAATGTTGCAGGATTCTTATCCAATCCTTTACACGGGTGCGAACGGTCGAATCGCACATGAATGCATTTTGGATATCCGCGGACTAACTAAGGATTGTGGAGTCTCAGTAGATGACATCGCAAAACGATTAATGGATTACGGTTTTCATGCACCAACAATGTCATTCCCAGTTGCTGGAACCTTGATGATTGAACCTACGGAGTCTGAAGATATTCGTGAAATTCATAGATTTATTGACGCCATGATTTCGATTAGAGCTGAGATTCAAGAGGTTATCGATGGAAAGATCAGCATCGAGGATTCAGCGCTTCGCCATGCACCTCATACGGCGCTGTCGGTAGTAAACAGTGAATGGGATAGACGCTATAGCCGGGAAAAAGGCGGTTATCCGGTCGATATACAAGGGTTTGTCGCAGGTGAATCAATAGGTTCTCGAATGAAGTACTGGCCACCTGTATCGCGCATTGATGGCGCCCACGGAGACCGTAATCTGGTCTGTGCCTGCACACCGATGGATGACTATAGATAGGAGGGGTGTGAGCGCCCTTTCCTGGCTCATTCCTTTCTTACTTTACATAATGTAACTTATCGGCGTTATAGATAGGCTCGACGGGCTATAAGCAGGAGCACAAATAGCGTTCCTACCAGCGCCCAATCACCCGCAGAATTCCTGGGGGTTTTCCCTTGAACGAGATCTACTGTGGCGCGAATTGTGTCCGCAGTTCCCATGGATGTTTTTTGAATGACTTTGCCTTGGTAATCGATAACCGCTGAATAACCGGTGGTTGATACAGAAACGATATTTCGACCATGTTCTATAGCTCTGACCCGAGTTATCGACAATTGCTGCGCACTTTCTGCAGACATTCCAAAGGTTGCGCTGTTAGTTTGCACCGCCAAAATATTGGAAGAACGTGCGGCATCAACAAGAAGCTGATCATCAACTAATTCGAAGCAAATAATTGGGGCAATTACCGCATCTTTCACCTTAAAAAGTACCTGCGATTGTCCAGGTTCAAAGTCGGTTACCCGATCTGTGTACGGTGAAATCAGGGATGCTAATGAACGCAGCGGGATGTATTCGCCAAATGGCGTTAGATGTTGCTTGACATAGATCGGAGGTAGTTCGCCACCCCACAAAATTGATGTGTTGAGAAACTTGTTTCCTTTGCCAAGAATTGCACCAATTATCAAAGGCTTATCAATGGAATTGAGTGCTTGGCTGACATCTTTATTGAGAAACGGATCTACATCGACCGAATTTTCCGGCCACAGAACAAAATCGACATTTGAATCTTTAGCCAATTCTGCTTGAGTTCTTTCAAAGTGATTATTGAATACAGCTTTCGCTCTTGAATTAAAGTCCAATCCCATTTGCGGAACATTGCCCTGAATCATCAAAACATTTGTGGCAGAACCAATCGTCAAATTAACTGGAATAAAAAGAAGAAGAAATGGTGCAATAGTTATAAGTGAGAATTGACGTTTAGACCCAAAGTAGAGAATTAAGCCCAGCACAAGAACTAAGGCAGAGAGTGAAGACGCACCACCTATTGCGGCTATCTTCGAAAACGGTGCATCAGCTTGCGTGTAGGCGATACGAACCCAACCAAATCCCCCAAAAGGAAATCTATTTCGAACCTCTTCCATAATGATGAAAATGAGTGGGTAGGACGTCATCCCCCAACGCGAAACTAGCGCAAGCGGAAGATAGAAAAGTGACATCCCTAGCGCCAGAATAAGCCACGGCACAGAGCCAACAAAGGTGCTGCTCCAATGCAAAACAATCAGATTGACCGTTAATGCAAAAACAAATGATGAAAGCACTTTTCTACTAGTAAGTGATAACGCATACATGTGCGCAGCAATTGCGATGGGAGCAACCCACCACTTCCCCACTGGCTCATAGGCAGCTGAAAGTAGTGCACCAGAAAGTGCTGAAAGTAGAAGTGCTACCAACCCAATGCACTGATCAAACGATCGACACTAGCCCCCAAGGCGTAGCGCTCCTTGAATTGATAAATGGATGAAAGATCTGCAGGTGCTTTCGGCAACGCCAGATCTACTTTCGGCAAAGGTGCATCTCGGGCGACTCGAACAAGTTTGGGGGCGATTTTTAAATAATCGGCACCAGCAATAATCTTCTTGGCTAATGCAGGCGGAAGTGATGGGTGCGCTTCAATAGCTCCGGCAAGCGCGTCTTCTGCCGTTGCAAAATGGTTGGCTATTACCGCGGCTCCTTTTTCACCGATCCCCTTTACGCCGGGTAAGCCATCTGATGGATCACCACGAAACATGGCGAAGAGATCGTATCGATCCCCAGGAATTGAATACTTGTCAGCTACATATTTGAGATCGACTAGATCATGTTGCGAAATTCCCTTAGCGAGATACACCACTTTGATGTCCCGCGAATCATCAACCATTTGGAATAGATCTCGATCTCCAGTAACAATTCGTATCGGACCTTTTTCAATTTCAGCATACGTAGCCATGACATCATCAGCTTCGTAATCGTCAACACCAACTACTGGAATACCAAACAGATCTAAAAGATTCAAAAGAATTGGAATCTGCGGCGTGAGGGTTTCAGGCTCTTCTTCCTCTTCCCCGCCCTCTTCCTCCAAGCGATTAGCTTTGTACTCCGGAAAAATATCGACTCGCCAACTTGGTCGCCAATCACCATCTAGACAGGCAACTAAACGATCTGGTTTGTAAACATTCATTAAACGCGCAGTCATGTCAACGTAACCGCGGATCGCATTGACCGAAGTTCCATCGGGTGCGAGCAACGTGTCAGGCATTCCGTAGTAAGCGCGATACCAAAGTGAGGCGCTATCAAGGAGCATCAATGTCATATATCCCCCATGAGATAAGCAACCACACCGCGATCAATTCGCTTGACCGCATCCTTACAGACTGGCCGCAATTTTTCACTTGCACCGCCAATCTGGTTCAATAAATCGACTAACTGTTTTGTTGAACGTACGAAATCTCCGACAGACATGTCGCTGCCCTTTAAAACGCTGTTCAGTGAGTTTCCGCTCGCCCATTTGTAGGAGATAAAACAGAAACCAGCATCAGGTTCGCGCTGGGTTTTGACACCAAAGTCATTTTCAATTTTTTCCAGCGCAGCCCACAAGGAGATGATTTCGGTAAGGGTTGATGTGACCTTTTGACTCGGCAGCTTAGGCGCTAGATTTTCTTGCGAACGAGATTCAAAGATCATGCATGAAACCACGGATAACAGTTCGGTTGCATTAAGGTCATCAAGAAGTCCACGTCTGATTGATTCAGTAAGTAGTAGATCTGACTCAGCATAAATCTTGGTCAGAATCTTTCCTTGGGCCGTTGGTTTCTCACCATTGATGTATTCCAAGTGATCCAAAACTTGGCAAATTTGATCAAAAGTCTTAGCAATGACATGTGTGCGATTTTCAACGCGGGTTGTTAATCCATCGTTTTCACGCGTTAAACGTCCTGCACGTTCTGCAAGCCGGGCGTGATCTTCTCGCTCAGCACAACCATGACATGGATGCGACTTAAGGCTCTTTCGTAGATCTGAAAGTTCACCCTCCATGTGTCCGCGTTGTCTATTGTCAAAAGTTTTCCGCTGATCACGACGACTGAGCAACACTTCAACCTCTTTGATAGATCGTCTAAGCCGTGCATACTCGGAGAAATCTCCAAGATGACATTGCGCATCTTTCATTAATTCTTGGATTAGCGTTTCATTTTTACGGATCTGCCGAGTAAGTCCAACGACAGCTCGATCTGCCTGGAATTGAGCGAAAGAGGACTCAAGTGACCGGCGTGCAGTCTCGCGACCAAACCGCGCAATTAAGTTGATCGCCATGTTGTATGTCGGAGAAAAAGATGAACGCAATGGATATGTTCGAGTCGAAGCCAAACCTGCAGCTGATGCCGAATCCACTGTTGGAGACCACTGAATAACCGCGTTTCCTTCAATATCGATACCTCTGCGACCGGCTCGTCCAGTTAATTGCGTGTACTCCCCCGGAGTAATCGGCACGTGTGCCTCACCATTAAATTTAATAAGTTTTTCTAGAACGACCGTACGTGCTGGCATATTGATTCCAAGCGCCAGAGTTTCGGTAGCAAACACAGCTTTAACTAAGCCACGCTGAAACAAATCTTCGACCGCACCTTTAAAGCTTGGAAGCAAACCCGCATGGTGGGCAGCGATACCCCGCTCGAGGGCGGTGAGCCACTCTTGAAAACCAAGAACTTCGAGATCTTCTTCAGCGATGTTTTGGGTATACCGCAACGCAGTCTGTCGGATCTCGACCCTTTCTTCTGGCGAGGTCAGACGAAGGCCAGCGTGTAAACATTGCTTCACTGCCGCATCGCATCCGACTCTAGAAAAGATAAATGTAATGGCGGGCAACAGGTTTTCACGTTGAAGTTTCTCAATGATTTCTGCCCGGCTCATGCGATCTGACGGCTCGGTAAACCTTCCACGACGATTTCGACCCAACGAAGATCGCCGAATTGCCTCCCTTTCACGCTGAAGAATTTCGGGATTTATCTTTCCGGGCTGTTCAAACAGATCCATTAAGCGGTTGCCGATCAAAACATGCTGGAACAGAGGAATTGGGCGGATTTCGCTGACGATTACTTCGGTCTCACCGCGTACTTCGCCCAACCATTCGCCAAACTCTTCAGCATTTGAAACCGTGGCAGAGAGAGAAATAACTTGCACGCTCTCCATCAAGTGAATAAGAACTTCTTCCCATACCGCACCGCGAAATTTGTCTGCTAGGTAATGAACCTCATCCATTACAACGCATCCTAAATTAGTAAGTGTGTTTGAACCGGCATAGAGCATGTTTCGAAGAACTTCAGTTGTCATGACCAATATGTCAGCTTCGCCATTAATGCTGGTATCACCAGTTAAAAGACCTACGCGATCTTCTCCAAATTTCGCAACAAATTCAGAGTACTTTTGATTTGATAAAGCTTTTATTGGCGTCGTATAGAAACACTTTTTTCCTGCTTGCAAAGCAAAGAAAGCGGCGAATTCTCCGACCACCGTCTTACCAGCTCCAGTGGGTGCTGCGACTAATACTCCTTTTCCATCTTCGACGGCGTGGCAGGCTGTAATTTGGAAAGGGTCGAACTCAAAATCAAAAGTGAGTAGGAATTCTGTTGTTACAGGGTGCTGACCTCTCAACTTCGCGGCGGCGTAACGTTCGGCGGGAGTTGTCATGCGACCCACGTTTTCAGTACACCTGGGATACATTCAGCAGTTATCGGTAGCTGCCCGATTCTTTCGCCATCTGCATAGGCGACAGCTTTTGCTTCGATTCGCACGCTTTTGCTTCGGACGATTTCGACTGCTGGATGAGAAATGTGTGTTCCTGCAAATACTCTTGGAAAAACCTTTATGAATTCAACAGTTGATACTGGATGAAGAACCATCACATCAAAGAGTCCATCGGAGATATTTGCCGCAGGACACACCAACATCCCGCCGCCGTAGGATCGGCCATTAGAGACCGCTATTAGCATTGCTTCAGTGGAGATTGTTCGATCATCTAGGGTTATTTCATAATGACGAGGCTTGAATCGTGGGAGTTCGATCGCAATGGCAGCGTTGTACTTCATCGGCCCCTTAGGCCAGGCCATAGTGTTGGCTTTTTCATTCACGATGGAATCAAATCCGGTCGACAAAATTGCAGCAAACCATTCGCCATCTACCAAGCCCAAATCAATTGAGGTCGGAGAAAGAGTCGTAACTGCCTGCAGTTGAGCGTCAAAGGTTTCTAAACTCCAACCCAAAGTTCGTACAAAATCATTTCCGGTGCCAGCTGGAATGACTGCCAGTGGAATCTGAGCGGGTACCAAAACCTGCAAAATATTGTGCAGTAACCCATCTCCCCCAACAGCTATCACACCTTCAGTATCAGGGAATTTATTTATGAAGTGAGAGAGATGATCACCAAGGGCAACGGAGGTGTTGCCAGTAACAATCGTGTAAGGAATATTTTTCTGCGTCAGCCATCCTGCGACGTAAGTTCCAACCGTGGTTCCCTTGCCCTGACCTGCCACAGGGTTGATCACCAAAGCCCACATGGGATGACCCTATCGGCTATTCCTTAATGGATGTTGGTGCTTCAATCGACGAGCTGCTGGTTTCTATGGAATCGATTTTCTTATCGCGACGACGATCCACCAGAACAGCGATAAGGCCCGCCATAAAGTAGAAGAGGATCAAAGGTCCGGATAAAAGGACCATGCTCAAGGGATCTGCGGTTGGCGAAAGGGCGGCAACAAAGAAGAAAATCGTGAAAATCCAAATTCGCCAAGGTCTCAAAATTGTTTTACCGCGAAGGAAGCCAATCAAATTAAAGGTTAAAAGAAAAATTGGAAGTTCGAACGCAAGTCCAACAAAAAGAATTAGTCGTAGTACAAAGTCCAAATAATCATCGAATCTCACCAAGTTACTGATCGAATCTGGCGTAAAGCCAAACAACGCTTTTATTGCAACCGGAAGAATGAAGTAACCAAGTGTTGCTCCCATTGCAAAAAATGGCGTAGCTGCAGCAACAAACATCACGCTGGTGCGTTTTTCTTTTCTATGAAGCGCAGGTGCGATGAACGCCCACAACTGATACAACCAGAAAGGAGCTGAAACGATAACTCCGGTCAACAGCGCAACCTTGATTTGCAGATCCAGTGGACCAAGGACTCCACTGATGTAAAGAGCTCCGCAACTTGCAGCCCCGGATTCTTGCGCGGCTTTGAGGTCGCACACAGGCGCAGCTAGGGTGACGATGATTGAATCGTAGAAATACCACCCTCCACTAAATGCAACCAATACTGCAATCGCGGAACGAAGAACTCGTTTACGTAATTCGCGT
>Ga0214163_1001240_pt1 | contig 11200 bp, 3 predicted proteins | sample LakMenepilimnion_2_FD_153001 | JGI IMG/M metagenome (GOLD analysis project Ga0214163, IMG submission 153001) | Freshwater microbial communities from Lake Mendota, WI - Practice 15JUN2010 epilimnion v4 | ecosystem: Environmental > Aquatic > Freshwater > Lake > Epilimnion/Euphotic zone | place... | reverse complement strand
TAGATCGTGATACTATAATTGATAAAGACAATGTAGAAGAAATTATCGATTCTAATGTGAAATCTATTTTATTACATAAAGAAGATAATAATCAAGCAGATTATACAATCATTCATAATACGTTACAAAAAGACCCAACTAACTCTGAAAAAGAAGCCGTAGAACACATCTATCGTCAATTGCGTAATGCAGAACCGCCTGATGAAGATACTGCTCGTGGTATTATTGATAAATTGTTTTTCTCTGACCAACGTTACAACTTAGGTGAAGTAGGTCGTTACAGAATGAACAAAAAATTAGGTTTGGATATCCCAATGGAAAAACAAGTGTTGACCAAAGAGGATATTATCACTATTGTGAAATATTTGATTGAATTAATCAACTCAAAAGCTGAGATTGATGATATTGATCACTTATCAAACCGTCGTGTTAGAACAGTTGGAGAACAACTTTCTGCACAATTTGGTGTTGGTTTGGCTCGTATGGCCAGAACAATCCGCGAAAGAATGAATGTAAGAGATAATGAGGTGTTTACACCAATTGATTTGATTAATGCGAAAACATTGTCTTCGGTTATTAATTCTTTCTTTGGAACAAACCAACTTTCTCAATTCATGGATCAAACAAATCCATTAGGTGAGATTACACACAAAAGAAGACTATCTGCCCTTGGACCTGGTGGACTTTCGAGAGAAAGAGCCGGATTTGAGGTACGTGACGTTCACTATACACACTATGGTCGTCTTTGCCCAATTGAAACGCCTGAGGGACCAAACATTGGTTTGATTTCTTCCCTAGGTGTTTATGCTAAAGTAAATGGTATGGGATTCATTGAAACGCCTTATCGTAAAGTTACGAATGGGGTGGTAGATTTGATTTCTGAACCTGTTTATTTAAGTGCGGAAGAAGAAGAAGGTAAAATGATTGCTCAGGCAAACATTGAAATGGATGGAAAAGGAAAAATATTAGCGGATAAAGTTATTGCCCGTGAGGAAGGTGACTTCCCAGTTGTAGATCCTTCAGCCGTTCATTATACAGACGTTGCTCCAAATCAAATTGCTTCGATTTCAGCTTCTTTAATTCCTTTCTTAGAGCATGATGATGCGAACCGTGCCTTGATGGGATCTAACATGATGCGTCAAGCCGTACCATTATTACGTCCTGAAGCTCCAATTGTAGGAACTGGTTTGGAAAGACAAGTTGCTTCTGATTCCAGAGTATTAATTAATGCGGAAGGAAATGGTGTGGTTGAATATGTCGATGCTGAAAAAATCACCATCAAATACGACAGAACAGAGCAAGAAAGAATGGTAAGTTTTGAAGAAGATGAAAAAACATACCAATTAATTAAATTCCAAAAAACAAACCAAAGTACTTGTATCAACTTGAAACCTATCGTTAGAAAAGGAGACAGAGTTGTTAAGGGACAGGTTCTTTGTGAAGGTTATGCCACTCAAAAAGGAGAATTAGCTCTTGGAAGAAACTTGAAAGTGGCCTTTATGCCATGGAAAGGGTACAATTTCGAGGATGCAATTGTAATTTCTGAAAAAGTGGTTCGTGATGATATTTTTACCTCTATTCATATCGATGATTATTCATTGGAAGTTCGTGATACTAAATTGGGTAACGAAGAATTAACCAATGATATTCCTAATGTTTCTGAAGAAGCTACTAAAGATTTGGATGAAAATGGAATGATTAGAATTGGGGCTGAAGTAAAACCAGGTGATATTCTTATCGGGAAAATTACACCTAAAGGGGAATCAGATCCAACACCGGAAGAAAAATTATTGCGGGCAATCTTTGGTGACAAAGCAGGTGATGTAAAAGACGCTTCTTTAAAAGCTTCTCCGTCATTACACGGTGTCGTTCTTGATAAAAAATTATTTGCAAGATCCGTTAAAGACAAACGCAAACGTACAAAAGATAAAGATGATTTGGCTTCATTAGAAATGGAGTTTGAAGTAAAATTCAACGAATTAAAAGAAAAATTAGTTGATAAATTATTCTACATCGTAAACGGAAAAACTTCGCAAGGAGTAATGAATGACTTAGGCGAAGAAGTTTTACCAAAAGGAAAAAAATATACGCAAAAAATGTTAAATGCTGTGGAAGATTTCGCTCACTTAACAAAAGGTCAGTGGGTTTCTGATGATGAAACTAATTTCATGGTAAATGATTTGATTCACAATTATAAAATCAAATTAAATGACCTTCAAGGAGCTTTACGAAGAGAGAAGTTTACCATTACTGTTGGAGATGAATTACCAGCCGGAATTTTAAAATTAGCTAAAGTTTATATCGCAAAGAAACGTAAACTTAAAGTGGGTGATAAAATGGCGGGTCGTCACGGAAATAAAGGTATTGTAGCTCGTATCGTAAGAGACGAAGATATGCCTTTCCTTGAAGATGGAACTCCTGTTGATATCGTATTGAATCCACTTGGTGTACCTTCTCGTATGAACATTGGTCAGATTTATGAAACCGTTTTAGGATGGGCTGGAAAGAATTTAGGAAGAAAGTATGCTACACCAATTTTTGACGGAGCTACAATTGACCAAATAAATGAATTGACAGACGAAGCAGGAATTCCAAGATTTGGTCATACCTATTTATATGATGGAGGAACCGGAGAACGTTTCCACCAAGCAGCAACCGTTGGAGTAATCTATATGTTGAAATTAGGACACATGATTGACGATAAAATGCACGCACGTTCTATCGGACCATACTCATTAATCACGCAGCAACCATTAGGAGGTAAAGCTCAATTTGGAGGTCAGCGTTTTGGAGAGATGGAGGTTTGGGCTCTTGAGGCTTATGGGGCTTCAAGTACTTTAAGAGAAATCTTGACTGTAAAATCAGATGACGTTATCGGTAGAGCTAAAACTTACGAAGCAATCGTTAAGGGTGAACCAATGCCAGAACCGGGATTACCAGAATCATTCAATGTATTAATGCATGAATTGAAAGGTCTTGGTTTAGATATCCGATTAGAAGAATAATATTGTTGTTTCAAGTTTCAGGTTACATGTTTAGTGACCTGAAACTTAAAACTTGAAACATAATAAACAAATTTTATTGACTATGATGAATAATAGAAATAATAAAGATAAAAACCCAATTAAGCGGTTTAATAAAATTTCCATCGGATTGGCTTCCCCAGAATCAATGTTGGCTGAGTCAAGAGGGGAAGTGCTTAAACCGGAAACCATTAATTATAGAACCCATAAACCGGAACGAGATGGTCTTTTCTGTGAACGAATTTTCGGCCCTGTAAAAGATTACGAATGTGCTTGTGGTAAATATAAAAGAATTCGCTATAAAGGTATCGTTTGTGACCGTTGTGGGGTGGAAGTAACCGAGAAGAAAGTACGACGTGATCGTGTTGGACATATCAATTTGGTAGTGCCAATCGCTCATATTTGGTATTTCCGTTCACTTCCAAACAAAATTGGTTATATTTTAGGTTTACCTTCTAAGAAATTAGATATGATTATTTACTACGAAAGATATGTAGTAATTCAAGCAGGTATAGCCCAAAATGCAGAAGGAGATTCTTTATCAAGATTAGACTTTTTAACCGAAGAAGAGTATTTAAATATTTTAGATACCCTTCCGATGGAAAACCAATATTTAGATGATAATGATCCAAATAAATTCATCGCCAAAATGGGTGCGGAATGTATTATGGATTTATTAGCCAGAACAAATCTAGACCAATTGTCCTATGATTTGCGTCATGCTGCTAATCATGAAACATCAAAACAAAGAAAAACAGAATCGTTAAAGCGTCTTAATGTAGTGGAATCTTTCCGTGAAGCAAATCTTAACCGAGAAAACTTGCCACAATGGATGATTTTAAAAGTTATACCGGTTATTCCGCCGGAATTACGCCCGCTAGTGCCATTGGATGGTGGTCGTTTTGCAACATCCGATTTAAATGATTTATACCGTCGTGTAATCATCCGTAATAACCGTTTGAAAAGATTGATGGAGATTAAAGCTCCGGAAGTTATCTTGAGAAACGAAAAACGTATGTTGCAGGAAGCAGTTGACTCTTTATTTGATAATACAAGAAAAGCATCAGCAGTTAAAACTGAATCAAACAGACCATTAAAATCACTTTCGGATTCCTTAAAAGGAAAACAAGGTCGTTTCCGTCAAAACTTATTAGGTAAACGTGTGGATTATTCTGCTCGTTCCGTTATTGTCGTTGGACCTGAATTGAAATTGTTCGAATGTGGTATCCCTAAAGATATGGCAGCTGAACTTTACAAACCTTTTGTTATTCGTAAATTGATTGAAAGAGGAATTGTAAAAACAGTTAAATCGGCTAAGAAAATTATAGATAAAAAAGAGCCTGTTGTATGGGATATCCTTGAAAATGTTATCAAAGGACACCCAGTATTACTGAATCGTGCTCCTACCTTACACCGTTTGGGTATTCAAGCATTCCAACCAAAATTAATTGAAGGAAAAGCAATTCAATTACACCCATTAGTGTGTACGGCGTTTAACGCTGATTTTGATGGTGACCAGATGGCAGTTCACTTGCCACTTGGACCGGAAGCTATTTTGGAAGCACAATTATTAATGTTGGCTTCGCACAATATCTTGAATCCAGCAAACGGAGCTCCAATTACCGTTCCTTCTCAGGATATGGTTTTGGGTCTTTACTATATGACCAAAGAACGTTTATCAACTCCAGAAAAGAAAATTTTAGGCGAAGGTTTAGTATTCTATTCTGCGGAGGAAGTAAATATTGCACTAAACGAAGGAAAATTAGAATTGAATGCAAGAGTGAAAATTCGTGCAAAAGATTTTAACGAAAAAGGAGAATTAGTTTATAAATTAATTCAGACTACTGCAGGTAGAGTATTATTTAATGAAGTAGTACCTGAAGCAGCGGGTTATATCAATGAGGTTTTAACGAAAAAATCGTTAAGAGATATTATTGGTCGAATTCTTTCGGTCACGAATGTACCAACAACTGCGGCTTTCTTAGATAATATGAAAGACATGGGGTATAAATTCGCCTTTAAAGGAGGATTGTCATTCAGTTTAGGAGATATTATTATTCCTCACCAAAAACAAGAATTAATAGCAGATGCAAGAGAAGAAGTAGAGGCAATCACCATGAATTATAACATGGGATTAATCACAAACAATGAAAGATATAATCAAGTAATTGACGTTTGGACTTCTAAAAATGCATTATTGACAGAGTTAGCAATGAAAAACATTAGAGAAGACCAACAAGGGTTCAACTCGGTGTATATGATGCTTGATTCCGGAGCTAGAGGTTCTAAAGAACAAATTCGTCAGTTAACCGGTATGCGTGGTTTGATGGCTAAGCCAAAAAAATCAACTGCTGGTGGTGGTGAAATTATTGAAAACCCAATTCTTTCTAACTTTAAAGAAGGTCTTTCAATTTTAGAATATTTTATCTCTACGCACGGTGCTCGTAAAGGTCTTGCGGATACGGCTCTGAAAACGGCTGATGCCGGTTACTTAACCAGAAGATTACACGATGTATCACAAGATGTAATTGTGAATACAGATGATTGTGGAACATTAAGAGGAATCGAAGTTTCTGCCTTGAAAAAGAATGAAGAAATCGTTGAATCGTTAGGAGAAAGAATTTTAGGTCGTGTAGCTCTTCAAGATATTATCAATCCGTTGAATTTAGAAGTATTGATTGAAGGTGGTCTAGAAATTACCGAATCAGTAATGAGAGCGATTGAAGCATCTCCAATTGAAAGAGTGGAAGTGCGTTCACCATTGACTTGTGAAGCAACTAAAGGTATTTGTGCAAAATGTTACGGTAGAAACTTAGCAACCGGTCGTATGACTCAAAAAGGGGAAGCGGTTGGAGTAATTGCAGCTCAGTCTATTGGTGAGCCCGGAACTCAGTTAACGCTTCGTACATTCCACGTTGGTGGGGTTGCGGGTGGTATGTCTGAAGAATCAAATATCATAACCCGTTTCAAAGGTAGATTAGAATTAGACGATTTAAAAACTGTTAAAGGAGAAGATGCTGATGGAAAAGCAATTGACATCGTGATTTCTCGTTCTACAGAATTAAAATTAGTGGATGAAAATACAGGTATTGTATTAAACACACACAATATTCCTTATGGTTCAACCATTTATGTTAAAGATGGTCAAATCGTTGATAAAGGAACAATCATTTGTAAATGGGATCCATATAACGGAGTTATTATTTCTGAATTTACCGGAAAAATTGCTTACGAAGATTTAGAACAAGGACAATCATTCCAAGTTGAAATCGATGAGCAAACCGGATTCCAGGAAAAAGTAATTTCTGAAGGAAGAAACAAAAAATTAATCCCAACTTTATTAATTTATGGTAAAGATGGCGAATTGATTCGTTCCTACAACCTTCCTGTTGGAGCTCACTTAATGGTAGATGATGGCGAGAAAATTAAAGCCGGTAAAATTTTAGTTAAAATCCCAAGACGTTCCTCTAAAACAGGAGATATCACGGGAGGTTTGCCAAGAATTACTGAACTTTTAGAAGCTCGTAATCCATCCAACCCAGCAGTAGTTTCTGAAATTGATGGGGTTGTATCGTTTGGTAAAATTAAAAGAGGTAACCGCGAAATAATCATCGAATCAAAATTTGGTGAAGTGAAAAAATACCTAGTGAAATTGTCTAACCAAATTTTGGTACAAGAGAATGACTTCGTAAAAGCAGGAATGTCTTTGTCAGACGGAGCCATTACACCGGAAGATATTTTAAGAATTCAAGGACCATCGGCTGTTCAACAGTATTTGGTAAATGAAATTCAAGAGGTTTACCGTCTACAAGGAGTAAAAATCAACGACAAACACTTTGAGGTGGTTATTCGTCAAATGATGCGTAAAGTACGTGTAGAAGACCCAGGAGACACCTTGTTCTTAGAAGAACAATTAGTTCATACGAAAGATTTTATTATCGAAAACGATAAATTATTCGGAATGAAAGTGGTAGAAGATGCCAATGATTCTCAAAACCTAAAACCGGGTCAAATGATTACGCCAAGACAGCTTCGTGATGAAAATTCTTTATTGAAACGACAAGATAAACAACTAGTGTCAGCTCGTGATGTCATTACGGCTACTGCTACTCCGGTTCTTCAAGGGATTACAAGAGCATCATTACAAACGAAATCATTTATCTCTGCGGCATCCTTCCAAGAAACAACTAAGGTATTAAACGAAGCGGCAGTAGCTGGTAAAGTTGATTTCTTAGAAGGCTTGAAAGAAAACGTTATCGTGGGTCACAGAATTCCTGCCGGAACCGGTATGAGAGAATATGACAACAACATTGTAGGTTCGAAAGAAGATTACAACGAGATAATGGCAGCTAAAGAAGAATATAACTATTAAAAATAAAAAAATGAGTGATAACAATCAACAACAAAATCAAATAAACATTGAATTAGATGAAAAAGTAGCCGATGGAATTTATTCTAATCTAGCCATTATCAATCATTCTGCTTCTGAATTTGTGTTGGATTTTGTTACCTTAATGCCTGGCGTGCCTAAAGCAAAGGTAAAATCAAGAATCATTCTAACGCCACAACATGCCAAACGCTTACTCAAAGCAATTAATGAAAACATTCATCGTTTTGAAAGTTCGTATGGTGAGATTAAAGATACCGACCAACCGCAGATTCCTTTAAACTTTGGAACCGCCGGTCAAGCATAAAAATTTGATGTTTTAAATTAGAAGCCTTTCGTTCATTCATTCGAAAGGCTTTTTTTATGCCTTATTGCTATTTCAAGAAATCCTTAAAAACACTTATAATTAGCTATATCGTTTCCGGGAATCATCATTTTTTTATAAATCAACTCTATAAACTACCCTTTAAATCGTTTTATAGCAACAAAGTTACCGTTCGTCGATTATTTAGGTATTTTATCGTTTAATATTCATCTTCAGTGTAAACTACTCTATATTTGTAATAAAATAATTTGATTACCAAAATCATAAACCAAAAAAAACTAAATTATTAGATTACAAGAAATTAGAATTAATTTAAGTAATAATAAAAGTAAAAGAGTAAGTGAAAAAAATTAAGGAAATGTCAAAGTCTTAATATGCTATCATAAATACGAAAATTAGCTAGCTTTCTCCTAATCAAAATACCACAACCCTAAAAACCTGAAAAAAGCGCGTGAGTCTTCGTGTCTCAGCAAATATGTAATGAAAGTAAATGAAAAATAAATATAGCTCGGAATTTTTAATACAACCCTTGATTATGAAATCAAAAATTATTTTCCCGTCTATTAAAAATACCTTGAACAGTTTGTTCATTGCTCTTCTTTTATTTTCTTCGCTAGCAGGCGTTGCTCAACATGGGCAATATGTTTTAGATCATACATCCAATGTAGGTCAATATACAACGGCAGCCGAGTCAAAGGACAAAGGTTTAACTCCTTTTGTGCTTGATCGAAAAGCAGCTCGCAGCCGGTATTTGTATTTAGCCAGTGAATTACATATGGAAGGTGCATCCGCCACGCCTCGTGTAATAAGCTCTTTAGCTTTTAATGTTATCGAACTAGGTTCTAATGAAGCGTTGACAGATTATAACATCTCTATCGCTCAAACATCAGATAACAATTTGGCTAACAATATGAATCCTATACCAGGTTCTGTCTTAGTTAAATCAATTGCTGTTTTAAAAATTACGGAGTTGGGTTGGTTTGAAATACAATTTGATACGCCTTTCGCATGGAACGGCACATCAAATTTGATTGTCGAAGTTTGTAAAACCAATGCTGATGTCATTCCTCTTCCTAAGAATGTTACAGTAGCAACAACTACCCAAAGTAGTGGTACTTTTTTCAGATCATGGGCGTTAGTTAATAACATTAATGCAAACCCTAGTCCAAATGGATGTGAAATGATTGCAGCAAATAATCCTTTTAATGTTGCTAACTACTTAACAACTAATAGACGTGCACGACCAAATATTCGCTTTACATTCAAATGTAATGGGAACACTTCTCCTGGCCAAGCTTCTGTTAAATTAAATAATAATTATTGCTTAGGTGAGTCTGTAGAATTAGATGTTATCAATGGTGAACGTTCCTCAGGATTAGATTACCAATGGTTGTCATCTGATAACAATATCGACTTTTATGACATGCCAGGCGAATATAATGCTGAATTGGTTGTTGAAAGAAAGGAGATTGATTATTACTATTTACGGGCAACAGGCTGCAGCGACGATACACCAGATAATGGTAGAATTTTTTCGCAACCGGTTAAAGTAATAGGAGTTAATACTTGGAATGGAACAAACTGGAGCATGGTTAATTCTCCTATTCTTGCTGAACCTGTTCGAATTGACGGAGATTTTGATTCCGCACTCCACGGTGGCGTTTTAGAGGCTTGCTCAGTCGAAGTTTTGTCTGGTAATGTTATCTTTAGAAGTGAACACACCCTCAAAATTAAAGATAAGCTTAAAGTAGCAGCAACTGCCAACGTGGTTTTTGAAAATAATGCCAGTTTAGTGCAGGAAAACAACGTGGCTAACGAAGGTCAAATTAAATACCGTCGAAACTCGCAACCTGTTCGTTTGCTTGATTACACCTATTGGTCATCGCCTGTTAGCGGACAAACACCAAATGCATTCTCAGTAGGGACACCAAATAATAGAATTTATCACTGGAATCATTTAGTAAGTGTACAAAACTGGAATAGTGGTGTTCATAACATCCCAATGATTGCTGGAAAAGGATACATCATTCGTGCTCCTAATGGCTACCCAAATTCAGGTTCTGGTCAAGTTTTTAGCGGCGAATTTGCAGGTGTTCCGCACAATGGTGACATTACTTTAGCAACACAAGGTAAAAATCCTTCTATCGACTTACTAGCACCAGTGTATTGGAACTTAATTGGAAATCCATATCCTTCTGCATTAGATGCTGATGCATTTTTGATATCCAATAGCAGTCGTATTGACGGTACAATTAAATTTTGGACACACAATTCAGCACCAAGTGGAATATATCCCGGAAATCAAGCGTTAAATTATAATTCCAATGACTATGCAACCTACAACTTAACAGGGTACGTTGGTGGCGTGACTGGTCCTGCAGGATCTATTACAGACCCAAATGATCCGGGGTATGTTGCAAACACAACTGTTCCCGGACGTTATATTGCTGCTGGACAAAGTTTTATGGTGGCTGGCGGACCAACTTCCGGTGAAGGAACCGTTAAATTTTCTAATTCGATGCGAGTAGTAGGTGAAAATAAAACATTTTTTAAAAACGCAAATGTGATAGAAACGATTGAGAAAAATAGAATCTGGTTAGAAATGAGACATGAAGAAGGAGCATTTAAACAAACCCTAGTAGGTTATGTTGAAGGAGCTACCAACGGATTAGATTGGGGTTTTGACGGAAAAATGTTAGAAACTTCTCCTGTATTAATTTATACGAAGGCAGAAGAACAAAATTTAATTATTCAAGGAAAAGGATTGCCTTTTTCAGATACAGATTCAATTCCTTTAGGATTTTCAACAACTCTAGCTGGAAATTTTGATCTGAATTTATATCAATTTGATGGATTGTTTACAAACCAAGTTGTTTTTGTGGAAGATACCTATACAAACACAATTCATGATTTGAAAGAAGGTATATTCTCATTTCAATCTGTAGCTGGTGTGTTTGATGATCGATTCATAATTCGATTTGCAAATGAAACGTTAAGCATACCCTCTGTTGATTCAAATTCAGAAACAATTTTATGTTACGTTAAAAATCAAATTATTAATGTAAAAACAACAAATCAAACCCTAAAAAAAGTGGTCGTGTCTGATGTGAGTGGACGGATAGTATTTCAAAACAATACTTTGAACGCTGCTTCTTTAGCTATAGAGACCATTGCTCAACAAAACCAACTTCTACTTGTTCAAGTAACAAACGAAGATGGATTAAAATCTACATTTAAAATTATTTACTAAAATTGCCTTAAATTAATCTAAAATTATGGAAAAAATCTACGTTAAAAAGAATCACGCTACTCGTTTTTGCACTGTCGCACAAAAAAGCGGAATAGTTTCAATTCTTGCATTTCTCTTATTAAACCTTTTTTCATTAGAAATGAAAGCACAGGAAACCTATACATTGGGAACAGGTACCACATCCTATTCTACTTTAGGAATTAATCCATTTTCTA
>Ga0214163_1001237_pt1 | contig 11217 bp, 20 predicted proteins | sample LakMenepilimnion_2_FD_153001 | JGI IMG/M metagenome (GOLD analysis project Ga0214163, IMG submission 153001) | Freshwater microbial communities from Lake Mendota, WI - Practice 15JUN2010 epilimnion v4 | ecosystem: Environmental > Aquatic > Freshwater > Lake > Epilimnion/Euphotic zone | place... | reverse complement strand
AGTTCATATAACCTTTTGTTCTTCCTGTTGTTCCTGTCAAAGAACTTGGAGTAAGTTCCTCACCAACGATATTTTTATATACTTTGTTTATTTCGGGAAATAATTTACCTTTAACTGCTTGTGTTCCTATTGTGTTTGGAACAAATAATGGAACTATTTTTTTAGTATTTATAAATTCTTGTATTTTGTTTGTTATTTCTTTTTGACCTTCTAAAGATTGTAAAACTGTATTTAAGTTTGCAACTTTTATAGTTTTATCAGCAACAAATGTATTTTCTGCTGTAAATATTTCTGGTGTTGTTACAACTGCTCTTGTTGTTCTAACTGGTGGAATAATAGGTATTATTTGTTCTTGCTGTTGTTCTGGTTGTTCAAACGTACCAGCAGTATATTCAAAAGTTCCATCTTCATTTATTTTTCCCCAATCGGTGTCTACTGGTTGCCAATGATGTCTGCAATTATATCCACCCCTATCAATGAATGGGTCGCTTCCTGATTTGCCTTGCCAATCTGATTGCCATAATTTTCTAGCTTCATCTTCCGTAAATACTTGATTTGCGTGTTCAACACAAAAGTCTCTACTGTCTCTTATAATTGAACCATAATAAACAAATGAAGTTAAACCTAATTCATCTGCTCTAAACTTTGCAAATTGTCCATCAAATCCCATTAAGGCATCTTGTACTATTTGAGATGAATAAGAATAAAGATTTGCACCTGTAACTGTAGAACCATAAGTTTGTTTAAGTTCATCTACTGCTGTTTTAAAATCTTCCGTATTTGTTTTACCAGCTATTCTTTGTGCTTGAACAAAATCAACAAGTTCTTGTCTTTTTTTATCATCAGCTTGTTGGTATATACCATTAATTTTATCTCTTAAAGTTTGTATCATTTCTGTTATTGGCTTACCTACTAGTGTAGATTGATAAACTTCTTGTGCTAATGTGTTGCTAAATTCTGTTGCTAGGTTTTGAAATTGACTAAATGCTATTTTTTTTAACTGTTGAATAGTAACTAAATCTGCTTCTGTTATTTGTTTAAATTCTTCAGGTATTGGAAGTTTACCATAGGTTGCTACAATAGTTCCAGCAATCTTGTCGTAATCATTTATGAATGATTGAACTTTGCTTAAATAAAGTTCATCTATTGCTTGTTGAAGTTTTGGTCTTATTTCTATTGCTAATCTAGTATTAAATAATACACCATCTTCTATAGGAAGATTAGAAACACTAGAAACAACTCTTTGTTCTAATGTTCTTAATGTGTCTGTTAAAAGTTTTTGATGTTGTGCTTCTAAATTATTTACAGCTTTTTCTCTAATTAATTGTAGCTGTTGTAGTAGATCTTGTGCCACATTAAACTGTAGGTAAAGTTATTGGTTGTGGTTGAAACTCTCCTAGTGCCTGTGTTCCTTGTTCAATCTCAGCATCAATAATTACTAAAGTTTCATCATTATCAATTACAGTTCTAGCTATTTGTTTATCTAGTTCTTTAGTGAATGTAGTTGATTTAATATTAGAAGCTTTTGCTTGTTGTAATAATTCTAAGTCAGTTGCCCAATCTCTAATGTCAAATGTTGTAGGGTACATAACTTCTCCATCAAATACTGATTCTTGCCATAATGCAAATAGTCTCCAAATTTGTTCTTCAGCAAGTTCCATAAGTTTGGATTTCTGTGCAAGTCTAGCATTTAGTAATTGAAATTCAGTTCTTAGTGCAATACCAGATTGTATTCTTTCACCAGTTGCTCTTATAGAACCAACATGAGATAATCTATTAATTGCTTCTACTTTGTGTTCAATAGATTTCAAAACTCCATCTAAATTGCTACCACTTGGTTGTAAGATATAAGGTTTTAAATTAGCATCAATGTTATCAGGAATTTCTATAATAGAACCTGCACCACCGACTGCTTCAGTATCTCTTGTCTTAACTAAGCTTGGGTGATTTGATATTCTAATAATTTGTTCAATCTCAGATAGTTCATTGTAAATAGATTTTTGTAAATCAGCTATATCAGTTAAATCAGAAACTCCTAAACCTCTCATAGGTGATCTTTGATTGTATAATATAACAGCAGGAATCTTTCCAATAGGATTAGGAACTGACTCTACTAAAACTGGTTCATCTCTATTTGATGTTGGTAAAAATACTGTGTCTATTTTATCTTCGTACCAAATCTTATAACATTCTTTGTCATCTTCAATAGATTCTCTAATCTTTAAATATTCTAAATAATAATATCCATTTGGTGATCTTGCATACTTCCAGTCTAATACGTTCTCAGGAGTATATACGTTTAAATATGGTCTAATGTTTTGTTCTAGTTCTTCTCCTCTAGTCATTACATTCGTAGATGGTTTATCCACGAGAATCCAACAATGTCCATAAACAGAAGCATAGTTTTGTACTTCTCTCATTAAAGCATCAAATGTTCTACCTTCATAATCTGCATCATCTAAGAATTGATCTACTGATGGGTCGTCTTGTAATGTTCCAAGTTCTCTAGTTGGTGGAACTCTAAATAAGAATGATGAATAAATATCAATTACGTTTCTAGCATGATTGTCTAGTGGTGTGTAAGCAAGTCTTTTAAAGTATTCTGATTCTAATTCTAATTGGTATTCTTGTAAGAACTTTCCGTCTTGGTATTCTTTGCCACCTAAATATGATCTGATGAAATATTCCCATCTAGGCATCATACCTTTGTATTGTAAGTGTTGCTGTTCTATTTGTTTTCTTGTGTAAGCCATTATGAAAATCTCTTAGGTTCTGATTTAGGTAAGTTTGAAGTAATTGGGAAAATGTATTCTATTGCGTAACCTAGTGCGTCAGTCATGTGATCGTAGCCATTGTTCTTTTCAGGTTGATTTGTACCTTCTTTATAAACTTGTTTCATTAAGCTATTAATTAGTGTTTTGCAAGAAGGATTAATAAAAATACTTCTCTTTCCATCAAATGCTTTTAGTTTACTGTTCACAGAATTAACTCTATCTCTAACTAAAGCATGAGTAGATTTAGCTTTAACATTTAAACCTGCATTTTGCAAGATAGTTAGATCGGTGCGACCACCAGCAGAAGTTTTACGTTGTCTTGAAGCTGGGTCAGGGTAAACAATCATTTTAGATTTATTGTACCTAGATAATAATTCATCAATAAATTCATCAGTATTAGAACTATAAATAACTATCTCATCAAATACATGAGCAATACCATTCTTAACATGGAATAGACAAGCTGACATTGGGTCTATGTTAAAGTCCAAGCCAATATGAATTATAGCATCTTTATCGTATTTACATTCTTGCACGTTTTGTTCTCTATCAAAGTTGTAATAAACAACTCCTGAGTATGTTTCAAATGAAGCTAAATATTCTTGTCTAAATGTTCTCTCGTCTAAATCTTTTTTTGCTTGTTCTATTTCTTCTGCATCAACTTGACCACCATCTAATGTTGTGTACTTAAAAGATTTCCACTCAGGGTCATCTCCTAAACCCTTTTGGTAAATTTCATAAGACCAGTTACCAAATCCTCTAGGTGTTCCTATAAATAATACATTTCCTGTAACGTGCTTATCTGAAATAGTTGGTCTTAGAACTTCTGTCCAAGCTTCAACTGGTATATCTGCATACTCATCAAGTAATAGAAAATCTAATCCTACTCCTCTTAAATTGTCTGGTGATTTGTCTGCACCTTTTAAACTTATCTGGCTACCATTCCTAAGAACTAAAGATAGTTCTGTTTCATTAGCATATTTAATCCATCTCTTTTCAGTAGTAAGTCTTTTAAGTTGCTTCCACATAATCTCTTTAGACATTCTGTAAGTTGGTGCTACATAGAATATCTTTGAGTTAGGTTTTCTACTTGCGAATCTTAATAGTTCGTACATAGCTAAGTGTGTCTTGCCGAATCTTCTTCCTGTAATTAAAACTCTAAATCTTTTTGGACAAGTATATACGTCTAGTTGTGGTTTACTAAATGGCATTTATAATTCCTCTTTGAATAAGTTTAGTAATAACTTCTTCTTCCAATTTAACATCATGGTTATAACCTTTATTAGTTCCAATGTGTTGTACTTCTTCCATTGTATATCTGTTCTTAGTTTTAAAGAAATCAAATCCTGTAATAGTTACTTTGCATTGACAATGATTAAGTAACCAATAGATTGCAACAAAGCCAGTAGTTGGTCTGTAATAGTTATATCTAATTGTCATTTGACTGTAATCGTAAGTGTTCCATAGCCAAGCTTTTTTCTTAACCCAATCAGGCATACGTTCTGCTCTCTTACCATCTTTTTCAAAGTTTAATCTTACAATACATCTAATGTCAGGAATTGTTTTAAGCTTATTGTGTCCCTCGTTTACTAGGTTGTTAATCCATACATCACAAGGTTTATCTTGAACTCCAAGATTCATTCTAACTATTGAATTGTATTTGCTGTAATCAATCTGGTCTAACTTCTCACCATTGCCAATTAGTAATACATTCTTGCCTTTAAAATATTCGTAAGGATTAAACATTATTCTGAAAACTCTAGTGTGTAGTTGTTATAAGGTTTAAATAGTTCTCTCCACCATTTAGCTGATTCAATAGTTGCGTGTGCATTATAACCATTTGGAAGTATTGCTATGGCTTTCCTACAACATACAGAAATAAATACCCACTTCTTTGAGTAACTAAATATTTCATCAATGGCATCTTTAAGATTATCAACTGGGATATGTTCTAATACATCTGTTGAAATAACTAGATCAAACTTATCAATAGGTTTGTTTTGGTATTCAGGTACAGCAGGGTCATACTTAGTTGCGTTCCATTCTTCAGGGTGGTATTTTGCTTTACCACAACCATAGTCTAATATTGTTTCAATGCCTTTGTCTTTAATGATTTGATTGATAGCTGGTATAAATTTTTTTAAAGCTATTCCTTGCCACTTGTTATCGTCTTTGTGATACTGCTTTGCCTGTTCTAAGTATATATCGTAAAGATTAGACATTTCTAATAACTGCTGTGTGTGGTTTAAATTGTTTAAACATTTCTATCGTATGTGGTTTATGCAAGAAAGCAAAAGTATCTATTCTATCTGCATCATGCACTACAACTTTATCAGTATGTTTTAATATGTTGTTAAGATGTTTAATTCTATCTCTTACAAATTGTTCGTGATCTAAAAAACACATACCATAATTCTGGTTTATAAATAGTTCATTATTAAACTTAACGTGCAACTGGACATAGTTATCACAAGCAAGATAATCAAATCTTCTAGCCCAGTTTATATTTTCTACCATACTAACTAACTTAACTCCTTTTTGTTTAGCTATCTCTAAAAGTAAAGGTGTAGAATAATAACCACAACCAGTTTCTAGTATGTCTCCATTACAAGATAATGCTTCTTTAATTAGTATTTGTTGGTGTGTTGCGTATTCGTTTATAATTTGTGGTTCGTCAGGCATAATATATTTGTCTATTTTAGTTATTGCAGTTCTGTCTAAATGTAAAGCATCTGCCTTATCTTTGCCCACGTTTTTATAAGTTAATGCTATATCAGAACCTACTTCTCTTGCTTTAACTAAATCCTCGTAAACTAATGCGTCTATGTGTGTGTAGCCATTTTCTATTGCTGTTTTTATTCTTCTATTGCCATAGATACAAATAAGCTGATTAGGTTCTGCAAGTAATATAACTGGGTTGTATAGTAAATGTGCTTGGTCTAATGTTTTTATTTTACGTCTTTGCAATACTTGATTAATGTATTTAATATCTTTGTTTGAATAGACTCTAACATCAGTCCAGTTCTTATCTCCTTCTTGTCTATCTATCTGGCTACAATATTTAACCTTGTTAATCGGTACTGATATTATGTTGTCGTTCCTATGAATACTCTCTAATCTTTTTTCTGATAATTGCTTTTCCATCTTTTCCAGTCCAATGTATTGTTTTGATATTGTTATTTGTTTCTGCAAGTCTAAGCCATTGATATTCTCTAGGTAAGGTTAAAACTTTGTACTTATGTGCAATCTTGTTTAAACACTCCTGATCTCCATAAGTTAAGAACTTTTCACATTCTAACTTCCACTCTTGTAAGAAATCTTGATTGTTACAAACAACTAAACCTGATGCAAAGTGATTATGTCTATTGCACCAATCTTCAGTAACAGCAATATCATACCCTTGTGATAGTTCAAAGACATCTGATATGTCAGTAAGTATTTCTATGTCGCTATCAATCCAGCATATTTGTTTCTCTAAAGTTTCTAACATCATTCTTGGTTTGTAGTACCAAGCTTTCATTAAAGGTTTGTAAGATATGCTATTAGGGTAACTATTCTCTAATCCAAAGTCAGCTATGTAAAGTTTATTAGTTAGATGTTTGTTGTATGTGCCGATAAACCATTTAAGTATATCTTCATGTTCTTTATCGCTTCCAGTTATAAAGTTCATAACTGAATCTTAACTGTATTAGTGTAGATGTTAAACCAGTCAGATGAGTAATCGCAGTCTTGGTATTTCTCAAAGTAACAACCACCTTCTGTAAAGTGTATGTTCTTAGCTTCTGTGTTGTGTGGGTATTCGCCAACTAACCAATTCCATTCTAAAGGTAAGCCACCTACCTTATCAGTCCATTTGAATTGATGAAGTTCTAAACCAGATGCAGTATCAACATATTCTTTTGTAAGCTGTTTACATTTAGCTGTGTTCATAAGCATTAAACTAGACCAGTTCTTTTTCTCATAAACAGTTTGTATTTGATTGCCGAACTTAGATAAGTGCTTAGGTATGTAATCATGCTGACAAACCATAACTGCATAATCATCATTTCTTAAATCCCATAGTTCTTTGATGTCTGCTTTAAACAGCATATCGCAATCTAGGAACAATGCCCAACCATCATAGTTCATAAGGTAAGGAACTATAAATCTACTAAAAGAAAACTCAGTAGATGATAAAGTATTTCTTGGTCTTGTGAATGAGTCTCTTAGGTTTGGCAGATAAAGTGGTATGAATCTAACTGGTACTGAACTGTGTCTTAGTATGCTCTCGCTAAGTATGTGGTAAGCTATTTTTTCTTTGCTGTCATATCCAATAAAGACATTAATCATTTAGTTATCCGATCTTATGCTTTTATCTAATTCGTTCTCTAGTTTTTTAATGTATATTTCTTTAGCTTGTACTTCTTCGTTTAATCTGTCTATTTCTTTTTTAAGATTATAAATAACTACTTCAAGATCGTTTGTTCCTCGCAAACTTTTATCTAGCATCTTAGGTTTCTTACGACCACACATTTGTTCCACTTCCTATTTCTTTCTATTTTGATAAGTTTTTAAATATCTTCTGCCTAAAGCCACTGCTTCAGATTTGCTTTTACCTCTATAACCCCAAGCTTCTAAGCTTAGTTTTAATCTAGTCTTACGACCCTTAGTATCAAACAATCTACCCTGACTACTTCCCATTCTAACTAAGAACGAACCTTTGCGTCTATACTCAGTCAAAGTATCTGGTCTTGATTTAACTGGTGGTCTTAGATTGCTTCCAGTAGCACGATTGTATCTTGCTCTACCAGATGCAGATAATCCACCTCTTACATTCTTGTCAGATTTTCTAAGACTAAATTTACTCATACTTTTTTAAACTAAATTTTACTGGTGCTTGTTTCTTAACTTTTAAGTTATGCTTCTTCATAAGCAAATCAACTATACACTTATGACAAGCTTTAATATGTTGTTCAAGCTTATTAACCATTTCTCTTTTACAAAATAAGCATTTACTTGCCATCTGCAATCTCCTTCAATTCTATAACTTCTTTTGGTTCTTCGTGTTCTATGATGTCATAGATTGGCAAAGGAACATTGTCATCATTGTTTTGTATCTTATCGGTTTGTCCAAGATAAACTTTGCCTAACCACATAGCCATAATACTGGAATTAAGTTTAGTAGCAATGTCAAACTGGGTTTTTCTTATGTTCTTTTTTGCTTGTGCAACCCCTTGTTCCCATGCTTCTTGTGCTAATTGATTTCTTTGTAGTGTTGATTCTGAACAACCAATGATTTTGGCTATTTCTTGCTTACTACACATATAACTGGCTAAGTCTTTTATCTGATCTAATATTTTGGGTGAGAAGTCAAAAATGGGTCTCCCCCTACCATCTTTTTTATCTATTACTAGTATATCTTTACCCATATTAACCGACTATGTTCGTTAAATGTTCTATTAAGCTTTTTTTAACGATTTGTAAAGGAACTCTAGTAAATTCTGGTTTTGGTATAATACATGGCAGATTCCATTCGCTATACTATTGCATACTACTTCTTCAGCTTTTAATGGTAAATCTAGTTTATATTCGTCATGTATCATGTGTAAAAGTTCATGGAGTAATGTGTTAGTCATCTGAATATTATCTAATGATTTATCTATGGTAAGTTTGTTGTTGTCGCAGTCAAATTCACCGAATATCTTTTTCTTTGATGCTACCTCGTGGTCAATGTAATCTAACTTAATCAGTCTGCTTCCAAAGACTATCTCGTTAGGTAAACTCATTTTCTTTTAAGCTTCTTTGCTATGTAAAGGTTTTTAACAAAGCTAGATTTCTTACCGAACTTTTGACCTGCTGAACGTCTTGCAGTTTTATAAGCTTTCGTTTTAGTATTAAATGGTTTTGGTTTGCCAAGTCTTGATGGTCTTTTAGTTAAATAAATAGGTTTCTTCATTTCTTTTTTCTCGGCATCTTTAATGGCTTAGGTTTATAAACTCTATAAGTGCCTTTGGTCTTAACTTTGTTTGTATAAAGTTTGTTAAGTGATGTTGATGTAGTCTCGTTAGCCATTATATCTTGCCTTTGTATTTAATTAATACCTGCTTAACATGATTTGTGTATTCTTTGCTAGTGCTAAAATTGTCTAATGTATCAGCTAATTTAATAGGGTCTTTTGTTCTATTTCTTGTTTGTCTAAACTCTTGGTAATGATGATTATTGTTCAAAGTGCTTATGTAATGTCTTACTGATTGGCATTTAGATTTATAAGTTCTAACTCTCCAGTTAATTGATGGGTCTTGTAATAATGGCAACATACCTTCCTTAGACCATACTCTAACACCAAATAGATTATTGCCTTCCTTAGCAAATCTTGAAGTACCGAAGTTACTTTCAACTATGCTTTGTGCAATAATTAATGATGTTGGTATATGTTGATCTTTGTGTAAGTCCAAGTTTATGTAAGCAATACATTTCTGCATACTGGCTATAAACTTATCTGATGAAGTGTTATCTACTTTAGGTTCAAAGAAACCTATCTTCTTAATTTCATCAATAGTGCTTTGTCTTATTTTGTCTTTAGTGTGATCGTTTGGAAAAAATGTTCCAATTAAAAACACCATCATTAAAAATAACAAAATGACTGTATAGTCCCAAAGCTTGATGCTTAGTATTTTAGTATACATTGATTTTTAAGGTTTGATAACCTTCCAGCTTTACAGCTTATCTAATTAGATTTATTCCTCGTCAGAATCTTCGTCTGAATCTTCAAACTCCTCGTCATCTGAGTCGTCAAACTCATCATCTGATTCATTCTCGTATTCATCAAGTGAAGCTTCTACTTTGTCCCTGATCTTAGCATTAAGATCATCAGCTTTATCCAAAAGCTTTAGGATTTGTTCTAGGGTCTTGTCCATAACTACATTCTCCGTTTAGTTAATTCCGAATCAGTAAAGTTATTTTGGGATTATGTAAATATATAATTTTTAAAGGGTGGGCTTTCACCACCCATGCTTTTACCTAATTAGTAAGTGTATTATAAAGATTAGTTCTTTATTTTCAAGAGTTTAGTTTGTGTAGAACCCATTTTTCATAATCTTGTGCGTCAAGTCGTTCTTTTCCAATCTCCCATTCGTTTTTCACTTTGGGTTTTTCAATGATCTTGGTTTTTAAGTCTTGCAACAAAGGTATGGTAATTTTCTTAGGTTTATCAGTCATACTGCTAAGACTTATCTTATTTTTATCTATACTAGTAGTATTAGTATATATGGTTGTTTGTTCTGTGTGGGAAAGTTTGTCTTGGTTTTTTTCTATTTGTTGATATTTCTCATATTTTACAATGGTAAATATGCTAAGACGTTTGTGCAAAGTTTGTCTTACGTTTCCTGACGAAACTAAATTTTTAACAACAGTTCTAACTTTATCTTTAGAAATATTAAATTTTTTAGCTAAATCCCTGTAAGCTATTGAAACATCACCTCTATTCAAAGTTAGTTTCTTTTTTCTATACACAACTTTAATTGTCTTGTGAGAAGCCATTGTTAAAAGATACATAAAAACAGCAACTTCTAACTGATTATTAAAATCTGTTGAGTTATAAATTTTTCTGTGAAGTATTATCCAACCATCATTCATTTAACTTCTGCCTTTACTAAATCTATAATTTTATTTGTAAAAGATTTTAAACCATTCTTCTGGCAATCTTTAACACTTGCGTAAATTGTAAACCAAGATTTATTATAAGCTTTACCTATTTCATTATAAGATAATTCTGTAATTGATCTGATTACTGCTAGACAAACTTTGTTATGTGGAACTTCAAAGAAGTTTATGTCTTTATAAAGTTTATGATTGCAAAGAACTTTTTTTGTTGTTTCGGATATGTTCTTGATAGTTAAGTTTTCCATTGTATGCACCTTCCTGTTTTGCTTGGTTAATTTTAATACAAGGAGATATACTAGCTAACTTCATAGAAATCAATATAGGATTTATATTATATTTTTCAAAGAACTCTAATTCGCCTATAAGATGTTGTTGAGTATGACAAGTAAAGCACATTGGAATACAGAACCTATCATCTCTTATTCCTTTACCAACATTACCTACTTTTGGGATTGATCTTATATGACAGCATTGAACTTGGGTATCGTTACCACAAACTATGCAAGGAAATGAAGCTACGAACTTCTGATGCTTAATAGAACTAATTATGTTTGCCTTCGCTATTTGCATTACTTACGTTTGCGTTTCCTAGATTGAGATAATGCTATTGCTACTGATTGTTTCCTGCTACGACCCTCTTTCATTAACATAGATATATTTTTGCCTATGTTCTTTTTACCATATTTTAAAGGCATTTTAACTCCTATTTATATAACGTGGGTAAGGGAAGGCACTTACCCACAATCCCTAGTATCAAATATAGAACAAAATGGCAACGAATAAGTCATTGTTTTTAAATCAT
>Ga0214163_1001235_pt1 | contig 11231 bp, 15 predicted proteins | sample LakMenepilimnion_2_FD_153001 | JGI IMG/M metagenome (GOLD analysis project Ga0214163, IMG submission 153001) | Freshwater microbial communities from Lake Mendota, WI - Practice 15JUN2010 epilimnion v4 | ecosystem: Environmental > Aquatic > Freshwater > Lake > Epilimnion/Euphotic zone | place... | reverse complement strand
TTCCCAGCTATCTGCAAAGATGTCAATCTTGCAAGGGTAGGGGTGGGACCCGTCTAAAGGTTCGAGTACGTAATCGAATCCTTGAACAGCTGTCAAGTCCCCGTAGGACAAGGAGAAGACCTCTTCTCCAACCGCTTCACGTTTTTTCACCAAAGTCTTTCGACGGGCAAGGATCGGGGCACCGAACTGAGCTTCAACTTGGGCACCGGTTGAGAAAGTTAGCTGTTTCACTGTTTTCTGGGAGTAGAGAGATGGCGTTGGATTCCCCTTGAGGGGAAAGTTCCAGGTCGGAGTCGAACCGACGATACGGGCTTTGCAGGCCCGCGCCTTAGGCCACTTGGCGACTGGAACATTAAACCCTGTTTAAGGGTTCCCAAAGGGGGATTAAACTAGTTAGAGCCGGACGGTGTTGAAGCCATTCTGTACCAATCTAAGACGTGTTCGAGAGATAAGTTCCCTAAGGTGACACATCAAAGACCTCAGTGGCTGTGGGATAACCCACAAACAGTACTTCCCGAGGGTATCGGCATTGGTTTCTGCTCACGGGTTTGCCATTTCTTTTCAAGGAACTCAGCATCCCGCTGAGTAATTTCGACAAGCCTTTCGTAAAATCGTTCTAACTTTTGATCGACCTTTTCTCTGTCTAACGTCAGCGGCATGTTGTAGCGACCCTCTTCTAGTGCGATTAATGCGTCACGAACTAAAGTTTTGAGAGATCCCATTTGACTCCCGAGATGATACATCTCGTCTCGCTGCTGAACCAGGGAATTAATGTTTGCCATGACTTTGTAAGCGAAGGGGCTTGGATTGAGATTAGTTAAGCAATAATTGCTCTATTTGACCAAGGATGGACTCTGTATAACCGGCAATGAAGCCGTAGGCTTGCCTGGGGTCGGTTTCCCCCTGGACCCCTACACAACCGCATTCTGCGCAGTAGTGCTTTTTACGGGGCTTTTTAGGCCCGTCAGTTTGACCGGACAGAGCCTTGGACCGGGCTTCCTTCTCCGACTGAATGAGCCGGAGAATTTGTTGCTTGGTGGTTTCTTCCATGCACTTACTATAGCGTTTCTGCCGAGTAGAAACAAGCCGGGGAACCGGCCAAGGCAAGGCGGTTAACCGCTTATAGGGTGATTCCAGTTGAGGGCTAAAGCTGAGAAAAGACTAGGGCCAAATACGTGAATTGGTGAAGAAGCTGGTCAATGCCGATAAGCACCCAAAACTCCTTGTTAGTGGGTGAGAGCTTTAGGGTTCGAGCAAGATTTTGCTTTGACCAGTCAATGTGATAGTGCAGCACACCGTCAATTAGCCCTAAGAAGATAGACTCAGGAGGGAAGAAGGGAAGGAACACGAGCATTGTTGCAAGTGCGTGCTTCACCGAGTGCTGTATTCCAACAGGATGGAGGTAGGTGCCCTTGTGCTTCACCTCGTCGTCTGTTTGTAACAACCAGTCCACAACAAAGTGCTTGACAAGGAGCAAAGTCACAAGGAGCAAGGCTCGTGAGGGGTCCATACAAATACTCGCACTCAAAGAAAAGCCCCCAGCGAGAGTTGAACTCGCGTCTCCTCCTTACCAAAGAGGTACTCTGCCACTGAGCTATGGGGGCGTTCACCAGGGAGAACCAGGAAGAACCAGGAAACCGGCACGGTAGCTACATGCCTGAGAAGCAAAGGCGTGACCTTTTCTAGCTCGGGACCAAATACTCGGTGCCGGGGTTGAACCGGCGACATCCCACTTGTAAGGAGGGCGCTCTACCGCTGAGCTAACCGAGTGTTTATTTGGAAGATCTTCCTAAAGAAGTCTCAGGGAGTCAAGGTGGTCACCACCTCTAAGGGTGTGGGACTCTAAGTGTTTTACGTTAGTAAAACAGGTGCTCTATCGCTTTCAATCCAGGAGGACAAAAACGGAGTTTTGAATCACGTCCGACCCAAAGAAGACAGGACCGTCCTCAGTATCAAAATTGAAGTACTCAAGATCCTTCAGCTTAGTAGTTAATATCTGGGTGAGTTCTTTCCTTTGGTTTAGGTGTAGATCCACAGATACGAAGACACCCAGAGGGGTGATTGCTCTGATTTTCATCGTTGGCTCTAGGGTTCAGGGGGCGAGTCGAAGGTAGTTAACTACCAGATCAATAAAGAAGTCGTCGGTGTGCCCGTTCCCATGAATCTGAACAAACTCACGAAGCCTGTTCCGAATCTCACTAGGAGTTACAGTACCGTTGTCGAGAAGGTCAATTAGCTGTTCAGAAATAGACACGCAAAGTTCGTTCTCTTCACGAGCACTGAGGCACCGAGTGCTGCCGAAGGAAGTTTCAGTCGTTGGAAGAGTTTCAACCTCGCGGCCTGCCTCGATCCCTGCGTCTAGTAAAGCCATAACAAGGGACAGAAACCTCGCTTGAGACACAGGGTCTGGGTCAATGTGGCTTTCGGAAAACCGCTTGGCACGGTCAAGCAAACCGGGGGTTTCGTTTAGGGGGTGCATGGTGCTTTGGTTCCAACCTAATTACTATAGCGTTTCTGCACCGCAGAAACAAGGGTGTAAACCGTCGGTGCAAGGGCGGTAAACCGCCCTAGGACGGGTCGGTTAAATATGCCACCTAAAGGCTCGGGCAACGAGTTTGAAAACACCCATAGTAGGCTCGTCCGTAGCACCCGAACTCGGACAGGTTGGTGGTGCAGCCTGGCTGGCCTATCCACTCATCGAGATAAACTTCGGTGAGTTTGTGAGGGTGGCCTTCGTGGGCCGGGACGTCTACCCATTCGAAAATTCGGAAAATCGGTGCGGCTCTCAGGGCGTTACGAATTATTTTTGCAGGGTCTACGGTGTGCTGGAGGCAATTGTACATCCATACCTCGTCCCACCCTTCCTCTTCAATGTCTTCACCCAGCGAAACCGAAACCGAGATGTTTTTACTCGCGTACCGGTCAACGGTCCATTGGGGGTAGACAATTGGGTCTACAACTTTCCCTTTAGATAGGTTTACAGCTTTTAGGAGAAGACTACTCGGGCCACCCCCAATATCAAGGATTCTCTTTCCGGCCACGTCAAAACCGTAGTGAGTCTGACGCAATCCCATTAGTCTCCCGTAGACAAACTGCTTCGTTTCTTCGTCGTAAGTATTGCAACAGTCGCCCCAATAGGCTTTTTCAAACTCATAGTCTTCGTCGTGACTCATTTTAGAGTACCGTGGTTTACGGGGGGTTTGCGCTAGCAAAACAATGGGTGTGGTAAGGATTCGAACCTACGTGTGCATAACAAACCGGGTTACAGCCGGTTCCCTTCGACCGCTCGGGCACACACCCTTTACTTTGAGCTGTGACTCAAAGGTTGTACAAGATGATTGTTTTTCTACCAAAAAGAAATTTGTGAATCGCTGAATCATCTTAGTTTTGCATTCGCAAAACAGTCCGAGAGGGGAATTTCGAAATCCCGACTTCTGGTTCCCAAAACCAGCGCTCTTCCTCTGAGCTACCCCCGGTTAGAGCCGTTTCGTCTTTTATAGACCCGGACGGACAGACCGGGTGGGGTATTCCCCGAGTGGAACCATGGGGTTACGATCCCCATACCCCCTGCTTGCAAAACAGGTGCTCTACCAATTGAGCTATGGCCCCTTGCGCTAAGCGTGTAACTTAGGTGTTTTACCCTACTAGGGGCAAATTGCTCTACCAGTTGCAAGTTTGTTAGTTTCCCTAGGCTAAATCCAACTACTTTCAAGGTCGGTGAACTTAGGCATTTTCGTCACTTGCTCGGCGAATCCAACCGCTCAGGGCCCATTGCGGTTGGTATCGGAATGGCCGGGATCGAACCGACGACTTCTCGCCCCCCAGACGAGCGCTCTCCCTCTGAGCTACATTCCGTTATAGACCGTTTACCCGCCACGGTCAAGGAGATTGACTTAACTCTTCAGTTAAAACTGTGAGCAGTGTCGGCACCACTTTCTAAGTCAGTTCCGAAGCTTGTAACCGTGGGTTAAACAAGATGATTGTTTTTCTACCAAAAAGAAATTTGTGAGTCGCTGAATCATCTTCGAAAATGCTATCGCATTTCTACCCTGTTAAGGGAAGATCGGAAATCTCGGCATCGAACCGAGTACTCACGGGCTTCAACCGTGCGCTTTACCCTTCAAGCTCATTTCCGTTGTGACCAAGGTTCGTGCCCTGGAAAGTTGTTACCCTTGGGGGAACCCCGAAGGCAAACTGGGCGCACGGGACTCGAACCCGCAACCTTCCCCATCTCAGAGGACGCTCTGCCATTGAGCTAGCACCCAAAACTCCCTAGCACAGTATCTGCAAATACCATTTTAAGGAGGGTTAAGCAATTGCAGTCGCTTCACCTGGGGACTTTCACCCGTTTCCCCAGTGGGGTCACGATCCTGAGGGGACTCGAACCCCCCTTCACCGGTAGACAGCCGGTGGCCTTCCCTGACGGCAACAGGACCATATTCCCGGAGTAAATCCGGGAGGGGCCAGGAAACCACTCCTGGACTTTTGCGGGGCTATAGCACAAACCTCGCCCACAGTGAGTTATCGGCTCATGTCAGGTCTCTCACTAACCTTGCACCCCGCTCTTTTTCGTACACGGGGTGTCCCTTAAACAGGGCACGCTGTATCTTTCTGGTCAGGGGGCCAACAGTGCCCTTGCCCGCTTTACTGTATTCCTGACACCACAACGTGGCAGTCGGTTCTTGCTTAAGCGTTGAGGCAACACCCTGGGAGGGAATCGAACCCCCGCAAAACCTACGTCCGTAGCGTAGTGCTCTTCCACTGAGCTACCAGGGCAAAAAATTAAGATATTGACACCCTTCCCGCCAGGGCCAGGGAATCGAACCAAGGGGGGGCAATATCAGGCTTGTACGAACCTTGCAAGGTTCATGTTCGCCTCGTGCGCTCGTCAGCGCAGTACCGACCGAGAGACTCGAACTCTCACTCCTTTCGGAACCTGATTTTGAGTCAGGCGCGACTACCAATTTCGCCAGGCCGGCAATGTTTAAATTTTCAAGTTGCCCCCCGCAAGAGCGGAAGCGAGGCGGAAGCCGAGCTTCCCAACCACCCTTTTAGTATAACCGGTTTCACCGTGGGGCGAAAGGGCGGTTTACCGTCCGTTTGCCGAGCAAACAACACGTTGTAGAGGATTCGAACCCCTACAGGGAGTTTTGGAGACTCCAGTCCTACCGTTAGACGAACCACGTAGGTTTGAGTTTCGCGTTAGCGAAAGCGGGTAACAGGATTCGAACCTGCGTGAACTATTCGCCTCTTGTTTGGAAAACAAGTGCTCTACCGCTGAGCTATACCCGCATTTTACTTTAGTTTTCTCGTGAGAGAAAAGAGCGGTCGACGTGACTCGAACACGCGACTTTCTACTTGGAAGGAAGACACTCTACCGACTGAGTTACGACCGCATTTTGCTTTAGTGTGATTTCGCGTAAGCGAAAAGGGTGATAGACGGGACTCGAACCCGCTAATTACTGGTTCACAACCAGTTGCCTAGCCCTTTGGCTTCTACCACCATTGTAGGGGAGTTTCTGACTAATTTAAGCTAGATGATTGTGTTTCCAATAACGAAGGAGTTAATTGCTGAATCATCTACTTTTCTGCAGAGCAGAAAATGGCGGACCGGGGAATTGAACCCCTGTTCCTCTGGGTTATGGGCCCAGCGTGACTACCGTGACACTCGTCCGCGTTACACCTTTACTATAGCGTTTTTAGCTAGGAGTAAACTTCTCAAGGCAAGTTTCGAAGATAGGATTCGGACCTATATAATCTCCTTCAAAGGGAGGTGTCCTACCGTTAGACGACTTCGAAGCGGCTGCCTTGAGTAGAGAAGCTATGATAGCTTCCCAAGGGGAAAGTAAACCCTTAGCTGATGTAGCAGGAAAGGAGCAAGGTTGGACTTGAACCAACGGCTTGCTTTGCCCTCCGGCGTTACGGTCCTTTACCGGGGCTTTCCTTAGAAAGCCTGAGGAGGTTGCCGCTCTACCAACTGAGCTACTTGCTCTTTGCACCCTGAATTAAGTCAAGGAGCTAGAGTTCTCCGTAAAGAGAACATACCCGCCGGGAGACTCGAACTCCCACGCCTTTCGGCACTAGTTCCTAAAACTAGCGTATATACCAATTTCACCAGGCGGGCTTGACTGTGATCCCTATTGAAGGGAAAGAGCGAACGAAGGGATTTGAACCCTCGACATTCTCGTTGGCAACGAGGTACTCTACCGCTGAGTTACATTCGCATTGCTCCTTAGTGGTGTAAAGCAAAGTACACCCCATCAAACCACGATATTTAAGCGTCGTGGTCAGCGCAGTTTCCTTCTGCATTCGCATAAGGTACGGAAAGGGTGGGATTCGAACCCACGGAGGGGGCTCATCACCCCCTCTCTAATTTTCAAGATTAGCGCCTTAATCCTCTCGGCCACCTTTCCAGGGTGTTTTCTGCAAAGCAGAAAATGGGGCATCTCGGATTCGAACCGAGGACTGACCGGTTAAAAGCCGGATACTCTACCGCTGAGTTAATGCCCCCCGTATTAAATTTTCAAGTTGCCCCGGAGAAACCGGGTCAGGGGGTGAGGAGCGAAGCTCTCTCAACCACCCCTTTAGTATAACGTTTCTGCGGGGCAGAAACAAGGGCGGGAAACCGCCGTATCAAAGGGTGAACTCAAATACAACCTTGCGAACGAAGAAATCGTCAAGGTGGCTGGAGCCGTACATCCTGACGCAGTCCTGCAGCTTCGCAAGAATCTCGTCGTGGGTGGGAGCGGATGCCCCCTCTTCCAGAAGCTCAGTGAGTTCTCTAGCGATGGAGACACAAAGTTCGTTCTCTTTGCGTGCACTCAACCCTTTAAGGGTGCCGAAAGTTGCTTGAGCCATTTTGATTTGGAGGACCAACGGTAACAATTTAAGTTTAGCCGGTTTCACCGTGAAGCAAAAGGGCGGGAAACCGCCCCGGTTCGTTCGGTTAACTGAGCGAATCACGGAGCAAAGCCCAACCAGGGAATCGAACCCTGCTCTGCAGTTTACAAAACTGCTGCATCACCACAATGCTTGAAGGGCATTTTTCCTTGTAGTTCTTCGGAGAGAACAACGGAAGATGTGAGATTCGAACTCACGGAGCTGCTTGCGCAGCTCAACTGTTTAGCAAACAGTCGCCTTCAGCCACTCGGCCAATCTTCCAAAATTTCTCGTTGGAGAAATTGCCCCAACCGGATTCGAACCGGTATTTCCACCTTGAGAGGGTAGCGACCTAAGCCATTAGTCGATGAGGCCGTTTTCTGCGAAAAACAGAGAGTTTGCTTAAGCAAAGTAGGAATGACAGGATTCGAACCTGTGTATCTCGGTAATCGGCCGAAGGTATTAGGCCACTATACGACATTCCCAGAAAACGAGCAGTTACGTATGATGCTCAGCACAGGTTTCCCAGCAAAAGGGCTGAGAGGATGGGAGCACTCGGGAACGATCCGAGGGCCTTTTCCGTGTCGAAGAAACGCTCTACCACTGAGCTATGCTCCCAACCGGAGCAGTCACGCTCCGTACCTAGTTTCCTATAATTGCCTACTCGTGTCATCGCGGAAGTTGACGAAACTTCTAGAACTTTCGGCTCAAGTGGTGTTAGGCACCAGACTAAAGTGGAGAGACTCGAACTCTCATAGCAGGATTACGTCTAGCTGTCACCTGCACGGTGGTTGCAACCATGAGCTAGGAGGTTGCTATTTGTTCACAACCCCATCCGTATTGGCTGAATCCACACCGCCGTATACCAATTCCGGCACACTTCGTTTTTAACGTCCGAAGAGAATCTGAAACAGTGTCCTCTTCTTTTTAGGGGCTGTTGCCCAGAAGTTTCTCACGGTGACTGCTTGACCGTTGCCCAGGTCTATGTTTGACGTGGGTATGGAACGGTCCCGATTTAAGAATCCTTCCTGAAAAGCCCTTGAAGTTAAGGGGTTTGCTAGGATGGCCCTAAGTTCCGGAGAAATTGTTCCTTTCATTTTAATTTTCTCGGGTAAGAGAAACTGGAGTGGAAGGATTCGAACCTTCATTGTCTTTCGACACTGGTTAACAGCCAGCTGCATTACCAGTTATGCTACACCCCATTGAGCCCTGCATTACGGCAGGGGGGTGGTAAGACGCACTCTAGGGTCGCGAGCGTCCCCGTGTGAGTACGAATCGTTACTGAATCCGGTTATTACTGTCCCTTAAGTTGCAAACCGGCAACCTCGCTTAAGGAATTTTCGCGTTAGCGAAATGGAGACAATCGGAATTGAACCGATCACAAGTCGCTTGCGAAGCGTCCTCGCCACCTTGGAACATGTGCCCCCGTTTTCCTATCAGGAAACAAAAGTTAGCCGATAGGGGCAGAGCGTCTCACCTCTGCGAGGAACGTTTCAGTTCGTTTTCCCCCTTAGGGAAGTTGCCCGAAGGCAATGGGTTTGGTGGGATTCGAACCCACAACATACCGGGTAAGAGCCGGTTACTCTGCCAATTGAGCTACAAACCCGAACCCCAAGTTTAGAAAGCACCATCGCAGGTACTTGGGCAACCTTTTTCGCTAACGCGAAAATGGGAACGGCCTGATTTGAACAGGCGGCCTATCGGTTATCAACCGATTGCTCTTACCGCTGAGCTACGCTCCCTTAGTGTTAAATTTTCAAGGTTCCTTTTGCTTTCGCAAAAGCCGAGGAGGCAAAGGTGAAACCCTTAACCACCCCTTTAGTATAACCGGTTTTGCCGTAGGGCGAAAGGGCGGTTTACCGCCCCCTTCACCCCCGGTCAACATTGAAGTATTCACTCAGGAATGCTTGCGTAAGCAAACATGGCGAGAGGCAGGATTTGAACCTGCGATCTCCAGCTTATGAGACTGGCGAGATACCGGGCTTCTCCACTCCGCTATAAAGACCTAGCATTTTCAGTTCGGTTTTCGTTTTACGAAAAATGCCCAAGGGCAATGGGTATGGACAGGATTCGAACCTGCAATGCCAGAGGCGACTGGTGTACAATCAGCCCACTTTTCCTTAGTGAGACATACCCGTGAAGTTTCCGATAGGAAACAATGGGAGCGGTAGGATTCGAACCTACGAAGCATTGAGCAACCGGGTTACAGCCGGTCTCCTTTGACCACTCGGAGAACACTCCCATTTTGCTCTGCAGACACTGCTTTGGGTTGAGCCACCCCTACTTTGTATCCCTAAAGTAGTAAAAGAGGTTTTTTGCAGTAGCGGCTGCTAGCTAACCGCCATGGGAGAGGAGGGAATTGAACCCCCGATGGTTCGATGTGACGGTTTTACAGACCGCTCCTGCACGTATTGCCAACAGCAGGCACTCTCCCTTGGTATCACGTCTCAGATTTTCGGTTCTGAGTTTCCCGAAGCATGCTCCCTGTGAGTTAACAACCCTTGCGAGGTTCTCTTGATACTCCAATCGTGATTGTTTTTCTGCAAAGCAGAAAGGGGTCACCGGGGACTCGAACCCCGAACCATCTCCTTAAAAGGGAGCTACGCTACCAATTGCGTCAGTGACCCAGTTTGAATTAAATTTTCAAGTTGCCTCCCGCAAGAGCGGAAGCGAGGCGGAAGCCGAGCTTCCCAACCACCCCTTTACTATAGCGTTTTTCACCGGGCAAGTAAAGCGGGGAAACCGTCCTGATTGGGACGGTTAACCACAGTTGCAAGCTAGCTTAGCGCACTTTACAAAAAGTAAACCTCTTTCAGGCGTACCATTTTCCGATAGACTCGTAAGCTTCTACGATCTCTGTGAACCCCAGATAGCGAACGAAGTCCACCAGCAGCCTGTCGGCTTTCACGTGGTCACCTTCTTCGTCTCCCTTCATATTTACTTCTTGACCCTCTCTAATCTGATTCAAACCTTTCAGTGTCTGTTGGGCTTTGAGAAAGTTTTCAACTTTCTGTTCGATAAAGTGACGTTCGGTTTGGTCTTCCATAATTCTTGCGTGGTTTGCGTAAAGTGAGTACGGGTCAGTAACCAGCTTTCTCTAAAGCTTCGCGTACCATGTCGATTTCGTCGTTCCAGGCGTACATTCCATCTAAGCTGTCTAGCCTTGCGGTCAAGGCATCAAAAGCCAGCATAATCTCTTTGCTGTCACGTTCGTTAGCTTTGGTTTCGTTGGACATGGCGTTGATGGGTTTGACTGTGGTAACTATAGCGGTTTTCACAGGGGGGTAAAGCCGGGAAACCGCCCTTAACGGGCCTGTCAACCCTACAACCCGTACAAGCTTACGGCATTGTGCGATTGAAAAAGTCGTAGCCAGGGTAGTCTCCTCCCCAACTGAAAAATTCGTAAGTAATGTCCTTAAACTTCCGGGTACTCGCCAGCTTCTGGTCAATAGACCAGCCGTATTGAAGAAGATTGTAAAGGCTCCTGGCGAACCCTTTATGGAGTCTCAGGAGAAAAACTGCCTCGTCCGTTCCTTGAACCTTACGAACTTTCCACAGGGCTTTTAGTAGCTTTTCGCACGCCTCATAGAGAACTTTAAACCGTCTTTTCTTACCTACAGGAAAAATCTTGTATTTTTCGTAGTTTGCTTCCGCCTCAATTGCGTCTGCGTGGGCAGTCTCAAAGTCTAGGTCGTTGTCAGCAACCATGAAGAAATTCCCTGAGACAACTCCACCAGAGCACTCTGTTGGCAGGGCAATGGTGTCGTAGTTGATTTTCATGGTTAAATTCGGAGTTTCCAGGGACAAGGTGTAAACTGAGTCGAGTTAAAGCACTGGGAAGGGTTTCAACAGGACCCCGTCGTACCCCTCATCTGTAAGCTCCTTTCGGTACGCTTCAGCGTGTTCCTGACGCACAAAAAGACGCAGACGGGCATCTTCGAAACCAAAGGAGTCAACAAACCCGTAAGGTTCGATCATTACAGCAAAGACTTCCATGTCCTTTTCCCTGAGGGGCGGTGTTGCCCTGTGTATATATACTATAGCGTTTCTGCCGAGCAAACCAAGCTAGAAAACCGCCTTATAAGGGTAGGGTTTACCGCCCTTTACGCAGTAAAGACCGCCCTCTTTACATGAAAACACGGAAGGCACTGTTGAGGCTCCAGTGCCGATGTCATGACGCTAGCCCTGCAGGCTAAGGCTCAGTCTTCGTAGTCCTCTCTTGTGACCATCCTCAACATCTTCAGGAAGTCTCTTCGTTCTGGTGAATCACGTTTCTCAAGCATTTCTTGAACCGTCTTCCATACCTTGTCAGTTGGTGTCTTCCCCAGCTCATTTGCCAAATGCCTACCCCA
>Ga0214163_1001234_pt1 | contig 11231 bp, 15 predicted proteins | sample LakMenepilimnion_2_FD_153001 | JGI IMG/M metagenome (GOLD analysis project Ga0214163, IMG submission 153001) | Freshwater microbial communities from Lake Mendota, WI - Practice 15JUN2010 epilimnion v4 | ecosystem: Environmental > Aquatic > Freshwater > Lake > Epilimnion/Euphotic zone | place... | reverse complement strand
CATAAAGCCTGGGCGGTCCACGATGACTTTCCAGAAGGTGAATAACCAACCAGCGAAGAACAACAAAGTTAATATTAGTTTCATAAAAGTAATAGTGAAGGGAATTTATAAAGAAAGTCAAGAAAAAATGTCCACGGAGTCGAACCGTTTTTCACATAATATGATTATGGGCCACCACCTTCTAGCTAGAAAGGCTGGACAAAAATGAATCAAGTAGATGTTCGGTGTATTTGTCAATTTCCGCACCGTAGCCAATCAGCCCTAGACATATTAGGCGATTATTTTCATTAAACGGGTATCTACTTGAAATTGAATCAGTGGTGAAGTTGCAGCAATTTATCTTCACTTTACATATACCTGCTTGGATAGTATCCTCACTGAAAATTAGATAGAATCGTATAGGCCGTGAAGATTTCAAGAGTCTTTGGGTCTTGCCATCCGTCGCACCCTGCGAAGTCCAATTAGGCCGAAAGAGCGGCATTTTTGTAACCTCTGATACGATTCTAAAAGTTTTTAAAGAACAAAAATTGGTGGACTTTATCGTTGCCCGACGACGGTGGATTTATACCACAGGCTCCGTACTGATTACCGTTTGCCATTTTTTCAAATTGGTGCCTCCTCCGAGATTCGAACTCGGAACCCACTGATTAAAAGTCAGCAGCTCTGAACCGTTGAGCTAAGGAGGCGTAAATTGTAAATGAACGAAATTAATTATGGTACAATCATACACATATTCATTTAAAAGTAAACAACAAAATGGTGCCCCCGAGGGAATTCGAATCCCTGTATGCACCGTGAAAGGGTGATGTCCTAGGCCACTAGACGACGGGGGCAATAAAAATGTGTTTTAAAAGAACAAAAGTGGTGCCCCGAGAGGGAATCGAACCCCCATTAACCGCTTAGAAGGCGGTGGTCCTATCCGTTGAACGACCGAGGCATTAAAAAGAACTAAAACCGAGACACTTGAAGTGTTGCTCAATTTCATAATACAATCATACATCAATGTCGGTCAAAGTAAAACAAATAATGCAACTTCGACTGTGTTTAAGTTGTTGATGGTCAACAACCGCACAAATTAATGGATAATGACTCTACATTTTTTTGAGGAATCTGATTTTAGAAGTGTGTCCCAGGACTTTCTCCAGCGTTTGTAATTCGTGGGGCAAAAGCTACCCTCTGGAATTTTCTGGTGGGTATCAGATTCAACACTATCCTTCTTCATGGAATCAAACCCCCACATATGAATCTCCGTGTAACCGTTCTGCATTAACCAGAACACTCCACGATGCCCAGTGGATTCACCAGCCCTCAGTTGATGATGCATTACATCTCGAATCTCGGGAGCCGGATTGCATTGAGTCGCAATCTTTTTAATTGCATTCGGGATGATGACGGGAAAATTCAACTTCAGTTTATTGTTATGGATGTGGTTGATCACCACCTTGTCCATAATGAAGGTCGCCTTGAGCGGCAACGCAGGGTCCGACAGGTTACATCCAAAGATGTCACCCTGAGGCGTATTGATAAAATCCTTTCGAGAAGGACCGTTTCCGAGAATATGTGCAATCATAGAGTGGAGCGGAAGAAGGGACTCGAACCCTCAACATCTTCGTTGGCAACGAAGTGCTCGACCATTGAGCTACTTCCGCAAATTGTTTAAGTGGAGCTTCCAATCAGGGTTGAACTGATGACCTCGTCCTTACCAAGAACGTGCTCTACCAGCTGAGCTATGGAAGCGTTTGGTATATGTATACATGATAAATGGTGCCTCAGGTGGGAGTCGAACCCACAAAATTTAGATTCTAAATCTAACACGTATGCCAATTCCGTCACCGAGGCTAAAAAAGTGGTGCTCGGAGAGAGATTCGAACTCTCAGCAGCTACTCCCTCAAAGTAGTGTGTTTACCAATTTCACCATCCGAGCAAAAAGTTATATGGTACCCACGATGGGAGTCGAACCCACAGTTGAACAGATTTTAAGTCTGTTGTGTCTACCAATTCCACCACGAGGGCATAACATAAAATGGCTCCCCAACTAGGGTTCGAACCTAGACTAGGTGAGTCAAAGTCACCTGTGCTACCATTACACAATCGGGGAAAAGTGGTGGACCCGGTGGGATTTTAACCCACGATCTAGGGATTATGAGTCCCTTGCTTTAGGACGCTAAGCTACAAGTCCTCGAAATTGGCTGGCAAAGTAGGACTCGAACCTACAACCCTCGCATTAACAGTGCGATGCTCTGCCATTGAGCTATATGCCAAAAGTGGTCCGAGCGGCGGGATTTGAACCCACAGTCTTCTGCTCCCAAAGCAGACGCGATAGCCAAGTTACGCTACGCTCGGATGAAATTGGTGGTGCCGGAGGGAGTTGAACCCTCACGCTATTCCGGGTAAGAACCGGATGCCCGTCCACTGTGGCTTCAGCACCGAAAATAATTAACGTCCGACCGATGGGTTTGCACCACGAGAGGTTCCTGAGTCAACTGTACCTCTTTGCTATCGACTTTAACGTATCGGACGTTTAATTCCGGTAATTAATCGGAATCAAAATGGCGGGATGGACGGGACTCGAACCCGCGACCTTCTGCGTGACAGGCAGACGCTCTAAACCAGCTGAGCTACCACCCCTAAAGTTTCACACAGCCATTATTGTCATTGATATAAATCGAGAGGACTACTGTGTATGTTAAATTATTTGAATAGATGTAGCTTTGCTTTATATGACTACACTCCAGCGAGTTTCTTATTTACGCATAAGCTCCAACACGTTTAATGTTTCCCAATAAACGTACTGTTATGAACTCAGAGGCTTTTCGTTACTTCCATGTTTTTCCGCTGACGGTTAGACCCCGTGCTCGTACCGAAGATGGAAACAATCTTCTACATTCCGAGCTGCTATTCAAAATTGGATCCTTCTGCCATACAAGTCTTCCAGAACATTTCCAGAAGATGAATGCACTTGTATGCGTTACACTCTTAAACCCCCTAAAGGAACGCAACCTTTTACACAGGTATAAGATTGCCCAGTTTCTTAGCAACATGGAGCTTTACCTTAGCGCCGGCGAATGTAACGGTCTGCATAAACACAGAAGAAATTAATTTGATAGTTGATTCCGTACCCAAGACTATTAAAGCTGTCCTCATTAAGGGTGTGCTAACTATCAAAATTGAATTGCGGGCTGGACTCGATACCAGCTGACAGCGCCAAATATCCGCGACTTAGCGGGGTCCCTTGCTGCCGTGGACTCGGAAGGCTGCGTGTCCTTCCACGCCGCCGCAAATTGAATGCGATTGTGACCGCTTATCAGGTCACTACAAGCGTGGAGACTAAGATCCCTCTATCGCAAATTGGCACGGACGGAGGGAATCGCACCCTCATAAGGCAGTTTTGGAGACTGCTGCACTACTAATGTACCACGTCCGTAAAAATAAATGGGGCGATCAACGGGGCTTGAACCCGTAACCCCGAAAATCACAATCTCGTGCTCTGGCCAATTGAGCTATGATCGCCGTAAATGGAGCGCCAGACAGGACTCGAACCTGCATGTGTCTGTTTTGCAAACAGAAGTTTAGCCTTTCAACAACACTGGCGCCTAAAATGGTAGTAGCGGTGGGAATTGAACCCACATAAAAGAGCTTATGAAACTCTTGCCTTAACCAATCGACCTCGCTACTATAAATTAATTATTCGGTCGGAACTTCAATCGAAGGTCTTATCGACCCGCGCGGCTCACTACGCCGTCCTACGTCGTTAAGTGTGTACGACAACACGGACTTCTACCGTTAACCGAATAAATTTTTGCTAAGATAAAACATTAGTTACTTCTGTAATTATCCGTTAATCGCTACCCTGATGCGGTAGAGTTTTCACTGACGCCTTACCGTCCCGATATGCAAAAATGGTGGGAGCTTCTGGTAACGATCCAGATTCTTGCCGTCTTCAGCGGCACGTGAGCACCTGCTTCACCAAACTCCCGTAAATAGTTTTGATAGTGTATGGTTGGCTTGCTCAAACACCCTACAAGTGCTTGGCCGGACTTCGAACCCAGTTACACGTCTTCCATATGCCGTAAGTTTTTATAGACGAAAACATACACTATCAAAATTAAAGGTCGAGCCAAGAAAAGTGGCTGTTGGTTATTAGCCAACCGTTTCATCGAATCCTACAGACGCGTTCTTTCGACCTAAAATGGTAGACCCGGAAGGAATCTAACCTTCAATACAAAGTTCGTAGCTTTGCGTGATATACGTTTCACTACGGGTCTATAAAAATGAGTAGTACCGATTGTTCCGAGCACGGTTACCTGTTGTTCAACATACTGAATGATAACACCGACTCCTGTTTTACGAACAACTGGATTTCTACTCAAAATGGAGCAGTGTGACGGGTTACATTCACCCATATTACCAATCACCGCGTTCATTGAACTCGGCTACCACACTACATAAAATGGTGGGCACGCTTGGACTCGAACCAAGGGTTATCCGAAGAGGGGACATTTACAGTGTCCTGCAATAGCCGCTATGCGACGCGCCCAAAAAAATAGTGGACCGTATAGGAATCAAACCTATCGACATTCTGTTCCATGCTTTAGCGTCATGTTGAATGTTCAACGTATTAACACCCGTGAGTGTTAAGATCAGTTTCGGTCCAAAAATTGGTGATGTCTCTCCATCTGTCACTTTGTTAGTCGAGCGTGTACAGTGCTTCTAACATAACGTTTTTGTTTACGTTTAAGATCATTAAAATTGTCATTTGAGTCAACCTCAATTTCGCCAATGACGTGGCGTTTGCAAAATGGATATTGATGAAAGAATAGAGTCGAGCCAACCAACAGGTTCCCGAACATTTAAGTGGTTCTGTCTCTCATCAATAAAATGGAGCGGTATCCGGGTAACGATCCCAGAACTCAAGTTTGGAAAACTCACGTGTATCCATTAACACCTATACCGCAAAAATGGTGGTCCAGGTCGGATTCGAACCAACGACCTATGCGTTATCAACACATTGCTCTAACCAACTGAGCTACTAGACCGAAAATGGCGGAAATAGAAGGATTCGAACCTTCGGGGCTTTTGAGGACCCGAGACTTTAGCAAAGTCTTGCCTTAAACCACTCGGCCATATTTCCTAAATTGGAGGAAGGGGTGGGATTCGAACCCACGGTCGTTTTTAGGCGACTCAAGTTTTCAAGACTAGCGCCTTAAACCACTCAGCCACCCTTCCGTAAAATAACAGTAGTTACATTGGGTTGTAACCTTCCCCAGACTCAACAGGTTTGGAGTTCTTCTGTGGAAGAACTTACTGAAAATGGAGCCCCCGATGGGATTTGAACCCGCAACCGCTTGTTTACAAAACAAGTGCTCTACCATTGAGCTACAAGGGCAAACTAACATCCCACCATGCACCTAGAAGCATTGCTGCTTTCACGGATGAACCCGACATTCAGTGCAGGTAGGAAAAATTGCCCGGCTGTTATTTAAAGACGTCCGGGGCTCGTCTGTTTTTATTTGAAAAAAGAACTAATTTTACCCCTCTCAGCCTTTGCTGGTTTGGATACCCTTTGTCGGTCGTTTGGACTCCTTAAAGCCGGAGTCTGGCAGTGAAATTGAAAGTGATAAAAAAACCTCTGAGCTTTATGGCCCAGAGGTTAAAGATAATTTCGATTTTAGATCGACCTTATTTTTAACCCCTGTAACCTGTTCCGCGTACGGACCAGAACAAGCCACAGCTATGTGGATATTGTTCTGTATTTGATTTAATCTGTACTGAAAGCATTTGAAGTGTTTGTTGATTTATTTATAAGACAATCATACCCTATTTCCATCAAAAGTAAACAACAAAAGCACTTATTTTTAAAGTAATTGAAGCCATCCATTGATCGTCCAAACCTTCAAGACGCCTTCTTCCTCATCATGCCACACCGCCCCGACGATCACATTGGGTGTAACTACAGACGATACCACAGTTAGCTCCGTAGGTTTATCAAGATATGGATTGCTCATTGCCGGTGACAACAACCCCGTCATGGTCCGGGGTATCGCAATCTTTCGTACATCGTATGGACGATCCAGATCTTTATAATACGGATACGATTGAGCACGATAAGAAACCTTAAATTCTGCCGGCGGTGGCTTTGGAAGATGCTTGGCTAGATTGTCAATTAACGAACTCATTGTAGATAAAGATATGGCTTCCATTCCTCGCGGATACCCATATCCTCGGGAATTTGAACACCGATTCGGATACGGTTCTTTGGAACCACTTCCTTGCCATTGATGTCGAAGTATGGAAAAATGTTGTCCTTGGCAGCATTACAGTCGCGGCAGGCAAGAACAAGGTTGAACCCGTCATTGGTACCACCCTTCGACTTGGGATGCACGTGATCCTTGGTGGCAACGCAGAAAGGTATCTTTTTGAGGCAGTACTGACAGGTGCCCTTATAGATGCTGTAAAGACTCCGAAGTGAGGTTTGCTGACCACGACGAACAGTATGTCCGAAGTGAGTAGTGCAGACGACGATGGTCGGAATTGCCCATTGCTTTTCTTCACCGCTGATACGGTCGGGAGCCGAACGTAAACAGGGCTGATTAGAAAATAGTTCTATGGTGTTCTTCGACCAAGAATAGCCGTCATTGTCTTCACGACCGTCCCATGGAATTGTGTTACCACTGGCGTCAATACCGTGAGCCCTACCATTCATCATATGACGCATGCACGCACGCGCAGTAAAGAAGGCATAGGCTTGGTACGAACCGTCAAGCACCAAGGTGGTCCGTGCGGTTGCATCAACGGGCGTCAATACATTAACCTGTAATTGATTTAACAACTGAAGAGAAGCCTTTTCGTGGGACATTGTATTTGCGAGCGTTAGAGTAGGATTCACCATTGAGCACTTGGCAGTGGCCAGCGGTTTTGTGGTCCCAGATCATGATACCAAAGCGGTTGACCTTGGTCTCACGTGGGACGAAGTTAGGGTCGGGTAGGATACCAGACCGAATAAGACTTTGAATGATTTTGTCGTTGGACATTTTAGTAAGTGGTAAAACAAACACCCCAAGCGGGCGCGTTTTCATCTTTTTTAAGACCTGGATAACCTGGATAAACAGGATGGGTACGCGCAATTGTATCATAGTTAGCATACTCAGAATTGTAGACTACTGCTTCGACGTCTCCATGTTTGGCCTTAACAGCATTGAGTTCGTTAATTAATTCGGAGATTTTCATATTTAAGAAAGTAGCAGAGTTTTTATAAATGTCGAGACTTATTTTTTCTTTTTAAACAAAATGTTATGGATCGCATTTATGTCGTCGGCTGAAATTTCGTCGGTTTTGAGAAATGAAGCGAACACATTTCGGATGTCTCTTTTCATTGAGTCAAGTTCGATCCACTCTGCAATGTCAATGTTTTTTTGATTTGGTTTCATTTTTCAAACTTTGAATTTTTGCCTTCACTTGGTCAATTCTTTTTTTCGTAGCTTCGATTTTTTCTTGGCTTGGGTTTACGTCGGTCAACAGATAACGAAGATTTGTTTCGTTCCAAGTCAATTCAAATTCCGCATTTCTTAAATCGGTGTTGTGTTTCATTTGTAGAATTTATGATTTTCGATTGTTTGTTACTTCTTTTCCTTTTCGAGAATCTCCTTCAATTCCTTGGCGAAATCAAGGACAAAGTATTCATCCAATCCAAGATCGCCCTTACACCAATGATCCCCACCGAGGCGCTTTGCGTGCTTATTGAAAAGCTTATCCACTAGTTCTTGAAATTCGTCGTTGGTCATTATGATATAATCCTACACTAAATTGGCTAAAAGTAAATCAATTAGATTGTCCTAAGTTGTTGATTAGTAATGTCAATGTTTTTTTGTTTTGGTTTCATTAGCTTTCTTCCCATTTGCCAATCGTGCGGAGAAAAGCCTCGGCGCGTTGCGCGGAGGTTGCGAAATGACCGCCATTCCCATCGTCTAGGGCATCAGCGTAATCCCTGCGCTGTTGCGCGCTTCTAAGAACTAAATTCTCCGCCTTGTGCATAGCATTGAGGTCGTTGAGGTAGTTGGGGATGTCATGCTTGAACACTAAAAGCCCACTAGGATTCATAACCCAAGTTTCCCAAGCACGGGAAACCCAGCCTTCTTTCTTGGCTAGGCAGTCGGGGTGATCGTGCATCTTCCATCCACACGCTTCCGCAATGGCTATTCTTTGTTTTTCAGGTTTCATTATGATGTAATCCTACACTAAATTGGCTAAAAGTAAATCAATTAGATTGTCCTAAGTTGTTGATTAGTAATGTTACCATCCAACAATGCAGCTATCATATTGACCAAAATAGAAAACTCTACCAGTGCTGACAAGTGCTGCGGTTCTGGTCGACTTCTTCTTAAAGATGGCGCCGCTGGAAATAAAGTGCTCGCCGATTGTAACGGTACGGAATGTGAGGTTAAGTTTGGTCGTGTTTTTCATTATGATGTAATCCTACACTAAATTGGCTAAAAGTAAATCAATTAGATTGTCCTAAGTTGTTGATTATCACTTGTTGTCCAACTTGTTCATGGTCACCCATTTAGCACGGTTGATCATGTAACGGACCCGAAGTTCGTTTTCGGAGTCACCCATAAGATGTTGAACATCAGAGAGAAGGGACATCACAAGGTCCTGAGCCGAGACACGGTATTCCGTGGCTCTTTCGTACCAAACATCAATGTTCGTGACGCCGAACTGTTCCATGTCGGTAACAGTTGATTCATACTTTTTGAAGGTTGGGTTGTTTAACATGCTACCATCCTACAACAAACCTTCAAAAAGTAAATCACTTAGAATTACCTAAGTGATTGACCCTCAACATTAGCTAAAAATAGTGCTTATTTTGCAGTCTTTTTTCGCTTATTTTGAAGGGCTTTCTTCCGTTTATTGAGACGGTTGACCACTTCCTCTCCACCCATCCAAATATCCTTATTGTCCAAAATTGCTTGAATTTCATCGGGATTCAAGAAATTGGAATAGATTTCATTAAGGAGACTCTCCGACCACTTACGTTCGTGTTTAATCTGGTCGATCATCTCTCCGCCCTTACCGATTGTCCCACCGGAATAGTTGTGAAACATAAACATTGAGTGAGCCGAGATTTCAAATTCATCTGCCATAAGAAAAACAATTGTGGCTGCCGACATACAGGCGCCTTCAACGGAGACCATTACGGGAGCCTTACACTCACGAATGACACGCATGAATTGAATTGCCGACCAGAGGTCGCCGCCGCAGGAGTTGATGTAAATCTTGATGAAGTCGTTCGCGGGACAGTGCCGCATCTGGTTGAACCATTCGGTGTATTTCGAGGCTTCTTCGATTTCACCCACAAGATAATACTCATGTAAATGTGCAATGGCTTTATCAGTAAAAGAAGTGGTTTGCTTCTTTTCAACATTTAGCATATCGAGCAATGGATTACCAAGTTTAGGTTCATTCATCATAATTGTTTTATTTATACCCGTCCGAAGATTCTCATCCGAGTGTATTCTGCAATTGTTTCGCGGAGAGGTTTTACCCAGTTATCACGGTGTTCCTTAAATACCCGTGGTTCGTTCTCATCAATGGCCATAATGGTCACAATGTTGGTAATAGGAATCCCAGTGCGCTCCTCGAACATAATTGCGTAGGATGTTTCCTGCATGAAGTAACTGTGGATGTCTTCCTTCTCCTTCACTCTCTTGGATGTTTTAATGTCAATAATCGACAGCACACTATCAAACTCTGCAATAAGATCAACTCTTCCTGCAAGACCCAGATGATCGGAATACAGAGGGCACTCTTGAAGTACTATGTTATTGACTCTCTTCTCGAGGATGGGTTTAATCGTACCAAAGGTATGCCATAGATGCGGCATATATTTCTTTGGGTCCAATGTCTCATTATTGAGATAACGTTCTGCCATTTTATGGACATCTTCACCGCGAACAGCAGCCCTACGAGAGATACGATTGGCTTCTTCTTCACCGACACGTTTGCGCCATGCAAGAATGTCATTCTTACTCAGTATCCCAAGGACCGTAGTGACGGATGGGTACTTGGTACCTTTCGGCGTCATGTATGTGCGCCCTGTTTCTAGGGTCTCACATACTAGGTCTTTATATCCTAGATCAATGGGTTTATGCGTAAAAATCATTTAGTATCTTCGTATTCTTCGTAGCTCTTGAAAACCTCTTCGGCATCAATGGGACCGCTCAAACGGAAGTCCTCTTCGTCCTCATTCGTATGAGTAGGACGAGCATTTTTCTTTTTGTTCTGGCGACGAAAATTACGATCGAATTTGTCCGATTCGTCAGATTTGCCTTTGCTGTACATATTGCTTATTTTTCTTTGCGAAGGAGTTCTTTTGTCATGATATAGTCTCGTACGATTCCGGATCGCACGATGTCCTGCCAGCCGAACTCGGACTGATGGAAGTATTTCATCTGAGAAATGATTTTCATAAAGTCGACGATACCGCTCTTGTCCTTGGATTTCTCAAGGTCGGATTGGTAATAGTCGCCGCACATAATGAATCGGCAGTCCTCACCCAATCGAGTAATGATCGAATCAAGTTCATGGAATGTGAGGTTCTGCATTTCATCCACAATCACAATAGACTTGCGCAGAGTGATACCACGAATAAATGAGGTTGTGAGGAATTCCACGGTACCCTTGGCCACCAGTTTATTCCATGCCAGTTTATCACCAAACAGTTCCGCAAGGATACTAATGTAGGGTGTAAGATATGTTGCTTCCTTTTCGGAACGGTCGCCCGGAAGGAAACCAATGTCACGTGTCGGAACAACCGAACGAACAATAATGATTTTCTCGTAGGGAGATTCACCCTTCATTACCTCCTCAAGTGCAAGGTACATTGCCACAAAGGTCTTACCCGTACCCGCTGCACCAGAAAGGCATAGATGATTCTTTTTCTTGTACGCAGCAAACACTTTCTTTTGAGTCAGAGTCAACGGTTCAACAACCCTTAGATTGTTGTAGGAAATCAAAGGAATTACCGTTGACGGTTGTTTGTTTTTCTGTTTGTTTTTCAGTTTGGCCATGAGATTATTTTGTTTTGATGGAATTCTTGCGACCCGAACCCTTCTTAATTCTCTGTTGTATTTCCTTCCAGCCATTTCCGGCACGGTTGTACATATCCTTAAAACCAGAATAGCTCACTTTCACTGCGGTGACTCCGCGGGACACGGCACCAATCTTATGGCAGG
>Ga0214163_1001231_pt1 | contig 11234 bp, 18 predicted proteins | sample LakMenepilimnion_2_FD_153001 | JGI IMG/M metagenome (GOLD analysis project Ga0214163, IMG submission 153001) | Freshwater microbial communities from Lake Mendota, WI - Practice 15JUN2010 epilimnion v4 | ecosystem: Environmental > Aquatic > Freshwater > Lake > Epilimnion/Euphotic zone | place... | reverse complement strand
TTCCCGCCATATTGACTACTGGAACTAAGGTAGTATAGGCGATGTTTGCACCTATATTTTGTAATGCTGTAATTTTAATGCTATCAACCATTTTTGCTTCCTATTATTTTTGTTGTTATGCGAAAGTTGCCCCGTTGTTACCGATGCAGAACCATCTACTGTTGACATACTGTAAAGTACAAGCTTGACCTATTGCACTAAATGTCATTGTTCCAGTTCCTGATGTTTTCCAACCTGCGTTCGTAACAGTTATTACCATGTCGCCGCCATCTGCAAGCATCATGAAAGTTTTAATCTGTCCCGGAGTCCCCACTGCTAGAGTGGCAGTTTCTGCCGCAACAGTTGTAAAATAACTTGCAGTAACTAACAAGTTGGCAGCGGCACTTGCAGCTAAATCTTCACTACCAGACAACACTACTCTACCCGAAACTGCTAGATTACTAGTAGTAGTGGTGCCAGTAAAGGATGGGCTAGCGGGCAACTCTATGGTTATTGTACCTGATGAAACGACCGGACTACCTGTAACTACTAATTGGCTACTAGAGACACCCACACTAGTTACTGTACCACCTAATGCTGCGGCACTGATAGTAATGTTGCCGTTTCCGCTAGAAACTGCAATGCCTGAACCTGCATTAATTCTTGTTACACCTGTATTAGTTACTGTAATATTTCCAGAAGAAGTAACTGGTCCGCCGCTTATCTGAATGCCGGACCCAGGCGTAGTAACTAAACCTATGCTAGTAACCGTACCGGCAATGCTACCGTTCGCTACACTAGTAATTCTACCGTAGCTATCCACGTTCAATGTAGGATTGTTATATGTTCCGGCGGTAACGCCGGAAGTAGCCAAATCAATTGCTATATTTCCATTAGTTACTAATGGAGAGTTTGTAACGACTAATCTAGTGTTACTAACCGGGGAAATACCTACGCTAGATAATCCTGAGCCGCCACCACCCGTGTTAGCAGAGATAGTTACAGCACCATTTGATTGGTTAATAACAATATTAGTACCGGCGACAATGCTAGTCACTCCGGTGTTTGTTATTGCCACTGTTCCTGTAATAGCGTTTGCACTAGCAGTTATTCCAGCGCCTGCTGTAAACGTGTTGTAGGGGCTTGCATTAGCAAATAAATTAGAAAAGTTCTGTTGAGTTTTTGTAAAAGCGGTATATAGGCTATCGCTGTTTGCCGATTCGTTGGGCAAACCAACATTAATAGTTTGTTGTCCGGGTATACTCATTGTTAATCCTTATGATAGTATTTATCAAATAGGATTGAAACTATCTCCGCAACCGCATGAACTTTTGGCATTGGGATTCTTAATATCAAATCTTGAACCGGTTAATCCATCTACAAAATCTACAACTGAGCCTTGTAAGTATGGCATTGAGAACTCGTCAATGACAACTTTGACTAATCCTGCATCAATTTCAGTGTCATCTTTTTCCACTTCATCGGTAATTTCAAAACCATATGTAAGTCCGGCACAGCCTTTACCTTGCACTAGCATACGTAGCCGAGCCTCAGCACCCTCATTCTGTAAAATTGATTGTACTTTCTTTTGTGCGTTTTCAGTTAACGTAATCATTTTGGTTCCCATATCATGTTCTTACTCTTATTTAATGGATTGAACCCTTGCTTCTTATAAAACTTGATTAGCTTTGATTGTGGTACTACGCCCTTATCCCAGGGGAACAGTGTGAGAGCGATACCGGATTGCTGTGCTAAATCTTGCAATATCTTCATGCCCTTTGAACCAAAGCCGCCTCGCAATGGAGTAGCTTGAATCCATTTGACTTCTACTTTGTTTCCGCCTTTAGGGACAAGTTCAAACTGCACATACGCTGCAATGTCTTTGGTTTCTTCTTTACCTTTAGGAATCTGATTGCCTTCATGATTCCAAAAGATGTAACCATTGTTCCCTTCTTTGTAGAACATATCGTTAACATTTGCTACCCACTCTCTAGTTTTTTCACTTGGACCAAAGCCTCTGAGTTGGATTACATTTTCTTCTGCTATGAATTCAGTTGCTCTCATCTCCAGCCTCTCATGTACATTGGTCTAACTGCTTCGGTAAATCCTAAGTCAATGATAACTGGACGACCATTATATTCTCCCCAGTTTGATGCAGTACCTAAATCATCTACTAACAGTGAAGATGAATTTACAAGTGTTGCCACTTCATCTACATATCCCATAAAGATTTCTATGTCTTGTTCACTGTGTCCGGAAGTTATCAAATCTTGCTTGATTTTGTTCAAGTCAGGCATGTACGCTTTTCTGTTACCTAACACATTGTGGACAGCATAAACAAAATGAGATATGCCATAATTAAGTTTTTCACTGTGCAGTAATTTACTCAGTTTTTGTTGACTTACCTTCTTTGCTAGTTCTGTTTGAATCCAAGTAGGCTGCGGATTTTCCCTATCATAGTCAACGATAGGAATAACAATGTCAAGTTTACCCGTATAACCATCAGCAAGAATATCAACTTCAGCTTCGTTCTGAGCCAGTCCTTTACCGTTCTTAGCAATTTTAAGCACGGTTTCACGCCCGTTATCAGGAATAGTGAACGCAACTCTACTAGACCCGCCTCCTAGTCTTGGAGCACGCTGTAGGGCGTACTCAAGGCGACTCTTGAACGTCTTATCGTGACCGAGTGCTGTAGGATCCCAGTCAGCAGGAAGAGCCATCTCATCTAAATTTTCATCAGGAGAAACTTTTGCTAACAACTCTTTTAAAGGCATCGTATCTACTAATTCGTAACCAAACTTCTCATAGTTATCAGGAGATGCTGTCGATATGACTCTGCCATCAGGAAGAACTGCATCGCCGTGAACGATCAGATTAGGTTTTCTGCCCCAAAATCTGATAGTAGCATCATCGGGTTTAATACGTGCTAACTGTTCTCCTACGTAGGAGTAACATGTATTTTTTTCTGCGGATCGTCCGTTAACATAACCGTACGCCATTTTATTGATAGCGTTCTCTAAGCTGGTGTTAGAACCTTCTGCTATGAACTCGTTAGCTCTCATTTCTTTCGGCCTCGAAATCCAGCTGGCATTTGCATATCGTTTACGGGGAACATGGCTTTAAACCATTCATCTGTGCCAGGCTTAGCAGTAATGCCGCTACGATTGATAGGCTCCATATGTGTGGGCTTACCTCTAAAGTCAGTTATGCCCGCAAGTCTTTTAATATCATCTATGTTCATGCTGACCAAGACTTTCCTAATCGTGTAGAAATCACATTCCAGTTGATAATCTTCCAAATATCTTTAAGATACTTTTTCTTATCACTACCGTAATCAAGAATCCAGGCATGCTCCCACCAGTCAATCAGCAGTAATATATCGCTTTTGACTTCGTGATTCTTGATTGTTTTGATGTTACCATCATATGCTAGATAGACCCAGCCTGATCCTTGAATAGTCATAGCAACTTCTTCAAACTTCTCCTTGAAGCTTTCAAAGCTGCTGTAGTTCTTTTCTATAAAGTTTTTGATTGGACCGTTTGGTTTGTTATTCAATACTACTTGTCTAAACTGAGTGAACCAAAGGTTGTGTAAAAAGACACCTGCATAGTTGAAGTCTTTATCACCTTCATTGTGGTTGTATCTTTTTGCATAACCTTTTGCTAGTTTCTCGTAATGTAGCTCAAGAGTAGACTTGCTCATAACACTAGAAACCTCACGCGGGGTGAAGTTAAGTGGAATGATTTCGATGTCATTGGGTTTTGCTTTACCCTCAAGTAGTTTAATAAAATCTAGCATGAGAGTATTTATCGTTACTTACGTCTTATGATTCTTCCGCGATTCAAGTCATACGGAGAGATTTCAAGTTCTACTCGGTCTCCCATAAGTATTCTAATCTCGAATTTGCGCATTTTGCCAGAAACGTAGCTCAATACGGTGTGTCCGTTTTCTAATTTTACTTTAAATGTGGCGTTCGGTAAAACATCAACGACTTCGCCTTCTAGTTTAATTGTATCTTCTTTAGCCATAAATTTACTTTTTGAGCGTTGCCCAAATGTCTTCGCCTTCTAGAATCTCTTTTTCTATTCTGCGATACTCTTCACCGAGAGCCTTTAACTTTTCCCACTTACCTTCAAGGTCATTGTTTGGGCGTAGGATACCCAGTCGTTCTTCAATAGCAGTAAGTCGTTCATCTAACTTTACGCCTCTGATTGTAACTTCACCCTTGAACTCTGCGTCACCTTCTACTTTCATAATTGTCGGTTGATTATTATAAGTAGTCCAATTACCACCGGTAGATATTGTGCCGGGCGCGCCAGTAACTGTATACGGTGTACCTACATTGCCCCACATTAGACCACCACCAGTAGTAGTGGTTAATGTTGCCCCGCTTCCTCCTGAGGTTATACTAGTAGGTGTTCCTAATGTTGCTGAAGGGAAAGTATAGCTATCGGTTAGCGATGTTTTAAGAGGCGAATCCCAATTTGATAATGTAATAGTATCGGTGTCGTCAATGGATGCAAGAATGTCGCTCTCGTTAATTGTGATGGTGTCGTTATTGCTCATTAATCTGCTTTCTTTAAATAAATCTTGCCTTCATCGTCAATGGAGATGGTAACATCGTCACCTTCTTTCCATCCTAAGCTTTTTAAGAGAGGCATGGGCAAAGGAATAATGAGATCACCGTCATCAGTTTCCTGAGTGATGACCTCATACCTAACATTGCTATTAGTTGTTTTAGTCACTTAGGAGATTCGTCCTAAGCGATGTACTAAGTGAGCAGCTTGTTGCTGTTCTTCGGCGGATAGCTCACTGCTTTCATTAGTGAGAGCAGCTAGAAGTAATTTTTTTATTAGAGGAACATCAGAAGAAGCAATTGCTCCCCCTTTAGCTGCCTTAGGTCCGCGAACTTCTTCGCTATCGGGATAAATTTCGTTTACAGGTGTTGTCATACTAATATTTATTTGCTATTGCAGTCTAGTAATCTTTTTACCAAGCTCTGCATGACCAATATCTTGCTTTCCACTTAGGACCGGGATTTTCACAGTTATGTCTAGCGCGGAACGACTTTCTACGAGCAGGATTGTTCTTCTTGATGGTCATGTTCTTGTCGCCGAAGTTGACTTTGACTACATTGCCCTTAGCATTTTTTACATAGACTTTGCTCTTTGCTACATCACCCTGCATTGGCTTACCAAGTTGTACTTTGCGCCCTTGATACTCTGCTTCACCAACTGGCTCACGAGGGTTAACTGGAAGGTTATCAATACCCATTACAGGACGACCTGTTACTCTAATATGATCTAAAGTCTTTTTGATACGGTCGTTAAGTTCTTCAACTTTTCCTTCATCGTTTTGAATAAAGGCTTCATGACGCATTTGATCAAGAGTAATAAGCTGAGGTTCAGTCTTCATGAGATCATTTGCTTCCATCTTGCTAATACCAGTGAGTGCAGCAATCAATGCAGCACCCCCTAGAAGCGCCTTTCCGAGTCCCTCATCAACTTCTTCTTGACCTGCTAGTCTCTTGATATCTGCAAGTTCATCAATCTGTTCGTTCATTCCTGAATCGGCATCAAGATAATCAAGCATCTTATCAATGATAGGTTCAAAATCATCGTCTGGGTGGAGTCTAAAGTCAATTACGATATCATCATACATGTCCTGCATTGCAGTGCGAATTGATTCACCGTACTTACCACTAATAGCATCGTACACTAATTCAAATGGATCATCACTAGTAGATATCTTAGCTTTGAATTGTTCAACATCTGAGTTGCCACCTTCTTCAAGACCAATTTTATCAGCAACTCTACCTGCAATTTCCGAGCCTGCGCCAACTGCTGCTGCACGACCCAATGCCATTAATGCAGGGTTTTCATGAAGATTTTTATAATGACCAGCTTCTAGATATTCAATAGCTTGCTTAGTCCAAATGCTAACATCGCTTGAACCAATTTCGTCTAAGTCACGAGGAACGCCATCTGCTACGTCTTCTACTGCGGCCATAACAGCAGCAGGACCGAACTTGCTTAGTAGGTCTAAATGTTGACGGGTAATGCGATTAAGAACAGCATTGTAAACAGGAGATTCGTCATGTGATTCTTTTACTACTTCTTCGGATTCCAGTAGGACCCCGTTAAAGTCAAGCATTTCCATTGCGTCTTCGTCAAGATGAATAATTATGCCATCTTCCATGAAGCCAACAACTCCGGTCTCAATGACAAAGCTTTCGCTAAGTTCAATGTCTATACTGTCATACAGGTTGACAATATCATCACGTTCTTCGCTAAGTTCTCTGACTAGCTTGTAAAGGTCTCTGGTATCCATAATAATCTCCGAAATATAGTATTATTTATCTTTTTCGAAGACCTTTGCAAGAACCTCTACTACCTTGTCTAAACTGTCTTCATCTGCTTGATACTTGATAGCAGTACCGCCGGCAGCATCCCAAGCACGAGTGTTCACCCCGTAATCATCAATCAGCACGTTGGGAGTGCCATCGGGCTGAACAGCATACTTGTACTTGTCATGTTCAAACACAATCTTATCTGCTGGGACGTTGATATGCTTTGCAAGCCATTCACGCTTACCCTTGATGCTACCTTCACGGTCAAAGTTCAATGGGCTGCTTAGAATACGATAACCACCGGCATAATTCTTTACAATTGATAGCAACTCGTTTGCAGTACTGAATGGTTGAATACCGCGGAATAGCTGATATGCATCGCTATCCTTAAAGAATGATTCCCATTGTGCGGGAGTCATTTGATTATAGTGTTCAACATCACTGATTTCAGCAGCATGACTATAGAGGTCAGCAAGAACCCCGTCCATATCAACATAAACAATGGGCTTTGCGTTTTCTACGCTTTCAATAAGTTCAGTTATCTTCATTCTTTATTTATAGCATACTATACGGTGAATGTCAACCGTCATTTTCGTTTAGGAATATAATCCACATTAGGATTAGGGGTTCTATCTGGAACGATGCTATGAAAGTCTTTCATATCATCCCCATACTTTAGCATGATATACGATAGAGTTTTACTAAAATCATCATCTTCGGGAAAACCTAATATTAGATTTTCACTATATTCAATTTTTGTTTTATACTTGTTTTTTAGAGAAGGGTCTTTGAGTATATCCTCAAATTTGTTTTTCTCTCTAGTGAACACTAAAAATTTCATTATTTCTTCCACATTAAAAATGCTACGTAGTCTTTTTCAGACTCAAAAAAGAACTCGTAACCAAAGAATGCAGTATCACCATTCCAATGCTCATTAGTTTCTCCTGAATAGCGCCAATCAGCAACGCAATTTCTTTCACACCATTCTACTGTAGCACTAAGCTGACCAAACTCTACAGCAATGTTCGCTTTAAGTGCGGTCGGTATGTCTATGGACATTGATGCCACTCTTTCTCAAAAAGTTTAATCCATCTTCGCTACGATATGTTTCTTTGTAGTAAACTGTTTCAATACCGGATTGATAGATTAGCTTAGCACAGTCAATGCAGGGTGCGTGTGTACAGAACAATGTAGCACCCTGACTTGATTCTGTAGATTGCGCTACTTTAGCGATAGCGTTTGTTTCAGCGTGGAGTACCTCAGGCTTAGTCTTTAGTGTACCGTCTTCAAGTACATGCTCACAGGTGTTCTCCCAATCAGTCGGCATACCGTTGTAGCCAGTGCCGATGGTCTGATTGCCCTTAACAATAACGGCACCGACTTGCAATCTCTTTGCATAGCTTAGTGTAGCAGTAAGTTCTGCTACCTTCATAAAATAATCTATAAACTTAGGTTTCATATTTTAGTAATCCTAGCTCTTCCAAATAATTGCTTTTTTCTATAATAATAGTTTGCACAAAAAACATCAATCGGCAACGTATTAGGATTAACTTCACTATCAAGATCGGCAGTCAGCGCAAAATCTAACTGATACGCTACTGGATTGTTAAGTTCTTCTCCCATAATGTAGCCATAAACATCGTGTGTGGACTCTACAAATTTAGGATATTTTCCAATATCAGCGTGTACAATTACATTTTTTCTTTGGAATTCTAAAAGTTCATCTAGCAGTGGTTTTTCTATATCATACGTGAGGCGTACATAATCTTCAATTACGTCAAATACTTGTTCACACTTATTTTGAGCCTGCAAGTTCATTACTGTAATATGTACTAGATTCCACCACTCAATCTGTTGCTCAGCGATAGTATCTTTTATTAACAATCTCCCAGTTTCTAGCCAAAATCTACTATTTTCTTCCACTACTTTCATTTCAGTGTTTAACCACTCATCAGTTTGGATGTGTTTTAATAAGCCATCATAGAACTCGTCATATTGTATATTTTTATACTTTCTTAGAAATCTACTTATCCAGTTTGTTAAGCCATGTATATGAAATGTAGTGATGTACCAATTGAATATCAACGCCTGAATCATATCTTCTTTGGGCATAGTATTAGTAGCTATCACTACTTCCACTCCCTCGTCTAGTCCATCATCAGAAGAATATGCTCCTAAGATATTACCATATACTTTCAGTGCTTCTATTTTATATTCCTCTCGTTGAGTGAGATTCATTTCAGCATTTTCTAGTAAAAGCGCCTGATACGAGTAGATAGTATTGTGATTGCCTGCTTCGAACAATCCATAATAGTTATTCTTCCAACTATATAATGTTTCTTCCGGTAAACCTAAAATAATTTCACTAAAAACTGGAATGTTTCTTTCTTCACAAAGCTGCATTGTTTCTTGAATCTGATTAATTGCCAAATTCTTTCGTTTAATGGCAGTCAGTACCGGATCAGACAAACTCTGAATACTTATTTGCATGCCTGCTTTGTTTCCACCTTCAGCAAACTTAGAAGCAATATCTAGTACAGCAAGCTTTTGATTCTTTGCCCAAGACATTGCATATGCGTTAGGGTAAGAGTATTTTTTTCTAACTTCAATAAGTTTACAAGCTATCTCCATATCACGATCCGGAAACATTCCAAAATTAGCATCTGCGATACTAACATAGTCAATCTTATTTTTACCAAACCATTCTAGTTCATCAAATACTCTTCCTAAATGAAACCTCTTGACCTTACTGTATGTTAAGCTTCCCCAATCACAGAAAGTACACATGTAAGGGCAGCCCCTATTAGTTTCAAATATAGCATTCCAAATAATATCTGGGTTAGCACTCATTAGTTCATCGAACACACCGGTTAGATATGGACTAGGAACTTCATCAACATTGCTGATTCTTATACTGTCACCAGTGTTAACTATTGTACCATTATCATTTATGAGTATTCCTGATATAGCTTTTATATTCGGCTCATCTTTAGTAAGCTCAGTAAGAATATCTCTAAAAACATATTCTCCCTCAGATTTTACACAATAGTCTATATAAGGGAATATCTCAAAGAAGTTATCCTTTTGAATAGGATATTCGGGACCGCCAACAATGACTATTATGCTGGGATTTATTTCTTTGAGTTTTGACACAAGAGCATGATTATATGTCTTATTCCAAATATAGCCTGAAATTGCAATGACATGATGATCTTTTAGCCGTTGAACCACTTCGTCAATATTTTCTCTTTTCCAAATGAACTCGCCTAATGTATAGTTATCTGTTACTTCGGGAAATTGAGAAGCATAACTCCACAGAATGCCAGAGGTGTATGGTAGATAAAACGCATTTAAATGCAGCGGACCTTGTTGGAAATTTGGATTTATGAAGCTGACTATCTTTTTGGTCATACTATATTTAGTTAGTCCCAAAGGTTCCTGTAATATTTACCAAACAACTCTAGTCCTTCTTGAATGCGGTCTTCGTGTAACGCATGTCCAACATGGTCATACCAGTGTTCACCTGGATTCTCGTCAACCATTTCATAAGCGTTAGACACGGTTCCGGTTGTAGGGTTATTGATTTCAATAGGCTTCCATCCAAGCTTCATTCGACCGTGATGATATTTACTGTCATAACTATCGTCTACGATTTGCTGGAAACTCCAAATCATCTTATCAAGAGTTTCTTCCCACTTCCCACATAGCTGGTCAAACACATTGCTTTCATCGTCGTTAACAAAATCAAAACAATAGTTGTTATCAAGATCGCCGCCGATATGGTGAACAAACTCATTAGGAACGCCATGCTTAGATTGGCGAAGTTGCAAAAGTAGGGGAAGGATAACCAATGCAGCAGTGTGATCCATACTGTAGGTATCCCACCGTTCAATGCTTACTTCCATTTTTCTTTCTTTTGGACCTTTGTTGAAGTTCCTAATATTTACCTTCATTCAACTAACCTAAGCTTTCCGTTGATGCACCAAAATGCCCTTTCTCCAGCTTCTTCCGGATAGAGAACAACGGCGAGTGAAATCTTCTTGTTATCCCAAAGATTCAACGGAATGTCTTCTAGTTTTTCAGCTTGACACAGAAAGTTAGTACTATCCTTCTCATAGAGATAGTACTGGTCATCAACCTTCTCTAGAACTCCGATAGGAATAGTTGCTCGGCTCAATGTATCTTGAATATGTTTGGATCCTACTGTCTTCATAGCAGCAGTTTTGCCTAACCAAAACATTCCGTACCCATACACAATAAAAGCAATAACAGTAAAAAAGTCCATAGCAATATTTATCCTTCTATTAGCTTGTCAATAACTTCTACGCTCTTGTCTTCCCAAAGAGCAACATCAGAGATATCAGGTCCAAAGCTTGCCCCATACGTCAATGTAACTTCTTCGTCTAACAATACTTTATCAAATAAATCGGTAACTGTCAACCTACCTTTGTATTCATCAATGCGAGTAACCTTACAGTCATAAACTTCGTCTAACTTAGCTTCCCAAACAACCATGTTAAATCTCCAAAAACTTAAGTTCAAAATAATCAGCATGAGGGTCGTGCCCCTTATAGCCTCTAGGATTGCACACAATGCGAGTGTCACCCATCATGTAGTCAGAAGGGTTATGCATATGTCCGTGCGTCCAAAGGGCTATCTGAGGGCGATCTAGAATGAACTCTGACAGGTCGCTGTAATACCCACCGTTCATATAGTAATCGTTCTTGTATGTTTCGTGAATGCTCAATGAGGAAGGGGCGTGATGACCGACCACAACATACTTCTTAGAAGCATCGCTGTCAACTACGCTTTTAATGTACTCTAGTGTCTCTCTGTGATGCACTACGGCGTCCAGAGGGGTGAATCTACCGTAGTTACGCTGACTGTTACGAATGATTCTAAAGTC
>Ga0214163_1001227_pt1 | contig 11262 bp, 16 predicted proteins | sample LakMenepilimnion_2_FD_153001 | JGI IMG/M metagenome (GOLD analysis project Ga0214163, IMG submission 153001) | Freshwater microbial communities from Lake Mendota, WI - Practice 15JUN2010 epilimnion v4 | ecosystem: Environmental > Aquatic > Freshwater > Lake > Epilimnion/Euphotic zone | place... | reverse complement strand
GCACGACGAGGCACTCGGCTCTCAAAGTGTGCAACACGCTCACAAATATCATCATCAAACATAGGAAACTTCTTTTTGACAATCTGAGCAATTTCAGACTTGTTATAAGGCTTTAAATTGATTTCAGTAAAACGATTCAGAAGTGGCCCAAACAAATCGCCCACTTCTGTCGTTGCAAAGAACCAACAAACATTTTTAGTGCTGACATTATCACCAGCTTCTGTGGCGAACTGACGGTCATCAGCCTCAATTGCCTTCAGCAAATCATTTTGAATGCCTTTGCGCAACGCATGGGCTTCATCAATAAAAATGATGCATGGGGGCAATTCGAAGTTGTTGGATGATTTTTGAGGCATCAACGGAAGTGGAGGATTAGACTGTACCAACGTCTTAAGAATCAAAAGAAACAAGTCATCCATCGACTGGATTGCCCGAGGACTGACTTCGATAAAAGGCAGTTTCAATATTTTAGCAAATGTCTTAACAATAGTGGTTTTGCCAACGCTACTGGGACCAGTAATCAAAAAATTATAATCAGAGCAATCGTGATCCCAACGCTGTAACGCTGCGACAGCAGCTCTCCTTAATTTCTTTTTAGCAATTTCCTGACCGACAATATCTTTGAAGAAACAATCTTTATTCTCTGGAGAAAAGGCATTCATAATCCTATCCAGAGTGGGGCCTTGACGGTCTACAATGAAACTTTGGGGAACAGATTGATCCCGAAAAAACACGTAACGATTTTGCATTTTAGTAATCTCCTTAAATTAACGAAAAAGTTTAATGCCTTGTTTGACTACAATGTTTTTTAGTTTATTCAAAAGAGCATCTTTTCTTTGATAAACATTTTGCTTGGTTATAACTGCACCAGTGCGGTGCAAGTAATCTTCAACCCAACCGCCTTTAGTAGAATGCTGAACGGTAAGGGAAAGAAGCATTTCTGTTTCATTGGAATTCAATTCGGCCAATCCAACAATTTTGTTCAATACTTCTCCTGCTTCTCCCTTGGCAAGCACTTGAGAAAGACGTTGCTCGACTGTATCTGCTTCTTCTTCGTTAGTAATTTCATAAGCCAACTTTTCAGATACTTCTGTGTCGTTGTAATCTAAATGGGCTCGGCTTTCCCAAACCTTATTCTTTTTGAGTTTTGTTTGACGCTGAATCTTAATAACTTCTTGCTTGATGCCATGAAAACAGTAGGTAGTAAGAGACTTGCTTTCGTCAAGATAGTAATAAAAAGCTCGACGCAAAGAAATCATTCCCATAGACTCATGCTCATGGGTAAGGTTTTTGATACCCATTGAACTAATAACTGCAGTTATTAAACGCTGGTTATCTTTAAGGAATTGCTCTTCTAGCTCATGAATGAAAAGAAAATGCTCAATATCAGCCAGAATAAGATTCTGATTTGCTACTGACAACTGTTGCCAAATCAAACCGTCCTTAGCAACCACTTGCTTAACCAGACCGAAAATTTCAGGCCGCTTGAGCCCCAAGCGCTCAAGCCAGCCATGAACTACCCTGTTTGCTTGGGCCAGCCTCCGATTGTCAATCGACACACACATCTTGCTCATGATACACTCCTTTGAATGTGGTTTTCGCCAACCACACCTGTATCATAAGCACTACTTTCTATGTGTCAAGAGGACATGCGAAATTTTTTTCAAACGGCTGAATCTACTGTGGTTCCTGCTAATTCTGCTGCTGCTTCTATTGAAATATTGAGCACTTTTCCAAGCAGTTCTATGCCATAAGCATCACTTTTGGGTAAAGAGCGCAGTAGTAATTCTACTTCCTTATATTTCATCATTTTCGACCCAGAATTTCGACGTTGGCGCTTTCCTTCAGTTACATCCCTGATTGGGACTTCAACAGGTGTCATTTCTGTCGAAGTTTCAGAAATATCGTCGATAACATCCTTTTCTTCTTTTGTATCATATACGGCAATAGCTTTACTTAGTACTGGATAGGCTTCTAAAGACTCTTCTGAATCATCTTTGTGTAAAGTTAAAGATGAAGAAGGAGCAGTGCCCTCAGCGATTTCCAAGGCATATGCACTTGCCTTTCCTATCGTAATTTCTTTTTTATCTAGAGCGTTTTGCCATTCAACAGGCAAAGTCATGAGGTTTGCCCGTTGTTTTAACCACCACACAGATTTATTAGAAATTTTGCTGAGGTCTTCAAAAGTATATGGTATACCAGTTGAAGAATTGTTCCTTTTAAGGCTTGTGCTGATCCAGATTGCCCAATCTAAATCGTTCATAGGCTCGGCTTCTTCATTAGCACTGAACGCCAATTTGTCAGCTTGTTCTTGCGTCAAGATATCACGAACTTCAGATTCAATTTGCAAATCGTCGGAGTATTCTTGTAATTTTTCATAATCAATAGATGGTATTCCGTGAACCGAAACATCCAACAGAGTTTTCATTTCTTCAATTCTGTTGCTTGTATCAAAACGCAAAACCTTTCTTATTGCTTCTAACAAGACCATAGCAACATAACGGCGTTGTCCTGAAATGCATTTGTATCCATCGGCAGTTTTAAGCACAATAATTGGGTGAATTTGACCGCTAATTGCAATAGAACGGGCCAAACTGACTAGCTTCGGATCTTTGGCAATTATTTTAATGAATGGGAGCCACATGCTGTCGCTGTAACCCAAGCCAAGGGTGTGGCAGTAATTGTGAACATCAATCCCTTGATTGGCAAGCACTGGGCTCGCCCGACGAATGTTGTTCTCACAGGTAATCTTGGATAGGTCAATTTTCATGGTAATCCTCCTTGGTTGCATACATTAGCACAAAATTCAGAAAATTCAAACCCGAAAAAACATATAATAAGATATGAGCAGAGTTGTAGTACATCATTCGTACTCCCCTTTAGTCTTTGTAGCGCCGCATGGCTACAAAGGAGATGATTTCAACACCGATTTGATTGTTAAAATAGCAGCACAAAAATCAAATGCAAGTTATATAATAAATCAAGGTTGGCAAAGAGATGATATAGTAGATGAGGATAGAGACAGAGCAGATTGCAATAACTATAAACATATGTCAAATGAAGTGTTGCAAGATGAATTTTTAATGCCGTTTAAGAGATTATGTTTAAGAGCAAAGAAAAATTTTGGTGGAGCTTTAGTGTTGTTTATCCATGGCATAAGTAACAACATACGAAAAACCAGTGGTGTTAAAGATGTTGATGTTGTTCTAGGATATGGATTGGGAAAGCCCGATGTTTTGACCTGCACTACAGTTTGTAGAGAGAACTTTTTATTTAATTTACATATGGATGACCTTAGGTGTGCTATAGGTAAAGCGGGCGGTAAATATTCTGGCAATAGTAAAAACAACATGAACCAGTTTTGGCGCAAAATAGAGTTAGATCATTTTATATCATCAATGCAGTTAGAAATTGTCAGGGAATTAAGAGATGATAAAGTTATTACTGAAATTACAGGTGAAACTATTGGCTTAGCTGCCCAAAAAGCCTACTACTGCACCAGTTTTAAAATGCCTTCAAGCCTCAATTTCAGCTACGTTTAGCCTACAACAGCTTGGGCATACCTTTTGATGCCTTCGATGTTAAAATGAGCCATCCACTCAGGCGAATGTCTAAACCTATTACTTAAAGGTATAATTCTGTTGTACATAGTCATGTAAATAGCCATAACATCTCTATTACCAAATGCTAATTGGTCGTTCATGCCGCAATTTACATTAACGTTAATATCAGGAGTATAAATGTGTCTTAAATCATAGGCATAAAGATCTAATATACTTCTATCTCCCTCATCAAATCTAAATCCACTTTCAAATCTGCACCTTATTACGCAATCAAATTGCATATTGTGTTCATTTTCGTAAGCTACACGCATTTCATGAGATTTTAAAATGCTATACGTCATGCCAAAAACGCCAAGGTCATGTCTGTCTTGGCATTCTGGTCTTATTTTATCTTTCATTTTCTGAAATGTGGGAATCATTTCAGAAAATATCTGTTTGGTAAAATATGATTCATATAAAGGCGATTTGACCTGTCGATGATGAAAGACAACAGGCACTTTGCCAGAGCCACCACCATTGAATTGATGGTTAATAATATTGGGTTCATGCTCCCAATAATTTACAAATAATGTAGTTTCATACCAAGATGCTATTCGTTCTAGAAAGTTTTTGGGACGTAAATGTCTTGGTATGCCTGATAAACAAATTGCAACCTTCATGATTTATTTTAGTGCCGACCGGCACTTTATAAATTTAATTTCACTCAAACTTTTTATCGTGCATAACTTTTGGCTTAGATTCATCCCATGCTTGATATTCGGCATCTGCTTGTTTCATGTTTTTGGGGGTTTTCATTTTTTTGGCAAGCTCATTTTTCTTCATAGCTTCCCAGAACTGTAAAAAACTTTTCATAATTGTCTCCTCATTTAATTTTGGTTTCTTTTTAGTCTTAGTTTTGTCAAAAACTATTCTTTTTTGCGGAAATTCATCAGGAACTAAAGGTTCGGCTCCTCTTGAGCCAAATGGCAATGCTGTGCTTGGTGTAGGAACCTGTCCCGGCATGGCATTAAAAACATCATAACCACCTTCCATTTTCTTTCTTTCCAAATAGGATTGAAAGTTTTCCGGAAGTTTCCATTTGCTATGACAAGCGTCACCAAACTTCTCTGCATCTTTTCCAATCAAATTGGCTGGCAGACATTTGGGTTCAGATACCATACAGGGTTCTTTAGGACCCTTAGGAAAAGGTTTTATCTCAGGATCGGGAGGAAGGGGTTTCCAAGGAACACTATGCCCGGGAGGCAATTCCGGATGAGTTGAAACTAACTTGTCTCTGCCATATTTATGCGTCCATATAGGATGGGGCTTCAGATGGTCAATTTTAAACGGCTCTGCTTCCCAACATTTTTGCAAGGTTTCATCTGCGCTCATGTAATAAAGAGCGTCTGGATATTGTGCCATGAGGTACTGCGGAGGATATTGACCAACTCCCTGATATCCTAAAGGATATAGAAATGGCACGCCGCCATGACCAGCACCTTCAGTAAGAAATTGCCTAAAAGAATCCATACAAATATCTATTCAAACGCTGTTTTTCTTGCCCAAAGAAAATGCCATGCTACCATTAACTGAATTGCCAAAATATAACCAATTGCTATAATATTGGTTATTATTAAAACACCGTCCTTTATCAAAAGTGCCAAAATGTAAAACCGAATGATGACCATTTTGGCATTGCCAAAGGGTCACCGTACTGTTTCTCTTTGTACTGTGGATGGTATGACTCACATCATATCTATTAATTAACTTTAAAATCCGGCTCTTCTGAAAACTCGTGAATTTCAAACGCCATTTCATACTCTGGATGGTCTTCAAATTTTCTGGGGAAGTCCAACAAACAAAGCTTCCACTTTTTTAGATTAATCGTCTGCATGTCCTCTGCGGTTAACTCGACACAACCTTTTTGCCAATTTTTTGGTATATTTCTAACTATAAATCTATAGCAAATGTCTTTTAAATTAAAAACAGGCAACATAATTTCGCCAGTTTTTTTATTTTTAAGCACGCATAGCGGTATCCATTTCCCTGAAACACATTCTTTTTCTAAATCATTAAAAGTCATTTGACCATCAGTACTGACCACTGCAAACATGCTACTCATTTCTTTCAAGCTCTGATATAAAATTAAGCCAAATATTATTGTTTAATGATACCTTATTTTTTTTGAAATTACAAGCGAAAACTCTTTTAAGAAAGGAGATAAAAGTGAAAACATTCGCAAACGCTAGAGAAGATGAAATCCTTTGGGGAATTTTTGAAAAAATAAAACCAATTAATCAGTTTGCAGTAGAATTCGGCGCAAGAGATGGCTTTACAACTTCAAACATCCGTAAATTTTTGCAAGCAGGCTGGGATGGACTCCAAATGGACTGCGACATAAAACTTTTGTTTTTACCTTATGTCGCAACAAAAATAGAATTTATAACCGCAGAAAACATAAATTATGTTTTTAATAAACACAAAGTCCCCAAGTCTTTTGACATCCTTTCAATAGATGTTGACTGCAATGATTATTGGTTATGGAAAGCCGTTGATTATGATCCCACTGTAGTTTGTATTGAATATAATTCGAACTTTGATTATGAAAAAGAAGCTATCGTTGAATATCATCCAGATAATCAATGGGACTATACCATGAGTTATGGTGCTAGTTTTAAAAGTATGTGCAAATTAGCAGATAAAAAAGGATATTACTTATACGCAGAAAGTGATTACAGCAACCTGTTTTTTATTAAAAATAAATATAAAAAGGATTGTCCTTCAATTTTCAATAAAGAAAAGACAATCCTTCCTCATGAATTCCATCATCAACAATTAACAAAAAAGTTTGTAACGGATTAGCTGTATTTGTCTAATTTTGTAGTTAGATTATTATCTCTGGGTTTTTTTCTCATCCCATGTTTTCCAGCACCACTGCCAAAGTTGGGATGGCCCTTGGGAACCTTTGTCAAATCAATATTTCCTACTAAATCACCATCAGCCTTGGGCAATGTAATTATTTTCATGCCCTTCTTGCTTTCAGTTAATAGCCATTCTTGAAATGTTTTCATAGTCACCTCTCATTTATTTAGAGATCGACCAATTAAAACTTTAAAATTCGAATTAAATCCACTTTTTAAAAAATAAAAATATTTTTTGTTCATTAAAAAAAAACAAAGCGTATTTCGTGTCGGGAAGCCAATCTTAATCAATATGGAATGGAGTACGTGCAATGGATTTTGCAAAAAGCGTTTACTTAAATAGCGATGTTTGCTACGCATTAAACAAATGCTGTAAAATACCGGGATATGCATATGAAGTTGGATATATCAATATAAAAGCTGGCCCGATTGAAATAATATATCAAAAAAGAATTAATTTTAATAGAAATTATTATGCTGAAGTTAATGTTAAATTTCTAGTCACAGATGATCCCAGTAATCAAACATGTTGGGTAGATTTTACTTTGTTCTCCTCCGATAATGTGCAACTAACCGTATCGGAACCAAGCTTTGAATTAACAGGCATACACCAATTTATATTTGAAGAAAATATTTTCGAATTATTTTTAAAAGAAGATCATAACTTTCAAAACACATCTGTTCAACATTAATTTTATTAGTGTTTTTAATTTTTTAAATGGAGAGAAAATGCCTTTTATCAGCCAAGAAGAAGTAGAAGTATTTCAACAACTTTCTTTTAGATTAGGAAATTTTTTGAAAATTTTGATGAAATCAAATCCCTTGTTAAAAAATGAATGGGAATTTAGCGATCTTTATCAGGAAATTGCTTTGAAATACTTTAAAAAATTACCAGAAATTTCCTCAAAACTAAAAGAAGGCGATCACAGATTTAATCTTCTTAGAAAAATGGCCAAACAAATTGTTGTTGATAAACTTAGAAATTTGCAAAGGAAAAAACGAGATGTTAAAAAAGAATTGCGAAATCAAGATTTAAATGAAATTAAATATAAGTATAGTTCCCCAAATAAAACTATCATTTTTTCTGAAGAAATTAACGATTTAAAATTAAAAATAAATAATGACATTTGGGAAGTTTTGGAATGGAGAAGCGAAGGTAAATCTTGGGAAAAATGTGCCCAAAAATTAGCCAACAAATTAACTGGATCAGCACTTAGAATGAAAGTGAAAAGGCACGTCGCTTCCTTGGCGTAGTTCTTCCTAATCTTTTAGTTCTCTAACTAGCTTTTTGCAGCTATTTAGAGAGCGACCAATTAAAACTTTCAAACCAATCTAATTTGAAAAGTTTAGCATCCAATTCACCAAATATAATACTTCGAGAGTAGAAGAAATTCTTTTCTGAGTGGAAATTCTCTCTAGGACCAAATTTAGTGTCGCCAAACGCAACCGCTTTGAGAATCATCATTCAACTCCAATTAGGCCACCTATAATTGCTTCCTTGGCTACCACAGAAACTACTACACCAATATACATGAACATGGAATAGTGGTGCAAAATATTTTTGTCTAACAAACAAAGGACTCATGCCTCTACCGCTAAACCAACTAGATCGATGTGGTTTTATGCAACGACAATTAATTTTGTGGATCATGAGTTCTCTCTCCAGCATCTTCCTCTAGTTTCATCAAGACTAAACACTTTACTTTCCCCCTCACATACTTGCCAATCGCTTTTCCAATGAAAACTAAAATCCATATCTCCTAAATGAGCAAAACTAAACATATATCCTTCATTGAACAAATGTATTGAGGACCACGTGGTACTTCTAAAAATCATATGCCATTCCTCCAATTACGGCTGTTATAGCATACTCTACCAAATGCATTTGATCTTTCCATACTTTCTTGAGCCGGAATTTTCCAAGAAAAACTATAACTCATATCGAAGAAAGATGCAGCGACAAATCTATCACCAGCAAAAAGACTTGTGGCTGACCAACATGCATATTTAATTATCATTTTTTGCACCTTAAACACAAGAACCCTAGCCAACCACTGGCTAGGGCCTTGTGTACTTGGGAAGGATTCCAAAAGGAAACCTAATGCCAATGTGTCCAACATGGACTCACCGACCACCATAAATTATCAAAAAAAATAATCGTGTCAAGCTTTTTGAAAAATTAAAATTTTTAGTACCATTTACCAAAAATCTTGCTGTAACTAAGCATGTCTTGCTGGCCAGTAGAAAAACATTGTGATCTTGGTTTGCTATCATTAATGCAACTAGCCCAACAACCATTGTGCCAAGAAACTTGTTCTTCGGTGGCAAACAAATATGCTCTGCTTTTTCGGAATGGCATGTCTAAACTCATCATTTCCCTTCACAAAATATTAAATATATCTTCTTTTATATTTAACATACTTCCAAGCAACTTTAGTATTAAATATTGTATGCTTGATGCAATTATCATTTCTGACATTCACCTTGGCTCTGATGTCTGTCAGGCTGAAACATTAGACAAATTCCTCAAGAAAATAGATAAATTACAACCACAAAGAATAATAGTCAATGGTGATCTCTTTGATTGTCTCAATTTCAACAAACTGCCCAGACACCATTGGCATATTCTTAAAGACCTCAGAAAATTAGCCAAACATACAGAAGTGATTTGGATTAACGGTAACCATGACGGACATTATGAATATGTAAGCAATCTTATAGGACTTGAATTCACACAAGAATACACTTTTGAAAGTGATGACAAGAAGGTAATTTGCTTGCATGGAGATAGGTTTGACAATTTTATTCAACAGTATCCCATGCTTACTGCTTTTGCTGATGGAATCTATTGGTTAATGCAGAAAATAGATAAAACTCATTCTCTCGCCGTCTATGCCAAAAAGAACAGTAAAACATTTCTGAGAAATAGTGACAGAATAAAGAAAGAAGCGGTGAAATATGCGAAAGAAAACGGAGCAGATATTGTCCTCTGTGGTCATACACATTTCCCAGAAACAACTTTAGTAGATGGTATATGGTACGGTAATTCCGGTTGCTGGACTGATAAACAATGCTCCTATTTAACCGTTTACCAAGGAGCAGTCCATCTGAACTACATATGAACATACTAATAGCTACAGACGCTTGGGAACCTCAAGTAAACGGCGTTGTTAAGACATTAAAGAATACAATAAAAAAATTAGAAGAAATGGGACATACTGTAAAAGTTATTTGTCCATCTGATTACTGGTGCTTCAAAGTTCCATTCACCAAAGATATTTATAGTCCTTATTGGGTCAGAACTAAAACAATCAAAGATCAAATAGAATGGGCTGATTATGTTCATATCAGCACAGAAGGAACAATTGGATTAGCTGTTAGAAAATATTGCCTTAAAAAAGGTTATAAATTCACTACAGCTTACCACACAGACATTCCAAACTTCTTTTATAAAACATTTGGCTTCGGACTGAGATTATCCAAGAAATATCTAAGATGGTTTCATAATAAATCTGATTGTGTAATGGCTACTACTGAACAAAATATATTAATTTTAAAATCATATGGCTTTACTGCACCTATAAAAATTTGGAGCAGAGGAGTTGATACAGACTTATTTGTTCCTGTTAATAAAGAAAAAGCAGATAGAATTCGTCTGGTTTATTGTGGTAGAGTTAGTCCAGAAAAAGGTATTAATGATTTTGTGGAATTAGATAATCGATATGAAAAGACAATCATAGGGGATGGAGTTTCTTTGGATTCTTATCGATTCTTCCATCCAGAAATAAAGTTCACAGGCTTTTTACATGGCAAGGAATTAGCTACCGAATTAGCTTCCCATGATATATTCGTGTTCCCAAGCAAATTTGATACATTTGGACTGGTTAATATCGAAGCAATGAGTTGTGGACTACCAGTAGCTTGTTATGATTGTAAAGGGGCTGGTGAAATAGTATCGGGTGGCAAAAGAATAGGTTGCGCCCATTTCGATTTGAGCGTTGCTGTCAAAGAATGTCATGATCTTATTCAGAATAACAATTGTAGAGAACATGTTTTAAAAAATTACACTTGGAACAACGCTACTTCTCAATTCTTTGGAAATTTAGTAAGGAAAATATGAAATTTATCGATGGTATATTTGCAGTTATAACTTGCATGATTTGTTCATTTTTAATTATGGCACAGGAAATGACTTTCCAAAACATGTTAGATAAGTTTGACGCTAATTGTAACATGATGCTTGAGAAAAACGAATTGCCATGCAAGATGTGGCACAAAGTTGCAAGTAGAGATTCAAACGATGATGGAGCTATTGACAGAAGAGAATATGATGGGATTATTGGTTATTTGACACCGCAATAATTTCTAGGATTTTCTGCCCCAAAATTTTGTAACCATGCTTAACATCTTTGATAGCATCTTTTAAAGTGCCGCCAACTACTGTGGCAGTGCCCCATCGTTCTTCTTTAACTTTGCCGATCTTAAAGATGAATCGGACTTTAAAATTGTGTTCTGTCATATGTTATTCTCCAACAAAAAACGCACAGATTTTAGCCTGTGCGCTTCAATATATCAAAGCTTATTGTAAAATCAAGCTTTTTGCTGACTGTCCCAAAGAAGAACAACGCCTAAAGCTGCATTCAAAGCTGCGTTAACTACTGATTCAGGAATATGTCTAAAACGCAAATCTTTTGGATTTACATTTGGAAGAACCTCACCGACCTGCAAAACAGCCTTGTTATCGTTCAAAGCAAAATATAATTTATAACCAAATTCCGATGCTTCTCCATTAGGTGATG
>Ga0214163_1001225_pt1 | contig 11265 bp, 7 predicted proteins | sample LakMenepilimnion_2_FD_153001 | JGI IMG/M metagenome (GOLD analysis project Ga0214163, IMG submission 153001) | Freshwater microbial communities from Lake Mendota, WI - Practice 15JUN2010 epilimnion v4 | ecosystem: Environmental > Aquatic > Freshwater > Lake > Epilimnion/Euphotic zone | place... | reverse complement strand
AGGAGCTCAGCGGGGCCTAGCTCACCAAGCGCAACCGAGTTGAGTGCTGCTTCGGCTACCAACAAGCCTTCGCGGCGTGACGCATTGCATCTGGGTCTCCAAGCGACTCTTGCAAGTTGTTTAGCTGGCAGCATGCGTTCGATCGGAATATCTGCGGAACCCAAAGGAAGTAATACTGAAGGGGGCGAGCTGGAAGGGGACAAAGTTGAAGTCGGCAAGATTAAAGATCTAGAGATCATCGACTGCCACACCCACTTCTATGATCCGACTCGATCACACGGAGTGCCTTGGCCACCGAAGGACTCCCCTCTTTACCGAAAAGTTATGCCGGAGGACATGAGGCAACTACCACAGTACCGTCGTGTGTCCGGGACGGTGATAGTCGAAGCGAGCGAGTGGATTGAAGACAATCAATGGCTGTTGGATTTGGCTAAAGATGATCCGTGGATCGTTGGGATCGTCGGTCGCTTAGATCCATCGGTAGCCAAGTTCGGAGAACAGCTTCGACGTTTCGCCGCCAATCCTTTGTATCGTGGTATTCGGATATGGGAGGATCGCCTGCGAGATCTGCTCACCCGCAATGAGCTTGGTTCATTCAAGTTGATGGCAGACTTAGGGATAACTGCTGACGTGAACGGCAGTCCGGATGTCTTGGACTTAGCGGCTGAATTATCCAAGCGAGTATCAGGTTTGACGATTGCCTTGAATCACATCGGCAATGTCGCGATCACCGATGCGGCCCCACCGGAGAGTTGGAAGAAGTCGATTGTGGCTGCATCCAAGTCATCGAACGTTTATTGTAAGATCTCGGCTTTAGCCGAAGGGGCAGGGCGCGAAGGTCGCAAGGCACCGGATGACTTAGAGTTCTACCGTCCGACGCTTGATGTAGTCTGGAATGCTTTTGGAGCGGACCGGGTGATCTACGGTAGCAATTGGCCGGTGTGTGAAGTCGCGGCGGATTATCAAAAGGTGCAGCGATTATCGATGGACTACATATCGGAAAAGGGAGAAGATTCGCTTCGCAAATTCTGTTCAAGCAACAGTGTTGATGCTTACCGATGGATGGTTCGCTAACATGTTGAGCAACCACCAACAAGCGTTCACCCCTGAACCATCACCTACATCGCCCCATAAACTTTTGCAAAACTGTACTCGGTAATCAGCAGGCAACCCTACAGTGCAACTTGCGACGAGTTCCCTTCTTAAGAGTTGACCTCGTGGATCGCCTGTTGACTCATTTGGTGTTGGGATCAAGGAAAGCAAAGTACAAGCTTCATCAGCGAACAGGACCGATATGAACGACCGGATTCCCGAACGTACTTCCTCCACCGAGATCCGTTAGACGTTCGCTCGTTAAGTCATTTAAACTTTTGCGATCTGGACTGAGTTTCGGCCACCACTGCCCTACGGATATCACGACCCCTTCCTTGGCATCTTCTGAAACAATAGTCTTGCGATCGATTTGACCATAACGACTTGTAATCCGTGTGGTTTGCGAAGCGGCGATACCGTACTTCTGAGCGTCGGCGGGATGGATTAACACCGATGGTTCGCCCCCGGCGAGTTTAAGGATCGAAGGGACGTTTCCCATTGTCGTGTTGACCACGAAGTCACCCGGTGGAGAGATCAGTCGCAGCGGATATTGATCGCAGGGTTGCTCTTCAAAATCGATTTGGGCGGGTGGAGGAGCGAAGCGAATTTTTTTATCTGGGAAGTGGCTTCCATCTGCATAGGGTAAGAACGGTTTGGGGAGTTGCAGTTTGATCGACTTTTTCGATGCAAGTTGTTCGCGATCGATACCTTTGAGCCATGGGTTTTCAGAAGCGAGCATCTTGTCGATGAGGGTAGCTTCGTCCCAGTACAAAGCGGGGGCATCGATTTTCATAGCGTGAGCTAGTTGTTGGAAGATCCAACGATTGGTTCGAGCTTGGCCCCGTGGCTCGACAACTGCATCAGCATACTGCAAGTAGTAGTGACCGTAGGATGTATAGACATCCGGGTGTTCAAGAAACGTCGTTGCAGGGAGCAAGTAATCCGCGTAATCAGCCGTGTCGGTTTGAAAGTGCTCGAGGACGACCGTAAAGAGATCTTCTCGCGCGAGACCTTCGCGAACGCGACGCGAATCGGGTGCGACGGCAGCCGGATTGCTGTTGAACACGATCAGACTTCGTATCACTTCCTTTGCACTGAGCTGCTTGTTTGAAGTGACGGACGCGTTCGATGTGGAGTTCGTGTTTGCGCCTAGTAGTTCGGACGCTAGGCAATTCATATTGACGTGGCGAGTATTCGGAGCGATCAGGTCTTCACCTGTGATTTCGCGCCGATTCAATTGGAAAGCACCACTTGTAGAAAGTGCCGCTCCACCGCCAAGTTTGGTCCAAGATCCGAGAAGAGCTGGTAGAAGCGTGATTGCGCGAAGGGCGTTTCCGCCACCTTCGTTCCGGGTCATTCCGTAGCCGACTTTGATGAAGCTCGGATCGCTTTTCGCGAAGGCTTCGACCATGATACGAAGGGAAGCGAGTGGAATGTCACAGAATTGAGCAACGCGTTCGAGAGTCCAAGGTTCACAGGCTTGGCGATATTCATCGAGTCCGCTTGCGTGCGCTTGCAAGTAATCTCGATTCTCCCAGCCTTGGGCGAGAATCTCACGTCCAATAGCGAGTGCAAGAGCGGCGTCAGTACCGACTCGGATTTGCCAATGCTCGTCGGCGAAGCGGGAGGTTTCATTGCGGTAGGGGTCTATGTGCAAGATCTTTGCGCCCCGTTTTCGAGCGGCTTTGAGAATCGGGGCGAGGTGCGAATTGCTTCGGAGAACGTTGATCCCCCAGAGGACGATGTATTTCGCTTCGATGAGATCTTCGGGGTCAGTGCTGATTTTGTTGGGCCCGTAGTTCGCTTCCCAAGCCGCTCCTCCAGTGGTGGCACAGATAGTTTGATCGAGCTCCAAGGCACCGAGCGCGCGAAAGAAGGCTTTCGGTGTATCGCCTTGGATAACACCCATGGTTCCTGCGTAGCAGTAAGGCAAGATCGACTGGCCCGAGTACTTATCGATGATCTTTCGAAGTCGATCGCTGATTTCATCAATCGCGGTCTGCCAGGAGATGACTTCGAATTTCCCTTCTCCTTTTGCTCCGACGCGACGCATGGGCTCAAGCAGTCGGTCGGGTTGTTCTTGACGCTCCGGGTAGCGAGCTGTTTTAACACATGCGAAACCTTGGGTGATCGGATGATCCGGGTTTCCGGTTAGCCGTACGACTCGATCGCCATCGACTTCGATCAGCAGAGCGCATGCATCGGGGCAGTCCAGTGCGCATACCGAAGGAAGGACGCGAAGAGAAGATGACCCATTGGGGTTTAACGGCAAAGGCTCAGCAGATGACTTATTCATAGTTACAAAGCGATCGCGGTTACTTTGATCGCAAGCGGCGGGTATAGATCAAATAAACCGTGAGGCCCATGCATGGATGGTACCCACGATGAAGGGGATATCGCGATCGTTGTTGGTCAACAGGTGATTGCTACCGGGCAAGCTGACGAGGGATCTTGAGGAGTTCCCATACGGCAACTGGCCGTCCATGGCGTCGGCGGAGTTCATGAGTTTCAGGGCGTGCGAGTAAGCGACTGTTTCATCGGTTGGGGAATGGAAAATCAGCAACGGCTTTTCCATTTCCTTTACTTTGGAGGGAAGGTCTTGAGCAAGAAAGTTATCGATCATCTGCTTGTCGATGCGAAGTGTTTGCCCACCGATAGTGACTTGGCCTGTTCCATCGGTGCCGATGGCGGGATCCATGCGAAGCAGCAGTTTCGCTAGATGTTGCGTATCGCTTGGTGCCGCCAGCGTTATCACACCGAGGCACGATAGGATTTCGTTTGCCATGGCCAAACTTGCGGCTCCACCGAAACTATGTCCGATGAGAAAGCGTGGGGCATTCAAGAAATTCGTCGAGAGGAAGTCGGCTGCGGAGGCAAGATCTTCGCAGTTCGTTGAGAAGTTGGTTTGCGAAAAGGTTCCTTGGCTGTTGCCCAATCCGCTGAAGTCGTAACGGAGGACACCCCAACCGTGGTCGGCTAGTCCTCGCGCGACTCGCACGATGGCTTTGAGATCTTTGTTGCAAGTGAAGCAATGAGAGAATAGGAACCACCCGCGAATTTCTTCGATGGCGATGTGGCTAGGTATTTCAAGAATACCTGCCAGGGTTCCGCGAGCACCAGGGAATTCAACACGTTGGCTTTTTCGCATAATTCACGACCGATAGTAAAGTCGTTTTGAATGGATCGCTGAGCAGAGGTTTATTACCAGAGGTTTATTACCAGATATTGATTAGCGAACGCGTTGCATTTGGATCGAGCCACGATCGCCGGCAGCTTGGAACCCACCTGAAAGGGTGCTACCTGAGACTTGCGTCTGCATTTGGTAGTCACCGAGGATGGGGCCGAGCTTCTTCGAGGAAGTAAGACGCGTTGTGCCATCCGAGGACTGGACCGGAACAAGTTCTGCTCGGTACGCGAAGGGGATGATGGCAGCGAAACGCCCGGTGAACCGAGCTTGGTATGTTCCTCGGTTTGAAGGGGTGATAACCACGCGCATCGGGCCGCGGTGTCCGGTGGATTCGCTCCGCCATTCACCTTTCCAAGTCCCTGTAGGGTTTTGCCCTTGGACCACCGTAGGTTCCTGGGCTTGTAGGGTCGACGAATAACTTGCAAACGAGGCAGCTTGTAGGGAAACCAAGCCGAGGGCAAGGAGGGTCAAACAGCGACAAGGAGCGAGAGGTGAGTTCGGTGTAAGGAGACTGGATACTTCGTGCAATTTTTTCAAGTTTAGACGTATCATGATGGGATATGGGGAAAGTAAGGGTTGAAAAAAGTCATTTGGAAGGGAGCGATTGCAGTTCCCGTAGGTTTTTAGAAAGTATAGCTTGGGAACGGCAATCAGGACTAGCAATCGGAACTATTGGACAAGGAAGAGCGATGTCGGAACCAGTAGCGATGCCCGAAAAGGGTTTGCCTTCGGGGAGCAATTGGGAGTTGATTGCCAGTGCCGGTACGGGCGTGGGGGGGGGCGTTGGCGATGGGGGTGGGAGTATTGGAAGCGATCGTACGGCGGGGCGTAAGTTACGCTGGAGGCATCTGAGGCAGTATCGATTTGAACCTGCGGATTGGCTTAAGGATTCTGGTTGGTTATGGCGAGTGGATCAATTGGTACGTTCGACCGACGGGCGGGTGGCGAAGTTTCGGTATGGGTCGGTGGAACATGGGGATGCATGCGAGAGTGTCTGGATGCGGTCGTTGACCGGTAGAGTAACGGTATGCGTTTCGACGCAGATCGGTTGTGGGGTGGGTTGTGTGTTTTGTGCGACGGGTCGGATGGGATTCCGGAGAAATTTAAGTAGCTGGGAGATTCTTGAACAAGTATTGCGATCCGGTGCCTATGGTCCATCGGTAGAGAGCTTCGGGGCACCTGATACCAACACGCTACAGCTTGTCCCTCCCCCCCGTCCACTCCGACAACCCCGACCACCAAACGACACGACCGTGGATTTATGCGAAACGCAAGTGACTTCAAACCGAAGGGGAATGGAGCAAGGCAATCGGGGTCACAATGGGATTCCACCGGTTCGCAACATCGTATTCATGGGGATGGGTGAGCCCTTGCACAATGTTGATGCCGTGGTTCAAGCGATAGAAAAGTTAACCGATGAAGATTGGTTTGGTATCTCGCAACGATCGATCACTGTATCGACGGCGGGAGTACCTCGTGGGATGATCATGCTTGCAGAGCGTTTTCCTCGATTACGATTGGCATTGAGTCTACACAGTGGCGATCCTCGCAAGCGTCGAGAGTTAGTGCCGCATGCGGTGGGTGACTTGCAGCGATTGCGTGAGACGATCTCGATCGTCAATTCCATTCAAGAGGGGCCGGTGTGGATTGAGATCGCGCTGATAGATGGGGTCAATGATGGGCTGGAAGATGCGAAGGGAGTGATCGAGTTCTGCAAGGGATTGCGGGTCGAAGTTAACGTCATTCCTTACAACGACACATCGCATGCTAGCTTCGAAGGAGAAGTTTCATTTCGAGCACCGGTAGTAAGCCGAGTGGACGAGTACATTCGTGAGCTTCGGCGCAGTGGTCTGTTCACGACATACCGCAAGACGCAGGGGGAAAGCATTCAAGCGGCTTGCGGCCAACTGATATCGCAGTGATGCATCAAGGCGAACGTGCAGGTTGCAGATACGTTTTTTTCTTTTGGAACAGAGAGCGATGTTCAGCGAGTTCGCGGCGCAGGGATTGTTCTTCGGCAATCTCGATAGCTTGGTTAATCGTCGTGATTGCTTTGGAGAAGTCACCGTTGGCGGCGTTTGCCATGGCAAGAACATGCAGTAGGTGAGGGTTGATGTAGCCGTTGCTTTGGTCAATTGCGCGTTGTGCGGTTTGCAGAGCGGTCGGAGGATTGCGATAAAAGTCTTCTGGACAAGTCGCCATCATCCAAGCTGCGTTTTGCAGAGCACGCGTGAATTTCGGATCGGCCTTCATGGCCTTCTGGTAGGCTTCGGCAGCTTCTTTCCAGCGACCAAGCGATTGGCAGGTATCTGCAAATTCCGTTGCGGCTTTAGCTGAATCTGGTGCGAGGGACATTGCCGCTTGATAATCCGACAACGCGGCTTCGATTTGCCCGAGGGCGAATCGGGTATTCCCTCGTCCAGAGAAGAGCGCGGCGTCTTTATCGTTGATTTCGATCGCTTTCGAATAATCGGCGATTGCGGCGTCGTATTTTTCCAAGCGGAAAAGAATTTCGCCACGGTTATGGTATGCGTCGACGAATTGCGGGTTGAGCTCGATCGTTTTGGTGAATGCGGCGATGGCGTTGGGTAGGTCTTCAGCGATAGCGAGCATGACACCGAGGTTATGGTGTGCTCTCCAGCGAATCGGATCGTATTCGATGGCGAGGCGGAAATCGTCGATCGCGGCGCGATCGAGTGCTTGGGCGTTTTCAAGCTGTTGTGCGGCGACGAGTTCACCGGCGGTATCGGAGCGGCGTTCACCCCGGCGGTTTGCGGCCCACGAAAGCAATTTCTTGGCGTAGTTGCGTTCAGCGATGTTGCGGGTCATATCGCCGACGACATTTCGGCAACGATCGATTACGGAGTTGAGTTCCAGGACGCTTTGGGCAGCTTGGGCTTTGTCAAAAAGGGCTTGAAGGTCGGCAGCGATTTGGCCCGATTCGGGTTCGTTTGCGCTGGGGCTTGGGCGCGAATCTCTGGAGGATGGTTCTGCGGGAGAGGGAATCGAGGGCAAATCCGGTTTTGGGTCGGGTTTTTGATCGTCCCACGATGTGCGAGGGATTGCGCGGGGAGATGCCTTGGGGGATTGCGCTGTTGCAACCGAAGTCTCAGGGAGCAAGAGCAGAAGCGAGAACAGCGTGAATCGGAGTAGTGATTTCATAGGTTGCTTCCTCGAAATTAAATCCGGTGGGGAAAAGCGAGGAGTAGTCAGTTTGATTTCCAAGCGGTGCGGCGTCGGTAAGACCGGCTTAGCATAGCAAAAAACAGGGGGGTGGAATCAAGATAAACTCTGGCGTAATAAGGGAGTTCGGTTACTATTTCCTGGTTGCTTTTGACGCGTTCTTTGTCGATCTATGTCGCATTTTCGGGAAGTCTCTGTATGCCAGTTGTTGATAGTACGATTCGCCGACTTCATGAAATATTACTTTTGGCTGCCGATATCCGGGGTCAGATCGAGCGAGCTCCCCGGCAGTTGAAGGCAGCGCAGATGGCGTTGCAAGCGGCAAAGGATGCGGTTCAGGGTTGCAAGGATTCGATCAAGAAGAACAGGATGGAAGCGGATCGCAAGCAATTGCAACAGCGGCAGTATGAGACCAAGCTGTATGAATGGCAAGGAAAGCTCAATGCGGCGGCGAACAATCGAGAGTATCAGGCGGTCAAGGATCAGATAGCCGCCGACACGCAAGCCAACAGCGTTCTTTCCGATGAGATTTTTGAGATCCTCGAAGGGATCGACAGCCTTCAGATCAAGCTTGCGGATCTTGAACGAGTCTGCAAGATGACCGAAGAGGACAGCGGCAAGGCGGAATCGCGGATAGCGGAACGCCTGGTAGTTCTCAAGCGGGATTTGGAACGAGTCGAAGGGGAGTTAAAGGAAGCCGAGGCTGCGTTACCTGAGGACTTTGCAGCCATCTATCATCCGTTGGTAAAGACGCGTGGCGAGGAAGCTTTTGCGCCTCTCGACGAGCGATCATGTGGCGGGTGCAATACAGGGCTGCCCCCGCGAATTATCGACCAGTTACGCATGGGCAATCCTATTGCCTGTTCTAGCTGCGGGCGTTGGATCTATCGACCCGAAGAGTAGCCCTGGCATAGTCAAGCCGGAGTCTACGTTGATAAACGACCAGCAAGGTGATCGCGGAGCAATCGCATTCGAGTCCGAGCTACTAGGGCTTGATCCATTCCTCAGAGAGCGAGTTCGCCGAGTCACGCGAACGCCACGGGCTGCGAAGATCGGCTCCCGGCAGCAAGCAAAGATCACTCAATCAGTCGAAATCAATTCTGACTCGCCGGTGGTCTACTGGACGCATCATGCATTGCGTGTCGATGAAAACCCAGCGTTGGATGTTGCTATCGAGTTCGCCAAGTCGCTCGGGCGCCCTCTTTTTGTTTATCAAGGTTTATCGTCAAGTTATCGGTACGCTTCCGATCGGCATCATGTATTTCAACTACAGAGCGCGAAGGACTTAGCAGAGGAGTATTCCAAGTTAGGGATACGTTACGGGTTGTTTGTCGAAACCCGAGAGGACACGACAGCGGTTTTGTTTGAGTTATGCAAACAGACCGATTGCTTAATCACCGAGGACTTTCCGGGTGAACCTACTGATCGATGGTTAGAGCGACTGAGTTATCTCGAGCACTTGCACCTCTTCGCTGTCGATACAGCTTGTGTCGTTCCGATGCAACTCGTTGGTAAGGCTTACGATCGAGCTTTTGCGTTTCGGGATGCAACCCAAAAGCTTTATCGCGAGCGGATTTCGAGACCTTGGCCTGCGATGCAGTCGTCGCCGCGTTACTACCAAGGAGCGTTGCCATTCGAGCCCGTCGATTGCAAGTCGCTTGAGCCATTGCAGTTCGTATCCCAATGCGACATTGATCCGACGGTAGCACCAGTAGGAGATACCGTCGGTGGAACTCGCGCTGGTTACGCGCGATGGCAAGGCTTTCTCGAACGAGGTATTCGCAAGTATGCAGCGAAAAGAAACGATCCTTGCGCAGGAGTTTCGAGTCGCATGTCGGCTTATTTGCACTACGGTATGGTTTCACCGATGCGACTTGCGAGAGAAGCTCACGCGCTCGGAGCGGAGAAGTATCTCGATGAACTATTGATCTGGCGTGAGCTTGCCTACGGCTACTGTTTTTATCGCAAAGAGCATAACACGTTGAGCACCTTGCCGGCTTGGGCGCAAGAGACGTTAAGAAAGCACGCCAAGGATCCTAGAGAAGCGATCTATTCGTGGGAGAGGCTTGCGAGAGGAAAGACGAAAGATGCTTTGTGGAACGCTTGTCAACGAAGTCTGTTGAAGCATGGTGAGTTGCATAACAACGTAAGGATGACGTGGGGTAAAGCCGTAGCGCAGTGGACCAAGTCGCCCGAAGAAGCCTTAGGTATGCTCATCGATTTGAATCATCGCTATGCTCTCGATGGCCGCGACCCAGCTTCATACGGAGGGATTCTATGGTGTTTAGGTGAATTCGATCGGCCGTTTCATCCCGAGCAAGAAGTATTAGGGACCGTACGAGGACGCTCGACGCAAGAGCATCTTCAGAGGATCGATCTCAAGGCTTTTGAAACGCATGTCGATCGGCCCGTCGGAAGTGGACCGATGCGAGTAGCAGTAGTGGGTGCAGGTATCGGAGGGTTGTTCTGCGCTAGAACGCTCAAGGATTATGGAGCGGAAGTAACGGTGTTTGATAAGTCGCGTGGCGTTGGTGGCCGAATGGCAACGAGGAGAATACGCGACGGACTGCTGGTCGATCATGGACCAGCGATGATGCAATGGGATGCGAAAGAGACCAAGCATTGGGTTGAGTCATGGGAGGTTGAGGGTGTGTTGCATCGTTGGCAAGGAAAGGTGATTTTCTCAGAAGGGAACAATGCTTTGACGCTTGAAGAGAATTGTGCAAGCAACGCGGAGGTACCTGTCGGCTGGGTAGGGGGGCGGGGTATGAGCGATTTAGCAAAGCACTTTGCGGTGGACTTGCCATTGGTTCCGCAAACCCAAATTCAGTCGCTTCGGCGCGAAGGAGAGCAATGGTTCGTCAGTGGCATAACAAGTGAAATCGTCGCTGGTGCAGCGAGTAAGCTTGATTCTGGCAAGCTTGAGAAAGCCCACGAAGCGGGGCCTTTCGATGCCGTTGTATTGAATATGCCACCGGTTCAGTGTGCGGCATTGTTAGGTCAACAGACATGGGATGCGATACGAATGTCACAAGAGAGCCAAGTTGAACAAGGCTTGATCGGATCTCGAAGCAGTCGGTCTGAAGATATCACGCAATGGCTCGAACCCGTATGGGCAGTGATCATAGGTTTTAAGGAGCGATGGGACGTGCCGTTCGATGGCGTTCGGTTCACCAATCATGAAGTGCTTGAATGGATTGGGAGGGAATCGAGCAAGCCAGGTCGCTTGAAACGCGATCTAGTAGGGAATGCGGATCAGGGGAGTGAGTACTGGGTTGTCCATAGCAACTCGAAGTGGGCGGAGTCACATATCGAGTTGACGGCTCAGGAGGTTGCCGATCGGGTGCTCAGTGCAGTGCGTGAGATTTCGGGAGATACGATTCCAGAGGTTGTGGACTTGCAAGGTCATCGCTGGCGGTATGCGAGGGTACGGGGTAGTGCCGGTACTGATTTGGGGCAAGTCCATGGCAGTAGGGCTTGGTGGTCCAGTCAGCAACGCATAGGGGTGTGTGGAGATTGGGTTCAGTTGGGGGCAAGAGGCGTTCAGGGGGCCATTGATTCTGGGGGTGCGATGGCTGGCTATTTGCTTCGAGAGTGGGTTGGTCGCCGGGTTGGGCAGGGGACGTTTTATACGCCAGAGCTTTTTTAAAGATGAAGAGTCGGGGGGTACGGGAGTCAGGTTATGAGCGCAAAAACGCGCGTTGCTCCCCCTCGCCCGCTGGCGAAAGCAACGGAGTTGATGATTCTCTCTCCCCCTCGCCCGCTGGCGGGAGAGCGACCGTCTGAGGGAAAGGCAAGGTAGC
>Ga0214163_1001224_pt1 | contig 11273 bp, 15 predicted proteins | sample LakMenepilimnion_2_FD_153001 | JGI IMG/M metagenome (GOLD analysis project Ga0214163, IMG submission 153001) | Freshwater microbial communities from Lake Mendota, WI - Practice 15JUN2010 epilimnion v4 | ecosystem: Environmental > Aquatic > Freshwater > Lake > Epilimnion/Euphotic zone | place... | reverse complement strand
CTTCATCTTATTTACTGTTTTGAACGAAAGTGTAAAAATATTGAGCACCCTTCAATAGTAAATAGCTATGAAGTAACTTTTTTTGGAAATTTTTTTTTTCTGCTTTACGATAATGCGTAATAGTAGAGAGAAAAGATTTGAGGGGGGTCTATTTTCTGCGTTTGCTTTTTGGTATTTTTCTCTGTTTGTGTTTTTTCTTTATATTTTTTTGTCAGAAAAGGGGCTAGGTAAAGTAGGTCAAAAATAGTGGGATGCGCGCATTCGGATTGGCTAGAACTGCTTTCACTTTTTTTCAGAGAGGTCAGCTTTACAGGATTTCTGACATAGACAATCGTATAACTCCAGTCATGTACAAACTAACAGACCTTCTAAACACACCTCTCATTGGACAGTATTACGCAGCTCAACTGCATTTGGCACCCACCGATGTCTTGTCAGATTTTTTCGAAATTGAAAAAATACTGTCAACAAAAACAATTGATGGCCAAAAATGGGGCTTTGTGAAGTTTCACTACTATCCAAATAAATTCAATCAGTGGGTCGTGCTAGAAGATATCAAGACTAAAAAGTAACAGAAGAACCGAAATGACTCAAATTTTACCTGTTACGTGCGTCAATAATCCAATTAAAGTGATCACAATTGAAGGTGTTTTGAAAGATGAAGAACTTTGCATAAAGCCATTTGCATTGGAAAACGGAAATATACAGGCAGGTACTTGGGAGATTGCTTTGAAAAATTTTTCTTACGAAGTGAAGGAAGCACCTCGCCCCGATTTTATTTTGAGTGTACACACAAATGTGGTGACTGGCTTTCATCAACCAAATAAAGAACGACCAAAACCTACATCACCTGAAATATGTTCAATTTTAATTGAGGGCTCCAAAATAGGTGTGAAATTGTGCACTTTTTCAAATCCCGATTTTTTTTTGATGGATTCAATCAATCAAACTCTGAAATTACATTTTAATTACTTTCCTTCAGCAAGTATAAACCAAAAAAACATTAACTTTAAGGCAACATTCTATTATGTGAGACGACAGTAAACTATGGACATTTTTGTTGACAAGATCCATTTAAGACATTTAATGCTGAGAGACAAAATTTTTCTTTACAATTTGTATGAAGGAAAAGGATCGCGCCTAAACAATGCTTCTGAATCACAAATGAACACATTGATTAGGATTTTACATTTAATCTTGAATGATTACATTGAATTGAGAGAACAACATTACAAAAATGTCGTTAGAGCTAAACGGCTACCAGCACTGAAATGTAATTTTGAAAAAAATTCTGACTTTTGTAAAGTATTAAGACTTGATGTTGAAGAGAAGCGAAAACTATTAAAACAAATGCAAAATTGTTACCCATGGCTGTTGCATTCTCTTTTTAATTTCTAATCAAAATGGAAAGCAGACTTTTGCCTGAATTATGTAATCCAGTATACAACGTGGGTTTGGTGCCAAACATTCGAGCTTCAAAATTCCCAACTGGTTATGCTAATAAAATATTTTAAAAGTTTGACGTTAGTACTACGTTATCATTAATCATATCAAAAAAGAATTTAATACTTTCCCACGTCATCCTTAAAATATTCTATTGCCATATTTATGTAGATGATTTTAATACACCTGGAATTGGTTTTGCTGCTACTCCATTATCTCGTGTCTATGTACCCTTACAATTAGGGTCCCAAATGCCCTATAATAAAAGCAAGTTCACCGAAGAAAACAAAAACATTGACCAGACTGGCTTTGGACAAATAGATTCATCAGACAAAGAAGAACAAACCACATTGGATGAAGACAAAGAAGAACAAACCATATTGGATGAAGACAAAGAAAAACATATCACATTGGATGCTATTAAAAAAGACAGAGATTTGAAACGTAAGGCTTTAGGAGATGAAATTTTTAGTTTAATGAGTTCACCAATTAAGTCTTCCAACATCAAGCTCATACCAAAAAAGGTACAGAAAGAGAAAGAAGTGGCTTCAAAACCAGTGTCTTCAAAACCATCCGACAGTTTGGGCGGCATTCACAAATTTAAAAAAAAGTGATTTCAATTTTATCACAATGAGTAGTGAAGCTAATTTGCGTGAGGCAAAAACAGTACCAAGCATTTCTTATGTTGAACAGTTTTTCAAAGAAATACCAACTGATAGTAGATTTGGTTCTGTCAACTGGAAAAAAATAAATTCGCAAACAGGTGTAAGCCCAGAGTCCAAATCATATAAGTTTGAACTTTCAAGACAGCAAGCACCTAATTGTTACCTGGTATTATTATCATTATATTAAAACCTTCCTTTCAATTGACCATAAAAATTTTACAGAATTAAATCTTAATTTTAAAATAATATAGCTTAAATTTAGTGTAAAATGAGAGAAAACGGAATGTTTTAATTTAATTTATGATAATGATAGCTCTCCAATGTTATGGTCGAAGTTCAGATCCAAATTTTCAAAGCAGATCGTCTCACACTGCCAGATCGTGACGTCCTTGTTGGTCCAGTAAATAATGCATTGCACAGGAAAGTATCAAAATCTACTTTGTTTAAAATGATGAATGATAATTAATGATCAACTAATAACCTTTAGAGCTTATTCTGCAATTTTCAAAATGTTAAAGCACGTGAAAATCGGACCAAAAATGGCAAAGCGAATTAATATTTTTAATAAGAATAAAAGTAAATTTTGATATAATGATTTTTTGCAGTTGTTTCTCAAGATCAAAACTCACCATCAATGATGTTCCTCTTACTCAAAATCCAGCAATGTACCCAATTAAGTAAGTATCTATAGGTCCAATTAAGAATAATCACTGCAACTTATAATTTACTATTTAAAATCAATAGAAATTTTTTGTACGTAAAATGTTGATGGAATTGACACCTGGCTGTTGCTTTATTTCACTTTAAGCTTAACTTTGTTTCAGAGCTTACCTACTTAATCTTTTGTCTTTTGGCCAAGACAATAAAACATCATTCCTTGAATGTCATGGTTGGAGAAACGACACCACAAGAAGCATGGAACCATTTGATGAGAGAAACCAGAACTCAAATCTAGGTTTTATCTCAAGAGCTTCTTGGTGGAGAGAAGATCAAGTTCAATCAGGGCCTTGGAGAGCTGGTGTCAATTTCTCAAATTATTTCTAACAATGAACAATGATTGTTCTGAAATGCTAGAGCGTCCTTAAATTTTCTTTAAAAAATCAACTATCTAGCTTTTCACAAAATTGTTAAAAATATTTTTGGTAAAATTAACCTCAGAGGGGTTTACGATGATTGGGCGACTACACCATGAGCTCATGGGATTGGGAAAATGTTTACCTCCTCAAACGTAATGCTCATAAGTTATTTTAAAAATGTTATATCTACCTTTTGATTGCTCTGATTTGCCGAATAAAGCAAATTGTAATTAATTAAATATTAATATTTAACATTTTTAATTTAAATCATGAGCATATTATGACAGGAAAATTGATTTCGAATTGGAAAAATCTCCTGACGCGTTTTATCTCATGAGAGGAAAAAAAGGAGCAACAAGTCAAGATGACAAAGAAGAATATACTTTTGTAATTAAGAACATTGCCCTCTATGTCCAACAAGGAACACTTTCATTGCCTCTCTATCAAGAAATCATGAGGTTGTGGCCTTCAAATGACATTCTTTATCACTTTAGGCGATTTGATGTTCTGCACATCCACACGAGTGCGGGCAGCACTTTTTTAAACAGTGACAAATTGTGGTCAGAAGCAGAATCGCCAGGTTAATTTTATTAACATTGTTAAAACAAAAAAATTACTTTTAATGTAGTAGTTTCATACTGAAATATGATATTTCTACTTTCATTATGTCACTACTCCAAAATACATTCAGTTTACCTTTGTTTAACAAGTGTTAATAAATTGTTTTTAGTACGAATCTACTTTGCCCTTGTGCCAGCTGGTGCAATCTCAGGCAATTATGATCAAAATCCATTCAATTTTCAAAAAAAATGGAAAGTAAAAGCAACATCACAAAGTTTGCGCAATGAAACTTCACAATCAGATTCATCATCTGCAAGAATATTGGAACAATTGGCAAGAGAGAACAGGGAGTACAAAGAAGCGCAAATGAGGTTAATGAAGGCCTTGTTTGAACAAAACGCAAAATATGCAGAACTTGCAAGTCAAAAAAATAAAGGTCGTGGAAAAAATACAAGAAATAACAGTGTTGCTGGTGAAACCGCTGGGCCAAGTGATGGTGAACAACCGTCTACTTCACTTTTTCAAACCTTCAGAAACTTTTTGGGTCCAGGCGAAAATATGGATCAAGATTTGGCATCAAATCATTCGCAATCCTCATTTGAAATATTGGACAACACTACTGATCCTCCTCCTCCTCCTCCTTTTTCTCCCCACCCCTCTCTCGCAACGACCCAAAACTTGCCTCCTCAAGCTGCAGATCCACCACCAACAACAACAGTTTATGTAACAAGCCTATCGTTATATCTGAATGGCGACAAGGTCGATCAACTTGATTCAACTTGTACAAAAGATCAATCAATGGCTGACTTTGTTAGGCTTTACAACACTTGTGGAATGGCCAACTCATTACATTCAATGCATATTAATTATGATGCATTTATGAATGGTTGTTTCATTTGTGCTTACGACCTCTCAAGTTCAGGCATTTGTGGCAGCTCTTACGCTTTACCCACTGTTAAAACTGGTTAGTTTTTATTTTCAGCAAAACCTCTTCCATTTCTGAAAGTAATATTGGTCCTTTCAAATAATTTCTGACACTATTTTGACTGATTACTTTAAAGTGTCACATTTCATTTAAATGGACTGCATATTTGTTTGCAGGTCAATTGAGAGTGAGAGTTGAGTTCAGTGCCGGAGTCCCAAATGATTTATCTCTTATTGCTCTTGGAGAATTCAGCTCGCTCCTTACCCTTGGTTTCAAGGGAAGTACAGTCAAGGCATCTTACAGCACTAACCAACCCTAGGTAACTTTTAATGTCTTTGATTTTTCAAGATTTATTTTCAGTGCAAAAAATGTATAAACATTTATGAGAGCTTGCGATTGTTAAATGAGTCTGGGAGAGAGAGAGAGGGAGAGAAAGAGGGTGTTGAGCGTCTATTGTGTCATCTTATCTATTTTACAGCATGTTTTGTTAGTTATTTTAGTGCTTTGAAACTTTGCGGACATTTTTTGAGTTTCAAAAATGAATAAAATATTCCTCTTTGTTTTTGTGCTTATCGGATTCATTAATGCTCTGAATCCGCCCAACTATTATTTTCTCTGCAAGCCATATTATACGTACGAAGTGGAGTGCTACCATTACGATTTCGATGATAAAACTTGCTTTCCATGGAATTTGTTCAATTGCTCGATTATTAAAACAGACTTTGACACGGTCTGTTTAAAGTATGATTGCATGGTAAAAACATTTATTTGACTTAAGTTAATAGAAAATTTCCTGGAGAAAAGATTTTTGTGATCTATTTGATACTAATCAAACACTACTCAAATGTCTTAATCAGTACAAACATATTTTTTAGGACTATCTCGGAACAACAACAACAACAACACCACCACCACCAACAACAACAACAACAACGGCAATAACAACAACAACAACAACAACGACGACAACAACAACAACAACAACGACAACAACAACAACAACAACAACAACAACAACAACAACAACAACAACAACAACAACAACGACGACGACAACAACTTTGCTCTCTAAAATGCGGTAAGGGGCCATTTATAAATAATTAAGGACACTCAATTTCAGGCTCGACCAGGACTACTAATATTTAAAATTGAAAAATTTATATACTATAATATTTCATGTTATTATTTGTCTGTTGTGTTTATAAAAGCAAATATTTTTTTCAGGTTTGAAAGCTGTGAGTCATATTCGTGTACGGTTGACATTCAACTTGAAGATATGTGCATAACATATTTCAAGGGACAGTATGATGCGAATTGCTTCATTCCCTGTCACTTGTCAAATTGTTCGAAAACGTACGAGGAAATGGTTCTCTGCGCCGTATATACCTGCAATCAAAAAATGGTCCCTATTCTCCCAGCCTATCCCGTCACACATCCTGGAGTAATTGCAGCAGTCTCTTGTCTAGCTATTCTTTCTTTTATATGCTTAATCATTTTGAGCATTTTAATAGTAAAGACAAGAAGGGTGCTACATCACTTTCGGCTGAGGAACGACGACAACACAAACATCTCAAACGTGGACGCCGGTAAACTAATAATAATATTAAAATTCAAATATAAAGTGTTGTCTAATCCCCTGCTGTAATGTGAAATTTAAAAAGTACAAAAAGTTCAAAACTTGAAATTAACACTGAGAATTACCTTAAAAACACTCCTAAATAAATATCATACTTTTATTTTTAGATATACTGACAGATCCGTTTCCATTTGAAAATGAGAGACAAACCGCCGCCAACGAAAGTCAGAACTCAACATTTGTAAGTGTGGACCTTAACAGTGAAACTGTGAGGTTTGCTACAAAATCAAAAACTTACGAGTGTTTTGAGATGACAAAAACGGCAAATTCCGATACCGGAAGTGTTGTGTAAATAATGTGTTTGACGTACAAAGTGGTCAAAAATGGAATTTTTAAAAGTGTTTTAAACATGTGTAATTTAAAATAATTTAATTGTAACAAATATTTTCGTCATATTTCTAAATTAATGCTTGTAGAAGTAGTCTTTAAAAACTAATAAGTAGTGTTGTATGTAATTAAAAATAATTTAATTGTAACAATTCTAAATTAATGCTTTGTAATTAAAAATAATTTAACTGCGTCATATTTCCAAATTAATGCTTTTATTGTGAAATATTTCAAATCTGTCTTCAAGTAATAAACATTAGTGTGAAATGACCTTACAACTACATCATTAAGATACAAAATAAAAAAACATTTTATAAAATAAATGATTTGCTGTAGTTTTTGTCGGGAAATGCTTCTCTCTCTTTCTTTCTCTCTCTCTAGCAATCAATAGATCAATAGCATCTTGAGCATCGGCTTGCTATAATGCGGAGCTCATACAGAGTTTGTGGCAGGGGGTCACGGGGGGTCATATTTGCAAATGTATATCGATTTTTGTTTGACCATTTGCATAACATGCACAACGGAGGGGTGGGAGCATTTTATTAGGGTGCATCTGGTAAAAGCAATTCTAGCGTCAGAACGTCAGTTGGCGAAGTTTAGCAAGAAGGAAGAATGTCTCTCCCTACTATTTCTCAAGATTGTTTAAGCATCGCATTTTTAAGTAATTATTGTGTTGCAAGCTATCCAGGTTATGTAGCAATTGGGGAACTTAACCCAAGTCATGGTTTTAATGAAAACCAGTACATCAAAATACGTTCTACGGACATTGAAAAATTTATAATAAGTGCAAAAACAATTCTTATCTTTTTTGGTGAAAAAGAAGATTTAGATTCAGATACTGATGTACCAATACTGGAAAAAAAGTCTAAATACATTATTAAGTGGTCCGGTGAGAATCGACAAAACAGAAACGAAGCAAGAGTCAAGATAAGTGTTGAACTATTTGAAGAAAAGAAAACATTTTCAATTTTCTTTCTGTTCGATGAATTTTACCACCTGCTTGAAAGCTTTATAAATGTGGCATTTAATTCCTTTTTACTTTGTGCTTATCAAGTTGCTTGTCTAAAAGAGTTTTTGAACAATTTGCAAACTGAAAGCCGTGATTTAGAATACGTGAAATTTTTAACTCATGAAGACTGTTTAAATTTTGCGAAGAACCTGTGTAACCGACTGGGTATTCCATCTATTAATACTTTTTTAATAGGAGATAAATTGTATGAACACAAAGTCGAACTTATGTTGTTTTTGGACATTCGAAAACTTTTTGCATGTCGTACACAAATGTCACCTTTTTACATATTTTTGGGTATGGACTAAAGCACAGACATCTATGGAGAGTCTAGATCTCTATGCATCAACCTGAAGAAGCTATATTCAAAACAAAAAACAAATCATTCAGACTTACTGAAAAATCAAGCAAAACCTACAAATGTAAGTAATAATTCATGTTCACTTAAAATGTACGGCAATTTGGAGTCATTTACGAAAGATTTAGAGACGTTAGTTGAAATATTTTAGTATTAGCCGTTTTCATGAGGAAATTAGTTGAAATATTTTAATATTAGCAGGCAGTTTTCATAAAGTCAATCATAAAAAAGTACATTTATTTCTTTAAATTTATATTTTAGGGGCTACTGCGTTGAATGAGACGACCAGACTGTGAGTGGGCCCTGCCCCGTTTACCAGACGATTGGTTGCCCTACCCCATCCTGGCCGCCCTATTGTCCTGGTAAAGTAATTAACATTATTACAAATTAAGCTATATTTTTGCATTTCCCAATTTTCTACAATACTTGCAGCAAAACAATTTTTTTATTTTAACAGTCCTTAGGGTGTTTGAAAACTTGTCACCATGCAAACGCTGGAGGTGTTTTGGCCTCCCGCCTATTACGCCTTTGCCAAGTCCTACTGAACCTTCGCCAAGTCCTCCGCCATGGCCGGAACCTTCACCAAGTCCTCCGTCAGAACCAGAAGAACCAGGCCAAAATTCGTTGTTACTTCAAGTAGGCTTAGGTTTAAATTTTACCAACCTCTTTAGCATATGTTCAAAAAAGCTAGACTATATAAATTATTTATAAATAGTTTACCTTTTTATGCAACAAATCTAAAAATAGTTGGCAAATTTTTTACTAGGACTTTCACTGACAATCCTAATCCTTGCGGTCATCGTTTTTAGTATTTACAAAACTGTTGACAAATTTTTTGCCCAAGAGTGGCAAGCGAGAAGGGATTGGTGGAGGCGTCGTTTCAACAGTGAACGTTTTGACCATCGTGGCTTTGAAGATCGAAGTTTTAGTCATCTTCGTAGTACCTTCGTTGACGTCGACGTAATGAGTTCAGACGAAGACAACAGCGATGACGAAATGAGGGTAAATTACTGTAACTACATAAAATCACAAATTTTAAAGAGTCTTTAGGCAATGTTGGGTCATAAGCTTAATAAAATTACTTTTTACAGAGGCAAAATCGACAATTGTTTGAAAAGATTGCTAATACTTCAGCTGCACAACTGGCTGCTCGACTTGAACTGGCTCGACAGCAACAAGTAGAGGTCCTCGTGGATCATCAAGACAGTGGAAATGACGACCCAAATTTCAACCGTGGTGTCTTCGTCTATGATTTCATGAGTTCCAACGAAGACGACAACGATAAAGAATTTTGGGTAAATTGTGTTGGCTGGATTCTTGAACGGGAACTACATAAAATCACAAATTTTAAGGAATTTTTAGACAATGTTGGGCCATAGCCTTAATCAAATTACTTTTTACAGATGGAACGACAAAAGAAACTGTTATATGAAAAGCGTGCTGAGGCTCAGGCTGAACAACGTTATAAGGAGCTTGACGCTCGACAGCAACAAAAAGCTTTAACCGATCATCTACAACAGCAGGAGGCAGCCTTTCGACTGCAACAACAAACCATAGCCACTCAACTACAACAGCAAAGAGCCTTTCGCGTAATTGAAAAGCAGCAACAACCCAATCAACAACAGCCAGATCAAGCAGGTGTCAATTCCATCAACATTTTATGTATGCATTTTTGTACAAACGTCTTTTTTATGTACATGTTACTAGAAAAAGCTGCAGAAATGCGACGTTTATACGAAAAATTTTGTACGTTTAACGTTGATGAAATTGACTACAGAGCCAGATCAGCAGCCAGATCAGCAGCCAGAGCAGCAAATGCAGGATAACCCAGATCAGCCACAGCAGCAACAGCAAGATGAGCAAGATCAGCCACAGCAACAGCCAGATCTGCAACAGCAAGATGAGCAAGATCAGCCACAGCAACAGCCAGATCTGCAACAGCAACATGAGCCACAGCAACAGCCAGATCTGCAACAGCAAAATGAGCAAGATCAGCCACAGCAACAGCATCTGCAACAGCAAGATGAGCAAGATCAGCATGAGCCAGGTGTCAATTCAATTTCATCAACATTTTAGGTACAATTTTTTTGTACTAACGTCTTTTTCTATGTAACTAGAAAAAGTTGCAGAAACGCGACGTTAATATGAAAAATTTGTACGTTTAACGTTGATGAAATTGACTCTAGATCAGCAACAGCAGCCGCGTCAAGAGCAAGATTTGAACCCGTTCAGAAACCAGAGACCCTATCTGAGAAATAGGCTGCAAAGGAATAGAGTCCTCAGCCAAAAAGGAGCTGAACTGCTGGTAGGGCTAGACTACAAAAACATTGATTCCTACTCCCTTTAATGATATAATGGCATTTATAGAAGACCCTCATAACAATAATTTTATTTTAATATAATAAATGAAGTTTATTAACGTTTTGAAATAACTAATTTTTCAGGTCTCTGAAAATGAACGCAAGGCTCAAAAGAAGAGGGACCGCGATGGTAAAAATAACAAGTTGGATAAAAACTAATCGCCAGACTTTACTGAACCCGGAGAAAAATTTCAATGATAACTTATGAACATTTATTCTTCTTGGCTTTAAAATCAATTTTGACTTCAGATTAAAACCTTTCTGAAAAAATTATTTTAAATTTTCAACAAACAAATTAGTAGTGTTACATTATATTTCAATTTGCAAATGTTTGAAATAAAGATCATTGTCAAATCGATTTTTTGACTTTACAGTAGTGTTATGATAAAATATAATAGTAGTAGTATAGTATTTTACTATATATTTCATAATAACCGTACGACATAAAAAGTAGGTCATAAAAGAGGTGTCCGTACAACATAAAAAGTAGGTCATAAAAGAGGTGTGCCACTGAATACCCGAAGTCTTCAGCGCAACTGTTGAGCGTTGGAAAAGTAACAGTGGGAGATGCGCAAAACATTCTAACTTATTCTATATTTTTTTTGGGTGTGAGAGAGATATGGGTCAATCAATATTTTATGGGTGGGAGCACAGTTTGAAAGTAGGGCAACGCTCTTGCGTGTGCGTGTATATTTACTTCTTGAATGCGCGCCTAGCATATCTTTTGTTTTGCGAGGCTGCCAGGCCAGCTCAGCAGGCTTTCAAACTACCCCTACGCGCAACACCGGCGAGCAGGGCTCTCTCTTACTTTCTAGTCGAGTAGTAGGGCCCTCCACCACCCACGGGACAAGGCCTCCACCACCCACGGGAAAAGACGAAAACTATAAAGAATGAAGAGCAAGGGTTGCATAAA
>Ga0214163_1001222_pt1 | contig 11284 bp, 9 predicted proteins | sample LakMenepilimnion_2_FD_153001 | JGI IMG/M metagenome (GOLD analysis project Ga0214163, IMG submission 153001) | Freshwater microbial communities from Lake Mendota, WI - Practice 15JUN2010 epilimnion v4 | ecosystem: Environmental > Aquatic > Freshwater > Lake > Epilimnion/Euphotic zone | place... | reverse complement strand
GAAATTCTCAAAGCCAATTGGCTATGGCGTATTGATGTGTAACGATCTCGATCAAGCTATTGCTCGTTCAGGTCGCCCTGGAAGCAAAGAAGACAAAGGCTACGACAGTGCAATCGCCGCTCTGAAACTTCTAGAGCTATGAAGAACGTTGCGTGGAGTGAAGGTACTTGGACACGCCAACCAGCCTCAATTATTGAAGAAAATGGAGCGATAAAGGTTGAGTCCATTGAAGGCAGCGATTGGTGGCGCACTACATCTTATGGATTTATCCATGATGATGGCCATGCACTGACAGTTGATTTTCCTAATGAAAGCGCGATGGAAGTGAGCTTCATTCTGGATTACACAGAACAGTTTGATCAATGTGGAATATTCATTACCTCTGATGAAGAAAATTGGGTCAAAGCCGGAATTGAATTCTGCGATGGGTATCCGCAAGTGGGAGCTGTTGTAACGCGCACAACATCTGATTGGTCTTCATCTCGAATCTCTGAGTGGATGGGTAAAGAGGTAACGGTTCGGGCAAGTCGTTCAGGTGATGCAGTCACCATTCGAGCCGGAATCAATGGTGAATTTCAATTAGTGAGAGTTGCTCCACTTGACCCAACTCGTTCTTGGAGCGCAGGTCCGATGGCTTGTGCACCAACGCGTGCGGGGCTGATTACAACAATAACTGGGTGGAGTATCGGCGAACCCGATAAAGAGCTTCACTAACTACGAAATGGTGGTTGTGGAACCAATTCATCAGCAAGAGGTGGGTTAGGCGGCAGAGAAGCGTTGAGCTGATCTAACTCTGCAGCACTCAACTTCACATCAAGACCTGTCATGGAATCCAAGATTGATTCTTTGCGTGAAGCACCAGGGATTGGAATCGCAACGGGTGATGTTGCAAGGTGCCAAGCGATAGCAATTGCAAACTTAGAGACGTTATGAGCCTTGGCAACTTCTGCAAAGGCGTCGTAAGAACCGTTCTCCAAACTATCTTTAATGTCGATTCCACCCAGTGGAGACCATGGCAAGAATGCGATTCCATGCTCGATGCAGATATCGCGGACATCGGCCCAGGCACGTGATCGCGGCGACCATTCGTTTTGAATGGAGACAAGACCACCTTGCTTAGGGGTTCCACCAATTTTGATTGCACGACGTAGCTGTTCTGCTGTGTAGTTACTGACGCCAATATTCTGGACAATTCCGTGGGCTTTAAGCTTCATGACATTCTCGAATTGCTCTTCAAATGGCATGTGGTGATTAAGGCGGTGGTGCTGCCATAACTTAATTGTGCTTACCTGCATCTTTGCAGCTGATGCTTCTACTGCGCGATACAAGTAATGCTCCTGCGCATCGCGGCTTGCGATTCCAAACCAATCACCTTCTAAAGGTGCTCGTGTAATGCCGCCCTTTGTCGCAATAACGATCTCTTCCTTCTGTGCTGCAGTTCCGCTCCAGCTTCGCACCGCTTCAGAGACAATAATTTCATTATGGCCAACAGAGTTCCATGTTGGGGCATAGATATCTGCTGTATCTAGTAGTCGAATGCCGGCATCGAGTGCGGCATGCACAACTCCGATTGCTTTATCGCGCTCATTGAGAATCCATTGTTTACTCTCAGGCATTCCCGAAAGTGGCATACAGCCAAGACCAATGGCAGGAACGGTAAATGGGCCAATCACACGTGTTGATGTCATGTCGATTAGTATCGCGATTGAACCGTTAAAGTGCCACCCATGAGCGAACTATCTGCACAGGTGAGAAAAGCCCTCGATGCAGCGGTAGAAGCTATTGGTGGCTCAACCCGTGATGGCCAGATAGAGATGGCCGAAGCAGTCGCCAATGCCCTTACAGATCGCCACCACCTTATGGTCCAAGCGGGCACTGGCACAGGTAAATCACTTGCCTACTTAGTTCCGGCGCTAGTGCATGGACGAAAAGTTTTGGTTGCAACTGCAACTCTTGCTCTGCAGAGACAGCTTGTAGAACGCGATCTGCCAGCAGTTGTTCCAGCACTTGAAAAGGCTTTGGGACGTTCAATTACCTACGGAATTTATAAGGGCGTCGGCAACTACGTTTGTCTGCAGAAGATGAATGCCGACGATACCGACCCTGATGGCGAGCTCTTGCTTGAATCTTCGTATCTAGAGAAAGATGCAAAGCGTTTAATTGCATGGGCGAAGACTCCCGGAGTATCAGGTGATCGCGATGATGCACCAGAAGTCGATCGCAGAGTCTGGGCAGCAAATTCTTTATCGGGGCGCGAATGCGTTGGCGCCGATGTCTGTGCATGGGGTGCGCAATGTTTTGCAGCAAAAGCCAAGGCACATGCACAAGAGGCCGACGTTGTAGTCACTAACCACACCTTGCTTGCAATCGAGATTGTTGATTCACATCCCATCTTGCCTGAACGCGATGCTGTGATTTTGGATGAAGCGCACGAGTTTATGGATCGCACAACACAGGCAGTAACCGAAGAGCTCACATCAGGTCGCGTACAGCGCGCAGCTGCAATGGCCCGTAAGTACATGCCAGGCAAACCATCGGATGCACTTACCAATGCAGCAGATAGTTTCCATGATTCAATGGCCGATTACGGCGAGATTGTTAAGGGCGATTTCGCGGCTCAGGGGCGCTTAGAGGAAATCCCAAGTGTTCTGGAAGCACCTATTCGAAAGCTTAAAGATGCAGCGACAACTTTTGTTCAATTGATTTCTGCAGATGATGAAATCATCGACCCAGATGAAAATGCAGAACGCGCACGAGTAAAAGGTGCCGTACAAGAGATTGCAACGACTGCCGGTAAGTTATTGAAGATGGGTGATGAGCATGTGCTCTGGTATGAACCAACATTTTCAACTCTGCATCTAGCGCCGCTCTCCGTCTCGCATGTTCTGCGTAGTAATTTGCTGACCAAGACGCCGGTAATTGCAACGTCAGCAACACTGACAGTGGGCAATAACTTTGATGCGATGGCGCGAAGTATCGGTTTTGTAGTTGGCTCAGATGTTGATGAAGCCTCCGGTGATGGCGATATCGATCCTGCAAATGTGCAGATGCTCGATGTCGGTTCGCCATTCGACTTTGCAAACCAGGGTGTTCTCTATATGCCAAAGCATTTACCTGAACCAGGACGCGATGGCCCAAGCCAAGCTGTCCTTGATGAACTCGGTGAGTTAATTGATGCAGCAGGTGGTCGCACCTTGGCGCTCTTTAGTTCATGGCGCGGAGTAGAGGCAGCAGATGCGCACCTGCGATCTGTCTTAGTAGATCTTCCAATATCTATCATCACTCAGAAACGTGGAGATGCTGTTGGGCCACTAGTTGAACGTTTTGCAAAAGATGAGACTTCAATCTTGCTCGGCACAATGTCACTTTGGCAGGGCGTCGATGTTCCCGGAAACTCATGCATCTTGGTTGCAATCGATCGCATTCCATTTCCACGACCTGATGAACCTGTTATGTCCGCTCGATCATCACTTGCTGATGCATCTGGTGGTTCAGGATTTATGCAGGTCTCAGTTCCACGAGCTGCGCTACTGCTCGCACAAGGTGCTGGTCGCTTGATTCGAAGCATTGATGATCGCGGAGTCGTCGCCATCTTGGATTCACGAATCGTTACAAAGCGCTATGGCAGTGTTATTTTGAATTCAATGCCACCGCTGTGGCGCACCAGTGATGGTGATGTAGTGCGAGATTCCCTTAAACGATTAAGAGAAACTCTCTAACTCATCAATCAATAAGCGCACCTGCGGCCAGGTCTTAGCAAAACTAGGGTGTAGCGGCAGACGCGTTACATCATCGAGCTTCACCCAGCGCACTTCATGCGATTCATCGTTAAGTTCGTGGCCCTCTAACTTCTCACTTGCTCGCGCAATGACGGTGGAGTAACTCCAGCCATCGTGATCATCGGTAAATGTATGTAAGGGGTCAAGATCATCTGGGTTGATGCCAGTCTCTTCGATAGCTTCGCGCATCGCACCTTCAATAACGCTCTCATGTGAATCACGAGCACCACCAGGAATTCCCCATGTGTCACCGTTATGAACCCACGGTGCGCGATGTTGCAGAAAGATTGCGCCATCACGAAAGATTAAGAGACCTGCTGCTCCATGCTTACCCCAATGTTTTGAGCCGCATCTGCACTCAATCCATCCATCACCGTCGCGGGAAGCCATACCCCTAGAGTATCCACAGATTACTTTTTATCTTTATTCCTAGTGCAGCTAAACACTTACCCTGCCGCGCATGAAGAGAACGATAGTTATTGCGCTACTTGCGCTACTTGCGCTCTTGGTGCCAGCACCTGCCCATGCAAAAGAGTGCATTGAGAAGGCATGTATCGAGGTGTACACCCAAGATGGAAAGATCGTCATTGAAGGTCGAAAGGGCACAGGGCCGGTTCAGAAGAAGTCAGTGACGCCGGCACCTGCCAAGAGTAAGAAGGCAGTTGTTCCTAAGAACGTTGCACCAATTCCGAAGGTCACAGCATCTGCGAAACCCAAAGCACCGACCACAACACAGAAGCCAACTGTAAAGAAGCCATTACAAAGTAAATCAACGGCGGCTGCAACATCGCTGAGCGATAAGTTGGTCGAGATTCTGCCGACAGCCGGCATTGCCTATTCACCATCCTTTCAGCCACTGATCAAAGTGCCAGTCTTCTTCTGGTGCGATGTTCCGCCCATTGTTACCAAGAAGATTTCGATTGTGGGCGAAGTTGTTGAGGTATCGCTGAAGCCAACGTTCCTCTGGCACTACGGCGATGGAGTTATCTACTTAACGCGTAAAGCTGGTGGGCCATACCCCGATGGCGAGATTCAGCATTCGTACTCAAAACCTGGCCACTATCTCGTGCAACTCATTACTAAATGGGATGGCGAATTTACCGTGCAGGGTGTGACGCAGAAGATTCCGGGCAAGATCGAATCCGTTGCCATTGTGCCTATCACTGTCGTTGCAGCACCTACTCGTTTCTCAGAGCCAGTTCGACTTACTCGATAACTACAACAGAAAGGCATATCCATGTCCACACTGACATCACCGCACGATCTCCTTGCCGCAGTTCCTTTTCTGATTGGCTACCACCCCAGCAATTCGCTAGTTCTTGTAGCGCTAAAAGAAGATTCAGTCGGCATGGCGATGCGCGTTGATTTACCAGATGAAGTTTCTGCCGCAAGTTATGACTTACTGGCAACGCATTTCACCCGCGAAGATGCAGAAGGCGCATTTCTTGTGGCCTACATTCCATCCGAATGCACAACGGGGGAGAGCGTATTAATCAATGCCAGCGCAGCTTTGATGCGAGCAGGTATCGAAGTTAAGGAGTCGCTCCTTGTTCAAGACAATAGATTTAGATCTTTGCTCTGCACCGATAGCGATTGTTGTCCGCCTGAAGGTAGCGCAGTGCCAGAGATTGATTCATCTCGCATTGCAGCAGAACATGTCATTGCAGGTCATCCGATGCCATTTCAAAGCGTTGATCAATTAATTGGCTCGATAGCTGCGCTGCCATCTTCCTTTGAAACTCAATGGGAAGAAGAGGTACGCAGTTTCTGGGTGGAAAGTGATTCGGAAGAGCTCGGTGATTTACAGCGCGATGGAGCAACGGCGGTCATTGATCTTGCAGGTGAATTTGAAGCAGGGCGCACCACCGAAGATCGCGAACTAGTGGCACGTGTCATTGGACGCATGAGTGATATTCAAGTTCGCGACTTCGCACTCGGTAGCCATACCCCCGAGACCACAGATTTCTATTGGCAGATGTGGCGTGAGCTGCTCTTGATTGCACCTCGTGGATTTGTTGCACCCATTGCATCGGTCTATGCAGCCCTGGCTTACGAACGCGGCGAAGGGGCTCTGGCTCAAAGGGCGCTCGATCGCGCCTTTGCAGATGATGAGAAATACTCGTTAGCCCTGCTGCTGCGCCGTGTATTTACCGCAGGCTGGCCCGCACAATCCTTTACTGCGATGCGTAAGGAGCTCCACCCAAAAGTAGTAGCCGGAATCTTCGGGTAATATTTGCACCGGTCACGAGTTCTAGTTGAAAGCCCCGGCTGACTAGACGGCAACCCTCCACCGCGGTGGGGTGCTCCGGGTGACGACCAGGTAGTTCGCTCTCTGATTCAAACCAGAAGCAGCTGCAAGTGCGTGAAGGATTTATATATGAGCAAGCGACCTACAACCGAAGTCACCGGTGCGTGGCTTGAGGGCGATGATCCAGGCGATCGTAAATTCATCAATATTGGTTCGCTCATTCTGGAGAGTGGTGAAGAGCTTCCCGATATCACCATCGCATATCAAACGTGGGGCACACTCAATAAAGATAAATCCAATGCGATTCTGATTAACCATGCAATGACTGGTTGGTCTGATGTCACCGGTTGGTGGCCACAGATGGTCGGCCCAGGACTTCCCTTTGATACAGATAAATACTTCATCATCTGTCCCAATGTCATCGGCGGATGTCAGGGATCTACAGGACCTTCAAGTATTGCCCCTGATGGAAAACGTTACGGGTCGCGCTTTCCCATCGTCACGATTCGCGACATGGTCAATGCAGAAGTTGCATTTAGCGATGCACTTGGAATCGAAAAGTACCTACTTGCTGTGGGCCCATCGCTAGGTGGAATGCGCTCGCTGGAATGGGCGATTCAATTACCTGATCGCGTCGGTGCAATCTGCACCATCGGCTCATCTGCCGTTGCAACGGGCGATCAAATCGGTACCGCAGCGATTCAAATTCGCGCCATTAAATCTGACCCACATTTCAACGGCGGGGATTACTACGAGCAGAACCGCGGCCCTATCGATGGAATGGGAATCGCACGCAGAATTGCACACCTGACCTATCGCACTGAATCTGAGATGGATGTCCGCTTCGGTCGCCAGCTCCAAGGAGATGAGACTGGGCGTTACGCAGTTGAGTCATACCTTGACCACCAAGCAGATAAGTTGGCGAAGAGATTCGATGCCAATACCTATATCGCCCTCACAGATGCGATGAACTCACACGACGTTGGCCGAGACCGCGGGGGAGTCGCCAAGGCGCTCTCAGCCATCACAGTGCCCGTTGTAGTGGTCTCCATCGATACAGATCGCCTCTTTGTCCCTCGACTTCAGGTTGAGATATCGGAGCTGACTCCAACAGCAGAGGCGCCAATCGTCATTAGTTCAGACTTTGGCCACGATGGATTCTTAGTTGAGGCAGAAGCGATGGGCGATGCGATTCGGCACGCCTTGCAGGTTGCGGGTACAATATAGGTATTACCTCGAGCAGTTCGGGGAAAAACCAAAAAGGACAATTGTGGCTGGATTTAGTGCGCTCAAAAATAAGGCAAAGGGCAAGAAAGCTGCTCCTGCAAAGAAGTCCGTTGCGAAAAAGGCACCCGCAAAGAAGGCTGTAGCCAAGAAAACTTCGACTGGGAAAGCCGTTGCAAAGAAGGCCGTTGCAAAGAAAGCAGCGCCAGTTAAGAAAGTTGCAGCAAAGCCAGTCAAAGCTGCAAAGCCAGTCAAGGTTGAGATTAAGAAAGATTTAACTGCGAAGGAAGTACAGCAACTTGTAGATCTTAAGAACGCAGTTGCACGTCAGAAAGAGATCGTTGAAACACTTGCTGCAAGCGGTATCGATAATTATCGCAAGGCTGTTAAGAAAGAATTTATGGCGCTCGCACTCGAGGCCCGCCAGTTAGATGTAGAGATTCCAGATGCAACAGAGAAGGCTCGCAAGGGCGGACTCGGCTCACCAAGTCGAATTCTTTCAAAGGCGCAGCTTGCACTGATTGCTCCAAAGGAAGAGCCAAAGGCAGCTGCAAGTACTGCAAAGGCTGCAATCGTTCTCGATGAAGATGGCAATGAGATTGTTGTTGAAGAGATTGAGCTCGAAGATGTTGAGACTCTCATCGCAGAGGCGACAGATATCATCGATGCAGAAGCAGATGGAAAAGATCAGCCTCGCGTAGTAACTCTCTCTGATGAGACAAAGAATGAAGAAGGCTCGTTTACCCTTCTCGATACAGATGCTGATGATGAAGAAGAAGATAAGAACGAGCGCGAGAAGCATAAGAAAGACCTCAAGAATGTAAACCTCGTTCTCGAAGCAATCAACGGCAAGATTCAAGGCGTTGAAGTTCCGCCTAAGCACAACATTGATCAAGCTGATGCAAAGGCTCTGACATACAAGCAGATTCAACAGCAGTTTGCGATGAGCACCTTCAATGAGAAGTCAGCAAAACTCATCGCCGAATCCATCAACCAGGGATATCTCAAGAACCTTGAGGAACTTCAATACTTCTTCAACGAGCAAGCTCGATTTATTCAGATTGAAATCAAGCGCCTCCCACCGGAACAGACCGTGCTTACAGCAGGTGCTACGGCAGACCCTGTCAAGGATTACCTCAAGCAGATTGGTCGTGTTGCACTTCTTAATGCTGAACTCGAAGTAGAACTTGCTACCCGCGTTGAAGCAGGACTCTTTGCAGAAGAAGCACTTAAGAACACTAAGAAGATTGAGAAGAAACTTAAGCGCGAGCTTGAGTGGATTGTTGAAGATGGAAAGCGCGCAAAGAATCACTTGCTCGAGGCAAACCTTCGTCTCGTAGTATCTCTTGCAAAGCGTTACACCGGTCGCGGAATGCTCTTCCTTGACTTGATTCAGGAAGGAAACCTGGGTCTTATCCGTGCAGTTGAGAAGTTCGACTACACAAAGGGTTACAAGTTCTCTACCTACGCAACTTGGTGGATTCGTCAGGCAATCACACGTGCGATGGCTGACCAGGCTCGCACAATCCGTATTCCAGTGCACATGGTTGAAGTCATCAATAAGTTGGCACGTGTTCAGCGTCAGATGCTTCAAGATCTTGGTCGCGAACCGACACCAGAAGAGCTCGCTAAGGAACTTGATATGACACCTGAAAAGGTTGTTGAAGTTCAAAAGTACGGCCGCGAGCCAATCTCACTTCACACACCACTTGGTGAAGAAGGAGACTCTGAGTTCGGTGATCTCATTGAAGATTCTGAAGCTGTAAAGCCAGAAGAGTCAGTGACATTCACAATCTTGCAGGAGCAGTTGATGCAGGTTCTTGGTGGCCTTACCAACCGCGAAGCAGATGTCATCAAGGCTCGCTACGGACTTACAGATGGCCAACCAAAGACTCTCGATGAGATCGGCAAGGTTCACGGCGTAACTCGCGAACGTATCCGCCAGATTGAATCAAAGACGATGTCTAAGCTGCGCCACCCATCACGCTCGCAATCACTACGCGATTACCTCGATTAAAAACTATGTCTGACGCTAAAGCCTTCGTCAATCCAAAGAGCGGATCTATCCGTATCACTGGGGTAGTAGATATGGTCGATGCCGACGGCAATGTGATTGAAACTATCGAGAACCCAAAGTTCTGTGGGTGCGGCCAATCAAAAGAAAAACCCTTATGCGATGGTTCACATAAGGAAATTAGAAGGAACTAGCGCGCGAGAGATCCATGAGTATGAAACGTAGATTTAGAACTTCTAAGGGCTTTATTCGCTTCATTTTGATTTTTGCATTGGCTTCGCAATTCATACATCCAGTCAGTGCTCAGGCAGTCCTCACAAATCCGACGCCAGATTGTTCAGCTGGAACCACATGTACGATTACATTCACTGATACATCGGACTATTACGCTTGGACAGTTCCTTCTGGAGTAACTTCAATCACCTTTACTGTCCGCGGTGCCTCAGGCGGGAGAGGTTGCTATAGATTGTTTAGTCGCGGAGGTTTTGGCGCAGTTGTAACTGGCACCCAGTCCGTTTCTTCGGGATCAACTCTCTATATTGGTGTCGGTTCTGCGGGATCAGATGCCTATGTTGGTTCTGTAGGAACCTGCTCCTCGAGTGGAAGTGCGAGTTCTGGCTCAGCAGGAACTAATCCTTTTTCTTCAAACGGAGGTGGAACTACAAATTCGAATCCAACTGCAAAAGGCGGTGGTGGAGGAGCTGCAAGTGAAATCAGACTGGGTTCAACTTCGGCTGATAGCAGAATTATCGTCGCGGGTGGTGGAGGTGGTGGAGGTGCAAATTATGCAAATGGAAGAGAAACGGGAGGCGATGCATCTGGAAATACCGGCCAAAGCGGATCTGCAAATGGATCCGTGGGAACTGTTTACACAGGTAAAGGCGGAACGATTTCCTCAGGTGGTGCAAGTGGAGGGATTGGGTCAACCTCTGGTGGTTCAGGATTTGGTGGTGGTGGCGTCGGCGGCGGCGGTGGTGGCGGTGGTGGCTACTTCGGCGGTGGAGGAAGTTACTTTGAAGGGGGCGGAGCAGGTTCATCTTGGGTATCCAATGCCACATCCGTTACCTACTCAAGTTTTAGTTCAGCATCGAATGGAATTGTTTCACTCACCTACCTCAACTCAACCATCCCAACTACCTTCTCAACTTCTCAAACTTCGCCAACAAATATAGGCACTTCCTCAACAATCTCTTACTCACTGGTTCTCTCACAATCAGTTTCGGATTTAACAACCTCTGATTTTCAATTTGGTGGAACCTCCTCCTGTAATACCCCAATTCTTTCGGGTTCGGCCGCCACCTACACAGTCACTGTCACTAACTGTTCTGAAGGAACCTTGATTTTGCAGCTGAAAGCAAACTCCGTCACGGGAACATCAACTGGCCCTCCGTCGGTCTCCTCAGCCAATACCGTTGTCATCGATCGCACCGCGCCCACAATTTCGTCAGTCTCTGCCCCAAGTAACTCCACTTATGTTCCTGGCAACGCCCTGAACTTCACCGTCAATTTCTCAGAGTCGGTCACTGTGACAGGGTCACCCCGCCTAGCGCTGACTGTCGGTGCGCTGACAAAATATGCAACCTTTGTCTCGCTGACAGATTCTAAAACAGCAACATTTCGATACACCGTTGCAACCGCGACTGGCGAATTTGATACCGATGGCATCGCAGTTTCAACTACTTTAGATCTCAACAGTGGCACGATTGCAGACCTTGCAACCAATGCGCTCTCACCCTTGACTTTTACCGCTCCCACACTGACTTCGGTGCTGGTCGCACAAACACCAGCAGCTCCAACGATCACATCAATTACCACGAGCAGCGGAACGCTCTCAGTTGCCTTCACTGCAGGGGCAACTAATGGATCTGCCATTACCAATTATGAGTTTTCCACCAATAACGGAGCTAACTGGACTGTTCGTTCTCCAGTCGCAACAACCTCTCCGATTTCAATCTCAGGCTTGACCAATGGAACTGCCTATAACGTTCGCATCCGCGCAGTCAATGCTGCAGGTGCTGG